>Ga0182749_1000554_pt1 | contig 33910 bp, 35 predicted proteins | sample eDN3rd37CKraftMG_FD_128875 | JGI IMG/M metagenome (GOLD analysis project Ga0182749, IMG submission 128875) | Enriched Miracle-Growth compost microbial communities from Emeryville, California, USA - eDNA 3rd pass 37_C Kraft MG (version 2) (version 2) ...
AGGTCGTTGGTCTTGGACGCGACCTCACGCACCATCTGCGCGCCCATGTTCTCGAACTTGTCCTCGAGCTCGATCTCCTTGGCGACGGTGACGCCGTCCTTGGTGATGCGCGGGGCGCCGAACGACTTGTCGATCACGACGTTGCGGCCCTTCGGGCCGAGCGTGACCTTCACCGCGTTGGCGAGGATGTCCACGCCGCGCAGCATGCGGTCGCGGGCGTCGACGGAAAATTTGACGTCCTTAGCAGCCATTTGAGTTTGCTCCGATTTGAACCCTCATCCTGAGGAGGCGCGGCACGCGCCGTCTCGAAGGATGAGGCCGATGTGTTGCCGGGTTCGGGGCCTCATCCTTCGAGACGCACCCAAGAGCAATCAAGTTTACGCAGATTGCGTAGACTTATCTGCGATGGGTGCTCCTCAGGATGAGGGTCGAAGGGTGTTAGGCGGCCTTCTTCTTCGAAGCGCTGACGCCCTCGAGCACGCCCATGATGTCGCTCTCCTTCATGATGAGGAGATCCTGGCCGTCGATCTTGACCTCGGTGCCCGACCACTTGCCGAACAGCACGACGTCTCCGACCTTCAGGTCGATCGGGGTGAGCTTGCCGCTCTCGTCACGGCCACCGGGGCCGACGGCGATCACTTCGCCCTGGCTCGGCTTCTCTTTGGCGGTGTCCGGAATGATGATGCCGCCGGCGGTCTTCTCCTCGGCATCGATGCGCTTGACGACGACGCGGTCGTGAAGCGGACGGAACTTCATGGCAGTCCTCCTAAGCATATTGTAAACGCTTGGTTTTCGGTAGCTGACGTGATCCCCCCGCCAGCTCCTGCGCGCCGAAATGGGCGTCCGTTGAAGAAGCGCAAGGGGGCTCGGAAAAATTTTTAGCACTCATCTCCCGCGAGTGCCAACAAAAATTCAAAAGCCCGTGTGCGGCAAAGGGTTTACGCGGGTTTGTGGAACCCGCGCCGGCGTCTCCCGGTTCATCGCATCCCCACCGGGGACGGTGCGGGCAGGGCTGTTAGCAGGGCCGGTGCATTGCTGCTAATGCCTTGACTTCTAAACAGAATAATCATCGCTCCGGCTTGAAATGCCCGGGCCGGCCATTCGAGACTTGGAGCGTTGAATCGTTCGGGAGAACCGGAATGATTTCGCAGGACTTCAAGAGGCAGCTCGAAGGCTACGGGCTGACCACCGCGCAGATCCTCTATCGCCGTCCGGACCACCATTGGCTGCTGCAGACCTATGTCTGGCAGGCCTACGACATGTTCCCCGAGTTTCCCGAGCTGCAGCGCTTCCTGCAGTTCTGGCAGGATAAGCTCGAGGGGCCGCTGCACTCGGTGCGGGTGGCGCACTGCAAACTGATCAAGCCGGCGGAACTCAAGCCGGTCGACGGCGAGTTCGTGCTGCACTGAGGGGCCGGTGCCGGGGCGAGCGAGAGCGCAAGGCGCGCGCGCCTACGTGCCCGGCTGCCAGTCGGCGACGACCGCCATGTCGGCCGACACCGACCAGCGGCCGAGACGGTCGGCCTTGCGTGCGACCTGCGCCAGGCGGGCGAGATAGTCGGTGCGCGGCACGTCGCGGAAGCCCATGTCGCGGCAGGTCGGCGTCATCAGCTTGCCGTCGTTGAACGCGAAGCCCCAGTGCGCGAGATGCCAGTTGAGCACGGTGAAGCCGATCTTCGACGTGTTCGGCTCGAGTGAGAACTGCGACTCCGTGGCGAAGGCGCCGCCGACCGCAAGCCCGTAACCGCCGCCGACGAGCGCGCCCTTGTCGTTCCACACCTCGAAGGAATGCGCGAAGCCGGCGTCGAAGGCCTCGGCATAGGCGCGCATGATGCGCGGCGTGATCCAGGTGAGGCGCCAGCGTCCGGCGCGCGCGCCGGCGCAGGCCTTGATGACGCCCTCGAAGTCGCGGTCGAAGGTGACGGTGTAGCGGCCCTGACGCATCTGCCGGCGCAGACGCTTGGCGATGTGCAATTCGTCGAAGAACAGCAGCGAGCGCTCGGGCGGCGACCACCATTTCAGCGGGCCGGCATGCGCGAGCGGGTAGAGGCCGCGGCGATAGGCCTCGATCAGTTTCGGCAGCGACAGGTCGTGCACGATGCCGGTGAGGCCCGCCGGCTGGGCGAGCGCGCGCTCCGGATCGGGCAGCGCATAATCGGGCGCGAGCGTCTCGCGCGCGCACAGGCGCAACAGGCCGGGCACGCCGGCGATGCGCTTGGGGGTCAGCCCCCACGCCAGTCCCAGCACCCAGCGCTCCGCCCATGCGGCAGGGGTCTCGCGGAACAACGTGTCGCGGCGGTCGCCGCCCTGTGCGGCGAAGGTGAGGGGTTCGGCGTGGAAGGTCACGGGCTTGTCCAAGCGTTCGAGCGTGCGTGACGTTTGTGGCACGGTCGCGGCTAACGGCCGGTTAGCTGCCGGCGCAAACCGACGCATGGCAAACGTGGCTTTAATGCACGGCGCCGGGCGGAACCATCACGGTCGCGTGGGCGGAGGCGTTTGGCGGCCCGGCGCGCGGGTTTCGCCGCCGAATTTCGCATCGGCGGCGGAACGGCGCGTTCGCGCGGACGGTTTCCTGTGCATCGTCCATTCGAAAACGGGAATGTGTCATGCGCCCGATCCTCATAGCCGCCGCTGCGCTCGCCGGCGTGCTCGCTTTGCCTGCCGCTGCGATGGCGCGGCCGGGTTTCGTCACCGCCAGTCTCGCCCTGCGCGCCGGGCCGAGCGTGGAGTTTCCGGCCGTCGACCGGATTCCGGCCGGCGCCGAAGTCGACATCCACGGCTGCATCGCCGGCTATGCCTGGTGCGATGTCGCCTTCGACGGCGATCGCGGCTGGGTCAACGGCGACTATTTGCAGTTTCTCTATCATGGCCGCCGCGTGCTGATCGTCGATTACGGCCCCGAGATCGACTTCCCCATCGTCGGCTTCGATGTCGGCACGTATTGGGGCCACTATTATCGCCACCGCAACTTCTACGGCCGGCGCGGCTATTGGGAGAACCACTACCAGGCGCTGCGCGGCGGTCACGAGCGCATCGGCGAACGTGGTCGCAACGAGCACGGCATGACCACCGGTCGCGGCAGCGGTGAACAATTCGGGCCGGGACACGAGAACAATCGCGCCATGCGCGGGCGCATCGAACACGGTCCTGGCCACTACGGCACGGTTGGCCAGGGCGGCCGTGAACGCTTCGGCCACGAGCGCGGCGCTCGCAGCGCCGGCGCACCGCACATGATGCGCGGCGGGCATGGACCGGAAACGACCGGAGCGGCCCCGCGTGGCGCCGCCGGCATCGGCGCAGGCGGGCGCGCGGGCGGCGGGGCGCATATCCAGGGTGGCGGGTCGGTCGGCGGCGGGCCCGCGGGTGGCGCGGCGGCTGGCGGCGGCGGCGGAGCCATCGGTGGCGGCGGCCGCGGCAACGAACGCTAGACCTCAGGCGTGGGCATCGCGATCCCGCCGGCCGGTCTGCCCACAGGGCAGGGCGGCCGGCGGGCTTGACCGGGGTTGGTTTGCACCGCAAATACGGATGCCTCCCAACGGCCGTTTCGGTCGATTCCATGTCGTTCGCGACGGGGCCGTCGGACAACGTACGGCGGCCCAGGAGCGACACGATGACCGATCAATCGCACGACAAAGTCCTCATCATCGACTTCGGCTCCCAGGTCACCCAGCTCATCGCGCGCCGGGTGCGGGAGGAGAAGGTCTATTGCGAGATCGTCCCCTTCCAGAAGGCGGAGCAAGCCTTCAGGGAGATGAAGCCGAAGGCGGTGATCCTCTCCGGCGGGCCGGCCTCGGTGCACGCGGAGAACGCGCCGCTGGCGCCGCCGGCGATCTACGAGGCCGGCGTGCCGGTGCTCGGCATCTGCTACGGCGAGCAGGCGATGGCGGCCCAGCTCGGCGGCAAGGTCGAAGGGGGACACGCCGGCGAATTCGGCCGCGCCGAGGTCGAGGTCGTGGCGGAGTCGCCGCTGCTCGAGGGCGTGTGGGAGACAGGCCAGAAATATCCGGTGTGGATGAGCCACGGCGACCGCGTCACGCAGTTGCCGCCGGGCTTCAAGGTGCTCGGCACCTCGTCGAACGCGCCGATCGCCATGATCGGCGACGACAAGCGCCGCTTCTACGCCACCCAGTTCCATCTCGAGGTCGTGCACACGCCGCACGGCGCCGCGCTCCTGCGCAATTTCGTGCGCAAGATCGCGGGCCTGTCGGGCGACTGGACGATGCGGGCCTTCAAGGAGGAGGCGATCGAGAAGATCCGCCGCCAGGTCGGCACCGGCCGCGTGATCTGCGGCCTCTCCGGCGGCGTCGACAGCGCGGTCGCCGCGGTGCTGATCCACGAGGCGATCGGCGAGCAGCTCACCTGCGTCTTCGTCGACCACGGGCTGTTGCGTCTCGGCGAGGCGCAGAAGGTCGTGGCGCTGTTCCGCGACAGCTACAACATCCCGCTGGTGCACGTCGACGACAGCGACGTCTTCCTCAAGGCGCTCGAGGGCGTCGAGGACCCGGAGGTCAAGCGCAAGACCATCGGCAAGTTGTTCATCGACGTGTTCGAGAAGGAAGCCAAGAGGATCGGCGGCGCCGAATTCCTGGCGCAGGGCACGCTCTACCCGGACGTGATCGAGAGCGTGTCGTTCACCGGCGGCCCGTCGGTGACGATCAAGTCGCACCACAATGTCGGCGGCCTGCCCGAGCGCATGAACATGAAGCTGGTCGAGCCGTTGCGCGAACTGTTCAAGGACGAGGTGCGCGCGCTCGGCCGCGAGCTCGGTCTGCCGGAAGCCTTCGTCGGCCGCCATCCGTTCCCGGGGCCGGGGCTCGCCATCCGCGTGCCCGGCGCGATCACGCGCGAGAAGCTCGACATCCTGCGTTTCGCCGACGAGATCTATATCGAGGAGATCCGCCGCGCCGGCCTTTACGATGACATCTGGCAGGCCTTCGCCGTGCTGTTGCCGGTGAAGACCGTCGGCGTGATGGGCGACTATCGCACCTACGACTATGTGGTGGGCCTGCGCGCCGTGACCTCGACCGACGGCATGACCGCCGACTTCTATCCCTTCGACATGCGATTCCTCGGCATGGTCGCGACGCGCATCATCAACGAGGTCAAGGGCGTCAACCGCGTGGTGTACGACGTGACGTCGAAGCCGCCGGGGACGATCGAGTGGGAGTAGAGAAGCAAGACATTATTTCAAACCAAGTTCGCACAGCGAGGCGTCCTTGATTTGGACCATTAATGGTCTAACTTCGATTTCGTAGCGGGAGCTCGCCATGAATATCCCCGTCAGCGAAGCCAAAGGGCAATTGACCGAACTGGTGCGCCGCGCGGAAGCGGGCGAGGAGGTCGTGCTGACGCGTCACGGCCATCCGGTGGCGCGACTGGTCCCGGCGGTGGCGAAGCCGAAGACCGTGGCGGAGAAGCGCAAACTGCTCGACAAGGTGATGGCCTCGGCGCGGGCGGCAAGACTGGCGCGCGAGGCCAGAGGTGAAGTGGGCGAAAGCGCCGAACGTAGTCAGGATTTCCTCTACGACGAAAACGGCCTGCCCGGATGATCGCCGTCGATACGTCGGCGCTGCTGGCGCTCGTCCTGGACGAATCGCGAGCGTCCGAATGCGCGGCTGCATTGCAATCCGATGAACTGATCATATCGGCGATGACATTGGCCGAGGCACTCGTCGTGGCGTCGCGCCGCGGCGTTAGTCATCAGTTGCGATCGCTGTTCGACGGGCTCGACTTCACGGTGATTTCCGTTTCACAGTCCACGTCCGAGCGTGTCGCTCAGATCTATGACCTTTGGGGGAAGGGCATCCAGCCCGCAGCACTTAATCTCGGCGACTGTTTTGCCTATGACGTCGCCAAGGAACATTCATGCCGGCTGCTCTATGTCGGCAAGGGTTTCGCGAAGACAGATATTGAAAGCGTGTTGTAGTTCGCACCCTCTCACTCCGCCGCCTTCGCCACCCTATCCTGCGCTTGTTCCGAATGCCGAAACGGCGCATCATTCCCGTTTCATCGGCGAGGCGCGAAGATGAGCTCCAGCATCAAGATAACCGGGCGTCTGGTGGCTGCGGCGCGTGCCTTGACCGGCGTCAGCCAGGAGGATTTCGCGCGGGCGGCTGGAATTTCCGCGGAGACGATAGCCTCCATCGAGGCAGGCGGCAGCGCCCGGCTCGAGCAGGAGAGCGACGTCGAAGCCGTGCTCCGCGCTTTCGAGACGTTTGGCGTGGTCGCGATCGGCGAGGCCGATGGCATGGGCGCCGGCGTCCGACTGAAGTTCACCCGCCTGGACGTGAAGCAGATCGCTCGCCTGGAAAACGAAGGCGGAACCGCGCGGTCGGACGACGCGCCCTGACCGTATGGCCCGCACCGTCGAGGTGCAGCGAACCTCAGCCCGTCCCTTCGTCGTCCGGCGCGTCGGGCTTGACGCGCTGCTGCGCGGAGAGCCGTGCGGAGGGCAGGTGCCAGCCGTAGCGGATCGCCATGAAGCGGAGGCCGAAGCATACGGCCGCTCCGGCCAACGCCGAGATGCCGTAGGAGATGCCGAGCATGTTGCCACCGACCACGATCGAAGCGCCGGCGAGCGCGGCAATGGCGTAGAGGTCCGAGCGCAGCACCTGCGGGATGTCTCTCACCAGAATGTCGCGCATCATGCCGCCGCCGATGCCGGTGAGCATGCCGAGCAGGGCGGCCATCACCGGATTGAGCCCGAACGCGATCGCCTTCTGCGCGCCTGTGACGGCGAACAGCGACAGCCCGGCGGCGTCGAACAGGAGCACGGGGCTGCGCAGCTCGTCGATGCCGGCATACCAGAAGAAGGTGATGAGACCGGCGAGCACCGAGACCAGCAGATAGGAGCCGTCCGTCAACGCCGCCGGCGGCACCGCGCCGATCAGCACGTCGCGCGTGATGCCGCCGAAATTGCCGGCCACGAAGGACAGGACGAGAATGCCGAAAATGTCGAGGCGGCGATTGATCGCCACCGCCGCGCCGCTGATCGCGAAGACGAAGGTCCCCGCCAGATCGAGGATGTGAACGAAGGTGCCGATGGCGATCATAGAAGTCCCGTGACGACCGGGTCCGTCCGAGCGACAGCATGCTGCATCCGGGCGACACGCCGCAAGAGGCAGTGACCGCGATCAAGGATGTCAGTGCGCCTTCGCGTCGAGCCAGGCCAGCGCGCCGACGACCATCGCCTCGACGCCCGTTTCCAGCGTGGGGTGCAGCACCGGCGCGAATTGCGGGCTGTGATTGACCGGCAGCTCGTTCACTTTGCCCTCGGCCTTGGCCTTGGCATAGACCTTGGGATCGTTGCCGCCGACGAACCAGAACACCGACGGCACCTGCCAGGCGGTGCCGAAGCAGCCGAAGTCCTCGCTCGCCGGCGCCGGGCCCGTGTGCCGCACGCGCTCGGGCGAGAAATAGCCGCGGAACGCTTCGGCGATGCGGTTGCTCGCGGCTTCGTTGTTGACGTTGAGCGGGTAGCGGTCGAGCGGCGTGATCTCCGGCTTGCGCGGCGCGCCGGAGGCTTCCGCCTCGGCGTTGACGATGCGCTCGATCGCGGCGAGGACGTGCTTGCGCACGCCGGCGTCGAACGTCCGCACATTGAGCTTGATGATGGCGTCGTCGGGGATGACGTTCTCCTTGGTGCCGGCCTGCAGCACGCCGACGGTGACCACCGCGGCGTCGGTCGCGGCGACCTCGCGCGAGACGATCGTCTGCAGCCGCATGACGACGGATGCGGCCATCACCACGGGATCGACGCTCGCCTGCGGCATCGAGCCGTGCGCGCCACGGCCGAACAGGCGGATCTGCAGGCTGTCCGCGGCCGAGGTGATCGGCCCGGCGCTGCCGGCGACGGTGCCGGCGGGGCCGACCATCACATGCTGGCCGAGCACGACCTCGGGCGTGGGGAAGCGCTTGAGCAGGCCGTCGTCGATCATCGCCCGTGCGCCTTGCGCGGTTTCCTCGCCCGGCTGGAAGACCGCCATCACCGTGCCCTTCCAGGCGTCGCGCGCTTGCGACATCAACGTCGTCGCGCCGGCGAGCCAGGTGACATGCATGTCGTGGCCGCACATATGGCCGACCGGCACGACCTTGCCTTCGGCATCCTTCGCCGTGACCTTGCTGGCATAGGCAAGGCCGGTGTTCTCGGCGATGGGCAGCGCGTCCATGTCGGCGCGCAGCATCACGGTCGGTCCTTCGCCGTTGCGCAGCAGCCCGACGACGCCGGTCTTGCCGACGCCGGTCGTCACCTCGAAGCCGGACGCCTTGAGGCTGTCGGCGGCGAGGCCCGCCGTTCGCGTCTCCTGCATCGACAGTTCGGGATGCGCGTGGATGTCCTTGTAGAGGGTCTCCAGTCGCGGCATCAGTTTGCCGAGACCGTTCATGACGGTTGCAGCGCTCGCGGAACGGTTGTGCTCGCTCATGTCCAATTCCTGTTCGCGGTCGTCGCCACCCGAACCCGAACGGTCCATCCAAGTGACGTTCATCGTCCTGCAGCCCCACTGCCGAGGCAAGGTCGATCTCGGCGATCAATGGATCGTGATCGGATCGACGCGCCGTTTATCCAGCGTAAATACGTGACAATCGGTTTGCGGACATGAACGATGGCGGCGCTGGGGCCGCGCCACTGACTGCGTCATCGTTCGTCCAAACAGGAGAGTTGCATGACCACGCACAAGGTCGGTTATTTGATCGGCAGCCTCGCCAAGGGATCGATCAACCGCAAACTCGCCAACGCGCTGGTGCGGCTCGCGCCGCCGGAACTTGCAATGTCGGAAATCTCATTCAGGGAATTGCCACTCTACAGTTACGACTACGACGCGGACTATCCGGCGGTTGCAAGGACGTTCAAGAACGCCATTGCGGGCGTCGATGCCGTGCTGTTCGTCACGCCGGAATACAACCGCTCCATCCCCGGCGGCTTGAAGAACGCGATCGACTGGGCGAGCCGGCCCTACGGCACCAACTCGTTTTCGCGCAAGCCGTCGGCGGTCATCGGCACGTCGCCGGGCGCGATCGGCACCGCGGTGGCGCAGCAGAATCTGCGCAGCGTGCTCAGCTTCTGCAATTCGCCGCAGATGAACGCGCCGGAAGCCTATATCCAGTTCACGCCGGGCCTCATCAACGACGATGGCGAGGTCACCAACGACGGCACCGCCAAATTCCTGAGCAACTACATGGCGGACTTCCACACCTTCATCGCCAGGGTGCGATCGGTGCTGCCGGCGGACGCGTGAGGCCCGCGCCGTCGCCGCACGCTGCGACACCGTGGCTGCGCGTAAGGCGCCGGCGCGGGCCCGACCCGGTCTGTCGCGGACTCCGCGCCGCGTTATAGTGGCTGAATCGGAGGATCAGCCATGACCATGACGAGTTCTGCCGCCGCCGTGATCGATCGCAGCGCCGCCGCGATCGAGACCGCGACAGCCTATCTCGAGGCCATGGAGGCGCGCGATCTTGCCCGTGCGCAGAGTCTCGTGTCGCCGCGGGCGCTGTTCGTCTTCCCCGGCGGCGCGCAGTGGCAGGACCTGGCGGCGATCGTCGCCGGCTCGGCGCGGCGCTACCAGTTTGTCGGCAAGCGCATCGAGGGCTGCGACGCCGCGCCCGCGGACGGCGGTGTCGCCGTCTATGTGCGCGGCACGCTCTACGGCCGCTGGCTCGACGGCAGCAGCTTCGAGGGCATCCGCTTCATCGACCGCATCGAGATCCGCGACGGGCTCATCGTGCGCCAGGACGTCTGGAACGACGCCGGCGAACTGCGCAACCCGGTGCGCTGACCGGAAGGTCGTCGACCGTCAGCGCGGCCGGCGCACGACGCGCAATTTGCCGCTGTTGCCGCCGCCGCAGAAGAACGCATCGCCGCCGTTCGACTCCAGTCCGGACACGCCGAGGCCGGGCGGCATGTCGAGCTGCTCGAGCACCTCGCCCGATTGCGGGTCGATGCGGCGCAGTTCGCTTTCCTCCGCTTCCCAGGTGCCGTGCCAGAGCTCGCCGTCCACCCAGGTGACGCCGGTGACGAAGCGGTTCGATTCGATCGTGCGCAACACCTTGCCGGTGTCGGGATCGAGCTGATGGATCTTGCGGGCGCGGTGCTGCGCCACCCAGAGCGCGCCTTCCGCCCAGGCCATGCCGGAGGCGCCGCCCTCCGGCGTCGGGATCGTCGCCAGCACGCGGCCGCTCGCGGGATCGATCTTCTGGATGCGGTTGTCGGAAATCTGGAACAGGTGCCGGCCGTCGAAGGCGGTGCCGGCATGCGCCGGCACATCGAGCGCGCGTACTTCTTTGCCGCTGTCCGGATCGATCGCCTGCAGCCTGTCGCCGGTCGCGATCCACACCGAGCTGCCGTCGTAACTGACGCCGTGCACGTCGGTGACGTCGGGGAAGGTGTATTCGCGGACGACGGTTGCGGTGGCGCGTTTCATGACACGCATCCTTTCTGTGGGCCTGATGCGCCGACCCTAGTCGCCGGGCAGCGGACCGGAGAGTAACAAAGCTGTCGGGAAACCCGGCAGCGGCGGCGTCATCCAGCGCCGCGCGCGGGCGCGGCCGACCGACTGTACCTTGCTTTTGTCGGCCAGCGCGTCGAGCGCGCGCTGCACGCTGCGCTGGCTGGTGCCGAGCGCCAGCGCCAAAGCCGAGCTCGACCAGGCCTCGCCATCGGCGAGCAAAGCGAGCACGGCGGCGTGCTCCTCCTCGTCCGGCGGCGTCAGTACGACCACCTCGCGCGCCCGCCGCGGCGAGAGCGCGAAGCCGTCCGCGGTCGCGTCGATGGCGGCGACATCGTGCAGCGCCTTGCGCAGCCGCCCGATCTCGACGCGCAGCCGCGCGCGATGCGACTCGTCGGCGTGGCGGGCGCGGAAGGCGCGCGCGAGCAGGGTCGTGCGCGAGGCGTCGCCCGGCCAGGCCTCGGCGAGGGCGCGGGCAAGCGCAAACAGCACCGGCCGCCCTTCGAGCGAGACGACCGTGCCGGCCTCGCGCACGGCATAGCGCGTGGCGTCGACGATGAAGCGGCGCGAGGCGAGCAGGGCCTCGACCTCGTCGAGCCGCAACAGAGTCTCGTCGCCGCGGCTGACGAGGCGCGCGGCCGGGCTCGTCAGCGCGAGCGCGGTCGATTGGATCTCGGCCAGGAGCGGTGCGATGCGTGCCGCGCGCGCGGCCTGCCCGGCGCGGGCAAGTGCGGCGCGTGCCGGCTTCGTCTTCAGGCGCCGGAGCGCGATGCCGGCGACGACGAGCTCGTGCGCGGCGCGCAGGGCCGGCGGCAGCGGCGCCGGATCGAAGCCTTGCAGCAGCCGTTCGGCCTCGCCGATGCGGCCGATGAGCAGCAGGCGGCGGATGGCGAGATGGCGCGCATGCGCGGCGTTGCTGCGGTCGCCGCGCGCTTGAAGCGTCGCCTGCGCCGCCTCGAGCGCCTTCACCGGCCAGGCCAGATCGCGCGAGACCAGCGCGATCTCGGCTTCGGCAACCGCGCAGCGTGCGCGGGCGACCGCTTCCTTCGGGCCGAAGGCGCGCGCCGCCTGGCGCAGGAGCAGCCTCGCGCGGGCGAGATCGCCGAGCTGCGCCATGGCGATGCCGCGCAGCGCCAGCGCCGGCGCGTCGTCACGCAGCGCGATGAGGTTGAGCGCGGCGAGCGGATTGGCGGCGGCGAGCGCACGCGCGGCCCCGGTGATCAGCGAGTCCATAAAAATCCCGCCACAAGAAATCCCGCCACACTTGTCACTCCCGGGCCTCCGGCGGCCGCCGCTAAATCTAGCTCACGATGAAGGTCCGGCAAGCCGCCGGTCCATGTGAGGAGAAACACCATGACGACACATGTCACGGCTTCGCGCGACGCGTGGCTCGAAGCCCGCCGCGACCTGCTCGCCGCCGAGAAGGATCTGACCCGACGCAGCGACGAGGTGGCGCGGCTGCGCCAGGCGCTGCCCTGGGTCCGCGTCGACAAGAGCTACACGTTCGACACGGACCAGGGGCGCGCCTCGCTCGCCGACCTGTTCCGCGGCCGCTCGCAGCTTCTCGTCTATCACTTCATGTTCGGACCGGAATACCAGGCCGGCTGCATCTCCTGCTCGTCGATCGCCGACGGCTTCAACGGCATCGCCGTGCATCTGGAAAACCACGACGTCGCCTTCACGGCCATCTCGCGGGCGCCTTTGGCGAAGCTGCAGGCGTTCAAGCAGCGCATGGGCTGGTCCTTTGCCTGGGGCTCGTCGGCCGGCGGCGACTTCAACTACGACTTCAACGTGTCGATCACCGAGGAGCAGCAGCGTCGGGGCAATTACGAATACAACTACGCCCGCGGCACGCACGCGATGGACGCGAAGACGGTGCCGCCGGCCGTTGCACAGAACGCGGACAGGGTCGGCGCCGATCCGATCGCCTATGTGCGCGAGCGGCCGGGCATGAGCGCCTTTGTGCGCGAGGACGGCGTCGTCTATCACACCTATTCGACCTATGCGCGCGGGCTCGACGGTCTCTGGGGCATGTACCAGTGGCTCGACCGCGCGCCGAAGGGACGCAACGAGACCGGCGTGTGGTGGCGTCATCACGACCGCTACGAGGCGGAGCGGCAGGCGCAGGCGGCGTCGGCGGGCGCTTCCTGCTGTGCCGCGGGCGCGTGAGGCCACGGCCATGACCGACATGTCGACGTCCTCTCTCGTGCGCCGCGACGTCGAGGCCTGCAGCGGGAGCGGCGTTGCCGCTCCCGGTCCGGCCGGCTGGCTTGCGCTCGCCGCCACGCCGACCTTCGCCGCGATGGCGCTGTGGACCGCCGCGACGGCCGCGCCGCCGGATGTGCTGTGCATGATGCATGCGTCGCCGCTCGGCGGCATGACGGCGATGTATGCGCTGATGAGCGCCTTCCATCTGACGCCCTGGCTGCGGCTGGTGTCGGGCGCGCGGCGCGGCGGCGCGGCTACTCGGTCTTGATGTCGAGCGCGCTCGCGCCGGCATAGCCGTAGACGTCGTAAAGGAGCGTCAGGATTTCGGCAGCGATCGCGTCCGCGCTTGCGCTCGCCGGGTATCGCTTCCAGTAGTTCGGCGCGCGGCCGGGATCGGCGTACCCTGCGGCGTGCAGGCGCGCGACACGCTCCGGCGTGATGACCGCCGCCAGCGTCGGCCAGTTCTCCGCCGACTGCGCCTCGCAATAGATCGTCTTGGACGGTCCTTCCGGTGCGCACTGCACGTAGCCTGTGCCGCTGTCGAAGATGACGAAGACGTGGCCTTGCGCGTTGATGCGCAGCCGCCGGATCTCGGCGGTGACGGTTTCGCCGTAGCGGGCGACGAGCGCCGCGGCGGAGGCGACCTTCTCGGGTGCGGCCGCGCCCGGCGTGTAGGAACAGGCGCGAAGCGGCCGCGTGGTCGGCGCATCGTTGACGAGGCCGGCAAGGCCCTGCGACGGCCCGTTGCGCGGCGGGCAGGGGACGTCGACGATCCACGCGGTCGCCTGCTCCAGGTCGCCGGGCTCGGCGCCGTAGCCGTCGGCGAGCGCGCGCACGATCTGCGCCGCGATGTCGGCGGTCGCGGTGTCGGCGGGGAAGACGTGCACGTAATTGCCGAAGCTCGGGTCGAGCGTCCAGCCGAGCGCAGCGAGCCGGTCGAGGCGCGCGGCGGTCAGCTCCGCGCGCAGCGACGGCTGCATCGTGGCGCCGGCGGCTTCGCAGCGCATGCTGCGGTCGCTCTGACGCCGGCACTGGACGTATTTGTTGCCGTCCCACACGGTGGCATAGCCGACGCGGCCGGGGCGTACGGTCGTCGTGATGCTCTGCAGCGCGATGTCGATGCGGGCGACGACGCGCGCGGTCCGCTCCGCCGCCGCGCCGTTGTCGGCCGCGCTGGCCGGCGCGGCCAGCATCGCCAGCAGCAGCAGAGCGCCGAAATTGAGAAACCGCATCGGAGCCTCGCACCATCGCCGCGGCCGGTTCGGCAATCTAGAGGGGCGGGACGGTCGTGTCAGCCGCCGGGTCGCGCGCGAGCGGCCGCGGCGGTGCCGTGACGCCGCCGCGCGGCGGCGCGCGCCTGTGCGCAACCGTCAGGGCCGGGCTTGTCCCGCCGGTGCCGCGCTGCTTGTGTTGGCATGTTTGCGGAGCGGCGACCATGACGATCACCATCTACGGCATCAAGAACTGCGACACGATGAAGAAGGCGCGCGCCTTCCTCGACAAGCGCAAGGTCGACTACGCCTTCCACGACTACAAGACGGCGGGCATCGACAGGGACAAGCTCGAAGCCTGGGCGAAGAAGGCCGGCTGGGAGACCCTGCTCAACAAGGCCGGCACCACGTTCCGGAAACTGCCGGACGCGGACAAGGAAGGCCTCACCGAGAAAAAGGCGATCGCGCTGATGCTGGCGCAGCCCTCGATGATCAAGCGGCCGGTGCTGGAACTGCCGCGCGGCAAACTGCTCGTCGGTTTCAAGCCGGACGACTACGACGCGGCGCTCGGCTAGCCGCGCCCGCGCGGGCGGCGCGCGACCGGCGCGGCGCCGTCGATCAGCGCGATCAGCGCGCGTTCGGCCTGCGTCGGCGTGCGGTCCTTGTGGCGCAGCGCGACGAAGCGCCGCGCCGGCAGTTTGAAATTGAGCGCGACGAGCGCGCCGGCGGCGAGCGCGTCGCGCACCACGAGTCGCGACAGAGCGGTTGCGCCGGCGCCGGCCTCGACCGCGCTGCGCACGGCTTCGTTCGACGGCAGTTCGAGCGCGATGTCGAGCTCGCCCGGCGGCACGCCGGCATCCATGAGCGCGGTCTCGAGGATCGCGCGCGTGCCGGAGCCGCGCTCGCGCATCACCCAGCGCAGCGCGCCGAGCTCGCCGGCATCGAGCGGCCGCTTGCCCGCCTTCGGCGCGGCCTGCGCGACGAGCACCAGTTCGTCCTCGGCGACCGCGGTGACGGCGAGATCGTCGCCGTCGACGTCGCCCTCGACGAAGCCGAGATCGACCGCGCCCTCGCGCACCATCGCCGCCACCGTCTCGGTGTTGCCGATCGACAGGCTCAGGGTGACGCCGGGATAGGCGGCGCGGAAGCGGGCGACGAGCGGCGGCAGCCAGTAATTGCCGGAGGTCTGGCTGGCGGCGAGCGCCAGCGCGCCGCGCTTCAAGCCGGCGAGATCGGCGAGCGCGGCCTCCGCGGCGGCGGCGCGCGCCAGCACCGCGCGCGCCTCGATCAGGAACAGCTTGCCGGCCTGGGTCAGCGCGATGCGGCGGCCGATGCGGTCGAACAACTGCGTCGCGTGCCGTGCCTCGAGGGCGCTGATGGCGGCGCTGACCGCCGACTGGGTCAGGTTGAGGTCGGCGGCCGCGCGCGTGACGTGCTCACGCTGGGCGACGGCGACGAAGATGCGAAGCTGCTCGAGGGTCATCCCGGCCGGTCATGTGGTGAGGCTCACCAGCATTAGACTGAAGACGGCGATGAAAAGGAAGGCGGCGAAGCCGAGGAAGAACGGGCGCAGGCCCTTGAGCCTCAGCTTGGCGATGTCGGTTTCCAGCCCCATGGCGGCGAGCGCCAGCGACAACAGGAAGGTGGTGGCGACGACGATGGTCGCCTTCAGGTCCGGCGGCACCGTGACGACGCTGTTGAGCGCGACGAGGGCGATGAAGCCGAGCACGAACCAGGGCAGCGGCACGCGCTTGCCGCCGGTCACGGCGCGGTCGCCGCCGCCGCGGGCGATCAGGCCGAGGGCGATGACGAGCGGGGCCAGCATCATCACCCGCGACAGCTTGGCGATGGTGGCGAAGTCGCCGGCGACCGTGCCGCCCTGATAGGCGGCGGCGACCACCTGCGCGATCTCGTGGATCGAGGAGCCGGCCCACAGGCCGAAGGCGTGCTGCGACAGGTGCAGGGCCCCGGGCAGCATCGGGTAGACGAACATTGCGACCGAGCCGAACACGGTGACGCAGGCGACCGCATAGGCGACGTCCTCGTCCGGCGCGCCGGTGACGGTGTTGGTGGCGATGACGGCGGAGGCGCCGCAGATCGAGGTGCCGGCGGCGATCAGCTCGGCGAGCCTGGCGTCGACGCCGATCAGCCGGCCGAACCATTTCGTGAACAGGAAGGTGGACACCAGCGTGACGGCGATGACGGCGACGCCGGCGGCGCCGACGGCAACAACCTGCGCGGCGGTCAGCTGCAGCCCGAGCAAAATGATGGCGAAGCGCAGCACCCGGCGCAGCGAGAAGGCGACGCCGGGCTTCGCCGCCGCCGGCGTGCCGACGATGTTGTGCAGCGCCATGCCGATGAGGATCGCCAGGATCATCGGGCTGAGGATGCCGATCCCCGGAATGAGCCGCAGCGCGAAGGCGGCGGCGGCGATCGCCGCGGTGAGCGCCAGGCCCGGCAGGACGGCGAGGGCGGAGGCCAGGGCAGAGGGCCGGGGCGGCCGGGTGGCGGAAACGATGCTGCTCATGGCGGCTTCTCGGAGAATGTTGTTCTCCGGAACATCGGGGCAGATTGCTATTCGTTCCAACCGATTATTTCGCTCGAACCGTTCGGTTAATCAGAACGAAGTGAAGAGTTTGACCTCGCGGACGTGAAAGTTTGGGGCGGAATGCGGCTGGCGGCTCGCGGCTGGCGCCTCTATAGACACGGCCGCCGACCGCCGCACCGGGACTCCGCATGCTGGCCTCCACGCTGCTGCCGCCGCCGCCGGACCTCGCCGAGGTCGTCGAGAGCGTCTGGGACGTCGACGTTCCGGACGCCGCCTTCGCGCGCACCCTCGACTGCACGATCCTGCCCAGCGCGTCGGCCGTCATGGTCGTGCATTATCGCTCGCCGATCTCGTCCGACCGCCGACGCTTCGAGGGCAGGCCCTACCGAAGCGTGGTCACCGGCGTGCAGCGTGAGGTGGTGCGGCTGCGCCTGTCCGGCGACACCGGCTCGATGGTGGTGCGGTTCAGGCCGGACGGCGCCGCGCGGCTGTTCGGCGCGACCATGGCCGCCTTCGCTGATGCCAATGTCGAGCTTGCCGACGCGGTCGGCGTGACCGGCGTGTCCTTGCTGCAGGAGCGGCTGGCGGAGGCGGGCGGGGCCGCCCAGCGCATGACGGCGATGGTGGAATTCCTGCGCGGGCGGCTGCGGCCGGAGGGGTTCGACGCGCCGCTGCAGCTTGCCGTCCGCCTGCTGCGCTGCCGCCCCGGCACGCCGGTCGGCACGATCGCGCGGCGGCTGGAGATGAGCGAGCGGCATCTGGCGCGCTGCTTCGCCGGCACCGTCGGCGTGCCGCCGAAGCAGTTCGCGCGCCTGGTGCGCGCCGAGCGCATCGTCGCGTCGCGCTGGCGGGGCCATGGCTGGGCGCAGACCGCGGCCGACTGCGGCTATGTCGACCAGGCGCATATGGTCAACGACTTCCGCGCGCTCACCGGCCTGTCGCCGAACGCCTACCTGCGCGCCATCGCCGGGCCGGCCTGGCGCGAGACCAATGCGCGGCTGGCGATGTCCGGTTTCTGCAATACGGCGATCCTCTGACCGATTAAGACCGCCGCGACAACGGAGGGCTTCTCATGCCGGCACGACCGGACGATCCCGTCGCGGCGAACAAGGCCATGGTGCGCGCGCATTACGAGGCGATGGTCAATGCCTTCGATGCCGACGCGATCCGCGCGCAGGTCGCCGACGACTTCTACGACCACCAGGCGGGGCGCGCGCTCGGCGCCGATGACACCATCGCGCATGCGCGCGCGTTGCAGGCCGCCTTCGATAACCTGCGCGTCAGCATCGACGATATCGTGGCCGAAGGCGACCGGGTCGCGGTGCGGGCGACCTGGCGCGGCGTGCATCGCGGCCCGTTCCGCGGGCTGGCGCCGAGCGGCAGGCCGGTGACGTTCAGCGGCATGGTGTTCTGGCGGCTCGACAAGGGACGCGTCGCCGAACGCTGGGCGACGGTCGACTTCTCCTCGCTCACCGCGTCGTCGGCCGGCTGAGGGTCACGTCGCCGGCACCGCCAGCACCGGGCAGGGCGCCTGGCGCAGCACGCGCTCGGTGGTCGAGCCGCGCATGGCATCGAGCACGCTGCGGTGGCCGGCGGTGGCCATGCCGATCAGGTCGGCCGGCCAATCGCGGGCCTCGGCGAGGATGGCCTCGACCGCGTCGCCCTGGCGCAGCGCCACCGGCAGCGTTCGCTCCGGCGCGTTGGGGCGGGCGATGCGCGGCGGCGTCTTGCCGACGTGCAGCAGCCGCTCCTCGGCGTCCATGTCGGCGAGCAGGCGCGCGAGGCCCATGACGAAGCCGAAGGCCGCGGCCGGCAGCGGCGCGTGATCGATCGGGAACAGGACGCGGTGCAGGTGCACCTCGCCGCGCAGCGGGTCGACGAAGCCGCGCGCCTTCGCCGGCACGAACAGGCTCGGCGCCGTGGTCTCGCGCGCAAGCTTCTCGGCGACCGAGCCGCTGAGCCAGCGCGCGGCGCCCTGGCGCGCTTCGGTGGCGAGCACCATCAGGTCCGGCGGGTGATCGGCGAGGAAGCGGCGCACGCCCTCGGCCGGCGCCTGCGGCGCGACATCGACCTTGGCGACGCGCACGCCGACCCGCGCCTCGATCGCAGCGGGCGGCTCGTCGGCATTCATCAGTCCCCAGCGCGCCAGTGTCTCGCGCACGTGCGGGAAATCCATGATGTCGTCGTCGCTCCCGGAGGCGACGTGCACCAGATAGAGCCGCGCCCTGGCGGCGAGCGCGATCCGCAGCGCGTGCGCGAAGGCGTTGGCGCTGGCGTCGGAGAAATCGGTCGGGTGGAGGATGGTGCGGATAGCCGTGCTCATGCGGCAGCCCCCTGGCTGGTATTGCTCGCTGGCGCCCGGAAGGCGGATGGCATTGACGCCGGATCGAAACCGGCGGAGCGAGACGAGGTCGAGGTCTACGATATCGGCACAATTTTGGGCCAGCCGATAGGTGACACTGGGGCGCACGCTTTTCCTTGCGCATCGGGGTGAATGATGGCCTCGATCTCGGACGCGGGCGCCGGCCGTCCGAAGTAGAAGCCCTGTACCTGGTCGGCTTCGGCTTCGTGGAGGAACTCGGCCTGACCGGGCGTCTCGACCCCTTCGATCGTGACGCGCATTTTCAGTTCGCGGCCGAGGGCGATGATCGTCTTCACCACCGTTTCGGCGTTGCCGCTCGACGTGCCGAAGCTTTGCATAAAGCTGCGGTCGATCTTGATCTTGTTGAAGTGGAATTGCCACAGATAGCGCAGGCTCGAATAGCCGGTGCCGAAGTCGTCCATGACGATCGAGACGCCCAGCGACTTGAGCTTCTGAAGCTGGGCGAAGGTCTGCTGGCTGTCGCCGAGCAGAAGCGTCTCGGTGATTTCGAGCTCGAGCCGCTCCGGCGCCAGCCGGGACTCCTTCAAGGCCGCCACGACCGTGTCGTAGAAAACGCCGGATTCGAATTGCGCCGCGGAGAGGTTGACCGCCACGGTCAAATGGCTCGGCCAGGTCGCGGCCGTCCGGCATGCCTCGCGCAGCACCCGCTCCCCGAGCTTGTCGAGGATCCGCATTTCCTGCGCGACCGGGATGAAGCTCGACGGCGGCATCAGCGAGCCATCGGGCGCGGGCAGACGGACCAGCGCCTCGAAGCCGGTCAGGCGCTTGTCCTTCGCTTCATAGATCGGCTGGTAGTGCACGACGATGCGATTGAACGCTATCGCATCGCGGATCATCTTTTCGAGCCTGAGCCGCTTTAGCATCGTCTCGTCCATGTCGGGCGAGAAGAAGCGGATGCAATTGCGGCCCGCCGCCTTGCCGTTATAGAGCGCGATGTCGGCGCTCTTGAGCAGGCGTGCGGGGGTGTCGCCGTCGACCGGCGCCATCGCGACACCGATGGTGACGCGCGGGTTGATTTCCTCGTCCTTGAAATGCAGCGGCATGCTCAAGGCCGATGCGATGCGCTGCGCGTAGTCTTCCACGGCGCCTTTGTCGAATATGTCGGTCTGGACCACGACGAACTCGTCGCCGCCGAGCCGCGCGACGAGGTCTCCCGCCCGCGTCAATTCTTTCAACCGCTGGCCGAGCGTGCTGAGCAGATGATCGCCGCCGTCGTGGCCGAGGATGTCGTTGACCTCCTTGAAGCGGTCGATGTCGATGAAATGCACCGCGACCATCTTGCCGGGCGGCGACAGCGTTGCCACCGCCCGTTCGAGCTTTTCCATCAACCGGGCGCGATTGGAGAGGCCGGTCAGAATGTCGTGGTGCGCCAGATAGCGAATGTGCCGGTCGGCTTGCTGCTTCTCCTTGGTCCGGAAATACCAGGCGATCGCCGGCAGCCCGAAGGACAGCGCGGTCAACAGGCAAAGCGCTGCGGCCGCGACCAGGAAGGTCCGGTAGAAGCTGTCGCGCTCGTCCGTCTGGTCGACATAGGCGGCGACGGTGGCGACCGGCCGGCCGCCGACGAGCACCGGCATGAAGGCTTCGGCGAAATAGGCGGGCTGGTCCGGCGTCCGGCCTTCGTGGGCGCCGACGATGGGCTTGTTCGACTTGATCGAGCGGGCGGCGTCGGCGCTGTATTCCGACAGGTCGACAGGCGTCACCGAGTTGCGGTCGGAGACCAGGACCGAATAGCCGTAGCTGTTGAAAATCGTATAGCGGAACACGTCCTCGGATTTTCGCGTCGCCTCGAAGAAGGTCATGCTGGCGGACGAGGGCGTTTCCCCGGCCGCGATCTGTTCCATGTCGCGGACATTGGCCGCCAGAAATTGCGCCCAATGCCGGGCAGTGCGTGTCGCGCTTTGATAGAGGATGTAATCGGAAGTCGTCTTGATGGTGATCCACGTACCGCCGACCAGCAGGCCGAGGATGAAGACGAGCAGGCCGGAATAGCGCCAGACGGTCGGGATCGTGCGTATTGTCATGGCCGGTCTATTTGGCTGCTCGGATCTCGGCGAGACCCGTCTCGATCATCGTCTGGATATCGCGGTTGTGGCTGTTTTCCGCGGCCCAGGTGTCGGTCAGGGACTGATAGATTTGCCGCGCGGTCGCCGTGTCCGCCGGCGAAGGCTCGACCACCTTGTGGTCCGGGTCCGATTTGACCTTGGCGAGAAACCGTTCTTCGCCCGCGCCGAACGAGGCGATCCACGCCGCCGCCGCGCGCTCGCCGCTGAACTTGCGGATCAGAGCCCTGGCCGCCTCTGGCAAAGCGTCGAACTTGCGGCGGCTCATGACCAGGAGCAGCGGCGAGGCGCTGCCGGCGAGAAGGTAATGGTACTTCGTGAACGGAAACACGCCGTATTGAAACAGCGCCGTCGGCGCCAACGTGACGCCGTCGATGACGCCCCTGCGCATCGCCTCGGCGAGCCTGGATACTTCCATCACCGTCGGGGTGGCGCCCAGGCGCTCCAGCATCTCCGCTTCGACCTGGTTGTTGACGCGAATCTTCTGTCCCTTGAGCGCGGCGAGCGAACCGATCGGATTGCGGCTGTGGATGAAATTGGGAGCCGGCATGAAGGCTCCGATCACGAAATAGTCCTCGTAGCCGCGCAAGGCCTGGGCGGCGATCAGGCGCGTATAGATCAGCGTGCCCTCGCGCGCGTCGCGAAACAGGCCCGCGTGGTCGAGCGCGGCATTGTCGGGGAAGCGATAGGGCGTTTGGCCGGGGATGATCCAGCCGATGTCGGCGATGCCCTCGTTGACGATGCGCGGCTGCTCGGCAATCGTCTTTCCGAGCGCGCCTTCGGCAAAGACGTCGATCGCGATGAGGTCCTTGCCTTCTTCATTGACGCCGTCCACGAACGGCTTGACCCCGGCCTTGTAGGTTTCCAGCGTCTGCGACCCGAAGAAGCTGAGCTTGAGCCGTAATGGCTCGGCCTTTCCGGCCAGCGGCAGCATGACGACGGCGGCGGCGGCGATCAGACGGGTGAATGCTGTGCGCATGGCCGGTCCTATTTGTCGGCACGCAGCTTGGCGAGCTCGGCGTCGAGGCGCGCGAGCAGCGCGGCGTTGCGGGGGCTGGCCGCCGCCCAGGTGTCGCGGATCGATTTGAACGTCGCCTGCGCGGTCTTGAGGTCTTCGGCCGACGGATAGGCCACGACGCGCCGGGGATCGCCTTGGATTTGCCGCAGGACTTCCTTGTCGTTCTCCTCGACCGTCTCGATGTAGCGGGCCGCGGCCCAGTCGCCGCTGTATTTGACGATCAGGTCCCTGGCGTTCCCGGGCAGGCTGTCGAACAGCTTGCGCGGCATCAACAGCGTCAGCGGTGCGGACGTCGTCGGCAGCAGAAAATGGTTGGAGGTCAGCCGGCCGATGCCGACGTCGAAGAGCTGGGCGAGGGCGACGCAGGCGCCGTCGACCGCGCCGCTGCCGATCGCGGGGTTCGTGTCGTTGAGCGCGAGCAGGATCGGGAGCGCGCCGAGCGCCTTCACGGTTTCGGAGCTGGTCGGATTGTTGGTGCGGAATTTCTGGCCCTTGAGCTCGGCGAGCGAGGTCAGCCGCTTGCGGCTGTGGAACGTCTCGGGATCGGTGGCGAACGCGGCAATGACGAAGAAGTCGTCGTAGCCGCGCAGCGCGCCCGCGGCCATCATTCGTGTGTAGACGCTCGTCGCTTCGCGCACGTCGCGGAACAGGCCGGGCAGCTCGATCGCCGCCTCGTCGGCGAAGCGGTCCGGGGTCTGGCCGGGGACGACGAAAGCGATATCGGCGCCGCCGTTGAGCAGGAGCTGCGGCAGCTCGCTTTGCACCCGGCCCAGCGTGCCGCTGGGATAGACGTCGATGTGCAGAACGCCGCTGCCGTCGCGATTGACGGCGTCGACGAACGGCTTGATCGCCGCCAAGTAGATGACCGAGCGATCGGATGTGAAGAATGAAAGCTTCAAGGTGATGGGCTCGGCCGCTGCGGCGAGCGGCAGCAGCGCCAGTCCCATGACGACAAGTCGCAAGACGCGGGTGAGCATTCGACCCTCAAGGCGATCGGCGGAAAGTGTTGACGGTGGCATCTGCGGGGCCGATCGCCATCCCTCGACTGTTCGGCATCGCGGCTTCCAGCGACGCCACGCCCCCGGGGGCGGTGCCGTCCTGCAAGCGAGTAGCCAGCAAACGACAATCTATTCGCGAATCGCGGGTTTCGGCTTGACGTGGGTCAATCGGGCCAAACTCACACAATCTCTTGATTTTTCGCGTTTTTGCGGCCACATGCAGGGCCATGCACAAGCCGCTCGAGCCCGCCGATTCCGCCGCCCCGACGTCGCTTGCCGCCGAGGTCGAGCGGCGGCGCACCTTCGCCATCATCTCCCATCCGGACGCGGGCAAGACCACGCTGACCGAGAAGCTGCTGCTGTTCGGGGGCGCCATCAACCTCGCCGGCCAGGTCAAGGCCAAGCGCGACCGCCGCTCCACCCGCTCGGACTGGATGGCGATCGAGCGCGAGCGCGGCATCTCGGTCGTCACCTCGGTGATGACCTTCGATTACGACGGCCGCGTCTTCAACCTGCTCGACACGCCCGGCCACGAGGACTTCTCCGAGGACACCTACCGCACGCTCACCGCCGTCGACAGTGCGGTGATGGTGATCGACGCCGCCAAGGGCATCGAGGCGCGCACGCGCAAGCTGTTCGAAGTGTGCCGGCTGCGCGACATCCCGATCGTCACCTTCATCAACAAGATGGACCGCGAGAGCCGCGACCCCTTCGAGGTGCTCGACGAGATCGAGAAGACGCTCGCGCTCGACACGACGCCGATGACCTGGCCGATCGGGCAGGGCCGCGACTTCGCCGGCACCTACGACATCGCTTCGGGCCAGATGCGTCTGATGGGCGAGGACGGCAGGACGACGGACCTGCAGCCGCTCGACGTCGATGCGCTGGCGGCGAAGAACCCGATGCTCGATGCCGCGGCGATCAAGGAAGAGCTGGCGCTGGTCAAGGAAGCCTGCCGGCCGTTCGACTTCCAGGCGTTCCGCGAGGGGCATCTGACGCCCGTCTTCTTCGGCTCGGCCTTGAAGAACTTCGGCGTCAAGGACCTGCTCGACGCGCTCGGGCGGCTGGCGCCGGCGCCGCGCGCGCAGGACTCCAACAAGCGCCGGATCGACGCGCACGAGAGCGCGATGACCGCCTTCGTCTTCAAGATCCAGGCCAACATGGATCCGAACCACCGCGACCGCATCGCCTTCGCGCGGCTGTGCTCGGGCAAATTGCGCCGCGGCATGAAGGCGAAGCTGACGCGCACCGGCAAGCCGGTGACGCTCTCGGCGCCGCAATTCTTCTTCGCGCAGGACCGCTCGGTCGCCGACGAGGCCTATGCCGGCGACGTCGTCGGCATCCCCAACCACGGCACCCTGCGCATCGGCGACACCTTCACCGAGGGCGAGGAGCTCTCCTTCCTCGGCGTGCCGAACTTCGCGCCGGAGATCCTGCGCCGGGTCAAGCTCGGCGATCCGATGAAGGCGAAGAAATTGAAAGAGGCGCTGCAGCAGATGGCCGAGGAGGGCGTGGTGCAGGTGTTCCGCCCGCTCGACGGCGCGCCGGCGCTGGTCGGCGTGGTCGGGCCGCTGCAGCTCGACGTGCTCAAGGTGCGGCTCGCCGAGGAATACGGCCTCGACATCGGCTTCGAGCAGCCGGAATTCCAATTGGCGCGCTGGATGGGAGCGGACGACCGCAAGACCGTCGACGAGTTCGTCTCGGCCAACTACTCGTCCGTCGCCGAGGACCTCGACGGCGACAAGGTGTTCATGGCGCGCAACCAGTTCATCCTCGACTACACGCGCGAGCGCGCGCCGGGCATCACCTTCACCGACATCAAGGACGTGAAGAAGGCGGCGTAAGGCGCCGCCGTCGGCCCGTTCGCCGCCAGGCCCGGCCGGCCTCGCGGCCGATGCGTGCGCCGCACCTGCGGCCATCGGCAGCGGTCCCATGCGTCCAAGGCGGCTTGCAATGACTGCCGCGATCCTCTACTGCGGCGCCGAGCCTTTGGGCAATCGCGCGGGGCGCGGCATGAGCGCAACTTCGGGGCTGACGATCCTCGTCCTCGGGCTGGTGGTGTTCATCGCCAACCACCTGTTCGTGACGGTGCGCGGCGCGCGCGCCGCAGCGCTCGCGCGCCTCGGCAAGCCGCTCTACCACACGCTGTTCGGCCTCATGTCGCTGGTCGGCCTCGCGCTGATCGTCTGGGGCTTTGCCGACTACCGGGCCACCGGCTGGGTGCAGGTGTGGACGCCGCCGGCGTTCATGCGTCACGTCACCCTCGGCCTGATGCTGATCGCCTCGATCCTGATCGCGGCCTATCTCATCCCGAGCCGTATCAAGGCGCGCACGCGCTATCCGCTGATCGCGGCGGTGAAGGTGTGGGCCTTCGCGCATCTGCTGGCGAACGGCGATCTCGGCGGCATCGTCCTGTTCGGCTCGTTGCTCGCCTGGGCGGTCTACGCCTACGTCACCGCGAAGCGCCGCACCGACGTGACGCCGCCGGTCGCGCCGAAGGGCGTCGCGAACGACGTCGCCGTGCTCGTCGCCGGCATCGCCATCTACCTGGCGCTCGGCTTCTGGTTCCACCCATACGTCATCGGCCTGCAAGTGTTCACGAGGTAATTCTTTCATGTCCGTGCAGAGCGACATCCGCCGGCTGACGGCGCCCGACATCCGCGCGCGTAAAGGCGGCGATCCGATCGTGATGCTGACCTCGTATCACGCGCACACCGCGGCCATCGCCGACAAGCATTGCGACGTCATTCTCGTCGGCGACTCGCTCGGCATGGTCATGCACGGGCTCGAGACCACCGTGCCGGTGACGCTCGACATGATGATCCTGCAGGGCCTCGCGGTGATGCGCGGCTCACGGCGCGCGCTCGTCGTCGTCGACATGCCGTTCGGCTCCTACGAGGCGTCTAAGGAGCAGGCCTTCATGAGCGCGGCGCGCGTGATGAAGGAGACCGGCTGCGGCGCCATCAAGATGGAAGGCGGCAAGCGCATGGCCGACACCATCCGTTTTCTGGTCGAGCGCGGCGTGCCGGTGATGGCGCATGTCGGCCTGACGCCGCAGTCGATCAACACGATCGGCTCGTTCCGCGCGCAGGGGCGCGACGAGGCCGACTGGGCTCCGATCGAGCAGGATGCCGTTGCCGTGTCGGAGGCGGGCGCCTTCTCGCTGGTGGTCGAGGCGGTGGCCGAGCCGCTGGCGCGCAAGATCACCGCGGCGGTGCCGATCCCGACCATCGGCATCGGCGCCAGCAATGCCTGCGACGGCCAGGTGCTGGTGATGGAGGACATGCTCGGCCTGTCGCCGCGGGTGCCGAAATTCGTCAAGCGCTACGGCGATCTCGGCCCCGGCATCGACAAGGCGATCGGCGATTATGCCGCCGAGGTGCGCTCGCGGGCCTTCCCGGGCGCGGAACACGTCTATCCGATGAAAAAGCCGCGCCAGCCGGCTTAACCCTCTGAATCCCAAGCGGTCTCGCCGGCGCTTTGCCTTGCGTCCGCCACAACATTACGGTAGGGGACGCGCCTGCCCGCGGGGGGACGCCGCGCATTCCGCCTGAGCCTGGAGCCGTTCGTGGCCGATATCTTTCATGAAGTCGACGAGGAAGTCCGCCGCGAGCGGTTGGCCCAGTTCTGGCAGCGGTACAGCATTCTGATCATCGCCGCTTGCGTGCTCGTCATCGCCGGGGTGGGCGGCTGGCGCGGCTACGTCTGGTACATGGCGCGCGAGGCGGCGGTCGCCGGCGCCCAGTTCGAGGCGGCCGCAACGCTCGCCGAGCAGGGCAAGGCCGACGAGGCGCAGGCCGCCTTCGCCAAGGTCGCCGCCGAGGCGCCGGGCGGCTACGCGACCTTGGCGCGGTTCCGCGCCGCCGCCGAGCTCGCCCCCTCGAAGAGGGACGAGGCGGTGAAGGCCTACGACTCGCTCGCCGCCGATGCCTCGCTGTCGCCTCTGTGGCAGGATCTCGCCGCCATCCGCGCCGCCCTGCTGCTCGTCGACACCGCGCCGCTCACCGAGATGCAGCGCCGGCTCGAGCCGCTCGCCGACTCCGGCCGCGCCTATCGCCACAGCGCCCGCGATGTGCTGGCGCTGGCGGCCTGGCGCGCCAAGGATCCGGCCCTCGCCAAGAAATATCTCGACATGATCGCCGCCGACGGCGAGACGCCGCCGGGCATCCGTTCGCGCGCCGACGTGCTCGCCGCGCTGATCGCCGGCAACGGCAAGAGCTGAGGCAAGGGTTCATGCGTCGTATCCATCGCGTCGTCATGCTTGCGCTCCTGATCGGCATCGGACCGGTGATCGCCGGCTGCGCCGATTTCGATCCCGACAAGCTCGACGTGCTCGGCCTCAACGAGAAGAAGAAGCTGCCGGGCGAGCGCAAGCCGCTGTTCCCCGAGGGCGTGCCGGGCGTCGCCCAGGGCATCCCGCCGGAGTACACGAAGGGCAACATCGCCGAGCAGACCGGCGCCGCGGTGCCGGTCGAGCCTCTCAAGCCGGAGCAGCAGCCGGCCGCGCAGACCGCATCGGCCGAGCCGGCCGCGACCGCCGCGGAAAAGCCCAAGCCGAAGCCGAAGCGCGTGGCGACCAAGCCGAAGCCGACGCGCGTCAACATCGCGCCGCCGCAGCAGCAGGAGCAGCAGCCGGCGCAGGCCGCTTCGCCCTGGCCTTCGTCGCCGCCGCCCGCGCAGCAGGCGCAGCAGCCGACGCAGCAGGCATCCTCGCCCTGGCCCGATCCGCAGCCCCAGCAGGCGCCGGCGCCCTGGCCATCGGCCCCGCCGCCGGGCACCTTCAGCAAGCAGTAGTTCGAACCGTCATTCCGGGGGAGGCGAGCCAGGCTCGCGAACCCCGGCTCCATACTCCGCAGCGCAGGGATCGTGGATTCCGGGCTCGCGGCCTGCGGCCGTGCCCCGGAATGACTGTATTTTGTGGCGGTGCCATACAAGATAAGAAAGCCGCATGAGCTTCACCGTCGCCATCGTCGGCCGGCCGAATGTCGGCAAGTCCACCCTGTTCAACCGTCTGGTCGGCCGCCGCCTGGCGCTGGTCGACGATCGCCCCGGCGTGACCCGCGACCGCCGCGAGGGCGAGGCGCGGCTCGGCGACCTCACCTTCACCGTCATCGACACCGCCGGCCTCGAGCAGGCGGCGCCGGAGAGCCTCTCCGGCCGCATGCGCGCGCAGACCGAGGCGGCGATCGCGCAGGCCGATGCCATCTTCTTCATGATCGACGCGCGGGCGGGCGCCATTCCCGCCGATCAGGCCTTCGCCGCGGTCGCGCGCAAATCGGGCAAGCCGATCGTTCTCGTCGCCAACAAGGCCGAGGGCCGGGCCGGCGAGGCGGGGCGGATGGAGGCCTATTCGCTCGGCCTCGGCGAGCCGGTGGCGATCTCGGCCGAGCACGACGAGGGCATGGTCGATCTCTACGACGCGCTCGTCGCCGCGATCCCGGAGAAGACGGCGGCGCATCGCGAGGAGGCCGCGCGCGAGCGCGAAGGCCCGCATCCGATCCGCGTCGCCATCGTCGGCCGGCCGAACGCCGGCAAGTCGACGCTGATCAACCGGCTGATCGGCGAGGAGCGGCTGCTCACCGGCCCCGAGGCCGGCATCACGCGCGACGCGATCTCCGTCGATCTCGACTGGCAGGGCACGCCGTTCAAGCTCTACGACACCGCGGGCCTCAGGCGGAAATCGCGCGTCGACGAGAAGCTGGAAAAGCTCTCCGTCGCCGACGCGCTCAACGCCGTGCGCTTCGCCGAAGTGGTGGTCGTGCTGCTCGACGTCGAGAGCGCCTTCGAGGAGCAGGACCAGCGCATCGCCGATCTCGCCGAGCGCGAGGGGCGCGCCGTCGTCATCGCCGTCAACAAATGGGACCTGAAGGAGCACACCCCGGGCGCCATCGGCAAATTGCGCCAGCAGGCGGAAGAGAAGGTGATGCAGTTGAAGGGCGTGCCGCTGGTCGCGGTATCCGGGCTGACCGGCGAGGGGCTCGACCGCCTGATGGCCGCGATCGTCGAGGCCTACGCGGTGTGGAACAAGCGCGTGCCGACCAGCGCGCTCAATCGCTGGTTCGAGGAGGCGGTCGCCGCCAATCCGCCGCCGGCGGTGTCGGGGCGCAGGCTCAAGCTCAACTACATCACGCAGGCGAAGGCGCGGCCGCCGAGCTTCGTCCTGTTCTGCTCGCGCGCCGATGCCGTGCCGGACTCCTACAAGCGCTATCTGATCAATTCATTGCGCGATGTATTCGAGCTGCCCGGCACGCCGATCCGCCTGATGCTGCGCGAGAAGAAGAACCCGTTCGAGGGGCGGGCGAAGCGGAAGCATTGAGCCGTCTTACCTCTCCCCGCCTTGCGGGGAGAGGTCGCCGCGCCTTGGCGCGGCGGGTGAGGGGCTTTGCAGCGATGCAGAGCATTTTGGAAATGCCCCCTCATCCGGCTTCCTCGCGCTCTGCGCTCGGAAGCCACCTTCTCCCCGCGCGCGGGGAGAAGGAAGATCACTCCGGCATCCTGAAGCTCAGGAACCTGCCGTCGCGATAATTCCACACCTTGCCGCTTTCGCTGCAGGCGGGCAGGCACAAGGGCACGATCGCCTTGGCCACCTCGTCCGGCGGCGGCAGCGTCTCAGGATCGACGCCCGGCCAGCCGCTCGCATACATGCGCGTGCGCGTCGGGCCGGGGTTGAAGGCGTTGACCTTCACCTTGGTCTCGGCGCTCTCGGCGGCGTAGGTCGTAACCAGCATGTTGAGCGCGGCCTTGGCCGCCGCATAGGGCCCGACATAGGCGCGGCCGAGCCAGCCGAGCGCCGAGGTGAGGAACACCGCGCGGCCGGCGTCCGAGCGCTTGAGCAGCGCGTCCATGGTGCGGATCAGCCACCAGTTGGCGGTGACGTTGACGGCCATGTTGCGCTCGAAGTCCTTGCGCTCGACATGGTCGAGCGGCGACAGGGCGCCGAGGATGCCGGCATTGCCGACCATGACGTCGAGCTTGCCCCAGCGCTCGTTGATCGCCAGCGCGAGGCGGGCGATGCCGTCGGCGTCGGTCACGTCGACCGGGACGAGGGTGGCGCTGCCGCCGGCTTCCTTGATGCGGTCGTCGAGCTCCTCGAGCCCGCCGACGGTGCGGGCGACGGCGACGACGTGCGCGCCGGCCTCGGCGAGCTGCAGCGCCAGCGCCGCGCCGATGCCGCGCGAGGCGCCGGTGACGAGGGCAATGCGGTTGGAGAGGGGTTTGCTCATTGTTCAATCCTCATCCCGAGGAGGCGGCGAAGCCGCCGTCTCGAAGGATGAGGCCTCATGGTTCGAGATGCGCCTTCGGCGCTCCTCACCATGAGGAGCCACGCAGGTCAAGTCCGGCTGATCAAATCGCCTCCGCCAGCAGCGACAACTGCCGCGGGCTCGTCTGCTGCGCGGTCAGGTCGGTGAGCGGCGTCGGATAATCGCCGGTGAAGCAGTGGTCGGTGAACTGCGGCCGCGCATTGTCGCGCCCGGCATAGCCCATGGCGCGGTAGATGCCGTCGACCGACAGGAAGGCGAGGCTGTCGGCGCCGATGAAGGCGCGGATGCCCTCGAGGTCGAGCGTGGCGGCGAGCAGCTTCTCGGCGTCCGGCGTGTCGATGCCGTAATAATCGGGATGCTTGATCGGCGGCGAGGAGATGCGGAAGTGCACCTCCTTGGCGCCGGCGTCGCGCATCATCTGCACGATCTTGCGCGAGGTGGTGCCGCGCACGATCGAGTCGTCGACCAGCACAATGCGCTTGCCGGCGACCACGGCGCGGTTGGCCGAGTGCTTCATGCGCACGCCCTGGTCGCGGATCGCCTGCGTCGGCTGGATGAAGGTGCGGCCGACGTAATGGTTGCGGATGATGCCGAGCTCGTAAGGCACGCCCGCGGCCTGCGCGAAGCCGAGCGCCGCCGGGACGCCGGAGTCGGGCACCGGCACGATGACGTCGGCGCCGGCGGGGGCTTCGCGCGCGAGCTCGGCGCCCATCGCCTTGCGCACGTCGTAGACATTGCGGCCGCCGACGATCGAATCGGGACGGGCGAAATAGATGTATTCGAAGATGCAGGGCCGCGCCGTCTGCGGCGGGAACGGCTTGTGCGACTGGAAGCCGTCCTCGTCGAAGATGACGACCTCGCCGTTCTCGACGTCGCGCACGTATTGCGCGCCGATGATGTCGAGGGCGCAGGTCTCCGAGGCGAGGATCGGGCAGCCGTCGAGGCGGCCGATCACCAGCGGGCGGATGCCGAGCGGGTCGCGCGCGCCGACGAGCTTCTTGTTGGTGAGGCCGACGAAGGCGTAGGCGCCCTCGAGCTGGCGCAGGCCCTCGATGAAGCGGTCGACGAAGCGGTTGCGCCTGGCGCGGGCGACGAGGTGCAGGATCACCTCGGTGTCGCTCGTCGACTGCATCATGGCGCCGTCGTGCACCAGCGTCTTGCGCAGCGTCATGGCGTTGGTGAGGTTGCCGTTGTGCGCGACGGCGAAGCCGCCGCCCTCGAGCTCGGCGAACAAAGGCTGCACGTTGCGCAGGATGGTCTCGCCGGTGGTCGAATAGCGCACGTGGCCGATGGCGGCGGCGCCGGGCAGGCGGTCGATGACCTCGCGCCGGGCGAAGGTGTCGCCGACGAGGCCGAGGCGGCGCTCGGAATGGAAGCGCTTGCCGTCGAAGGAGACGATGCCCGAGGCCTCCTGGCCGCGGTGCTGCAGCGCGTGCAGGCCGAGCGCGGTGATCGCCGCGGCGTCGGGGTGGTTGAAGATGCCGAAGACGCCGCATTCCTCGCGGAGCCGGTCGGCCTCCAGGTCGAGGGGAAGCTCCGGCGCGGGGGCTTGCGGGCTGTTCTGCATCGCTATCGCGTTCCGCTGTTGCTCGCCAGGACGCGCCCGGTGAGTTCGGAGTGCTGATCGGGCGACCCGTCGGGGGCGTCCTGATCCTCGGGCTTCGGCTTCTTCAGCCTCTTCAAGATGGTGCTTTCGGGGTCGTCCGGCAACATGCCCATCAGCCATTGTCCCGTGCTCTGCAGGACGACCTTGGACTTGGCGCCGCGCACCCAGTCCGGCTGGCTGCGGTCCGGCACCAGCCAGGCGAAGAACAGGAAGGCGACCACGACGATGATGAGGCCGCGGCCGAGCCCGAACAGGAAGCCGAGCGTGCGGTCGAGCGCGCCGACCCGGCTGTCGAGCACCATGTCGGAGATGCGCACGGTGACGATCGAGACGACCAGCAGCGTGAGGATGAACACGCCGGCGATGGCGACGGCCTTGGCGACGGTGTCGCTGGAGAAATAGCTCTGCGCCAGCGGCGTGACGCGCGGGAAGGCCCACAGCGTGACCACGGCGGCGATGCCCCAGGCGGCGATCGAGAGGACTTCGCGCATGAAGCCGCGGATCATGGCCAGGAGGCCCGAGATCAGCATCACGGCCAAGAGCAGGACGTCGAGCAGCGTGATCGGCATCGGCGCGTGTGCTCCGCGGGGAGAGGACCGCAAAAACGAGTCGGGCCCCAAGCCTACACCAAGGCGTGAGGAACTCGGCGGCGGCCTCGACCCTGAGGACTTATCCGTTGAACCCTATCGGCACCGGCCTCGGGCCTCTCGCCAAGCCCGCCACGGGTGCGTTTGACGCCCGCTATATAACCGGGCGTCACGGGCGCGTCACCCGTCTTGTCCACCGGATTTGGCGGGTTTGCGGCGGCCATTGGCAGCAATCTCGGCAACCAGAGTGGCGAGGCTGCCGATCTCCTGCATCCTGAGGCCCTGATCGCCGCTGTCGCGCGCGGCCTCGGGCACGACCGCGCCGGTGAAGCCGAGCTTGGTGGCTTCCTTGAGCCGACTTGCCGCCTGCGCCACCGGGCGGATCGCCCCGGAGAGCGATACCTCTCCGAAATAGACCGCCTGCGGCGGCAGCGGCGCATCGGCGAGCGAGGAGACGAGCGCCGCGGCGGCGGCGAGGTCGGCCGCCGGTTCCTGGATGCGCATGCCGCCGGCGACGTTGAGATAGACGTCGTGGCCGCCGAGGCGCACGCCGCAATGCGCCTCGAGCACCGCGAGCACCATCGACAGCCGGCTCGAATCCCAGCCGACCACCGAGCGGCGCGGCGTGCCGAGCGAGGAGGGCGCGACCAGCGCCTGGATCTCGACGAGCAGCGGCCGCGTGCCCTCCATACCGGCGAACACGGCGGTGCCGGGCGTGCCGAGGTCGCGCTCGGAGAGGAACAGTTCGGACGGATTGGTCACTTCGCGCAAGCCCGCGCCGGTCATCTCGAAGACGCCGATCTCGTCGGTCGGGCCAAAGCGGTTCTTCACGGCGCGTAAGATTCGGAACTGGTGCGAGCCTTCGCCCTCGAACGACATCACCGCGTCGACCATGTGCTCGACGACGCGGGGGCCGGCGATCTGCCCGTCCTTGGTGACGTGGCCGACGAGGATGATCGCCGCGCCGGTGCGCTTGGCGAAGCGGATCAAGGCCTGCGCCGCGCCGCGGACCTGCGTCACCGTGCCCGGCGCGGATTCGACCGTGTCGGTCCACATCGTCTGGATCGAGTCGATGACGATGAGCTTCGGCGTCTTGCCCTCGGAGAGGGTGGCGATGATGTCCTCGACGGAGGTCTCGGAGGCGAGCTCGACCGGCGCCTCGCGCAGGCCCAGGCGCTCGGCGCGCAGGCGCACCTGCGCCACCGCCTCCTCGCCGGAGATGTAGACGGCGCGCTCGCCGAGGCGGGCGAGCGCCGCGGTCGCCTGGATCAGCAGCGTCGACTTGCCGATGCCGGGATCGCCGCCGAGCAGCAGCACCGAGCCCTTGACGAAGCCGCCGCCGGTGACGCGGTCGAGCTCGCCGATGCCGGAGGCGATGCGTGGGGCGTCTGTGGCGTCGCCCGCGAGGTCCTGCAGGGCGAAGCGGCGGCCCTTGCCCGGGCGGCGGCCGGGGCCGGCCGGGCGCTCGGCGCCTTCCTCGGAGAGCGTGTTCCACTCGCCGCAGGCCTCGCACTTGCCCTGCCAGCGGTTATAGGCCGCGCCGCAGTTCTGGCAGGTGAAGCTCAAGCCGCGTTTGGACATGTTG
>Ga0182749_1000555_pt1 | contig 33794 bp, 37 predicted proteins | sample eDN3rd37CKraftMG_FD_128875 | JGI IMG/M metagenome (GOLD analysis project Ga0182749, IMG submission 128875) | Enriched Miracle-Growth compost microbial communities from Emeryville, California, USA - eDNA 3rd pass 37_C Kraft MG (version 2) (version 2) ...
CGTCGCTGCAGAACGCCGTCGATCAGGCGCATGCCGAGACCGCCCGCCTCACCCGCCGGCTCACCGACAGCGACAATTCGCTCGCCGCCATCCGCGCCCAGCTCGCCAGGCTCGAGACGAGCTATGCCGAGGCCTATAGCGAGCGCGGCCGGCTCGCCGCCGCGCTCGACGAGGCGAAGGAGCAATACCAGACCGAGCGCAGCACGCTGACGATGCGGCTCGACGGTCTCGTCTCGCGCGCCGCGACCGCCGAGCGGCTGCTCGCCGAGACGCGGCAGAACCTCATGGCCCGCACCGAGGAGGTGCGCGGCTTCGACCGCAAGGCGGTCGAGGCGACGATCGCGCGCGGCGCCGCCGAGCGGCGTCTCGCCCAGATCGAGGCCGCGCACGAGGCGCGCGAGCGTCAGCTTCGCGAGCTCGAGACGGCGCGCACGGCGCTCACCGAACGCAACAGCGAGCTCGGCAAGACGGCGAAGTCGCGCGAGATGGCGCTGACGCGCGCGGAAGAAGCGGTCGCTGCGCTCACCGCACGCAACGGCCAGCTCGAGGCCGACCTGCAGGTCGTGCGCACAGGCATCGAGCAGCGCATCGGCGATTTGACCTCCGCGCTCGAGCGCGAACGCCTGGAACGCGCCGTCGTCGAGGGCGCGCTCGAAGGCGCGCGCAAGGACAATGCGCGGCTGCAGAGCGAGCTCATGAACCTGCGCGCCAGCATCCGCCGCGGCCTCGCCTTCGACGACGCGCCGATGGCCCCCGCGGCGCCGGCCGAGCCCGAGGAGACGGCCGGGATCGCGCCGACGCTCTCCGATGCGGGTCCCGCCACCCTCGGCGCCCAGAAAGCCTGAAGTTCCCGCGCTGCGGCATTTGAGCGCCCCTGCATGCAATGCGTGCAGGGGCGCTTCGCGTTGGAACACATGTCGGGAACACGACGCAACGTGGCCGCGTTCTCCTCCCCGCAGGCCCCGGGCGACCGCCTGCGACCTGCCGATGTTCCGCGTGCGGAACCGATCACCGGAAATTTGAGGAGGCATCATGATCAAGCACACCTTGACCGCGGCAGCGTTGGCGACCGTGCTCGCCATTCCCGCCTACGCGCAGTCGGCCGCACCGTCCGCCCAGCCGCCGACCACGGCGCAATCGGCGCCCGCCGCGCCGGCCGAGAAGACGGCGCCGGCCATGAACGACAAGGCTCCGGCCGCGACCGGCACGATGACGAACTACAAACCGGCCGCCATGCCGGACAAGTCGGCGGCGACGGACACCAAGGCCGACAGCAACAAGCAGGCCGGCTTCGTGCAGACGCAGGATTCGAGCGAATGGCGCTCCTCGAAGCTCGTCGGCGCCAGCGTCTACGGGCCGGATGACAAGTCGATCGGCAGCATCGACGACCTGATCGTCGACCAGCAGGGCGCGATCAAGGCCGCCGTGATCGGCGTCGGCGGCTTCCTCGGCGTCGGCCAGAAGGACGTCGCGGTCCCGTTCGACGCGCTGAAGATCCAGCGCAAGGCGAACTCGTCGTCGATCGACAAGATCACGGTGAGCTACACCAAGGACGAACTCTCCAACGCGCCGAAGTTCGCCTACTACCAGGTGCAGTCGACCGGCACGACCACGGGGTCGGGCGCCGGCGGGATGGGCGCGCCGATGACCCGTCCGGCCACGCCGCCGGCCAGCAGCAAGTAGCCATCGGCCCTTTCGATGCGGAACGCCCGGCCCTCGCGGCCGGGCGTTTTCGTATGGAGACAAATGCTGCGCGCAGAACTCGCAGCCGCAATGCGCAGAAAGCGTGCCCGTAGCCTGACAACCGGCCCCGGCCCCACTTATATTGACGGCATGAAAAGCCTCTATCTCCTTACGCCGCTGTTCGCTCTGCTCATCGCGACATTCTGGTTCGCCGGCGAGACGTGGACGCGGATGGGCGACGTCGTGCCGCCCTGGGGCTGGTTCGCGATCGGCGGCGGCGTGCTGTTCTCGCTTGCGATCGGCGGCGGCCTGATGGCGCTGATGTTCTACAGCGCCCGTCATGGCTACGACGATGCCGCGGACGGGTCCGCGTCAGTGCGCGAGGAGGATCAGTGACAGGCCGACCGCGAAGCCGCCGACGATGGCGAGCGGCAGGAGCGATTCCAGCACGGGCATGGTGGCGTAGCGGTTGAGCGCACCCTCGCGCGGCAACAGCGCCCATAAGAGCCAACCGGCCCCCCCGATCATCAAAATGCCGACCAGCGCCGCGAGCATACTCCCCTCCCCGTGACGGCAAGGGTCGTACTCAAGGCGGCCCGCCTCGCGGCCGCCAGAGCGGGACAGCCGATTTAATCGACAAGTTATCGCCGGACGGGCGAATAACACCGCGCCGATATGCGACGGGCCCCTGCGGCAGCGCGCGCGACTGCCGCGGTCGCGGAAAAGCTGTCCGGCGCCGACAGGCGGTATCGGCCGTCCGGCGGAGCGGCTATGAAGCCGCAGCCGTCCCGCGGAGAGCCCACACATGAGCAAGACCCTCGTCCAGGAGCAGTTCGGCCGGAACGCCGCGCACTATTTGACCTCGAAGCCGCATGCGCAGGGCAAGAGCCTCGCGCGGCTGGTGGCGCTCACCGCGCCGCAGGCGGACTGGCGCGTGCTCGACGTCGCCACCGGCGGCGGCCATGTCGCCTACACCTTCGCGCCACATGTCGCGCGCGTCTGGGCAACCGACATCACGCAGGAGATGCTCGACCAGGTGAAGGCGGAGGCGGCAAAGCGCGGTCTCGGCAATATCCGCGTCGCCTATGCCAAAGCGGAAGCCTTGCCGTTCGAGGACGAGAGCCTCGACCTCGTCACCTGCCGCATCGCGCCGCATCACTTCGACTCGATCCCCGGATTCCTCGCCGAGGTGCACCGCGTGCTCAAGCCGGGCGCGACCGCGGCGATCGTCGACAATGTCGTGCCGGCGGGTCCGGTCGGCGATTACATCAATGCCTTCGAGCGCCTGCGCGATCCGAGCCATCTGCGCGCCTGGAGCATGGCGGAATGGCGCGCGGCTTTCGCGGCGGCCGGCCTCGCCATCGCGCACGAGGAAGAGATCGACAAGAGCATCGAGTTCCGGACCTGGGCCTCACGCTACGACGCCGTCACCCAGGCCTTGCTGCTGGCGATGCTGGCGCTGGCCGCGCCGGAGGTGAAGGCCGCGCTCGACCCGAAGGGCGCGGGCGCAGCGACCACCTTCCGCCTGCGCGAGGGCTTGTTCATCGCCAGGCGCGCTTAGCGGTCCCGGGTCCCGGTCCGCGTGAATCAAAAACGCCGGCGTTAATCGAGCCGGCGTTTTGCCCGACGATGCCTGCGCCCTATTTGCGCGCGTGCTTCTTCCAGGTCTTCTTCGCCGCCACCGACGCCGGCTCTTCGTCCGGGGCCCACAGAATGTGATGGTCGTAGGCCTGCTCGACCAGCCAGCTACCGACGATCGGGATGACGCAGCCGGCGATCAGCATATGCGCCTCGCGGTACTTCAGCGGCCGCTTGAGCACCGCGGACGCGACGAAGGGCGACAGCGCGGCGCAGCCGACGGTCGTGACGACGATGGCGCCGGCCGCGGTGATGCCGGCGCGGCCGCTGTCCCACTTCCAGTTCCAGTCGTTCCAGGCGAACAACGCCGCCGTCGATGCGAGGCCGACGCCGATCTCCGTCCCTGTCAGGACCTCTTTGGTTTGCTTGCGGGCGCCGGCATTCGCCGGACTGCAGCACAGAGCCACGGCCGTCGCGGCGGCCAACGCGAACGCGACCTTCCGGTTCATTCCCAGCCTCCCGTTGCGCAACACAGGTTCGGAAAACGAGTCCTCAATGTGAAGCCCGGCGGTGTCCCCGTCGAGCGCGACCGGAACCCCCGATGCAATTGTTCACAGCGAAACGTGGTTCCGCCCGCGTGAGCCGTGTCGGTCCTGCGCCACGGTCGCACGCCGCCGGGGGCATTTCCAGCCCGCTTCGTGCCGATGTCGATTTTCCTAAAGACGACGGGAACGCACCGTCGGATCATTGATTTAGCGCAAGGAGAACAGTCGAACGCCGGCCCAACTTGCGCGCCGAACGACGGGCGCCGGGGAAATCGTCACATGCCCTACCGCAGCAATATCGATCTGCCCGCACCCGTCCGCAGCCACCTGCCCGAGCACGCGCAGGACATCTACCGCGAAGCGTTCAATCACGCCTATGCGGCGCATGCCGGCGAGATCGACCGCGAGCAGCGCGCGCACATGATCGCCTGGGCGGCGGTGAAACGCAGATACGTGAAGAGCGACGACCGGCAATGGGGCCCCCGAGAGACATGAACCGCAGCTTCGCGCTCGCCGAGCGCAACGTCCCCCGCTACACCTCCTACCCGACGGCGCCGCATTTCGGCGCGGCGGTCACCCCCGCCCTCTACCGGCAGTGGCTCGCGGCGCTGCCGCCGGCGGCGACACTCTCGCTCTACATCCACGTTCCGTTCTGCACTGAGCTCTGCCACTACTGCGGCTGCAACACGCGCGCCGTGCGCCGGCGGGAGCCGATCGACGTCTATGCCGAGGACCTCATCAAGGAGATCGCCCTCCTCGGCGCGGTGCACGGCCGGCGGCTGACGCATCTGCACTGGGGCGGCGGCACGCCGTCGATCCTCGGACCGCAGTGGCTGGAGACGATCGCGGCGCGGCTCGCGTCGCACTTCGACCTCTCGGCGCTGACGGAACACGCGATCGAGCTCGATCCGCGCCGCATCGATCCCGCTTTGGTGCGCTCGCTGAAAGCGATCGGCATCACGCGCGCGAGCCTCGGCGTGCAGGACACCTCCGACGACGTGCAGCGGCTGATCGGCCGCGTGCAGCCCTTCGCGCTCGTCGAACGCGCCGCCGGCTGGCTGCGCGCCGCCGGCATCCGCGACATCAACATCGATCTGATGTACGGCCTGCCCGGACAGACCGCGGCGCATCTGCGCGCCAGCGCCGAGCGCGCCGCATCGCTGAAGCCGCAGCGGCTCGCGCTCTTCGGCTATGCGCATGTGCCGTGGTTCAAGACGCACCAGCGGCTGATCGACGAGGCGAAGCTCCCCGGTCTTTCCGAACGGCTCGAACAGGCCGAGGTCGCCGCCGCCACGCTCAAGGCGGCCGGCTACGTCGCGATCGGCCTCGACCATTTCGCCGCGCCTGACGATTCGCTCGCGGTCGCGGCGCGCGAGAAGCGCCTGCGCCGCAATTTCCAGGGCTACACCGTCGACGAGGCCGACGCGCTGATCGGTCTCGGCGCCAGCGCGATCGGCCGGCTGCCGCAGGGCTTTGCCCAGAACGCGCCCGATCTCGCCGGCTATCGGCGCGCGCTGGCTGCCGGCGCGTTCCCGATCGTGAAGGGGCTCGCGCTGTCCGGGGACGACCGCCTGCGCGGCGCGATGATCGAACGGCTGATGTGCGACCTCGAACTCGATCTTGGCGCCTTCGGCGGCCGCGACCGTTTCGCCGCCGAGATCGAAAGCCTGGCGCCGCTTGCCGAGGCCGGGCTGTTGGCTCTGGATGGCGAGCGCATCGTCATGACCGAGGCGGGCCGTCCTTACGTGCGCATCGCCGCGGCCGCCTTCGATGCCTGGCTCGCCGCCGGCGAGACGCGGCATTCGGTGGCGGTCTGACGCGGTCGGCGAAGATCGAACGATCAGCTGCGGTGGCGCGCGGCGTGGAGCGCACCGGCGTTCGGGCAGAACGGCGGCGCGTCGTCGATCCGCGCCGGCGCGCGCGCGAGCCAGTCGCTGCACACCGCGGTCGCGTCGCAACCTTCGCAGGTGCGCACCATCACGCCGAGATGCGCGAGCCCGGTCGGCCAGGCGGCGGCCACGGTCGCGATGCCGACGCGGTCGGCCATCTCGGCCAGGTTGGCGAGGTTGGGTCCTTTCGAGGGCGACAGCATGGCCATGTCTCCGATCGGCACCATGCGGCCACGATGTCATGCGCGCGTCATCGTGCATTGACGCATCGCAAATGACCTCTGCGAGAGGTTAACGCGCCGTACGCAACCCTCGCCGCCTCCGGCCGTTGCCGCGAAGACAGCAACAGCAACGGGAGAGTTCAATGATCGGGACGCGTCAAACTCTGGCGATCCTCACCGCGGCGTTCCTCGCGGCCGGCAGTTCCGTCGCTTTGGCGCAGGCCGGTGGCAGCGGTGGCGGGGCTGGCGGCGGCGGAGCAGCCGGCGGCGCGGCAGGCGCGACCGGCGCCGGCACCGCGACCTCGCCCGGCACCGGCGGAACCGGCACCTCCGCCACGTCGCCGAATGCGAGCGGCGGCATGCGCAGCCTCAACAGCCCGAACACGAACGTCAGCCCGCATCCCTGCGGCCCCGGCACGACGGCGAGCACGTCGCCGAACGGCCTCGGCACCGGCAACAATCTCGGGGCGACGGCGACCAACGCCAATCCGTCGGTGTCCAATAACGGCAGCAACGCCACCACCGGCATGGGCGGGTCGAGCGGCACGTCGGCGACGACCAACGCCACGTCGCCGAATTCGAGCGCGAACCCGATGATGGGCAACGGCCTCGTGAGCAGCGGTCCCTCCGGCACCGTCGGGAGCGGCTGCTGAGCGGGACCTGAGTCGAGAATGGCGCCGGCGCGTCAGACCGGATGCGCCGGCCTTTGTGCGCGCGTGAATCGGACTCAAAATTGGATTCAACCCGAAACTAGCATAGTGTTGTTGGACGCGAAGCGAACATTATTGCCAGTGACTGGTCCACCAGCTAGTTTTCAGCGGCAAGGAGGCAGACATCCTCCTATCGGAATGCAAATCTGAAAGCTGAGATTCCGCGATCAACGAACGAGGTCGATGTTGGGGGCGCGAGTGGATTATACTCCAGACGACACAGCCAGACTGGCAAAACAGACAGAAATCCAGGAAATCCTAAAGACATTCAACGAAACAAAGGCACCGCTCGACTCCACCAGCAATGCCAGATTGATGAAACATTTCGTCAATCTAACTGCTCCGCTGAACCCTCCGATCATAATGGAAATGATCGTGATGTCGCAGCTGGGCAGAGGAGGGGCACGGTCGCGCAAGCCAGGCAACATCACGCTGAATTGGAGCAGCCTTCTTGAACTAGCGCCAGACGTCACCCTCGCAGGCGCCAGCGCAACAGAGACGCACTGGCTTGTACCGTTTGCCGCATTGTACATCTGGATGAAACTATACAATGCAGCATCAATCGAAATAACGGAAAAAGATGCGCTTGTTCTATATTCACTTTGGCAGCATAAGAATAGCGATCGTAAAATTTCAGAAGATGACGCATTTTTGAGAACACACACCATACAAGAAGAAAACGGGCTCACCCCGATTACTAGAAAACAATTCGATGACGCTATAAATAACCTCCTATCACTCGAATGCATCGAATTGAACAACGGCATCATCTGGCTTCGGGAATGGGTTAGAATTCGATACTGAACGCTATAGATCACCGCACCAGCTCCCGCATCGCGCGGTCGAGCCCGTCGAGCGTCAGCGGATACATCCGCCCGGCCATGAGCTGCTCGACCATCTTGATGGAGTGGGTGTAGTGCCACTCGTTCTCCGGCACCGGGTTGAGCCAGACGCAGGCCGGATAGGTGCGCGTCACGCGTTCGAGCCAGGCGCTGCCGGGCTCGTCGTTGTAATGCTCGACCGAGCCGCCCTGCGCCGTGATCTCGTAGGGGCTCATCGAGGCGTCGCCGACGAAGATGACCTTGTAGTCGTGGCCGTAGGTGTGCAGCACGTCCCAGGTCGCGGTGGTCGCCTGGAAGCGGCGGCGGTTCTCCTTCCACACTTTCTCGTACAGGCAGTTGTGGAAGTAGAAATGCTCCATGTGCTTGAACTCGGCCCGCGCCGCCGAGAACAGTTCCTCGGTGGTCTTGATGTGCCAGTCCATCGAGCCGCCGATGTCGAAGAACAGCAGCACCTTCACCGCATTGTGCCGCTCGGGCCGCATGTGGATGTCGAGATAGCCCTTGTGCGCGGTGCCCCTGACGGTGCCGTCGAGGTCGAGCTCGTCGGCGAGCCCGGTGCGCGCGAACCTGCGCAGGCGGCGCAGCGCCACCTTGATGTTGCGGGTGCCGAGCTCGACGTCGTCGTCGAGGTCCTTGAACTCGCGCTTGTCCCACACCTTCACGGCGCGCCGGTGCCGGCTCTCGCCGCCGATGCGGATGCCTTCCGGATTGTAGCCGGCATTGCCGAAAGGAGACGTGCCGCCGGTGCCGATCCATTTGTTGCCGCCCTGGTGGCGTCCCTTCTGCTCGGCGAGCCGCTGCTTCAGGGTCTCGAGCAGCTTGTCGAGGCCGCCGAGCGCCTCGATCTGTTTCTTCTCCTCCTCGGTCAGGTACTTCTCGGCGAGCGCCTTCAGCCACGCGGCCGGGATCTCGGCCTCGACCGCGTCGCCGAGGCTCTCCAGCCCCCTGAACACCTGGCCGAACACCCGGTCGAACTTGTCGAGGTTGCGCTCGTCCTTCACCAGCGCCGTGCGCGACAGGTAATAGAAGTCCTCGACCCGGCGGGAGGCGAGGTCGGCCTCCATGGCCTGCATCAGGTCCAGATATTCCCTCAATGTCACCGGAATTCCGGCGCCTTTGAGTTCCTGAAAGAAGGTGACGAACATTCCGGCAGCATTTGCCTCTGGTCTTGCCGCCGTCAAGCCGGTATCGAAAAACCCGGTGTCGGGGACTTCCTATGCTTCATCGCGACCGCGCCCGCTGGGCGCTGGCCTCTCTCCTGTGCATTGCCATCCTGAGCGCGCCTGCCGTCTGGAACCGGTTTCCGCTGCTGCAGTGGGACACCGGCGGCTACATCGCCCGCTGGTACGAGCACTCCCTGGTCATCAGCCGCTCGACCGTCTACGGCCTGTTCCTCGATGCCGGCTCCGGCCTCGCCTTCTGGCCGGTGGTCGTGGTGCAGGGCGCGCTGACGGTCTGGGTCCTGGCGCTGAGCCTGCGCGCGGTCGGGCTCGCCAACCGGCCCTGGCTGCTCACCGCCATCGTCGCGACGCTGTCGGTCGTGACCACGTTGCCCTGGCTGACCTCGATCCTGCTCACCGACATCTTCTGCGTCGTCGGCGTGCTCGGCCTGTGGCTCCTCCTCCTGCATGCCGACGTCCTCAACCGGGCCGAGCGCGCCTGCCTCATTCTCCTTGTCGGCTTCTCGGCGGCGACGCATAGCGCCACGCTCGCCGTCCTCGGCGGGCTCCTGATCGTCGGCATCGTGCTCGCGGGCTTTGTCCCCAAGCGCCTGCCGCCGCGGCGGCTCGTCAGCGGCGTCGCGGCGCTGGCGCTCGGCGCCGTCATGGTGTTCGCCGGCAACTATTATGTCGCCCGCGAGCTCGCCTGGACGCCCGGCGGCTTCGCGCTGTCGTTCGGCCGCATGCTGCAGTCCGGCATCGTCAACAAATATCTCGACGAGCACTGCCCCGACCCCTATTTGCGCCTGTGCAAATACAAGGATGAGTTGCCGCGCGATGCCGACGAGTTCTTCTGGGGCAGCCCGCTGTTCGACAAGCTCGGCCGCTTCGCCGGCCTCGGCAAGGAGATGGAGCGGATCACGCTGGCCAGCCTGAAGGCCTATCCGCTGCTGCAGCTTGAAAGCGCCGCGCGCGATACCTGGACGCAATTGATCGACGTGCGCACCGGCGAAGGGGTCGAGAACGTCGTCTGGCACACCTACGGCATCATCAAGGACCATCTGCCCGAGCTCGTGCCGGCGATGCAGGCGGCGCGCCAGCAGCAGCGCCCGGACGGTCTCGCGCACGTCTTCCCGCTGCTCAACAGCGTGCACTATCCGGTCGCGCTCGCCGCCATGGCGCTGCTGCCGGTCATCGTGCTGCTTGCGGTTTTCGAGCTGTTGCCCTTCGTCATCGGCGAGTTCGCCGGCCTGTGCATCGTCGCGCTGTTCGGCAATGCGCTGGTCTGCGGCGCGCTGTCCAATCCGCACGACCGCTACGGCGCACGCATGGTGTGGATCGCAGGCTTCGCCGTGGCGCTGGCGCTGGCGCGGCTCCTCGCGCGCCTGCGCCGCCCGCGCGTGAAGCCGGTGCCCGGCACCGAGCCGCTGTTTTATTGAGGCTGTTTTTCACCGGCAGCGCAGCGTTCCGCAGGTTCAATCACGTCTCTTTCGCGTCTCTTGAGACCTAGCCGGCATCGGTGCGGGCGGCTGGACGCTGCAGTCATATTTAAACTCCCACTGGCCCTGGATGACAATGTAGCCATCGACAATTCGACAACTCCGCCCGGTCGAGGTCAAATAGGCGAGTGTCACCTGTTCAAACTCCGGCTTCCTGCCGAGGTTGTCTTGCGCCGACACGGCGCCGAACGTCAGCCCGCTGACGAAACCGGCGCCTGCCGCCCGATCAAGGCTCGGCGTAATCATCAGCTTGTTCTGCGAGGGCTTGTCAAAAACTCTGTACGTGTCCTTGTCAGGAACCTCAAAGCGAGTCACTTCGACCCCGCTGTATTCGTTCATGACGTAATTTGCGCTCGCGCAGCAACACAACGTCACAGCCGCACCAAACGCGGCTAGCCAGTTCATCCGCATTTGCTCCCCGCCACTTATACGAGCATATTGCGCCAATACACCATAATCATCTTCGGTTGGAAATGCACGGTCCGGAGGAGCGAGAAATAGGAATTGCGCCGTGCTATGCGTGGCGCCGCCTTTGCAATGGGAGCCCCGCCGATGGCCGACGCCGCCGTGCTCGAACAACTCGCGCCCACCGGAACGCTGCGCATTGCGGTCGCCATCGCGCCCTCGCCCTCGGCGCAGTTCGCGATCAAGGACGGCGACGGCTTCAAGGGCGTGGCGGTGACGCTCGGCACCGCGCTCGCCGAAAAGCTCGGCGTGTCGGCGACGATCCTGCCGCACAACGCCTCCGGCGAGATCCAGAACTCCGCCGCCGACAATAAATGGGACGTCGCCTTCCTGCCCGTCGACGACGAGCGCAAGAAATTCGTCGATTTCGGCAACGCCTATCACCTGCTGCAGAGCACCTTCCTGATCGCGCCCGGCTCCGGGATCGCGTCGGTGGCGCAGGCGAATGAAGCGGGCGTCGGCATCGGCGGCGTCGCCAACACCGCGACCTTCCGCGCCGCGGTGAAGGCGACACCGAACGCCACGCATGTCGAATTCGCCAAGGTCGACGCCGCGGCGCAGGCGATGCGCGAGAGCCGCATCGCCGCCATCGCGCTGTCGCGCGAGTCGCTCGGCGGGCTCGCCAGGACGATCCCCGGCGCCCGCATCCTCGACGACGCCTTCCTCAATTCCTCGACCGCGGTCTGCGTGCCGAAGGGCCGGCCGGCGGCGCTCGCTTACGTCAGCGCCTTCATCGAGGAGGCGAAGGCGTCGGGCCTCGTGCGCCGCGCGCTCGACGGGATGGGGCTGACCGCATCGCAAGTCGCGCCCGCCGGGATGAAGCCGTGAAGCCGATGTCGCAGCCGGCCGAAAAGCCGCGCAGGGCGATGCCCGCGCTCGCCGATTTTCCGCACCGCGTGAACGATGTCGTCCGCTACGGCGATCTCGATCCGCAGGGCCACGTCAATAATGCGATGTTCTCGACCTATTTCGAATCCGGCCGCGTCGCCATGTTCCGCGCCCGCGATCTCGGCATCGGCGGGCCCAGCGCCGTCTTCGCGCTGGTGCGGCAGGAGATCGACTTCCTGCGCGAACTGCATTGGCAGGACAGGATCGTGATCGGCAGCGCCGTCGTCGCGCTCGGCCGCACCTCGTTCACGCTGACCCAGGCGATCTTCAAGGACGACGACTGCGCCGCCACCGGCCGCGCCGTGATGGTCACGCTCGACGCGGCGACGCGCAAGCCGCGGCCGCTGCCGGAGGAGATCGTCGCGCAGCTCGCGCCGTGGATGTATCGCGGGGAGTGAGGATCGCCCCGCGCTCGCTTCACCTCTCCCATAGGGAGAGGTCGGCGCAGCCATAAGCGCGTTCACGCGCGCTATGGTGCGCCGGGTGGGGTTACAAAATCGGGGGTGGGTGCCCCCCCTCACCCCACCCCTCTCCCCGGCGGGGAGAGGGAGCGCGCCGTGCTCGCTGCGATGCCGCAGTTCGACTCGCGATCTAGACTTTCACTTCCGGCGTCTTCACATGCTCGGGCCGCACGCCCATGCCGATGAGGCGCGCCGGAATGCGCCGCAGCGGCGGAAACCAGTTGAACAGCCTTGCCGCCAGCGGCGGCTTCGGCCGCGCGGCGGCGCCGAGCACCGGCGACAGCACGCGGTTCTGGATCTGGATCTGCAGCCACTGGATGACGCGCATCGGCAGCGTGCGCCGCCGCTGCACGTCATCGAGCAGCGCCTCGGTGACGCGGCCCTCTTTGAGCGGCGCGGCAAGGATGTTCGCCGCCGCCACCGCGTCCTGAATGGCGAGATTGATGCCGACGCCGCCGATCGGCGACATCGCATGCGCGGCATCGCCGATCAGCAGCAGCCCGGGTTTGTGCCAGCGCGGCAGCCGGTCGACGGCCACCGTCAGGAGCTTCACGTCGTCCCAGCCGTCGATCTCGCCGAGCCGGTCCCGCAAAAATGGAGACATGAACGCGATGCTGTCGCGGAAGGCGTCGAAGCCCCTGGCCTTGACGCGATCGATGCCGCCCTTCGGAATCACATAGGCGCATTGCCAGTAGTCGTTGCGGTTGAGCATGACCAGCATCATGCCCGCTTCCATGTGGCCGAAGGTCTCCGCGGTGTCGCCCTCGTGCCGCGACACTCGGAACCAGAGGATGTCCATCGGCGCGCCGAGGCTCTCGACCGCGAAACCGGCGCGCTGACGCAGCGTCGAATGGCGGCCGTCGCAGCCGACGACGAGGTCGGCGCGGATGTCGATGTCGCCGTCCGGCGTCCTCGCGCGCAGGCCGGCGACGCGGCCGCCCTCCTCGATGAGGTCGACCGCCTCCGCCCGCATGCGCAGGTCGAACGTCGGATATTTGCGGCCCTGCGCCGCGAGGAAATCGAGGAAGTCCCACTGCGGCATCAACGCGATGAACTTGCAGTGCGTCGGCAAATGCGTGAAGTCGGCGAGATGGATGGTGGTGGCGCCGACCTGCCCGCTCAATTGCGCGACGCGCGAATGCGGCAGCTTGAGGAACTCGTCGATCAGCCCGAACTCGACCATCAGTTCGAGCGTCGAGGGATGGATGGTGTCGCCGCGGAAGTCGCGCAGGAAGTCGGCGTGCTTCTCGAGCACCGTCACCTGGACGCCGGCGCGCGCCAGCAGGAAGCCGAGCATCATGCCGGCCGGCCCGCCGCCGGCGATGCAGCAGGTGGTGGTGATTGACGTCGATGCCATGGTGCCTTCCCGTCATTCCGGACGCCGCGACAGCGGCGATCCGGAATCCAGACCATTGCACGTGCGGACGCCACCCTGGATTCCGGGTTCGCGAGCTTTGCTCGCGCCCCGGAATGACGGAGAGATTACGCCTGCTTGTCCGGCGTGCGCACGACCAGGCCGTCGAGTTCGTCCGATACCTTGATCTGGCACGACAGGCGCGAGTTCGGCCGCACGTCGTAGCCAAAATCGAGCATGTCCTCTTCCATCGGCGAGGGCTCGCCGGTCTTCTCGCGCCACGCCTCGTCGACATAGACGTGGCAGGTGGCGCAGGCGCAGGCGCCGCCGCATTCGGCCTCGATGCCGGGAATGTTGTTGCGGATCGCCGTCTCCATCACCGTCGAGCCGACTTCGGCTTCGACCGTGCGTTCGGTTCCGCTGGCATCGATATAGGTGATCTTCGGCATGGCTTCGGCGCGCTTCGCAACGGTGGATGTGCGGGATGTTCCGCGCGGAATGGGCGCGGCCGCGCCTCTATAACGTCAATCCGCCCCTGGCGCCAGCATCGCGGCGATGGCCAGCCGCGCCCGCTCGACGCAACCGGCGAGCGCGGACATCCCCTCGCCGCCCGGCGCCCGTTCGACCGTCGCCGCCGCATCCGCCACCGCCCCGGCGCCGATCCCGAGCGCCGAACCTTTCAGCGTGTGCGCCAGCGTGGCGACCGTCGCCGGATCGGCCTGGCGCATGCGGCCGAGGATGAGCGCGGCCTGCCGGTCGAACAATGTCAGCAGTTCGCGGGCGAGCGCCTCGTCGCCGAAGGTCATGCGGGCAAGATGCGCCCGGTCGATCGCCGGCGCTGCCGCCTCTTCCCCGTCCCTGATTGCCGCCTCTGCCATCCCGCCGGTCCCGTGTGCCGAGAGCCTGCGCCCGGCACTCCCAAGGCCCGGTAAATTCCCCCACCCCGCCGCCCGGCCCTGGTTAACGGCGGGGTAACCGGCCGCCCGCGCCCGCGCGCCGCGGAAAGGCCCAAGCGGCGCCGCAATTCACGAGCCATTGTGGGTGACCGGTCCGTCAGCCCCTGCCGTTATGGTTAACAGACAGTTAACGATGATCGCAGTTGCCGGCTTGCTGTGGTTTCTTTCGCACACTCAAGGCGATAGGATGGCCAAACGGCGGTCTGTCGGGGCTTGGCGAAGCGGTTAATCCGGCTTGCTTTGGCGGTTGCGGGCAATCCCCGCGGCCCTCCTGGACCGTGATGGTTCGGCCGCGGCAGGTGTCCGGCGTAACGACGAGGCGACGACCGAAAATGGCGAACATTCCGCAGAAGACCCAGGATCCGACCGAGGCCGCGCTGTCGGCGATCCAGGAGGCCCTCAACGTCCGCCCGAACGGGTCGCCCGCACCGCACGCCGATGCCGAGCCGGCGACGGATGCGCCGACCGCCGACCTGTTCGAAACCGAGCCCGAGAGCACGACTGAAGCAAGCGGCCTGCGCGCCCCGGCCAATGACGACCGCGAGCAGGTCGGCATGATCCTGCAGGCGCTGCGCCGCCGCCCCTCGCGCACCCCCTATCTCATCGCCGGCCTCGCCGCCGTCGGCTGGGCCGCCGCCGGCCTCGCGCTCGTCTACGCCTTCTCCGGCGAGCTTGCCGGCCTCGGGCCGAAGGCGCTCGCCGGTGCCGTCGCGGCCATCGCCGCCGCCATCGTCGTGCCGGTCGGATTCTTCTACGCGCTGGCGCAGATGTTCTCCCGCGCCCAGGACATGCGCATCGTCGCCGAGTCGATGGCCGAGGTCGCCATGCGCATGGCGCAGCCGGAGACCATGGCGCGCGAGGCCGTGGTCTCGGTCGGCCAGGCCGTGCGCCGCGAGGTCGCCGCCATGGGCGACGGCGTCGAGCGCGCGCTCGCCCGCGCCGCCGAGCTCGAGGCGCTCGTGCACAACGAGGTCTCGGCCATCGAGCGCGCCTACAACGACAACGAAGTGCGCGTGCGCGATCTCATCAACCAGCTCGCCAGCCAGCGCGAGATGCTGGTCAATCAGGGCGAGCAGGTGCGCAACGCCATCGCCGGCGTGCATCTCGACCTGTCGCACGACATCACCTCGGTCGGCGATCTCGTCGCCGACAAGGTCAGCGAAGTGGCGCAGCGCGTCACCCGCTCGCTCACCGAAAAGGGCGAGGTCATCACGCTCGCGCTCGGCCAGGCCGGCGATTCCATGGTCGACGCGCTGAGCGAGCGCGGCTCGAGCCTGCTCGACAAGCTCGAGAGCACGAGCTTCAACGCGACCAGCGCCATCACCTCGGCGAGCGACCAGCTCGTCGGCAGCCTGCGCTTCCGCAGCGACACCGTGCACGAGGAGTTCGCCGAGCTCGCCAAGAACCTCGAGGCGACGCTCACCGCCCGCCTCGACACCGTGCAGAAGAGCTTCAACGCCAATGCCGGCGCCACCATGGAGGCGATGGCCGCGCGCTCGCAGCAGGCGACGCAGGCGATCACCCAGGCCGGCGCCAGCATCGACGAGGCGCTCGCCGCGCGCAGCGAGGAGATCAACACGCGCCTGCGCAACAGCGGCGCCGCTCTGGTGCAGGAGCTCGGCAACCGCGGCGCCGAGGTCGTCGGCCGCATCGAGCAGACCGGCACGCGCGTCGCCGACACCGTCATCGCCCGCTCCAACACCGTCGCCGACACCTTCCGCGACAACGCCGAGGTCCTGGTCAAGACCATCGACAACCGCGGCGAAGCGGTGCGCGAGATGCTCGGCGGCCGGCTTAAGGCCTTCGACGAGCTGTTCGAGACGCACGGCGCCGAGCTCAGCGAGAAGATCTCGCGCGACGCCACCAACCTCGGCAACGTCATCACCCACACGCTCGGCGAGTTCGACCACACGGTGAAGACCTATGGCGGCGAGCTGGTCGAGCGCCTCGGCGTCCGCACCAAGGACGTCGCCGACGCGATGCGCAGCTATCTCGACTCGTTCGACCAGCGCGTCACCGGCCGCACCGAGGAGCTGTCCGAGCATCTCGACAAGCGCCTCACCCGCTTCGAGGAGCTGCTCGGCGCCCGCGTCACCGACATGGCGAAGACCCTCAGCGAAGGCGGCAAGGAGATGGTCGGCTCGCTCGACCGCCGCATCGTCGACATCGGCGCGGTGATCGACGCGCGCGCCGCGGAGGCCGCGGAGACGATCGGCGGCCGCGCCGAGACGATCGGCGAGGCGCTCGACATTCGTTACGGCCGCCTCGAGGAGCTCCTCGTCGGCCGCACCGAGAAGGTCGCCGACGTCGTCGAGAACCGCACCAGGGCCGCGGCCGACACGCTCATCGCCCGCTTCGAGCAGCTGAGCCACGTCATCCAGGTCAACTCCGCCAATGCCGAGCGCAATCTCGGCGAGCTCGCGACCATGACCAGCGAGGCGATCCGCGTCTCCGCCGGCGAGGCCGAGCGCACCTTGCGCAGCGTCAGCGAGGAAGTCGCCCGCGGCTTCGTCGGCGAGGCCGAGCGCATCGCCAGCGAAGTGTCGGCGCGCACGCAGGAAATCGAGACCGTCCTCTCCGACAAGAGCGGCAGCCTCATCGCCGCCATCAGCGAGCAGGGCCTGCAGTTCGGCAGCGAGATCGCCAAGGCGACCGAGCAGGCGATGTCGGCGATCGAGGAGCGCGGCTACGGCTTCAGCCGGTCGGTCGCGGAGAACTCCGAGCAGATCGCGCGCCTCATCAACGCCGCCGGCGAGACCGCCGCCGAGAGCGTCAACCGCACCCTCTCCGGCCTGCACGAGACCGCGCAGCAGGCGATCGCCAAGTCGCAGGAGACCGCGACCGCGACCGTCAGCGAGATCATGCAGACGCACAACATGCTGCGCGCCGACACCACCGCGTTGTTCGGCCGCCTGCGCGAGGCCAACGTGCTGCTGCAGGAGGTGCTCTCCGGCTCGCACGAGAACATGAGCGCGCTCGAGAACACGCTGATGCTGCGCGTCTCCGAGTTCGTCAGCGCCATGAACGAGGTCACCGTCTCCACCGGCGAGGCGACCGGCCGCATGGAATCCAATATCGGCGGCTTCCGCGAGGTCACGAGCCAGGTGCTCACCGACCTCGGCCAGCTCGCCCGCGCCTTCGACGAGCACGGCCAGGAGCTCGCCAAGGCCGCCGGCATCATCGAGACCAGCAACCGCGCCACCGAGCAGAGCGTCAACGAGCGCCGCGTGCAGCTCGAGTCGCTCGTCTCCGCGCTCGACATCCGCACCGACGAGATCGCCGAGCGCCTCAAGCGCTTCTCCGGCCTCATCGACCAGACGCTCGACGCCGCCGCCGCCCGCGCCCGCGACGTCGCCCGCGTCGTCTCGGAAACGACCGCCGAGAGCGCGCGCGCCATCGCCGACCAGTACCAGCAGGTGCGCGAGCAGAGCGTGGAAGCCGCCCGCACGCTGCAGGAGACCGGCAACGACAGCGCGCTCGCGATCAGCGAGCAGTTCGCCCGCATGCGCAGCGAGGCGGAAGAAGCCGCCCGCACGATGCAGGAGGCGAGCGGCGAGAGCGCCCGCACCATCGGCGAGCAGTTCGCCCTCATGCAGGAGCAGGCGGAGACCGAGCGCCGCCGTGCCGCCGCCGCCATGCGCGACATCTTCGAGCAGTCGACCGGCGAGACGCACGCGCTGTTCGAGGAGGCCAACACGCGCTTTGCCGACACGCTGCGCGGCATGAAGCAGATGGCGGCCGAGCTGCAGCGCGAGCTGGAGACGGCACGCGAGGACGTGCAGCGCGAGCTCGAGGCGACGCGCGCCGAGCTGCGCCGCGGCGTGCTCGAACTGCCGCAGGAGACGGCCGAGAGCACGGCGCAGATGCGCCGCGTCATCGTCGACCAGATCGAGGCTTTGGCCGAGCTCAACCGCATCGTCGCCCGCCACGGCCGCAGCCTCGACGCGGTCGAGCCGATGCGCCGGGGCCACGAGGCGCCGGTCGCCATCGCCGGCGGCCGCAGCGAGACGGTCGCGCGCAGCGAGCCGATGCGTCCCGAGCCGATGCGCCCCGAGCCGGCGCGGAGCGAGCCGCGCGTGCCGCCGCGCGACCTCGCGAGCTTCGCCCCCGCCCCGCGCCGCAGCCATCCGGTCGAGCCGCCGGCGGCGCCGATCGGACCGCAGCCGGCCGGCCGCGGCTGGCTCACCGATCTCCTCAACCGCGCCTCGCGCGAGGAGGACGAGCCGGCACGCGACTTCAATCGCGAACGCGCGCGCGAGCCGGCGCGGCCCGAGCCCGCCGACCGGCGCGGCGAGGAGCGCACGGCCCGGCACTCGATCGAGTCGCTCGACTCGCTCTCGGTCGACATCGCGCGCATGATCGACCACGATGCGGCGACCGATCTGTGGGACCGCTACAAGCGCGGCGAGCGCAACGTCTTCACCCGCCGCCTCTACACGCTGCAGGGTCAGCAGGCCTTCGACGAGATCCGCAAGAAGTATCGCGCCGACCGCGAGTTCAAGCAGACGGTCGACCGCTACATCGGCGAGTTCGAGCGGCTCCTGGAAGAGGTCTCGCGCGACGATCGCAGCCAGGTGATGGCGCGCACCTATCTCACCTCGGAGACCGGCAAGGTCTACACCATGCTGGCGCACGCGGCCGGCCGCTTCGACTGAGGCGGCGCACGGCGTTCAAATTGAAAAGGCCGCACTTCGGTGCGGCCTTTTTGCTTGTGGCAGCGCTCCCCTCTTCGCGGGAGCGGCCGCCGGCGTCTCTATTGCCGGCCGCGCGGCGACGAGGCCGAGGGGCTCGCCCCGCCCCAGATCAGCCGGCTCGGGTTCTTGTCGAGATTGGTCAGCACCCGGTCGGCGGTCGAGAGCGTGCGCTGGAAGCTCGCCGACATGGCCTCGATCTGCCGCGTGCCGGTCGACGTCATCTTGTTGACGCCGGTGGCGATGTCGGCGGTGCGCTTGTCGACGTTCTCGATCAGGCTGTGCATCGAGCGCACGGTGTCGTTGATCTGCCCGCTCTTGCCGTCCTCGCCGCCGGTCAGGTTCTGAAGCCCCTGCGCGATGTGGTCGAAGCGGTCGGCATTGTTGGCCAGCATGCCGCTGAACTTGTCGACATTGGCGAGCGTGGAATCGATCTTGTCGGTCGAGGCTGCGAGCGCTGCCGAGAACTTGTCGATATTGGCGATCGCCGAGCGCAGCGCCTTCTGGTTTTCGGCGATGAGGCGGTCGAGCCGGCGCATGACGTCGCGCGCGCTCTGCGTCACGTCGATGGCCGATCCGGCCGGCGCCTCGAGCAGCGGCGGGCTGTCCTTGGTGCCCGGCGCCACCGGCGTGCCGGAGCCGCCCTTCAGCGACAGCGAGGCGATGCCGGTCAGCCCCTGGAATTCGAGGCCGATGTCGGTGTCGGGCCGGATGACGACCGACTTGTCGACGCTAACCGTGACCAGCACCTGCTGCGACTCCTTCGGATTGAGCGCGAGGCCGGTGACCTCGCCGACGCGCAGGCCGTTGAACATCACCGCGCTGCCGGTGCGCAGGCCATTGACCGAGCCGTCGAAGGCGATCTGGTAATAGCCGCGGCCGGCGGCCGCGCCGCCGCCCTGGAACCAGTAGACGAAGCCGAAGGCGCCGGCGATCACCGCCAGCGTGAACAGCCCGATCAGAACGTAATTTGCGCGGGTCTCCATCGACCGCTCCTTGCTTGAACGTTTACGGCGCCGGCGCCGGGACCTGCGCCGCCGTATCGGCGACGTGGCCGGCGCGCGAGCGCTTGCCGCGGAAATAAGCCTTCAGCCACGGGTGCTCGGAGGCGAGCATCGTCTCCATCGTGCCGGCGGCGATGATCTTGCCCTCGGCCAGCACCGCGATGCGGTCGCACACCGTGTGCAGGCTGTCGAGGTCGTGCGTGACCATGAACACGGTCAGCCCCAGCGTCCGCTGCAGCGTGGCGATCAGCGTGTCGAAATCGCCGGCGCCGATCGGGTCGAGGCCCGAGGTCGGCTCGTCGAGGAAGACGATGTCGGGGTCGAGCGCCAGCGCACGCGCCAGCGCGACGCGCTTGGTCATGCCGCCGGAGAGCTCCGAGGGGATCTTGTCGAGCACGCTGGCGTCGAGGCCGACCATCTCCAGCTTGGCGAGCGCCAGTTCGTCCATCAACCGCTGCGACAGGTTGAGATATTCGCGCAGGGGGAATTGCAGGTTCTCCTTCACCGTCAGCGAGGAGAACAGCGCGCCCTGCTGGAACAGCACGCCCCAGCGCCGCTCGACCGCCTGGCGCTCGGCGTCGCTCGCCGCGTCCATGTTCTGGCCGAACACGGTGATGGTGCCGGCGCGCTTCGGCAGCAGGCCGATGATGGTGCGCATCAACACCGATTTGCCGGCGCCCGAGCCGCCGACGAAGCCGAGCACCTCGCCGCGATAGACGTCGAGATCGACGCCGTTGAGCACGAGCCGGTCGCCGAAGCCGACCTTGACGTCGCGCACCTCGATCACCGTCTCCTTCGCCTTGCCGTTGCCTGCGATCATGGCTCACATCCCGATCGAGGCGAAGAAGATGGCGAAGAAGCCGTCGAGCACGATCACGAGGAAGATCGACTCCACGACCGAGGCGGTCGTCTGCAGGCCGAGCGATTCCGAGGAGCCCTTCACCTTCATGCCCTCGACGCAGGCGACGACGCCGACGACCAGCGCCATGAACGGCGCCTTGATCATGCCGACCTGGAAGGTCTTGACGTCGATCGCCTCCTTCAGCCGCTGCAGGAAGATCTCGGGGTCGATGCCGCCGTAGAGCCAGGCGATGAGGCCGCCGCCGTAGAGTGCGGCCATCGAGCCGAGGAAGGTGAGGATCGGCACTGCGATGATGAGCGCCAGGATGCGCGGCAGCACCAGCACCTCGATCGGATCGAAGCCCATGGTGCGCAGCGCGTCGATCTCCTCGCGCATCTTCATCGAGCCGAGCTCGGCGGTGTAGGCCGAGCCCGAGCGACCGGCGACCATGATGCAGACGATGAGCACGCCCAGTTCGCGCAGCACGAGGATGCCGATCATGTCGACGACGTAGATGTCGGCGCCGAACTTGCGGAAATGGAAGATGCCCTGCTGCGCGATGATGGCGCCGACCAGGAAGGTGATGAGCAGGATGATCGGCACGCCGCGCCAGGCGACATTGTCGAGCTGGTGCACCAGCGCAGTGAAGCGGAAGCGGCGCGGATGCACGATGACGCGGGCGAAGGCGACGCAGATCGCGCCGAGCATGTTGAGAATGGCGGTGAAGGTGTCGCCGACGGCGGCGACGTTGCGGCCGACGGCGGCGAGCGCGCCGACGATGCCGCCGCCGCGGCGGCGGGCGGGCGCCTCGAGCTTGACCTGGTGCAGTTCGTCGATCAGCGCGCGGTAGTCCTGCTTCAGGCCGACGATCTCGGTCGCGGCGCCGCGGCTCGAGAAGGCGCGAACCAGCCGCTCCAGCAGCCAGGCGCCGAACGTGTCGAGCCGCTCGACCGCGGCCATGTCGATGGCCACCTGCTTGGCCGCCGCATGGCGGCGCGCCGCCGCGTCGATCTGCTGCTCGAGCGGCCGCGCATTGGTCGACGTCCACGCCCCGGCGGCGGCGAGCTTGAGCACCTCGCCGTCCGTGCTGTCGATCAGCAATGCATCCGCCATCGTACGCCGCCTCTGCGCCTCTGCCCGGGAATCAGAACAACAGTTGGTATAAGGTGATACACGTTTCGCCTTCCCCGAGGCGGCGAAAGTGGCTACCTGACCCGGCCGGCATGACGTCGCATGGCCGGCCCGCCGGACCCTGCATGGATATCCCCAGCCGTCTTACGCTTCGTCTCGCCGTCGAACGCTGGCCGATTGCCGGCTCGTTCGCCATTAGCCGCGGATCCAAGACCGAGGCCGTGGTCGTGGTCGCGGAATTGGGCGCTGGCAAGGCATGCGGGCGGGGCGAATGCGTGCCCTACGCGCGGTATGGCGAAACCGTGGCGAGCGTCACCGCCGCGATCGAGGCGCTGCGGCCCCGAATCGAGGCCGGGATGACCCGCGCCGAGCTGCAGACGGCGATGCCGCCGGGCGCGGCGCGCAATGCGCTAGATTGCGCCTTCTGGGACCTCGAGGCCAAGTGCGCCGGCCGTCCGGCGGCGGAACTCGCCGGCCTTGCCCCGCCCGGCCCCGTCGTCACCGCCTATACGATCTCGATCGGCGAGCCGGAGGCGATGGCCCGGGCCGCGGCACAGGAGGCGCATCGCCCGCTGCTCAAGGTCAAGCTCGGCCGCGACGGCGATCCGGCCCGCATCGCCGCGGTGCGCCGCGCAGCGCCGGCCGCGCGCCTGATCGTCGACGCCAACGAGGGCTGGAGCGAGGACAACCTCGCCGCCAACCTCGCCGCCTGCGCCGAGGCCGGCGTTGTCCTGGTCGAGCAACCGCTGCCCGCCGGCCACGACGCCCTGCTCGGCCGCATCGCGCGGCCGATCGCTGTCTGCGCCGACGAGAGCGCGCACGACCGCGCCTCGCTTGCGGGCCTGGTCGGCCGCTACGACGCGGTCAACGTCAAGCTCGACAAGGCCGGCGGCCTGACCGAGGCGCTGGCGATGGCGGCGGAAGCCGAGCGCCGCGGGCTCACGCTCATGGTCGGCTGCATGGTGGCGACGTCGCTGTCGATGGCGCCGGCCGTGCTGGTGGCGCAGAAGGCCGCGGTGGTCGATCTCGACGGGCCGCTCTTGCTCGCCCGCGATCGGCCCGACGGGCTGCGCTATGCGGGCAGCCTCGTTCACCCGCCCGCCCCGGCGCTCTGGGGCTAAAAAGCCCGCCGCGACATTTGATGCGCCGCAAGGCGGCCGGCCGCGATGGCGTGCAGTGTGGTGCCCGCTCAACCGGGAACCACCGCCGTGCTCACCGCTGGACCGAACCCGAACTACGTCGCCGAACGGCTGCGCGCGCATGCGCGGCTGTGCCGGCACATCGCGGAAGAGATCTGGAGCGAGCAGAAGGCGGTCGAGCTCCTGCGCATGGCCGACGAATGCACCCGTGCCGCCGACATCATCGCGGCCGGAACCGCCGACGATCCGGACGTAAAACGCATGACATCGCGGTTGAAAGCATGACGACGCGGCTTTGCGTCGATGGCGTTCCGGGAACTCGCGGCGGTCGATAAAATTTAATGTAAAAACCGGATTTTGTTCACCAAACGTGCGCGCTTTTTTGGTTAACCAAACCTTTCCACGTCTCACCCTTTCGGCTTAGACTTCTGCTCAAATGCGATCGCCGAATGGCGGTCCTTGAGGGGACGGGGGTCATGCGTTTCGCGAGCCTTGTGCTGTTCTGCGCCGCGATGCTGGGGTCCACCATTGCGCCAGCGTCGGCGACCATGCGCATCTCGGAAGACCGCGGCGGCCAGATCGGCCACTATCTGCAGACTTTCGCGATGGTGCGCACGTCCGGCGAACGCGTCGTCATCGACGGCAACTGCCTCTCCGCCTGCACGCTGGTGCTCGGCATCGTGCCGCGCAATCGCATCTGCGTCACCTCGCGCGCGCGCCTCGGCTTCCACGCCGCGTGGATGCCGGACGACGACGGCCGCCCGGTGACCAGCCCGCTCGGCACGCAGGCTCTGTGGAATGTCTATCCGCACGACGTGCGCCGCTGGATCAACCGTCACGGCGGGCTGACGCGGCGGATGATCTACATGCAGGGCTCCGACCTGCGCGGCGTGGTCGCGTATTGCGGCGGCGAGCGCACCTATCAGGTGCGCGCCGAGCGCAACCATCGCACCCGTTCAGCGCGGCATCGCAGCCGCCCGGTGCGCTACTCGAGCGCCTATTCCGCCAGCGATCGCCAGTAACGCCATCACGGCGTAGCTTTCCGGACCGAAGCCGGTATAGAGCGGCCCCGACGCCGCGCCGGCGAGCGCCATCGCCGCGCTCAGCGCGATCGCCAGATGCCCCTGCGCGGTCGCCGCCTGCCCCTCCGGCGCATGCCGCGCCACGTAGAGAAGCGCGCCGAGATGCGTGGCGCCGAACGACAGCGCGTGCAGGATCTGCAGGAGCGGCAACAGCGCCGCCGGCGGATCGAAGGCCATCGCCGCCCAGCGCAGCGCGGCGCCGGCGGCGCCGAGCGTCAGCAGCGTCGCCGGTGACAGCGTGAGCCGCCCGGACACCGCGAACAGCACGATCTCGGCGAGCACGCCGAGCGCCCACAGCGCCGCGATGCCGGTGCCGTCGAGACCGTCGCTGCGCCATTGCAGCGACGCGTAGCCGTAATAGACCGCATGGCTCGCCTGGATGAGGCTCGCCGCCGCGAGCACCGCGAGGAAGCCGCGGTCGCGCAGCAGGCCCTTGCTTGCGCGCCGCGGCGCCTCGGCGCTGCGCGGGCCGGTCGACACCGGCATGAGCGCGAGGCTGGCGAGCGCGACCGCGCCGCTCGCGGCCACCATCAGCCAGATCAGATGCCGCGCCGGCATCAGTTCGATGGCGAGCCCCGTCGCGACGCTCGCGGCGATGAAGGCGACCGAGCCCCACAGCCGCACCGGCCCGTAGGCGCGGCCGCGCGCGCTCAGCCCCTTGAGCGCATAGGCCTCGGTCAGCGGCATCACCGGCGCGTAGAACACCGAGGCGAGCGCGTAGGTCAGAAAGATCGCCGGCGCGCCGGCCGAGAGGCCGACCAGCACGAAGGCGGCGACGCTCAGCGCCGCGCACACCACGATGGCCGGGCGCAGCGCGTCGCGCCGGTCGGCTTCGCGCGCCACCAGCGGAATGCCGAAGACGCGCACCAGCGACGGCACCGCCACGACGAGTCCGATCAGCGCCGGATCGATGCCCTTGGCCTTCAGCCACAGCGGAAAGAACGGCAGCTGCACGCCTGAGACTATGAAAAGCCCGGTGTAGAGCGCGGCGAGCCGCGGCGCGAAGCCGACGCGAGGGGCGGACACGGTCCGCATGGAGAGACGTCCGGAATGGCAGGCCGTCTGGCCGAATCAGCGGGCATGATTGATAAACTGCGCCGACGGGGACTGTACATGTCGAACGAGGCGCAGGCCGTCGCCGGGTCGCCCGAGGCCCCCGGCGCCGGCGAATACGAGGCCTTCCTGGCCGTGCTCTCGTCGAGCGCGCGCGGTCGCGCGTTCCTGGCCGAGCATGCGCGGCGCGCGCGCCAGGCCGACACCGAGACGCTCCTGGCGGCGCTGACGCGCATCGAGGCGATGCTCGCGGAGCAGCGCGCGGCGGCGGAACGTCCGCCCGCGCCACCGGCACCGCCGCCCGTCGCCCCGGCTGCGCCGGCCGCGACCGCGCTCGCCGCGGTGGCGGCCCAGGCGATCGCCGCCGCCGAGAGCGACATGCCGGAGGTGACGGTGATCAAGGCCGGCCGCATGCCGCCGCCGGCGCGCTTTGCCGGCGAGGATTTCCGCTCGGCCGAGTCTCAGGCGGACACCGCGGACGCAACTGGCGAACCTGAAACATCCGTGAGCGAAACCGTCGATCAGGCCGCGGCCGTCGCCGCCGACGCAGCGCCGCCCGCGCGGACCACGCCGCCGGGCGCGCAGGCCGCCGATGCGCTCGCCGCGCTGCTCGCGCTCAGCGACGACGAGCGCCTGGCGCTGTTTTCATAACGTTCGTCTTGGCCATGTGTGAGCCGCTCGCCGCAGCGAGCCCCCTCTCCCCTTTGGGGAGAGGGCTGGGGTGAGGGGGATACTGATGACGACTTTTGCAACCCCTCACCCGCCCGTCTTCGCTTCGCTACGACGGGCGACCTCTCCCTATGGGAGAGGTGAGCCGAGGGCGCCGCCCGCTCGGCGGACAGCCGTCTACGCCCCGATCAACCTGGCGAACAGCGCCGCATCGACATTGCCGCCCGACAGCACGCCGACGACGACCTTGCCCTCGAGATCGAGCTTGCCGGCAAGCATCGCCGCAAGCCCGACGGCGCCGCCGGGCTCGACCACGAGCTTGAGCTCCTCGAAGGCGTAGCGCACCGCGCGGCCGACCTCCTCGTCGCTCACGGCGAAGCCCTGCCCGATCAGCCGGCTGTTGATCGGAAACGTCACCTCGCCCGGCGTCGCGCTCAACAGCGCGTCGCAGATCGAACCGCTCAGGCGCGCATTGCTCTCGTGCCTGCCGCTCTTGAACGAGCGCAACGTGTCGTCGAACCCTTCCGGCTCGACCGTGTAGATCGACACGTCCGGCATGCGCGCCTTCAGGCCCAGCGCCGTGCCGGCGGCGAGCCCGCCGCCGGAGACGCCGATGAACAGGATGTCGGGCGCGATGCCCTGCGCCGCGAGGTCCTCGGCGATCTCGCGGCCGATCGTGCCCTGCCCGGCGACGATCAGCGGATCGTCATAGGGCGGCACCAGCGTGGCGTCGCGTTCGGCGACGATGCGCGCGGCGATCGCGGCGCGGTCTTCGGTGTTGCGGTCATAGGCGACCACCTCGGCGCCGAGCGCCTCGGTGCGCTGGCGCTTGGCCTTCGGCGCGTCCGCCGGCATGACGATGGTCGCGCGCATGCCGAGCAGCTTCGCCGCGGCGGCGACGCCCTGCGCGTGGTTGCCGGAGGAAAAGGCGACGACGCCGCCGGCGCGCCTGTCCTGCGGGATCGACGCGCACTTGTTGTAGGCGCCGCGGAACTTGAACGAGCCGGTGCGCTGCAGCGTCTCGGCCTTGAGGAAGACGCGGGCGGACAGGCGCTCGTCGAGCGCCGGATTGCTGACGAGCGGCGTGCGCACGGCGAGGCCGGCAATGCGCGCGGCGGCGGCATCGACGTCGGCGGCGGTCGGAAGCGGCATGCTGTGTGCGGTCATGGCGGGAGGGTAGCGCACCGCCCCTCCCCTGTCATGGCCGGGCTTTGTCCCGGCCATCCGGGTGACACGCGGAGACCCGGCGGCAGCGTCAGGCCGGCACGACCGTGATCTTTCCGGCCGGGCGCGACTTCGGCTTCTTGCGGATGACAATGTCGATGTCGCGATCGAGTGCCGTCAGCAGCGTCATCAGACGTTCGACGGAAAAGCCTTCGAGCTTGTAGTGGCCGAGAGCTGAAACCTTCGGCTGGCTGAGTCGCAGGAGCCGGCCGGCCTGCTGCTGCGTGAGGTCGCGTTCGGCAAGGAGTTCGTTGAGCTCGTAGGCAAGGCGCAGCTTGGTCTGCCGCTCTTCGGCATCGGCAAAGCCGAGATCGGCGAACACGTTGCCGCTGCCGCGAACGATGCCCGACTCTTTCGATTTCTTACGCACCGGTCTTGCCATATCTTGTCTCATAATCCTGGCGTGCGATCTTCAGGCGACGGGCGATCAATTCGATATCGGTCCGCGCCGTTCGAATACCCTGCGGCGATTTCTTCTGGAATGCATGCAGGACGTAAACGACCTCACGAAACCGAACCGTGTAGACGGCCCGATACGCATTGCCGTCTGTATCCTCGACCAGTTCGAAGACGCCGGGACCCAATCCCTTCCAGGCCTTCGCGTTCGGATGCGTACCGCCGAATTGCGCAATGCCGAGCGCGTTGCCGAGTTCCGCCTTGACCCGATCAGGGAACTGCATGAAGTCGCGTTTCGACGAGCCAATCCAGTCGAGCGGCCTCTCGCCGAACACCAGACGACCGCGCATGCCGAATATCCCAGAATGAGGATAGCGCCGCAAGGGGCGCCCCGTCGCTCTGTATACAACCAGGGCGCGAATGACAATCGGACGCCTACGCCGCCGTCGCGCGCAGGCGGCGGGCGCGTTTCCTGCGCTGCGGCGTGTTGCCCGCGGCGACGTGCGCGAGGAAGAGCCGCGCGCTTTCCGTCCAGGTCATGGTCAGCGCGAAGTCGCGCGCCGCCACGCGCGAGCAGTCGAGTGCGGCGAGGCAGGCGCGCTTGAGGTCCGCATCGATGACGCCGACCGGGGCATGGCCGATCACGTCGCGCGGCGCATCGGCCGGAAAGGCGGCGACCGGCACGCCGCTTGCCAAAGCCTCGAGCAGGACAAGTCCGAACGTGTCGGTCAGGCTCGGAAACACGAACACATCGGCGGCGGCGTAGACCTCCGCCAGCGCCTCGCCCTGCCGCGCACCGAGGAACACCGCATCGGGAAACTGCCGCGCCAGTGCCGCGCGCGCCGGCCCGTCGCCGACCACCACCTTGCTGCCGGGCAGATCGAGCGCGAGAAATGCCGCGAGGTTCTTCTCCACCGCGACGCGCCCGACGGTGAGGAAGACCGGCCGCGGCAAATTAAGCGTCGCGTCTTCGCGCGGACGGAACAGGCTCGCATCGACGCCGCGCGTCCAGAGCCTGACGTTGCGGAAATGACGCGCCGTCAGTTCCTGCGCCAGCGTCGGCGTCGCCGCCATCACCGCGGTGGCCGGCGCATGGAAGCGGCGCAGCCACGCCCAGGTCAATTCGCACGACCAGCCGCCCGCCAGCGGCACGCGCCCGGCGATGTAATCGGGAAAGCGCGTGTGGAAGCTCGTCGTGAACGGCAGGCCGCGGCGCAGGCAGACGCGGCGCACCGCATGCCCGAGCGGCCCTTCGGTGGCGATGTGGATCGCGTCGGCCTGCACGCGGTCCAGCCGCCGCTCGACCATCCCGGGTGAGACGAGCGCGAGCCGGATCTCCGGATAGCGCGGCAGCGGCAGCGTGTGGAAATCGTTCGGCGTGAAGAACTCGATCGTCGCGCCGAGCGCGGGCGCCTCGCGCGCGATATGGCCGAGCGTGCGGACGACGCCGTTGACCTGCGGCTGCCAGGCGTCGGTGGCGACGAGGATTTTCATACCTTCCCCCTCATGGTGAGGAGCGCCGCCATCAGCGCGTTTACGCGCGTCTTCGACGCGCGATGGCGGCGCGTCTCGAACCATGAGGCCGAGGCGTCGCGGCCATCCTTCGAGACGCCTGCCTTCGCGTACGCTTCGGCAGGCTCCTCAGGATGAGGGCTGCGAATTGTGGAACGCTCACGCCGCCCGTGCCGCGGCAAGGTCGACGGCGTGGTCGGCCTCTTCGCTGTCCGGCGTCGCGACGACCTTGGTCCAGGTGATGATCTCGAACGTGCCGTCGTAGCGCTCGCCGACCGCGGTGCAGCTCTCGACCCAGTCGCCGCAATTGACGTAAGCGAGGCCGTAGTCGTCGTGCAGCGCCGGCGTGTGGATGTGGCCGCAGACGATGCCGTCGACTTTGTGCCGCTGCGCCTCGGTGGCGAGCGCCTTCTCGAAGGCGCCGATATAGTTCACCGCGTTCTTGACCTTGTGCTTGGCCCACTTCGACAGCGACCAGTAGGGCGCGCCGAAGACGCGGCGCAGCGCATTGAACAGCCGGTTCGCCGTGAGCGCGGCTTCGTAGGCCTTGTCGCCGAGCAGCGCCAGCCAGCGCGCCTGCGTGACGACGAGGTCGAACATGTCGCCGTGCACGACGAGATAGCGGCGGCCGTCGGCGGCCGTATGCACCGTGTGCTCGACCACCTCGATGCCGCCGAAATGCGTGCCGTAATAGTTGCGCAGGAATTCGTCGTGATTGCCGGGGATGTAGACGAGCCGCGCGCCCTTGCGCCCCTTGCGCAGGAGCTTCTGCACCACGTCGTTGTGCGCCTGCGGCCAGTACCAGGACGAGCGCAGCGCCCAGCCGTCAACGATGTCGCCGACGAGATAGACGGTGTCGGCGTCGTGCCAGCGCAGGAAGTCGAGCAGCTTGTCGGCCTGGCAGCCGCGCGTGCCCAGATGCACGTCCGAGATGAAGAGCGCGCGATACCGCTTCGTGGCGAGGCCCGTCACCGGGCGATTCTCGTTTGAAGGCTGCTCATGTGTCGGGGCGTCTAGCATGGTTCTATTGCAATTGTGTGACAGTCCAGCTTGCCGATGCCGTCATGCTCGGCCAACCGGGTCCGGCCTTCGGCCGGCCCGGTCGCAAGCTTGTGCCGGGCATCCACGCATTTGCTCAACCTGGGTAAGCAAGACGTGGATGGCCGGGACAAGCCCGGCCATGACGAGCTTCCTTCACGCTGCCGCCTGCGCCTGCGCGACGCGGCGGAACCGCACCAATGTGTAAACGCCGAACGGCTTGATCCGGCGCCGCTCGATCAGCTCGGCGCCGCCGTGGCTCGCGGCCCAGGCGGCCAGCCGCCGGAACGGAAATTCAGGCCTGAGCCCCACCTTGCGCGCCCGCTCCGCCAGCGCGCGCTCGACCACCGCGGCGAACCCCGTCTCCGAATAGAGATGATTGACGAGCACGATCTGCCCGCCGGGCTTCACCACCCGCGCGCATTCCGACAGGACCCGCTCGGGGTCCTCGACCAAAGTGATGACGAACTGGCCGACGACGCAGTCGAAGCTGGCGTCGGGAAACGTCATCGCCGCCGCGTCCATCACCGCGAGCTGCTTCACGAAGGGATAACGCCCCGACGTCAGGCGCTCGCGCGCCCGCGCGATCATCGGCTCCGACATGTCGATGCCCGTGATCTCGGTCGTATGGTCGTAGTCGTCGAAGGAGAGCCCGGTGCCGACGCCGATCTCGAGAATGCGCCCGCCGACCGCGCGCGCCGCGGCGGCGGCGGCGCGGCGGCCGCTGACGAACACCGGGCCGCACAACGTGTCGTAGACCGGCGCCCATTTGGCATAGGCCCTTTCCATCACCGTCCTGTCGGGATCGCGCATGAGGCTCCTCGCGAATCGCGCTTCGTTGCACGCGACCGGAGCTAGCAGGCCTGTGCGACACTGCGGCGACACGACGCGGAGCACGCCGCCCGCGGCGCTTTCAAATTATTTGTGCACTGACTTTCCGACGCTGCCGCGCCGCGGCGTCGAGCCGTCGCCGCGCGCGCCCTCTCCCCTTGCAGCCGCAGTCTTCCAACAACAAAGAATGGGTGAGGGGGATAAGAGCCCCCTCACCCATCAGACTGCATGGTGAAGCCCTCAATGCCCTCTCCCACAGGGGGAGAGGGCGCAACGACTCGCGCCGCGCCCGTGCGGAGCGCGATCCTCAGCCACGGCGCCCGGCGCGCGGCGATGGCTGTGCGCGAAAACGGACTGAGGAACCTGCGCCCGCCATCGTCGCGCGAAAAAAGAAGCCGCTACGTCCGAGACCGGGCGGACCTTTCAGGCCGGCAATGCTTTGCTCCTGATATCGGCACGCGTTAGCCGGCTGCGGGGAGCGCTGACAATGATCGAACATCCGCACGTGGAGCCCGCGCCCGACGATGCGAGCGTTGTGCGCAAGAGTCGCGAAGAAGTCGAAGCGAGCCTCGAATATGGCCAGCGCATGCAGATCGAGCTTGGCTTGACGATCATGGAGACGCGCATCCGCCTTGCCGAATTGATGGCAACATTGCGTCGCATTTCTTTCGCGGTCGATCGTCGATTCTGATCGTCTGGTTGTGTGCCCGCGGACGTCCTCGTGCTACGCTGATCTATCATTGGCAGCGACTTTGCCCAGGCACCGATGGCTGGGAGACGCTTCGCGCTCCCGCCTGTCCGGAGCGCGCTCTTATGGATCAGTCAACCCAATTCCGGATTCTGTCGAACGAGCTGACGCGCAGCCGGGCGGAAGTCGCCCAGCGGCAGAACGAAATCGATGCGGCCCTGCAGCAGGCAAAGCAACAGCTCGCCCACGCGCGCGAGCTGCTTGCGCAGGCGCAGGTCCTGCTCGATCGCCCATGACGCGGCGCGGCGGCCGCGCCCGATGCGCGAACGGCGGCGACGGCAACGATACCCGCACCCTCGCCCGACAACCGGACCGCGCGCCCGCCGTGCCCACGCCTTTAGCCTTGGCAGCATCGAACGCCGTCGATCGCGCAACGGTGGGCCGCGTCCCCTGCCCTTGACCGTTCGCGCCGCGCGCATTCTAACAGGCGCTCGTTTCGCTCGCCCGGAGGGAGCCCGCCATGGATCTCGGCATCGCCGGCCGCAAGGCCATCGTCTGCGCCTCGAGCCGCGGGCTCGGCCGCGCCTGCGCCGAGAAGCTCGCCGAGGCCGGCTGCGACGTCGTCATCAACGGCCGCGACGAGGCCCGCCTTGCCGCTACCGCCGCCGACATGGCCAAACGCTACGGCGTCAAGGTGACGCCGGTCGCCGCCGATCTCGCGACGCCGGAAGGCCAGGCCGCGCTGCTCGCCGCCTGCCCGGACCCCGACATCCTGGTCAACAACAATGGCGGCCCGCCGCCGCGCGACTTCCGCGAGCTCACGCGCCAGCAGATGATCGACGGCGTCATCGCCAACATGATCGTCGCCATCGAGCTGATCCAGAAGACGATCGGGCCGATGACCGAGCGCCGCTTCGGCCGCATCGTCAACATCACCTCCGGCTCGGTGAAGATGCCGCTCGCCAATCTCGACCTCTCCTCCGGCGCGCGGGCGGGGCTGACCGCCTTCCTCGCCGGCGTGGCGCGGACGGTGGCCGACCGGAACGTCACCATCAACCATATCCTGCCCGGCGCCTTCGACACCGACCGGCTGCGCAGCGTGCTCGGCAATGCGGCGAAGGCGCGCGGCATCACGCCCGAGGAGGCGGCGGCGCAGCGCGCGGCGACGATTCCCGCGAAACGCTTCGGCGCGCCGGAGGAATTCGGCGCGGCCTGCGCCTTCCTGTGCTCGGCCCAGGCCGGCTACATCACCGGGCAGAACCTGCTGATCGACGGCGGGGTCTTCAATGGCGCCTTCTGACGGCGGCGCCGCCGCCCAAAGCCGCCTTGATGACGCTCCAACCCTCGATATTTATTGGCATTTTACGCTCGGCGCCGGTCCGGCCGGCCTAGAGTGCGCTCCGCCGCCGGCCGCGAGTCCCGGCGCGATACCCCCGACGCCATGATAGACACTCTGCAACACGCTCTCGGTCCGTCCATCTGCAACTGGCTGGTGGTCGCCGCCTCCGGCATTGCCTTCTTCGCGGTCGTGGCCCTGCTGCCCGGGCTGATGCGGCGCTGGTTCGGCAAGGACCAGGGCCCGCTGTTCTAGCGCCGGCGCCTCCAGCACCGGCGCCCGCCCCCTGCGGCGCGCTGGCCGGCCTTCCCCACCTTTGCCGCTCTCGCCCTGTTCGCCCTGTTCGCCGTGGTCGCCGTGTTCGCCGTGTTCGCCCGGCTTGCCCCGCGCGCCGCGCCGACGCATGATCCGCGCCGATTTGCCGAACCGCTGACCCACCGCAAGAGACTCCCAAGGAGAATACGATGAAGCTTGTCCGCTATGGCGCGCCGGGACGTGAGAAACCGGGCATTATCGGCGAGGACGGCAAGATCCGCGATCTGTCGCGCGTCGTGAAGGACATCGACGGCGCGATGCTGTCCTCCGGCGGCCTCGCCAGGATCAAGAAGCTCAACCTCAAGCGCATGAAGCCGGTGGCCGGCCGGCCGCGCCTCGGCCCCTGCCTCGGCGGCGTGAAGAACTTCATCGCCATCGGGCTGAACTATTCCGACCACGCGGCGGAAGCCGGGCTGCCGGTGCCGAAGGAGCCGGTGATCTTCTCGAAGACGACGACGTCGATCTGCGGGCCGAACGACGACACCGTGCAGCCGAAGGATTCGACCAAGCTCGACTACGAGGTCGAGCTCGGCATCGTCATCGGCCGCCGCGCCCGCTACCTGACGAAGGAGAACGCCAAGGCGGCGATCGCC
>Ga0182749_1000556_pt1 | contig 33742 bp, 37 predicted proteins | sample eDN3rd37CKraftMG_FD_128875 | JGI IMG/M metagenome (GOLD analysis project Ga0182749, IMG submission 128875) | Enriched Miracle-Growth compost microbial communities from Emeryville, California, USA - eDNA 3rd pass 37_C Kraft MG (version 2) (version 2) ...
AGCGGCGCGGCGTCCCGCCGACCATGACCGTCGTCACCGGCCGGCATCCGCATGTCCGAGCGCAGATGTGGTGGCGGCTCGACAATCCCTGCCGGGACGCAACGCGGTTGCGGGGCCTGTGCGCGAATGTTGCTGCCGCGATTGGGGGCGACCCATCGGTTCTCAACCCGAGCCGCGTTCTCCGCCTCGGCGGATCGGTCGCCTGGCCGACCAAGGATGGCCGCGTCCTCGAACGCACCGAAGTGCATGTGCCAGCCGATGGGCGCCCGGTCGAATACGTCTTCGAACAGGTCGCCCGCGCCTTTGCGCCCGAACCCGCCCCGTTAATGACCGCTGCCAATCACCAAAGCGAAGCCGTCTCATCAGCTTCGCCAGTGGCTGTCGCCTTGCGCTCGGACGGCGGATTGGCGATCGGAAGCCTTTCTGTCGAGGGCGCTGTCGCTGCCGTGAGGCGCGGCGACCGTTGGCACGATCACGTCGTGCGCCTCGTCGCGCACTGGATCGCCCGCGGCTGGTCGGACGCCGAGATCCTGGCAACGGCGGAAGGCCTCACACTGCCCGGCTGGGCTCATGACGATACGCGCCGCGACCTCTCCCGCATGATCGCGGGGGCGCGCCGGAAGTGGAGCATTCCGAACCCGGTGCATGAGGTCGGCGACGAAAGCCCGCCGGCGCCGATCGAAGCCGCCTGGGTGCAGAAGATCGACGCGGCGATGATCCCGCGTCGGCGCTGGCTGCTCGGCCGGTCGCTGCTACGCGGACATCTCACCGTCGAGGTGGCGCCGCCCGGCGCCGGCAAATCGACGCTCGCGGTCGAACAGGCGGCTGCCGTAGCCACCGGCCGCGAGATCACCGGCCAGACGGTGCACGAGACCACGAAGGCCTGGGTCTGGAATAACGAGGACGACAGCGACGAGCTGCGTCGGCGGCTTGCTGCCGTTCTCCAGCATTGGTCGATCCCGATCGAGGAAGTGCGGGGTCGCATCGCCCTGAACTCCGGCGCCGATCGCGCGCTCATGGTTGCCCGCATCGCCAAGGACGGCTCGGTGATGCGCACGCCGGATGTCGATGCGCTGGTTGAGCGCATCCGTGCCGACGGCATCGGTTTGCTTGTCGTCGATCCCTTCGCCGAAGTGCATACGGTGGAGGAAAACGACAACGCTCATATTCGCGAGGTCGCGGCACTCTTCCGCGAAGTCGCGCGACGCGGCGATTGCGCCGTCCTGTTGATCCATCACACCTCGAAGCCGGCAGCCGCATCCTCGGATGCCTTTGCCGGCAATCAGAACGCCGCCCGTGGTGCCTCGTCCCTCACCGGTGTCGCCCGCGTCGTCCAGACGCTGTTCGCGATGTCAGCGCGGGACGCGGAGAAGTTCGGCGTCATTGAGCACGAACGCCGCCTCTGGGTGCGCCTGGACGATGCCAAAGCCAACCTCTCGCTCGTTGACGGCGAAGCCTCCTGGTTCCGCCGCGTCGGCGTCATCATTGCGAACGGCGACGAGGTCGGCGTGCTCGTTCGGGGCGAGCCGTCGCCGCCCGAACCGACGGCGTCCGACGGCGAAACCGAAGCCGCGGTCATCGCCGAGATCGATCGGGCCTGGCGCATCGGCGAACCCTATGGCTCCCGGCCGCAATGCGGCGAGCGCTTTTATGGCCGCTCGCTCGCCCGCCGGCTCGGGCGATCGTCATCAAGCGTCTCCTACGCCGTCGATCGGCTGATGATCCGTGGCGCCATCGAGGACGCGGTCTTCAATCCGCGAAACAAGGCGAAGGGCCTGCGTCTCGTCCCCTTCGATGAAAGACCGCGCCCGCGCGACGAGGAGGCATCCCATGAGCGGTGAAATCGGTCATGCCATGCCGCTGCGGAGGTCGCGGAGGTTGTCCTCTAAGTGGCTGATTTCATTGAAGCGCGGAAGTCGCGCGGAGGTGCGGAGGTTTGACCGCAAGCCATTGATTCCATTCAGGGCGCATGCGGCGGCGGAGGTCCCCCCTAATACCCCCCTTGGCGCGTGCGCGCGCGCAAACGCCGCGCGCTCGCGCTTTCAGGACATCGCCCGATGAGCGCCGATCGCTTCGCTCAGGCCGCGGTCGATCGGCTCGACGAAATCGCGCATGCGATGGAGCGCAAGTGGGGCGCCGATCGCCTTCCGAAGCTTGTCGATCCCACGCTCGCCGCGCGCTTCCATGCGCAGGCCCAGAAGCTCAACGAGGCGCTTCGCTCGGATCGTCCCGATGCCGTCGCCACGCAGGCCACGGCGATGCAGCGGGCCTGGAACGCTCTCGATCAGGCGGCGACGGCGGGCGGCAAGGAGCCGCTTTCGTTGACCGTTTGGGAAACCGCGATCCCTTCGACCGGCGAGGTGATCGCGATCGTGCGAACCGCCGAGGAAGCCTCGGCCATTGCCCGCGAGCGAAACGGCGCGGTCTACACGCTCGCCGAAGTCGCCGTCGCCATCGACGCCTTCGGCGATCAGGTGCGTGCCGTGAAGACGACGTTTCCCGGCGCGGCCGTCACCGCGGTGCGACCCGCGGCGCTGCCAATTGGTTCGGCACCCACGCGCGCAGAACCCCCGAAGGCGACGCCTGGCGTTTCTTCCGCCCGAGGGCGACGACGCCGATCGGCCAACGTCACCGGCTTCTTCGCACCGCTTCCCGAATCCCCTTCGTCAAAGCCGCCGATCGATTGGGAACGCGGCGATGACATCCCGTTCTGAACAATCCGGAGGATCTGATGTTCGCCGCTGCCCTTGCTGAATCAACACCACCGCCGGCGCGGAGCATCGCCGTGCTCCCACCGCGCGCGATCCTCGCGCTTGATCTCGGATCGCGTTGCGGATGGGCTGTTCTTCCGCGTTCCGGTCGCATCGCGTCTGGCGTGAGCGAATTCAAGCCAAGCCGCTTCGAAGGCGCCGGCATGGCGTTCCTTCGCTTCGAGCGCTTCCTTGGCGACGCATCCGAAGCCTCCGGTCCGTTCGGCGCCGTCGTGTTCGAGGAGGTGCGGGCGCATGCCGGCACGCTCGCCGCGCAGGTTTATGGCGGCTTCCTCGCCCATCTCACCGCATGGTGCGAGCGGCATTCCGCGCCCTATCTCGGCGTCCCGGTTGCGACGATCAAGCGCCACGCCACCGGCAAGGGAAACGCGTCAAAGGACGAAGTGATCAAGGCCGTGCGCGCACGCGGCCACACGCCTGCCGACGACAACGAAGCCGATGCGCTCGCCCTCCTTGATTGGGCTATCGCCAATCGGATCGGAGGCAACCCGTGAACGCTTCCTTGCTCCTTCGCCACGCCGAAGCGATCGTCCGTGGCCGTCGCGACGACTACGGCGATCCGGCAATCTTCTTCGAAGCCGTGGCGAAGCGCTGGTCGCTCACGCTCGGCGTGCCCGTCACGCCGCGGCGCGTGGTGCTCTGCCTTCTCGACCTCAAACACCAACGTCTCGCCCATGATCCGGCACACGCCGACAGCATCGCCGACACCGCAGGTTACGCTGCCATCCTCTCGGAGCTCGAACGATGAACCCTACCGAAGTCGAGGACCGCTTCGAAGAGGCGGCGGCCACGTTGCGCCGCCTTCCTGCTGTCCGCGTGCCTGGATATTTCAGCACTTGGCCACCAGTCGTCCGAAACATCCACGAAGCCTTCGGATGGGAGCCGGCGCACTTCGCCCGCATCCCGCCGACGGCCGATGCGATCGCGCGCATGGAGGAAACCTTCACTTGGCTAGCCTGGCTCGATGGCGACGACGCTCGCATCGTGTGGCTGCGGGCGGAAGGCGTTCGGTGGAAGCCAATCTGCTGGCGCATCGGCATATCCCGAGCCACCGCATGGCGACGCTGGGCAGCAGCGCTGATCACCGTCGCGAATCGGCTTTCCGCGCCACCAAAGCAGACGAAACCGAAGGGTGCTGCCAAGACCATCACCGCAGATCGCCGCAATGACCGGCGCGAGGGCGTGGCTTGAGCGCCGTTTGCTTGGCGCTGTTCGTTGAACTTTGGGCGCGACACTTGAAACGCTTTTCGGCATCATTCTTGGCATGATCGCAGGACGCGCGCCCGGCATCCCCCGCCGGCCATAGGTTCTTTCCGGCGATCAGCGGATGCGGGCGGCAAAGGCCCGATCAAAATCTAGCGACAGATGCGAATTCCGGTTGCGCACCCCTCCCATTGCGCACCCGCGGGGTGCGCAGGTGCGCGAATCGGTCGATGCTTGGGAATGGACGTTTTATATCGAACCTGATATAGAGGCACATGAAGCCGGTTTCTTTCGTGGGAGACTCGCTCGACGCAATCCGTTCTTTTCCTGACGGAGCGCGCCGAGAGGCAGGTTTCCAGATCGAACGGGTTCAGCGTGGCCTTGACCCAGACGACTGGAAGCCGATGAAAACGGTCGGCGCCGGCGTCCGGGAAATCCGCGTTCGAGACGCCGCCGGCGCCTTCCGCGTGATCTACATCGCTACGCTCGCAGATGCCGTCTACGTGCTTCACGCCTTTCAGAAGAAGTCGCAGGCGACATCGAAACGCGACCTTGACCTTGCAATAGCGCGGTTCAAGGACTTGATGCGAAGGGCCGAGCGATGAAAGAACAGAAATTCAAAAGCGTCTGGGATGCCATCGAAGATTCCCCCGCCGACGCCGCCAATTTGAAGGCGCGATCGGACGTGATGATCGCCATCCGCGAGGTCGTGGAGAACTGGAAGGTGACGCAGGCCGAGTCTGCCAAGCGGCTTGGGATAACTCAGCCGCGCCTCAACGATCTCTTGCGCGGGCGGATCGACAATTTCAGCCTCGACGCCCTTGTGAATCTTGCTGCGCGGGCCGGACTATCGGTCCGCGTGAAGATCGCGAGATCGGCGGCTTGAACTTGTGGTCGGATGCGTCGACCCAGACGTTTACGGATCAACTTCGAACTCTCGCACTCGTGTCTGGTCAAAGACGCCGTCGAAAGCGTCGTCTGGAAGATCGGAGCCAAAGACATCGAAGGCGGTCTTGACCTCAGGGTCGATGAGCGCCCTTTCCAATGTCGAACGCAGAACCCTGGCCTTCTCCGGCTTGTTGCGGAGTGTCTTGGCCAGGGCGCGGATCAGTTCTGCATCGGCCCTCGTCGCCTGAACTTCTATGCGCACAAGCCCGCGCGCAGCCGCGCGGCGGGGGTGCGTGCTCGTCGCCTGAATTTGCGACTTGCTGGCCACGGATCGGTCTCCGATCTGAACGTTCCGATTATAAAACTGGAACATCGCTGAAAGTCCAAAGGATTCCGGCCACAGCCATGATGACGATCGAGACCCGGCTGGTTGACCGGCTGATCCTCTACGTTCGTAACGCGCGGACCCATTCGGATGATCAGATCGCGCAGATCGCCGCGTCGATCGTAGAGTTCGGGTTCGTAAACCCGATCCTGATCGGATCGGATGACGTGATCGTCGCCGGGCATGGCCGGCTGCTCGCCGCAAGGCGACTGGGATTAGCCGAAGTGCCGGTGATCGTTCTCGATCATCTGAGCGAAGCGCAGCGACGCGCGCTCGTGATCGCCGACAACAAGCTCGCGGAGAATGCGGGCTGGGACGAGACCATGCTGCGCGCCGAACTCGCGGCGCTTCGCGACGAGGATTTCGATCTCGATCTTCTCGGCTTCGCCGAGGCCGAGCTTGGTCGCCTTCTCGATGCGATGGACACCGAGGCGCCGGCTCCGGCAGAGGCATCGACCGAGCAAGCGGAAGCCGTATCCTCGACGCTCGCCGAGCGCTTCGGCATTCCGCCCTTCAGCGTACTCGACGCGCGAAAGGGGTGGTGGCAGGACCGTAAGCGAGCCTGGATCGATCTGGGAATCCGATCCGAGCTCGGTCGCGGCGGGGCGCCAGGCGGAAGTCCGCGTCCTCTCGACCGCGCCAAGATGGGCCAGCCATCGCCGATGTCGCGACCTAACGCTGCGCCTGGAGGATCACCCTTGCCCGCCACCGATTATTCGCGCTCGAAAGCGCGTGGGGATGGTCGCGGGCGGGCGCTGCCATGACCAACCTCACCTTCGTAAAGGGCGACCGCGATCCCGATGCGCTTGATCCGGTGAGCGCGGCGATCCTCGAGGTGGCCTCAACCGGCACTTCGATCTTCGATCCGGTCCTATGCGAAATCGCTTACCGCTGGTTCTGTCCGCCGAGTGGCGTGGTCCTTGATCCGTTTGCCGGCGGATCGGTTCGCGGCATCATCGCTTCACGTCTTGGTCGACGCTATGTCGGCATCGAATTGCGGCCCGAGCAGGTTGAAGCAAACATCGCCCAGCTTCATCTCGCCAACGTTCCGGCGCCGGAATGGCGCGCAGGCGATGCCCGGAACGTCTCAGCCCTGGCTGCCGATGTCATGGCGGACATTCTATTCTCTTGCCCGCCCTATTGGAATCTCGAACGATATTCGGACGATCCCGCCGACCTTTCGAACATGGGACGCGACGAGTTCCTCGCCGCCTACTCGGCGATCATACGCGATGCGGTCGCGCGTCTCCGGGATGATCGCTTCGCAGTATGGGTGATTGGCGATATTCGCGATGACCGCGGCTGCTACGTGAATCTGCCCGGCAAGACCGTCGATGCCTTCGAGGCCGCCGGCGCGCGGCTCTACAACGACGCGATCCTCGTGACCGCCGTTGGCTCGCTGCCCGTCCGGGTCGGGCGGCAGTTCGAGGTCTCGCGCAAGCTCGGTCGGACGCACCAGAACGTGATGGTCTTCATCAAGGGCGACCCGCGCAAAGCGACCGAAGCCTGCGGGTTGGTCGAGTTCGGCGAGATCCAATCCGAAGAAGGACAAGAGCTTTGACGCAGGGTGGCGCATCGGCATCGCGCGCGGCTCATGCCCGCGAGGTAGCCGGTTCAATTCCGGCCCCTGCTCCCATCGTCATCGAGCACGAAGGCGTGCTCGTCGTTCGTGACGATCTTTATCCGGGCGGTACGAAGGCCCGCTTTCTCGGGCTCGTCTTCGAAGGCGCCGACGAGGCGGTCTATGCCAGCCCCGCGGAAGGTGGCGCGCAGACGGCGCTGGCGACGGTCGCAAGGCAACTGGGAAAGCGCGCGACGATCTTCGTTGCGCGACGGAACAAGCCGCATGATCGCACGCTCGAAGCCGCTCGCCTCGGGGCGAAGGTCATCGAGGTCGAACCCGGTTATCTCTCGGTCGTTCAGGCCCGCGCACGCGAATACGGCGCACGGACAAGTGCGAGGCTTGTGCCCTTCGGCGTCGATATGCCCGAGGCGATCATTGCGATTGCTGCGGCTGCGCGCGCGACGGGGATCGAGCCGGATGAGATCTGGTGCGCTGCCGGTTCCGGAGTGCTTGCCCGCAGCCTGGCCAGGGCTTGGCCGCATGCGCGGCGCCATGTCGTTCAGGTGGGGCGCACACTCAGCCCGTCGGACGTGGCCGGCGCCGAGATACATGTCTATCCCTTGGCGTTTGGCCGCGAAGGGCGTTGCCGCCCGCCGTTTCCATCCGATCCACACTACGACGCGAAGGCCTGGGAGCTATGCGCGGCTCGGAAGGGTCCGGGCCGCGTCTTGTTCTGGAACGTCGCTGGACCGTCGAAGCCGTGATCATCCTAGCAATGCGTCCGGCCGTTGATCTATCGCAATGACCTCGCTGTTCTCATTGACACAGTTCGATGTGGGCACGTTCGAGAACGGATTTCGAGATGCCACAGGATCAAACGCGTTACGATGGGGTGTCGATTACCCTCCATTGGATCGTGGGAATTTCGATAGTCGCGGTCGCCGCGATTGAACTTCTGCGTGGAGAAGTTTTTCCGAAGGGCAGCTACTTTCGTGAAGCTCTGAAAGCCCTTCACGATCCGGCGGGCACTGTTGTCTTTGGACTCGTAATTTTGCGTCTAATGTGGCGCTCGGCGCATTCACCGCCGGCCATGCCAGAGACTATGCGCAGTTGGGAGAAAGTTGCGGCCAAACTCACCCACTACACGCTATATACGATGATGGTGATTATTCCACTTAGTGGCATCGCATATACGTTGGCACGTGGCAGGTCGATTGATTTCGGGCTTTTTCAGATCATCTATCCCCTCGATCATGTTTTCAGTCGGAGCGCGACACGAACACTGAAGGGAATCCACGAGTTTCTCGGACAGGCGGTGCTGGTGCTTGCGTTTGTCCACGCGGCAGCTGCTCTTTGGCACCATTATTTTCGCAAGGATGATGTGCTGACTCGCATGCTACCAATGCCAAGCGGCAAGTTGCCGGAAAGATAATTGAGTCGTGATCGAATGCATCCTTCGTCGATGCGACAAGAGACGATGAGGAACCCTCTTTTTGTAGCTGCGCTCACTGCGGCCCTTTTGATCGAATCCTCTGGATCGTCGACTGCACAAACGCCAGCTGAGGCATACCGCAAGGGCTGCGGCGGTTGCCATTCATCGGAAAGATCATTGCGACGCATCCCCAAAGCGTCGGAACCCGAGCGTCGAGCATGGATTGAGAATTTTACGTCGCAGCATCCATGTGAACGCGACGACTTGAAACCGTTGATCGTGATTTATTTACTAGAAAAGTCGGCACCTTAAGCGCAGACGAATGTCGAAAGTCCATTCATATAGCCACAGCCCGGAAGCTCCGGGCCGCGGCTTTTGGACGGCGCTGGACTGCGAAGTCGTAATCAAGCGGCAATGCGGCCTGCTTCAAGGGCGATGACGCAGAGATCGCGGTAGCGCTGCATCGCTCGCGGACTGGTCGATACCGGATTGATCTCAATCGCCTTGAGCCCTTCGATGTCGCCGGCCCTTGCCATCTCGGTGAGCTTCGCGAGCTTCGGCCGGAAGCGCTTGTGCGTCTCGGCGCTGAAGTCCGGCGGCTCCGGCAGCTTGCCCTCGCGCGCCGCGGCTTCAACCGACGCACGTTTCCCGTCGCGAGGGCGCGTGGCAGCCGCCTCGGGTTTGGCCGCCGCCTTGCGGCTCGTTTCGGTGGCCAATTCGGCCTTCGCGGTGTTGGCGCGTTTCGGAGCAGCTAAAGCAGCCTTCACGCGGAAGGTGAAGCCGTCCTTGGTCTTGATGATCTCGACCTCGTCGGGCTTGTGGCCAGCCGCCTTCGCGGCGCGCTGCGCATTGAACTTCTTCGCATAGGTCTTCATTGCAGACTCCTTTTCTTCGGTTGGAATGTCATCGGTGACGAGTGCCGATCGGCCGCTGGCATCGATCGCGTAGATCAGCGCCCGCCTTCCATTCGGATGAAGTGCCGCGAGGTTCGCCGCCTCGCGACGCGCGTCGGCAAGGGTGTCCGCGGAGGCGCGCGCGTACTGCCCGACCCCAAGGAAGAGAGCGAGATCGAAACGAACCGCGTTCGCGATGATCGCGGCGTTTGCGGCATCCGCCGGGTGCGGCTTGCGAGCCATTTGTTGTCCTCCACTTGATCTTGCCTGCACTCACTCAGGCTCGACCGGCGAAGGAGAGCAACTGCCAAGTCACTGGAAATACGAGCATATCGGGAGCGCTGGAGCAGCATGGGTCTCTCCCGCCGGGCTTATGCACGCCATCGGGGCGTGGCGGAGAACGCTGTCCGCAAGGCGCTATCGAGCGGCCGGATTTCAATCGAGCCCGACGGCACGATCGATCCGGTAAAGGCCGACGCCGCTTGGGCGCGGGCAACTGATCCGGCACAACAGCGCAAGAGGCGCGAGCCTCAACCCGCCGAGGCTGCCACTCCATCCGCCACCCGCCCGGTTCCGATCGCCGCCGTCGATGCGGTGCGCGAGACCCTGCGCGAAGCCGGCGAGACGCCGGCCGCCGGCGGCATGAACTATGTGACGGCGCGAACGGCGAACGAGGTCATCAAGGCGCAGGAGCGCCGCATCCGCCTCGGCAAGCTCAAAGGCGATCTCGTCGATCGCAATCGCGCGATTGCGAGCGTGTTCACGCTGGCCCGTCGTGAACGGGATGCCTGGGTGCAATGGCCCGCGCGTGTCGCCGCGCTGATGGCGGCCGAGCTTCGTGTCGATCCGCACGTCATGGAAACGGTTCTGGAACAGCATGTCCGACGGCATCTCGCCGAGCTCTCGGACGTCCGGGTCGAACTCAGGTGAGGCCTATGACGGCGAGGCCGACATTGTCCGCGCCTGGGCGCGAGGGCTCGCACCCGACCCATCGCTGACGGTTTCGGAATGGTCGGATCGCCATCGCATCCTGTCGTCGCGCGCATCGTCCGAAGCGGGTCGGTATCGAACGGATCGCACGCCCTACATGCGGGCGATCATGGACGCGCTGTCGCCATCGCATCCGGCGCGGCGGATCGTGTTCATGAAGGCCGCCCAGGTTGGCGCGACCGAAGCCGGAAACAACTGGATTGGCTACTGCATCCATCAGGCGCCGGGTCCGTTCCTCGCGGTTCAGCCGACCACGGATCTCGCCAAGCGGCTGTCGCAGCAGCGGATCGAGCCGCTGATCCAGGAATGCCCGGAACTACGCTTCCTGATCATGCCGTCGCGGTCGCGCGACAGCGGCAACACCGTGCTCGCGAAGCGTTTCGCCGGCGGGCAGCTCGTGCTCACTGGCGCGAACAGCGCCGTCGGCCTCCGATCGATGCCCGCCCGCTGGCTCTTCCTGGACGAAATCGACGCCTATGTGGGCGACGTGGACGGCGAAGGCGATCCGATCGCGCTCGCCGAAGCGCGGACGCGGACGTTCGGTCATCGCCGGAAGGTGTTCATGGTGTCGACGCCGACCATCCGCGGCCTCTCGCGTATCGAGCGGGAATATGAGGCGAGCGATCGGCGACGGTACTTCGTACAATGCCCGCATTGCGGCACGATGCAGTGGCTTCGCTTCGAACGGCTGCGCTGGGACAAGGGCAAACCCGAGACCGCCGAATATGCTTGCGAAGCTTGCGAGCGGGGGATCGCTGAGCATCACAAGACGGCAATGCTCGCCGGTGGCGAGTGGCGGGCGACGGCAGAATGCCCCGATCCGCATGTCGTCGGCTTTCATATTTCCGGTCTCTATTCGCCGGTCGGTTGGCTGTCCTGGGCGCAGATCGCACGCGAATGGGAAGCGGTGCAGGGAAATGATGCGGCGCTGAAGGCCGCAAAGAATACGCTGCTCGGCGAAACCTGGCAGGAGCGCGGCGAGGCCCCCGACTGGAAGCGGCTCTATGAGCGGCCGAGGGATCATGCGCTTGGCATCGTCCCGGCTGGCGGCCTTGTGCTCACCGCCGGCGCCGACGTTCAGCCCGACCGTATCGAGATCGACATCTGGGCTTGGGGACGCGGGCTCGAAAGCTGGCTCGTCGATCATGTGGTGCTTGAGGGCGCCACCGCCGGTTTGGATGTCTGGAACGAACTGACAAAATTGCTCGGCGCCACATGGCAGCACCAGGGCGGCGCGGTGATGCAGATCGCGCGCCTTGCCATCGACTCGGGCGATGGGCGCACAACCTCGCAAGTCTATTCGTGGGTGCGTCGTTTCGGCGGTGTTGCCGTGGCGATCAAGGGCGTGGATGGCTTCGACCGTTCCGCCCCCGTCGATGGCCCAAGCTATGTCGATGCCACCGAGGATGGCCGCAAGATTCGCCGGGGCGTGAAGCTCTGGAAGGTCGCAGGCGCGGTCTTCAAGTCGGAGACCTATCGCTTTCTTCGGCTTGAGCGCCCGACCGATGAGGAGTTTGCCGAAGGCATCACGTTCCCCGATGGCTTCATTCACCTGGCCAACGGGATCACCGCCGAGTGGGTCAAGCAGCTGACGGCCGAGCAGCTCACCACCGTTCGAGATCGCCGCGGCTTCTCGAAATTGGAATGGCGTCAGATGCGCGAGCGCAACGAGGCGCTCGATTGCCGGGTCTATGCGCGGGCCGCCGCCTGGCTGCTCGGCATCGATCGCTGGCTCGACACCAAATGGCAGGCGCTTGAGCAGCAGGTCGCGGCGGATCGTCCGAAGGAACACGCGGCGGGACAGGTCAGGCCGCACACGAAGCCCGGCGAGAAGCGCCGGTCAGAGTGGCTGGGTGGCCGCGACGGCGGCAAGGGATGGCTGAAATGAGCTGGTCGCAGGCCGAGCTTGATGCGCTGAAATCCGCCTACGCCAGCGGCACGCTCCGCGTGACCTATGACGGCAAGACCGTCGAATACGCATCAGCCGATGACTTGATGAAGCGCATCCAAAACATCGAGAGCGCAATCAGCTTGGCCGCCGGCAATCCGCGGCCGGTGGCGGGCTTTGCCTCCTTCGGGCGTGGCGATCGATGACCGGCGCGCGATTGCTTCCTGAGCCGTCGCTGATCGACCGCGCGGTTGCGATCGTCGCGCCGCGCGCCGCCGTAAAACGGCTGATCGCGCGCCAGGCGATCGAAGACCTGACGAAGCGCGCCTATGACGGCGCTGCTGCCGGCCGGCGAACGGATGGCTGGCGCTCGGCGGGCGCATCGGCCGATGCGGAGATCGCATCGGCAGGCGCGGTTCTGCGCAATCGCATGCGCGATCTGGTGCGGAACAATCCGCATGCGGCCAAGGCGGTCAGCGCCTGGGTAAGCAATATCGTCGGCTCGGGCATCTGCCCGCGCGCTGCGACCGGCGACGAAGCCCTCGATAAGCGCATCAACGATCTTTTCGAACAATGGTCGGAGGTCTGCGATGCCGACGGCCGCAACGACTTTCACGGGCTCACGACGCTCGCGGTCTCGGGAATGGTCGAGGCGGGCGACATCTTCGTCCGCCGCCGTATTCGCCGCGCCGGCGATGGCTTGCCGGTGCCGCTGCAAGTTCAGCTCAACGAAGCCGATCATCTCGACGAGTCGAGGATCGACGGCCGGCCCGACGGCAGCCGCACGGTGCGCGGGATCGAGTATGACCCGATCGGTCGCCGGCTCGCTTATTGGCTCTTCCCGGACCATCCGGGTGACATCGCGGTGCCGCTCTCGCGCGGCTTTGCCTCGGTTCGTGTTCCCGCCGATGGCGTCGTCCATCTCTTCAGACGCGACCGCGTTCAGCAACGCGGGGTTCCTTGGGGCGCGCCGGTCATGCGGGCGCTCCGTGATCTCGACGATTGGACGAATGCCGAGCTTGTCCGGAAGAAGACTGAGGCCTGCCTAGTCGGCATCGTGACCGGAGGGGACGACGCCGATCAAGGCGTGGCCCCGTCGGTGGTTGATGCTGACGGCAAGACCATCGAGCAGTTCGAGCCCGGCCTGATTGCCTATGCGCGCGGCGGCAAGGACATCAAGTTCAATCAGCCGGCGGCGACCGCGGGGGTGAGCGAATGGCTCCGGGCGCAGCTTCACATCATCGCCGCGGGATTCTGTGTTCCTTACGAGTTGCTGACCGGCGATCTCAGTCAGGTGAACTATTCGTCGATCCGTGCGGGGATCGTGGAGTTTCGCCGCATCGTCGAAGCGATCCAGTGGCAGATCGTCATTCCGGTCTTTTGCCAGCCAATCTGGGACTGGTTCATCGAGGCGGCCTATGTGGCTGGTCTGGTTCCGGCGCCGAAGATTGCAGTGAATTGGTCGCCGCCGCGCTTCGAATATCTGAACCCGCTCGATGATGCCCGCGCCGATCTCATGATGCTGCGCATGGGCGCCACGTCGCTGCCCCGCGTCATCGGCCGCCAGGGAGAAAACCTCGACGACATTCTCGCGGAGATCGCCGCGACCAACGCCAAGCTGGATGACCTTGGCATCGTTCTCGACAGCGATCCGCGCAAGGTCACGCAGCAGGGCCTTTATCAGCAGGAACCGGCGGCCGACCCGAGCGCCGCGAAGCCAAAGCCACCCGCCAAGGAATACTGATCAGGAGGCACGCGATGCCTGAAGCAGCCCTTCGGGAGCGCCGCGAGGCGCTGCCGATGCAGACCCGGCTTGCGCCGGTTTCTTCCATCGATGCCGATTCCCGCACGATCGATCTCGTCTGGACAACGGGAGCCGCCGTCCGCCGGCGCAGGTACGATTGGGAAAGCGGACGGGTCCTCAACTACGACGAAATTCTCGTCGTGTCGGACAAGGCGGTTGATCTGTCCCGCCTGAATTCCGGGGCGGCGGTTCTCGATAGCCACAACGTCTGGTCGACGCAGTCGCAGGTCGCCGTGGTCGAACGGGCATCGATCGCCGGCGGCGAAGGTAGGGCAAGCATTCGCTTCCCGAAGGCGGGAGTCGACGAAGCGGCGGACCGCATGTTCGCGCTCGTTGCCGACAAGATCGTCCGCAACGTTTCGGTTGGCTACGCGATCGACAAGGTTCGCATCGAGAAATCCGAACAGGCCGGCGATGTCGAGAAGTGGTTCGTCGAACGCTGGACCCCCTACGAAATCAGCTTCGTGACGATCGGCGCCGATCCCGGCGCGCAAGTCAGGTCGGGACCGCCCGACCGCCTCTTCCCCTTCGAGATCACCAACCGGGTGAAGCCCGACAATCAGGAGAACCAAGCCATGTCGCAGCACGATGACGTGCCGGGCAACACGCCGGCCGCCGAACCGCAGGAAGCTGCCCCTGATGCGACCCGAGACGCCACGATCGCGAATTCGGTCAATGCGGATCAAGTGCGCGCCGAGGAGCAGGAGCGCATCACGACCATCACCGGGCTGGTCGATCAGTTCAAGCTGGACCGATCAGTGGCCGACGATCTCGTGAGGCGAAACGTATCGATCCCCGATGCGCGCAAGGTCATTCTCGACAAGCTCGCCGAGCGGGATGCACGCGGCACCGGGCATTCGCAGATCTCCATGCCGGCGGGCGGCCTCGACGCCACCGTGACCCGTCGCGAGGCCATTGCCGAAGCAATCCTTCATCGCGCACAGCCGCAATCCTTCCAGATGACCGACCGCGCCCGAGAATATCGCGGCATGCGGTTGCTCGATGTCGCGAGGGATTGCCTCGAAGCCGCTGGTACGCGCACCCGCGGCATGACGCCGAACGAGATCGCCTATCAGGCGACCCGCGCCGCCGGCTTGCAGTCGACTTCCGACTTCCCGCTAATCCTCGCGGCAATCGCTGGCAAGCGCCTTCGCCAGGCCTATACCGGCACCCCGCGAACCTTCCAGCTGTGGGCGCGGGGCACCACGGCGACCGACTTCAAGCCGATGTATCCGACCCAGATCGGGCGCTTCCCGGCGCTGAAGGCTGTGATGGAAGGAGCCGAGTTCAGCTACGGCTCGATCGCCGAAGGCCGCGAGTCCTACCAGCTCGCCACCTACGGCCGCATCGTTGCACTCACCCGGCAGGCGATCATCAACGACGATCTGCGCGCCTTCGACCGTGCGCTCGGCACCGCCGGTCAGCGCGCCGCCGACCTAGAATCCGGCATCGTCTACAACGTGCTTCTCGCCAACGCCGCCCTCGCCGACACCGTGGCCCTCTTCCATGCCAACCACGGCAACGTTGGCACCGCCGCCGTGATTGGCGAAACCGCGCTGTCGGAAGCCTGGGAGAAGATGACCCAGCAGAAGGACCTCGGCGACGGCGCCGGCGCGGACAAGGAATACATCGACGCGCGCCCGCGCTTCATCCTGGTCCCGCCCGGCCAGCGTTCGATCGAGGCGCGCAAGATGATCGCGGCGACCACGCCGGCGAAGGCCTCCGACGTGAATGCCTTCACCGGCTCGCTGCAAATCGTCGAAGAGCCTCGGTTGTTCAAGACCGGTGGCCCGCAGCCCTGGTATCTCGCAGCCGATCCCAACCTCGTCGACACGGTCGAATACGCCCATCTCGAAGGGCAGACCGAGCCGTTCATCGATCAACGGGCCGGCTTCGAAGTGGATGGCGTTGAGATCAAGGTGCGGCACGACTTCGCCGCCAAGGCGCTCGACTTCCGCGGCCTCTTCTACAACGCCGGCGCCAATCCGGCCTGACGCAGCGAATCGTAAGAACCAACCTCAAGGGCCACGCATCGCGCGGCCTTTTCCATTTCAGGAGACTCGTCATGAAGAACTTCGTTCAGGCGGGCGACACCATCACCGTCGCTGCGCCCTACGACCGGACTTCCGGCCAAGCCGCTCAGGTGGGGCAGCTCTTCGGCGTCTGTACGGCAGACGCACTGAGCGGCGCCGACGTGGCGCTCAAGACCAGCGGCATCTTCGATCTCAACAAGATCGGCTCGCAAGCTTGGACGGTCGGCCAGTTGATCTACTGGGACAACACGAACAAGCGCTGCACCAACGTCGCAACCGGCAATCTGCTGATCGGCGCCACCGTGTCCGCGGTAGACAATGCCGCCGGCAGCACGACCGGCCGCGTTCGGCTCAACGGCGTGACGCGCGCCAACGAAGCCTAATGAAGTCGGCCTTCGCCGCGGCGATCGACGCGATCTTTCGCGACACCAATGTTGCGGAAGATGCACTCTGGCGAGCGGGTGGCGCGGGCGGCGGCGTTGCTGTCCGCATCGTGCGGAAGTCTCCGGACGAGATCGTCGGTTTCGGAAACAGCCGGGCGGTTCTGCCTACGGTGTTTATCGATACTCGTGTGTCCGAACTCCCCGCGCCGGCGGTGGGCGATACTGTGGAGATCAACGGCGATCTCTTCGACATTATCGGCACGCCGACGCGGGATAGCCTCGGGCTCGTATGGACCTGCGAGGGGTCAGCGCACTCTTAATGTCTGTGCTGGTGATGCATATCCGGCATGTGGGCATGCACATGCTTCAACGGGGCGTGGCGATGAGGATGTGTATGCGGCTCGCCGGGCGGATCGTCCGGACTATGCTCGTGCTGGTGATGGGCATCATGGACGTGTGGATGAACATGCTCCATCGCCTCATGAAAATGTTCGTGAGCGTGATGCTCGGTTACGTGAAGCCAGACACCAACCGCCATCAAGAAGCCGGCACACAAAATTTGAACTGACAAGGGCTCAGCCAGTGCAACAACCGCAACAACTGCTCCGATAAAGGGTGCCGTCGAAAAATACGCGCCGGTACGGGCAGTCCCAAGGTGCCGAAGGGCGACAACGAAAAGCGCCAAACTCACGCCGTAACCGAGGAACCCCACGGCACCGGCAACAAGTAGCGGTCCGATTGTGGGTAGGGATGCTCCCGCTGCTACTCCAAGTATCAGATTCACCGGCCCGGCGATCAGCCCTTTCAAAGATACGATCTGGAGGGGATCTGACAGTGAAACCTTCCGAGTGAGGTTGTTGTCGAGGCCCCAGGCCACGCAGGCGCCGACAATTGCGATTGGACCGAGTAGTCCCGTAAGCGACGGTGTTCCCGACCACGAGAGGACCGCCGCACCCATCACGAGCAAAGCCATCCCGACTGCTATCCGGCGATCGAAGTTCTCGTGGAAAAGGAACCAAGCCATAAGAGCTGTCGCGACGCCTTCCAATGTGAGCAAGAGAGACGCCGAGGCGGCGTCGGTATGCATCAGGCCAACCATGAGCAAGATCGGCCCGACCACCCCGCCAACCCCAATCGCGCCGGCGAGCCAAGGCAGGTCCTTTCGCGTAAGCCGCGCCTCCTGGGCGGCACTGGTGCTGATCCGTCTCGTGATCAATCGCAGCAGCGCCACCCCAAGACCGGCGCCGCAATAGAGCAGGCCGGCGAGGATCAACGGATGAACGGTTCCGAGCAGCAGCTTCGCAGCCGGAGTGGACGCCCCAAATAGGGCAGCAGATATCAGGGCATAGAGAACAGCTCGGGTCATCAACGAGGCTTAGCATGAGGCGCCGTAATGGTCGCCCTTCGAACATCGTCATGTCATGCGGCTAACCCTCAAATCTGACGAGCTTGGGCAAGTACTCAAGCCCGCGTACGAGGACACGGACAAGGCCGTGGCCCGGGCCATGGACGATGTCCAGACTGGGCTCAAGGACGAACTGCGGCAGCAAGTCATTGGAGTAGGCCTGGGTGCCCGCCTGGCGAAGACGTGGAGGGGCAAGCGCTTCCCCGAGGCGCGCCCCAGCATCAATTCCGCCGCCTATGTTTGGTCGCGCGCTCCCGACATCGTCGACGCCTTCGAGCGCGGCGTTCCGATCGTGGCGCGCAACCGCCGCTTCCTCGCGGTCCCCACCAAGGACGCAGGCGTTAGCCACACGACGGTGAAGAACCGGCGGCTGACGCCCGCGATCTGGGAAACCGAGACCGGCGTCAAGCTGCGCTTCGTTCCGCTGTCCGGCCACGCGCTGCTTGTGACCGACGCATCCTACGTGAGGCAACCCGCGCGATGGCGCCGGCGCAAGAAATTCGCGCCGATCCGAACACCGCTCAGCGGCGGACGACGCTTCGTCGTCATTTTTGTTCTCGTTCCGCTGGTCAAGCCTGGCAAGCGGCTCGATGTCGAAGGCGCAGGCGACCGTTGGGCTGATCGCGTGTCCGGCCTCATTGCGCAACATTGGAGGTAGGACATGGCGAGCCGGCGAGAGCAGGTGATCGGCGCGATCAAGGCGCTTGTCACCGCCGCCCTGCCGTCCGCCGACGTGAAGCGCAACCTCGACAAGCCCGAGCGTATTCCGCCTGGCGGACTCGTCATTATCCGCGACGGAGATCCGGGCGAACCGGACGTTCTGCTGTCGCCGCTTACTTATGTTTATGCCCACCGCGTGCCGATCGAGGTCGCCGCCTTCGCGTCGGCGGCGCTCACGCGAGAGGAAGCAGTCGACCAAATGCTGAGCGCGATCGGCGCGGCAGTCGCCGCCGATCGGACGCTTGGCGGCCTTTGCGACTTCATCGAGCCCGAGGCGCCGTCTTCTGACGATCTGGAAACGGCGGGCGCGATCTCCGGCCGATGGGCCGACACGGCAATCGTCGCCCACTACGCGACGCCCGATCCGCTTACCTGAAATCTTCTCAAGGAGGCTTCCATGGCCCGTGCCCGCGGGGCCAATGCTGTCATGGCATTGGCCTTTGAATCGACCTATGGCGTCCCACCCGGTTCCGGCTTCAAGAAGGTGCCGTTCGTGTCCTCCGCACTCGGCGAGGAACAGAACCTCATCGAAAGCGACCTGCTTGGCTACGGCCGCGATCCGCAGCAGCCGGCGCGCGATGTCATCAACAATGACGGCGATGTGGTGGTCCCCCTCGATCTCCGGAATTTCGGGCACTGGCTCAAGCTGCTCTTGGGAGCGCCGACCACGACGCAGGGCGTGGCGGCGACCGGCGCCATCACCTTCAGCGCGCAGCCCGCGAACAACAGCACTATCACCATCAACGGGACTGACTTTACGTTTGTCAACGGCACGCCTGCCGGCGCCGACGAGATCAAGATCGGCGCGACGCTCGCCGAGACGCTCGCCAACGCGGTGCTCGCGCTTAATGCCAGCACTGACATTGATGTGGACGACGCCACCTACATCGTGAGCATCGCCGGCACGGCGATCCTGATCACTCACAAGACCATCGGAACAAGCGGCAACAGCTTCACGGTCGCTGCGAGCTCGTCGCCCGCCTCGAACGGCACGCCTTCGGGGGCAACGCTCGCGGGCGGGTCGGCGAGCGGCCCTTACAACCACGTCTTCCTTTCCGGGGCGCTCGCGCTGCCGTCTGCTGCGATCGAGGTCGGCATGCCGGACGTGCCGAGCTACGGCATGAATTTCGGGGCGATGGCGAACACGCTTTCGGTTCAGCTTCAGCGCTCCGGCCTTCTCAACGCCACCATCGGCATCATCGCGCAGGGCGAAACGCGATCAGGCTCGTCCGGCGCGGGTTCTCCGATCGAGTCCGTCATCGAGCGCTTCACGCAGTTCACCGGCCAGATCAGGCGGAACGGCGTGCCGCTCGGAAATGTCGTGTCCGGTCGGTTCAACTACTCGAATGGGCTGGACAAGGTGGAGGTCATCCGCCCGGACGGCCGTATCGCCGGCGCCGATCCCGCCATGCTGGCCGTGAACGGCGAAATCGCCGTGCGTTTCGCCGATACCGCGCCTCTCGATTTGGCCGTCGCCGGCACCGCGATCGAGCTGGTCTTCGAGTGGCAGATCGCGGCCGGAAAGCTTCTCCGGCACACCGTCCATAACGTGTTCCTGCCGAAGCCGAAGCTGCCGATCACCGGACCGACCGGCGTGCAAGCGAGCTTCAGCTGGCAGGCTTCGGAACACCCAAGCCTGCAAACCACCTGCGCCGTCACGCTCATCAACGACGTGGCGTCCTACTGACCCGTCATCCAACGGAGATACCGGCATGCTCAGGCTCGCCGCGCAGCAGCGCGAACCCTATTGGCTCGACCTTCTTCCCGGCGTCCGGATCAAGGTGCGGCCCGTCACCGTCGCGGCGATCATCGCCGCCAGGCAGGCGGCAGCAGAGGCGATGCAGTCCCAGGAGAGCGATGGTCTCTTCATCGGCAGCGCCGCCTTCACGCGCCGCGTCGCGCGATGGGGAATCCTTGAATGGGATGGCATCGGCGACGTGAATGGCGAACCGGTCGGCCCGACGCCCGAGAATATCGATGGACTGCTTGAACTCTGGGAAGCGTTCGATGCGATCGACCGTCTCTATGTGGCGCCTGCGCTGATCGGGACGCAGGAAAAAAACGCATCCTCGCTCTCGCCGAGTGGCACTTCGGCGGGGGCGAAGCCTATTGCGCGGCGTGCCCGCAAGCTTGCGCAGGCTGTCCCTACCTAGAGAACGCGCCCCAAACCGACGACGGCCGGGCCGCCTGGGAAGTCTTTCGCCGCTCGTCCGGCCAGGTTCGCGCGGTCATGAGCGGCGTATACGGCCTCGACTTCGCGGCGGTCCTTTTGCTCGCCGATGCCATGGGCTCGCTCAGTCCGATCCTTGTCGACGCTCTGCCTGAGATCGAGCCGCTCGTGGTGCGCGCCTATGCCAAGGAAATCGAACCTTGACCGACCGCAACGTCTCGATCCGCATTGGCGTCACCGGAAAGGATGACGTTCGACGCGCCTTCGAAGAAGTCGGCAAGGCGGGCCAGGACGCTTTCAATCGTACCACCACGGCGATCGACGCCGCGGGTGCGGCGACCGACCGCGAAACCCAGCGGCTTCAGCGCCTGGCGCAGGCCGCGCGGCAAGCGGCCAGCGCCGACGATGCCCAGCGCAAGTTCAACGCTTTCATGGGAATCGGGACGGCCAATGCCGGCTCGGCGCGCGACTCTGCCAAGGTGTTCGAGGAAGCCGCGAAGGCAACCGAGAACCTCGAAGCGCGCACCAAGGCGCTGCGCGCGCAGATCGATCCGCTTGGCGCCGCCCAGGCAAGGCTCAACGCCGAGATCGCCGAAGCGAACGCGCTGTTCAAGGCCGGAACAATCTCGGCGCGGGAACAGGCTGCGGCGCATCAGCTGGCCCAGAACCGTTTCAACGCCACCGCCCATGCGCTGAAGAGTGTTGGCGATGGATCGCGGCTTGCGAGCTATCAGGTCGTCAATCTCGGCTACCAGTTGAACGACGTGGTCGTCGGCCTTGCCAGCGGCCAACGCCCGCTGACTGTGCTTCTTCAGCAAGGCACCCAGATCGCGCAGGTATTCGCCGGTTCTGGGATGGGTGTCGGCGGCGTGCTCAAGGAGCTCGGCCGCATCGTGCTCGGGCTGGTGTCGCCCACGACGCTGCTGGTCGCCGGCCTCGCGGCCATCGGCGGCACCGCGCTTTATGCTTACAACAGCTACATCACGGCGCAGAAGGAGCTTCAGGTCGCGACCGCCGGCGTCGGACGGGCCGCCGGCGCCACCGTCGACCAACTGAACCGCATCGCCGAGAGCGCCTCCGCGGCGGGCCGCATCTCGCTTGCAGCGGCGCGCGACATCGAGGTGGCGTTCCTTCGCACCGGCCGGATCGGCGTCGACCAGTTCGCCAGTCTGATCACCGCGGCGAAGAACTATGCGGCAACCACCGGCCAGGATATCGAGGCTGCCACAAAAGAGCTCGCTGCCGCTTTCGCCGATCCGGCCAAGGGCGTCGATCTGCTCAACGCCAAGGTCGGCGGCTACGACGACCGCACGCGGCAGCTTATCAAGACGCTCAGCAGCCAGAACGATCTCACCGCAGCGCAAAGGCTCCTGTTCGATGCCCTGAAGCCGTCTTTGATCGATGCCGCCGAGGCGACCACGGCGCTCGGCCGGGCCTGGGATTTTGTGACGCGCAACGCGTCGAACGCGCTGGATGCCATCGGCCGCGCCATTGATCGCGCCACCGATCCGACGCTGCAACAGCAGCTCGAGGAATTGCAGAAGGAGCGCGCCAGGGTCACTGGCCCTTGGGGCGCTCGCTATCTGTTCGAGCGCCCGCTCGCGACCATCGACGCCGACATTGCCAATGTCCGCCGGCAGATCGACGAGCTTCAGCGGCGTGCCGATCGGGCGAAGGTCGATGCGCTGGCTGCCCGCACGTCGGTGCTCGCAGGCGAAGTCGCACGCAACGTCACGCCAGGTTTCAACGATCTGCAAGGGCTGCGGCAACAGCAGGCCCTCCTCGCCGGTGCGCTGAACGATCCGCTGGCGCGGCAGAAGGTCGCCGATCTCGAACAGGTGGCGGCGGCCTACGACGCCGTGACGCGAGCGGTTCAGACGTGGCTTGCCCCGGCCGAGAAGGCCCGCCGGCTCGATGAACTGGAAATCCGGGCACTCGAAGCGAAGACGCCGGCTCAGCGTGCGGCCATCGCTGAAGAACGGCGTCGGATCGAACTGTCGGGGCAGGTCGTCACCACGGCCACGGCCGAAGCCGAGATCACGCGCGCCGGCGACAAAGCGCGCGCCGAGGCTATCAAGACCATTCGGGAGCAATCCCTCGCGCTCACGGTCAACGCGCGCGCCTCGCTCGATGTCGCGAACGCCTATCTGCAAGGCGCGGCAGCGGCACAGCAGGCCGAGGCGAAGCGCAAGGCGCTGACCGAGGCGATCCGCAACGGCGTCGATGTCGAGACGCGGATGCGCGAGATCCTGCGCGACGAGATCGCACAGACCGCAGCGCAATCCGCGAAGTCGGTCTCGGACCTTGGCGCCCAAGCCGCCGCGCAGAGGCGACTGAACGATGCCATCGCGTCCGGTTCGATGACACTCGAACAGGCGCGTCGCCAGATGCAGGTCGAGCAGTCGATTCGCCCGCTGCTTGTCGCGCAGTCGCTCGCCGAAGGTGACGCAAAAGCGACGCTCACGCGCGTCATCGATGCGCTCCGCGCCGCCTATGGCAGGCTCAATGCCGAAGAGGCGCGGAATGCGGCGCTCGGCCAGATCGAAACCCAGAAGGACCAGATCGCGCTTCTCCAGCGGCAGATTGCGCTCGCCGGGACCAACGAGTCGCGCGCCGCGATCGAGATCGCGCAGCTTCAGGCCAAACAGCAGCTCGTTCAGCGCGGGATCGATCTCAGTTCGCAGGAAGCCCAGGCCATCATCGCCAACGCCGGCGCGATCGAGCGCCTGAATCAGTCCCTTGCGCTGGCGCGGGCGTCGACCCAGGCGCTGATGGGACTGACCGATACCGTGTTCAACCGCTTCGCCGACTTGATCGCCCAGGGCAAGACCGACTGGAAATCCTGGGCGGATGCCGGGCGGGCTGCGATCCTCGACATCAACAAGGAGCTTTTGAAGCTCGCCCTTCTCAATCCATTGAAGAACCTTCTGTTCGGCACCAACCTGCCGACCATGTCGTCGGTCGGCGGCATCATCGGCTCGCTCCTCAAGGGCCTGAAATTCCACGAGGGCGGGGTTGCGGGCGTCGACGGGCAGCCGATCCTCTTGCCGTCGGCCGTATTCCGCCACGCGCCGCGCTTCCATGACGGCGCCTTCCTCTCGCCCGATGAGATCCCGGCGATCCTTCAACGCGGCGAGCGCGTCCTGAGCCGGCGGGAGGCGCAAAGCTACAACGCGCGTGGTTCGTCAGGATCGCCCGTCGTCAACGTCACAATTCAGACGCCGAACCCGTCGGCCTTCCAGGCGAGCCGGACGCAGCTTGCCGCCGACCTCTCCCGCGCGGTGCAGATCGGCATGCGAGGAAGATAGCCATGCCGCAACCCTTCCTCGATATCACCTTTCCGAACGCGGTCGCTCGCGGCGCGACCGGCGGGCCGGGGTTCTCGACGAACGTCGTGACGCTTGGCTCCGGATCGGAGCGCCGTAACATTCAGTGGGCGAACGGACGCGGTGAATGGAACATCTCGACTGGCATCCGCACGCGGGCAGAAATGCAGGCGGTCATCGCCCACTTCTATGTCGTCAAAGGACGTGGCTACTCCTTCCGCTTCAAGGATTGGAACGACTATCAGGCGGCCGATGCGGCGATGGTCCAGACCACGCCGACCGTCTGGCAGCTGGTCAAGCGCTACAACGTCGGCGGCTATGAGCACGTCCGCGCGATCACCAAGCCGGTCTTGGGAACGGTTGCAATCAAGGTCGGCGGATCGCCTGTCACGCCGTCGGCCATCGATTATCTCACCGGTCGCGTGACGTTCGGCAGCGCGCCCGGATCGGCGCCGACGGCGACCCTCGAGTTCGATGTGCCGGTTCGGTTCGATACCGATAAGCTGCCGGTTCAGGCGAATGCCTGGGACCAGCAGATCGTCCCGCAGATCAATCTGATCGAGGTCAACGAATGAAGACGCTCGATGCGGGGCTTACCGCGCATCTCGCCGGCGGCGTCACCACGCTTTGCCATTGCTGGCGGGTTCAGCGGCGGGATGGCTCGGTTCTGGGCTTCACCGATCATGATCGGGATCTCGTGATCGATGGCACCACCTACAAGGCGGCAAGCGGGTTCACTGCGACGGCGATCGAGGATCAGCTCGGTCTCGCCGTTTCGAATCTTGATGTCGACGGCGCGCTGTCGTCGGCGGCCATCACCGAGGACGATCTCAATGCCGGCCGCTATGACGACGCGGCGGTCACGATCCTGCGGGTCAACTGGCAGGACGTGGCGCAGCGCGTGATCCTGCGCTCCGGCTTCCTCGGCCATGTCACCCGCGGCGAAACAGCCTTCTCGGCCGAGCTTCGCGGCCTTGCCGCAAACCTCGACCAGACCGCCGGCCGTGTATTCCAGCGATCCTGCGCCTGGGAGCTCGGCGATTCACGTTGCGGGATCGACCTCGGCGCCGCGGCCCATCACGGCAGCGGAACGGTCGCAGGCGTCATCGGCAACTTCGACTTCACCGCCAGCGGGATCGGCGCGTTCGCATCCGGCATTTTCAGTCGTGGCAAGATCGTTTGGGCAACAGGGAGCAATGCCGGCCTCGAAATCGAAGTGAAGGCGCATTCTCAAGGCGCACCCAACGCGCGGCTCTCGCTGTTCCTGCCGATGCCGCGCCCGATCATGGTCGGCGACACGTTTTCGATCACTGCGGGCTGCGATAAGCGCTTCGAGACCTGCCGCGATCGGTTCTCGAACGTCGTCAATTTCGGCGGCTTCCCGCACATGCCAGGCAACGACTACGCATTGTCTTACGCACGCCAAAGCGACCGCAACGACGGCAAGTCGTTCAATGACTAGCCGGGCCGACATCATCGCTGCGGCGCGTGCCTGGGTCGGTACGCCCTATCGCCATCAGGCTTCGCTAAGAGGCGTTGGCTGCGACTGCCTCGGCCTCGTCCGCGGCGTCTGGCGGGATGTCTACGGAGACGAGCCCGAGACGCCGCCGCCCTATACGCGCGATTGGGCCGAAGCGCGCGGCCGGGAAACGCTGGCCGAGGCAGCCGGCCGGCACATGGTCCCGGTGGGGATCGACGCGATCCGCCCCGGTGATGTGTTGCTCTTCGCCATGAAAGAGCGCGCGCCAGCCAAGCACTGCGTCATCATGACGGCGTCCGATCGCATGGTTCACTCGATCGAAAGCCATCCCGTCGCGGAAGTCACGCTCTGGGGCGGCGGCGACCGATCCCGGCGTCTCCGCTTCGCGTTTTCCTTTCCCGATCTGACGGACTGATCTTTATGGCGACCCTTGTCCTCACCGTCGCGGCCACGGCCCTGACGCAGGGCGCGGCTGCCTGGATCACCACGATCGCGGGTGCGGTTGCAGCCGTCGCCGGCAGCTACATCGATGCCCGCCTGTTCGCGCCGGGACCGCAGAAGGTCGAGGGGCCGAGGCTGGACAGCCTCAAGGTCCAGGCATCGACCGAAGGCGCCGCCATTCCCGAAATTGCCGGCCGGGTGCGGCTCGCTGGCCAGATCATCTGGGCAACCAAGTTCAAGGAGGTCGCCAAGACCGAGACGAGCGGCGGCGGAGGTGGAGGCGGCAAGGGTTTTGGAGGCGGGGGCGGAGGCGGCGGAGCGACGGTCCAGACCACCACCTACACCTATTATGCCAGTTTCGCGGTCGGACTTAGCGAGGGTCGGATCGACCGGGTCGGGCGTGTCTGGGCCGACGGCAAGCCGCTCGACATGAAGGGCGTCACGATGCGCCTGCATCGCGGCGGCTTGGGACAAGCTCCGGATTCCCTCATCGAAGGAAAGGAAGGAGCCGCCAATACGCCCGCCTATCGCGGAACCGCTTATGTCGTCTTCGACAACCTTGAGATCACCCAGTTCGGCAACCGCCTGCCGCAGCTGACGTTCGAAGTCTTCCGTCGCGTCTCGCCGTCCGACGGTTCTGGCCTCGAAGATGTGGTTCAGGCAATCACCGTGATCCCCGGAGCCGGCGAGCGCGTCTATGACACGGTCGTTCATGCGCGCGATCTGGGCGGCGGGGCGACGACTCAAGAGAACCAGTTCGCCGGTCACGACTCAGCCGATTGGCATGTCGCGCTTGACGATCTCGAATCCTCGCTCCCGAATGTCGGCACCGTGTTTCTGGTCGTGGGCTGGTTCGGCGATGATCTCCGCGCCGGAAATTGCACGATCCGGCCGAAAATCGAAGTCTCGGCAAAGGCGACGAGCCCGAACGCCTGGAAGGTGCATACGCTGACGCGCGGCACGGCGTTGGTCGTGAGCACGGTGGACGGACGCCCGGCCTATGGCGGCACGCCGTCTGACGATTCGATCGTGCGGGCGATCCGCGACCTCAAGGCGCGCGGTCATTCGGTCATTTTCTATCCGTTCGTGTTCATGGACATCGCCGAGGGCAACACCCTCACCGATCCGTGGACCGGAAGCATGGGCCAGCCGGTCTATCCCTGGCGGGGGCGGATCACCTGCGATCCGGCGCCCGGTCAGCCCGGAACGGTAGACAAGACCGCCGGCGCGGCATCGCAGATCGATTCATTCTTCGGGACCGTGGCGGAGTCCGACATCAGCGTCGCGGTCAACGGTTCGAGCAATGCCGTCACCACCGGCTATTCAGGACCGAGCGAATGGAGCTTCCGCCGCTTCATCTTGCACTACGCGAAGCTTTGCGATGCCATCAACGCGGTCGAACCGAACGCCGTTGACGCCTTCCTGATTGGCTCCGAACTCAAGGCGCTGATGGCCGTCCGCGACAGCGCTACGAATTTTCCGGCCGTGGCCAAGATGAAAACGCTCGCTTCGAACGTGAAGGCGATCCTCGGTTCCGGCGTCAAGATCGGCTATGCCGCCGATTGGTCCGATTACAACACCTACAATCCCGGCGACAGCACCGGTGATCTGTTCTTTCATCTTGATCCGCTCTGGTTGGACGGCGCCATCGATTTCGTCGGCGTCGATCTCTACGCCCCCTTGTCCGATTGGCGCGACGGCAACGCGCATCTCGACGCCGTCGGAGGCGGGGCTTCGATCTACGATCTCGACTATTTGCACAGCAACATTGAAGGCGGCGAGTTCTTCGACTGGTTCTATAGCGACGCCACCGCGCGCGACACGCAGACGCGCACGACGATCACAGACGGAGCCTATGGCAAGCCTTGGGTCTATCGCGCCAAGGATTTTCGGAACTGGTGGCTGAATCAGCACTACAACCGGCCGGGCGGCACCGAAAGCGGATCGCCGACAGGATGGGTGCCGCAATCCAAGCCAATCTGGTTCACCGAGGTCGGCGTCCCGTCGGTCGATAAGGGGACCAATCAACCGAACCTCTTTTACGATCCGAAGTCGTCCGAGAGCGCCTTCCCCTACTACTCGCGCGGCACGCGCGACGACCTGATCCAGCGCCGCGGCATCGAGGCAGTCGTTTCCTATTGGAACGCACCCTCCAACAATCCGATCTCGTCCGTCTATGGCGGTCCGATGATCGGCCTCGCCGCGGTCTGGACATGGGACGCGCGTCCCTATCCGGCCTGGCCGTCTCGCACCGACGCGTGGGGCGATGGTGATCTGTGGCCGCGCGGGCATTGGCTGAACGGCAAGATCGGGCTTGCCGATCTCGCCGCGCTGGTTGCGGAGCGCTGCGAGCGCGTGGGCTTTGCCGCCTACGACGTAAGCGCGCTGACCGGGATCGTGGTCGGCTACATCCGTGACCGGCCGATGAGCCCGCGCGCCGAGATCGAACTCTTGATGAATGCCTTCGCGTTCGATGCGGTGGAAAGCCAGGGCGTCATCCGCTTCCTGCCCCGTGGCCGCGCGGCAGTCGCGGCGTTCGAACCGGACGATTGCGTGCTGGCGGATTCTGGCGATCTCGTGAACCTCACCCGAGCGCAGGAAACCGATCTGCCGGATGTCGTCTCGATAACGTTTATCGACGGCAGCAGGAGTTACGAATCCGGGACGGTCTCGGCGAGCCGCATCGCCGGCTATTCGGAGCGGCGAACCGATATTACGGTCCCGCTTGTCATGGACGACATCCAGGCCCAGCTCATTGCGGATCGCGCCTTGGCCGAGGCCTGGATCGGAAGGGAAAGCGCCAAGCACGCCCTGCCGCCCGATCGGGTCGCGCTCGATGTCGGCGACGTGGTCAATCTCGTCATCGACGGGCAGGCGCGCGAGTTCCGCCTCACACGGATCAACGATGCCTGGGCGCGCACGATCGAATCGCAGAGATCGGAAGGCGCGATCTATGCCCCGCCGCTGCCCGGCAACACGATCCCGGTATTCGATCCGCCGCCGGTTTATGGCCAGGCAATCCTCGAATTGCTGGACTTGCCGATGCTGCGCGACGGCGACATCGGCTACGCCCCCTATGTCGGCGCCTCGGCCTCGCCTTTCGCCGGCATCTCGCTCATGGACAGTCCGACCGGCGACAGCTTTGCGCTTGATACGGTGCTGCCAGTCCGGGCCGCGATCGGCGAAACGATGTTCGATTTCTGGTCGGGGCCGACTGACTACTTCGATGTCGTCAATACGCTGCGCGTGAAGCTCTATTCGGGCGAACTGGCGAGCGTCCCAGAGGACGCGGTGCTCGCCGGGCGCGCGAACGCCGTCGCGATCAGGAATGCGGCCGGCGATTGGGAAATCCTCCAGTTCTGCAATGCAACGTTGGTCGATCCCGGCGTCCATGATCTGACGAAGCTGCTCCGCGGCCGGCTCGGCACCGAACACGCGATGCGCTCGCCGGTGGCCGCAGGCGCCCGGATTGTGGTGCTCGACGGCGCCATCACGCAAATTCAGGCGGCGCTCGCCGAGCGAGGCGTCGCGCGGTTCTACAAATGGGGACCGAGCGGGCTCGATCCGACCGACGTTGCCTGGCAGCAGGCGACCTTCACCGCGCGCTGCGTCGGCCTGATGCCCTGGTCGCCGGTGCATGTCGCCGGCGCCCGCAACGTCTCCGGCGATCTTTCGATCTCTTGGGTTCGGCGCAGCCGCTTCGGCGGTGCCTGGGCGGACGGCGCCGACGTGCCGCTGAACGAGGAAAGCGAGCGCTACGAAATCGACATCCTCGACGGCCCGGATGTCGTGCGAACGCTCGCCGTGACTTCGCCGACCGCAATCTACACCGCCGGGCAGCAAGTTGCTGACTTCGGTGCTTCGCAGTCGTCGATCGCGGTGAAGGTCTATCAGCTCTCGGCCATCGTCGGCCGCGGCTGGCCCACGAGCGCGACGCTCTAACCCACCTTTCATCTTCGGGAATCGATCATGCCGACGCCACGCTTCGGCCTGCCCTTCATTGCGCAAGGGCAGGCGCAGAAGGAGGTCACGCACAACGACGCGCTGGTGCGCCTCGATGCGCTCATCGATCTCTACATCATCGATCGAGATCTGGCGGCGCCTCCCGGCAGTCCAGCCGATGGTGACGCCTACCTCGTGGCCGCAAGCCCGACCGGCGCATGGGTCGGCCAGGCCGGGAATATCGCCTACTGCATCGATGGCGGGTGGCGTTTCTATGTGCCGGTGAAGGGGCTCGTCGCTTACGTCGCGGACGAGCAGACGATCATCGTCTTTACCGCAAGTGGCTGGGTAAGCCTCGTCTCCGCCCTTGCGTTCCAGAACCTCTCCAAGCTCGGCATCCTGACTGCGGCGGACACGACCAATCGCCTCGCGGTCAAGTCCGACGCCGTGCTTCTGAGCCACGACGACGTGACGCCCGGAACGGGCGATCTGCGCGTTACGCTGAACAAGAGCGCGGCCGGCAAGGATGCCGGATTCATCTTTCAGGACGGCTTCAGCACGCGGGCGCTGTTCGGCCTGCTCGGCGATGACGATTTCACGATCAAGGTTTCGCCGAACGGATCGACGTTCTTCACCGGCCTGGTCATCGACAGGAGCACGGGCCAGTTCAAGCTGCCGATCGACCCAAAGTTCTCCGCCTATACCAATTTCGATAACTACATCGCCGCGAACACATGGACCAAGGTCCAGTTCAACAATGCGGACTCCAACGATCAGAGCGCATTCGATGCCGGCAACAACCGCTTCGCTGCACCCTTTGCCGGCATTTACACCTTCGGCTTCTCGATCCGCTTCAAGGCGAATGCCACGGTCCCGACGAAAGTCATCGCGGCCCTCTACAAGAATGGCGTCGAGCTCGGCCGCGGTCGCGCCGTGTCCGGCGCGCCGGTCGATGATGTCACGACCTACAATTTGACGGTTCTCACGTCGCTCGCCGCGAGCGACCAGATCGATGTGCGCGTCAATTTCGCAACCAACGACGGCTACATCGAAGCCGACCAATCGCATTTCTGGGGCCACTACGTGTCCTGATCCCACCCCCTGAAACGGAGGCGCGCATGGACCTGCAATGGTGGATCACGGTGATCGGAATCCCGGTCGTGGGAGCGCTGTTCTGGCTTCGCTTCCACGATCGCGACGATGTCGACAAGGCGATGCGCGGGCTGAAGGACGAGCTCGCGAACTACAAGCTGCTAGTTGCCACGAGTTTCGTCTCGGTCACCTATCTCAAGGAGGTCGAGGGGCGGATCATGGCTCATCTCGACAAGATCGAGAAGAAGATCGATCGCGTGATCGACCAGCGATACGCCGGCGAGTAGCGCTCCGTTTCCCAAGTTCACGAACCCCGACGAAAGCCCGCCATCTCGGCGGGCTTCGTCGTTTCTGGAGACCCCAAGATGCTCCCACAACGCTATGGCTGGCTCGCGCGCGAGCCCGGCCCGAGAATGCTTGTCGAAGCGCTCAAGCTCTTCGGCACGATGGAGAAGCCCGGCAGCGCAAACAATCCGACGATCGTTGCCTGGGCGAAGGAAGTCGGCGGCGAAGTCGCCGATGCCTACAAGGCCGACAGCATTCCGTGGTGCGGCCTGTTCATGGCGGTGGTGGCGAAGCGGGCCGGCAAGGAAGTGCCCAAGCATCCGCTTTGGGCGCTGTCATGGTCAGCCTTCGGCGCGAAGTCGCCGGCCGCAGCGCTGGGCGACGTTCTCGTCTTCGTCCGCAACGGCGGCGGCCATGTTGGTCTCTATGTCGGCGAGGACAAGACGGCCTTCCACGTGCTCGGCGGCAACCAGTCCGATCGCGTTTGCATCACCCGAATAGCGAAGGCTCGCCTCTATGCGGTGCGGCGCCCGCTCTATCGCGTCCAGCCCGGCAACGTCCGCCCCATCTACGTCGATTCGGTCGGTGCCCTTTCGCTGAACGAAGCCTGATCTTTCCGCCCGTTTCCGCCGCTTTCCGCCTCGGTACCGAGCGCCAGCGCGTGATGTGTTCCGGCGACCGGTGACGCGGTGATCCCGTGCTCGGCCGGGTCTGTCGAGCAATCTGGACATCGAGGTGAACCATGAACTGGGACAGCATTCAGCAACTCGTGCGCATCGTCGCATATGCCGTCGGCGGTTATCTGCTGGGGGATGCCGTGGCCAATAGCGAGCAATTCCAGGCCGCCGTCGGCGGACTCGTGAGCGTTGGGGCATTTGCGTGGTGGTTCTACTGGGAGCGCAAGCGGGCCTAGCGGAGGGAAACAGAAAAATGAACTGGCTCGCGGCCCTGTCGGTCCTCGCCAAACTCGTTCTCGCCATCCTCGAAATGGCGCGCGAGCGGAAGGCGAAGGATGCCGGCAGGGCCGAGGCCCTCGCGGAGGCCGCCACCCATGCGCTCGATCTCATCCGCAAGGCGCGCGATGCGCGCCGCGCTGCTGCCGATGCCGCTGCTGATCCTTCCCGGCTGCGCGACGACGACGGCTTCCGTCGGGACTGATTCGGTCGCCTGCTCGACGTTCGAGCCGATCCGGTGGTCGTCGCGTGATACCGACGCCACGATACGGCAGGCGAAGGAGCACAACGCGGCGTGGGCGTCGCTCTGCCGCTCGCCGCATGGCCACTCTGTAAACCGTTGATCCGTCTCTTGAAGAGGGCTCTTCCAGCTGTGAACTGAAGGCCGCGGCCGGCGCTTTACCCCCGGACTCCCCCAAGAATTTGCGTTAAAGAGGATGGGCTCGTCGCGGGAGAGATTCGGAGCTTGGCCGCCATAGCCGGCAACGCCTAGTGTTAGGGTCGATCACGCGCAACCGAACCTAACGACTGGGCTGGGAAGAATGCCTGTAGCGACCGTAAAGCAGCTCTGCACGCCGAGCAGCCTCGTAACGAGCGACAGCCTGGTCGAACAAGTCGCTCAGATTGAGGACTTCGCGTCCGGAAAGATCAGCGGCGAAGAGTTCTTCCGCCGCAACTATTTCACCGACGGGCTGCGGCGATTGGTCGAGCGGGGCTTTGAACGCCTCGCTGGCAAGACCGACGATGGCGCATTTTATCTGACCCAAGCGATGGGCGGCGGCAAGACGCACAGCTTGATCGCTTTTGGCCTGCTCGCGTCCGATCCCGAGCTTCGGAAGAAGGTCCTCCCTCGTTTGACGACCGGTGGTGAGTTCGGAGCCGCCAAAGTCGTCATTTTCAACGGCCATCAGAACCCTGACAGCCTGCTCTGGGGGTATATCGCCGAGCAGCTCGGGCACGCCGAAGTCATGGCGCCTTTCTGGCGTAACGGCGCACGCACTCCCGGTGTGGACGAATGGGCGGCGGTTCTCGGCGATGAGCCAGTTTTGATCCTTCTCGATGAGCTGCCGAGCTACCTGCAAATGGCGCAGGGCGAGCCGGTCGGGAACACCACCCTCGGCGACCTAACCATTGGCGCGCTGGAGCGCCTCTTCAACGCACTCCCGCGCTGCCCTCGGGCCTGCGTCGTCGTCACCAACCTAAAGGACGACGTTTATCTCGATGGCTCTGGACAGTTGCGCACGCTGATCGAGAGCCTGACCAAGCACTACGATCGCAATGCACAAGCCATCACGCCGGTTCAGCAGAACACGGGCGAGGTGTTCGCGATCGTGCGGAAGCGCCTCTTCGATAATCTGCCTGCCGCTGATCGCGTTGATGAGGTCGCTCAGGCATATGTGGATGCCCTTCAGAAAGCGAAGCGAGTCGACACAATCGCCACGACGCCCGAGACATTCATCGAGCGGATTCGCGAAACCTACCCCTTTCACCCCTCGATTCGGGACATCGTCGCGCGGTTTGCCGAGAACCGGGGATACCAAAAGACGCGAGCCCTCATTCGAATGCTGCGCCATGCCGTGCGCAGCGCCCTTGCGTCCAATGACAACGCATTCCTCATCGGGCTTCAGCACCTCGATTTCAACGATCAGGGGACGATGGAGGAAATCCGCAAGATCAATCCCGCCTACGCGAAT
>Ga0182749_1000558_pt1 | contig 33704 bp, 31 predicted proteins | sample eDN3rd37CKraftMG_FD_128875 | JGI IMG/M metagenome (GOLD analysis project Ga0182749, IMG submission 128875) | Enriched Miracle-Growth compost microbial communities from Emeryville, California, USA - eDNA 3rd pass 37_C Kraft MG (version 2) (version 2) ...
CGCCGTCGGTAGCGGACGCGCTGGTCGTCGCCGAAGTCGATCGGCCGGCCGGGGCGCTTGCGGCGGTGAGCGATCTGGTCATCGCGCTCCGGGATCGTGGCGGCGATGTCCCGTTCGCGCAGCCAGGCCCGGTTGACTGTCGACGGGTAGCCCTTGTCCGCGAGGACCCGATCCGGCCGCGACCGAGGTCTGCCGGTGCGTCCGGCGACGCGGATCTCGGAGAGCGTGTCGACGAGCATGCTCGTGTCCGCGGCCTGCCCGGGGGTCAGCACGAACGCGAGCGCGCGGCCTTTCCCGTCGCAGACCAGGTGATTCTTGGTCGTCAACCCGCCGCGAGAACGGCCGATCGCGTGATCAGGAGGCTCGGCCCCGAACTTCTTGTAGTTCGACCTGGCCCCCTGTGTCCCGCTTGAGGGTCGCGCCGTGCTGATGCACGCGCACGATCGTCGAGTCGATCGAGGCCATCCAGTCGAGTTCGCCGCGCTGATGCGTCAGCGACTGGACCTTCTCGAGCACCCGCGCCCACACGCCCTGCTCCGACCAGCGGTTGAAGTTCTTGTAGATCGTGTTCCAGTTCCCGAACCGCTCCGGCACATCCCGCCACGGAGCCCCGGTCCGGTAACGCCATGCGGTCGCCTCGACCACTGCACGCCGGTCCACCGGCGGTCGGCCCGTCGCCTTCGCGACCGGGAACAGTGGGCCGATCACAGCCCAGGCCTCATCGGAGATCTCAGTACGCGACACGCTTCAAGCGTCACCCGCGCGCCACCGACACCCCTTTAGCAACACGCCCTAATGCGTCACCCCGCGTTGGGAAGCCATTGAAACGTTCGCGTTTGCGCGTCACGCTCGAGGTTCAGTTGTCGGAGCGCGGGGCTCGATCGTCGGACGCCGCGGCCGACGCGTGTCACGTGGGCCTCACGAAGCCACACCCGCACCGTTGGTCCGACGACATGGCCGGTCGGTCCGACGACATGGCCGGTCGGTCCGACGGCGGGGCCGGTCGGTCCGTGGGCCGTGCGCCCCGTGGGCGGCGTCCGGGCGCGCGGCGTCTGGGACGATGGACGGGTGACCGATCTCGTTCCCCGCGCCGTGTACCTGCTCGCCGCGAGCCGGGTGGATCCGCGGCTCGACGCGGGGTTCGCCGTGGCGGTGATGCGTCGCGCGCGCGACCTGCGGCGCGCCGGCGGGGAGGCGATCGTGCTGACCTTCAACGTCGCCGGCACGGAGGAGAACGATCGGATCCGGGCCGAGTGGGAGCGCCGCGGCCTGGGCGGCGCCTTCCGCAACCTGTACGACGACCTGCGGGCGGACCGCTCGTGGCTGCGCGAGATCGCCTCGCCCCTGCCGGCGCCCGAGACCGGCTTCGAGCGCAACGTCGTGACGGACGACGCGGGAGCGCCGGTCGTCGCGCTGCCGATCGTCACCGGCGATCCGGCCTGGATGCTGAGCGATGCGCCGGTGATCGTCTTCGACGGCGCGGGCGAGGCGGTCGGGTGGGTGCCGGGCTTCGGTGCCCTCTACCGCACGTGGCTCGCGCGCGTGGCACGGGAGGCGGCCGCCGCGTCGGGCCGGGAGCCGGTGGTGGTGTGCGAGGCGCGGCAGATCGGCGAGGTGCTCGTCGCGGACGCCCCGCTGCCGCTGCCGGCCGACCTGCCGATTGTGCACGAGACGCACGCGAACCACACGCTCGCGCCGCACACGTGGGACGCCCCGATGGCCGACGCGTGGACCCGCTGGCTCGCGACCGCCGATCGCTATGACGCCGTCACGTGGCTGACCGCCACCCAGCGGGCGGACGTGGAGCGGCGCTTCGGCGCCGGCGTCGCCCGCTCGTTCGTCGCGCCGCACCCGGCACCGCCGGTCACGCGCGTCGACGCGCCGCGCGTGCCGGGGCGCATCGCGATGCTCAACTCGCTGTCCACGCGCAAGCGGGTCGATCACGCCCTCCGCGCGCTCGCGCGGCTGCGGGACGACGTGCCGCACGCGCACCTCGATGTCCACGGCGACGGGCCGGAGCGCGCGGGCCTCGAGGCGCTCGCGGCCGAGCTCGGCGTGGCCGACGCCGTGACGTGGCACGGCTACGACCCCGACCCGCTGCCGGCCCTCGCCGCCGCCGAGGCGTTCGTGCTCACGAGCACGAACGAGGCGCAGGGGCTGGTCGTGGTCGAGGCGCTGTCGTACGGCGTGCCCGTGGTCGCCTACGACATCCCCTACGGCCCGCGCGACATGCTCGCCGGGGGAGGGGGCGCGCTCGTGCCCGACGGCGACATCGCCGGGCTCGCGGCGGCGCTGCGGTCGGTCCTCACGGCGGACGATCCGGCCGCGCTGCGGGAGCAGGCCTACGCCGCCGCGGAGGCACAGGGCTTCGAGCCCGCCCTGCGCGCGTTCGGCGATGCGGTGCGCGCGGCCCTCTCCGCCCGTCGCGTTCTGCCCTGAGCGGAACCGGGTGTGCGATCGGCGACCGCGTCCTACCGTGTGGTCATGGCCGAGCTGATCCCGCTTCCCGTCCCCGAGAACCGCCCCCGGCGGATCGATCCCCTCTGGCGCCACCTCGTCGGCGAGCAGCTGCGGCGCCGGCGACGCGATCGCGGCGAGACCCTCGCCGACGTGGCCGCCCGCGCCGGCGTGTCGGTGCAGTACCTGTCGGAGGTCGAGCGCGGCCTGAAGGAGCCCTCCAGCGAGATCCTCTCCGCGGTGATCGGCGCCCTGGACGGCTCCCTCCTCGACCTCACGAGCGGCGTGGCCGACGAGCTGCGGGCCGCGAGCGCGGTCCCCGCGGCGCGGCCGATGGGCCCCGCGGCGTACGCGCTCGCGGCCTGAGTGTCACGGCCGCCGCTCGAGCACGCGGTCGGCGAGCCCGTACTCCACGGCGCCGGTCGCGGTGAACACGCGGTCGTGATCGGTGTCGCGGCGCAGCGTCGCGGCATCGCGCCCGGTGTGATGCGCCAGGATCTGCTCGAGGTCGCCGCGGACCCGCACCAGCTCGTCGGCGTGGACGATCAGGTCGGGGACGGCTCCCCGGCTCTGCGCGGCGGGCTGGTGCAGCACCACCCGCGCGTGCGGCAGCAGGGCGCGCTTCCCGGCGGCACCGGCGGCCAGCAGCACCGCGCCGACGCCGACGGCCTGGCCGACGCACGTCGTGGCGACGTCGGGGCGGATGTAGCGGATCGTGTCGTAGATCCCCAGCGCGGCGGCCGGGTCGCCGCCCTCGCAGTTGATGTAGAGCTGGATGTCGCGATCCGACCCCTCCGCCTCCAGATGCAGCAGCTGCGCGATGAGCGCGTTCGCGACGCCGGCGTCGATCGCCGTGCCGAGGTAGACGACGCGCTCGCTCAGCAGGTGCGAGTAGACGTCCATGATGCGCTCGCCGCGGGCGTCGCGCGTGATGACGTTCGGGATGGTGTAGCTGCTCACTTCTGCTCCTCCGGGGTCGCGCCGAGCCCGACCGGGCGCCGGCGGCGCGGCATGATCTGATCGAAGTCGTCGACGATCGCGTCGATGAAGCCGTACTCCAGCGCCTCCCGCGCGGAGTACCAGTGGTCGTGCAGCGAGTCCTCGAACACGCGCTCGACCGGCTGGCCGGTGTCCTCGGCGATCAGCCCGATGACCGTGTCGCGCATGTGGCGCAGATCGTCGGCCTGCAGCTCGACCTCCACGGCGCTGCCGCCGATGCCGGACGAGCCCTGGTGCAGCAGCACCTTCGCGTGCGGCAGCGCCCGGCGCTTGCCCTTCGTGCCGGCGGAGAGCAGGAACTGCCCGGCGCTGTAGGCCATGCCGAGGTCGAGCGTCGACACGTCGCACGGCACGAGGCGCATGATGTCGCGGATCGCGAGCATCGACGGCACCGAGCCGCCGGGGGAGTGGATCCACAGCGCGATGTCGCTGGCGGGATCCTCCGCCGCCAGCGCGAGTAGCTGGGTGGCCAGGAGCGTGCCGTTGTCGTCGTCGAGCGGCCCGTCCAGGACCAGCACGCGATGGTGGTAGAGCTCGCGCCGGGCCTCGGCGGTGAACTGGGGGATGCGGGTCTCTTCTGCCATGAGCCCAGCGTGCGCGGCGCCGGGTGCCCGCGCACGCGAATCCGCCGCGGGCGGATCCGCCCACGGCGGATGCCGCGGCGCACCGGGCCGCGAGGGGCCCGCGAACGACGAAGGCCGCCCCGAGGGGCGGCCTTCGCGGAGCGCGGGACGTCAGTCGTCGCCGCGCAGGATGGCGAGGATGCGCAGGATCTCGACGTAGAGCCACACGACGGTGACCATGATGCCGAACGCGCCGGTCCAGCCGTACTTGCGGGGCGCGCCGTTGCGCACGCCCTGCTGGATCGTGTCGAAGTCGAGCACGAGCGAGTACGCGGCCATGATCACCACGAGCACGCCGATGATGAGGCCGAGCGGGATGCCCATGATCTCCGCCGAGCGCATGCCCCACGGGTCGGTGTTCACGCCGGTCCACATGAGCACGAGGTTCAGCAGAGAGAAGACGAGGTAGCCGATCATCGCGATCATGAAGATCTTCGTCGCCTTCGCCGACGCGCGGATCTTGCCGCTCGCGAAGAGGGCGAGCGTGACGCCGATGACCGAGACGGTCGCGAGCGTCGCCTGGATGACGATGCCCTCCCAGACGAACTCGAAGTACGCCGAGATGCCGCCGATGAACAGGCCCTCGAACGCCGCGTAGGCGAAGATGAGCGCCGGGCTCGGCTCGCGCTTGAACGAGTTGACGAGGCCCAGCACGAGGCCGCCGACCGCGCCGATGAGCCACGGGAGCATGTTGATGCTCGTGGCGGACGACGGGCCGAGCGCGCCGCCGAGGGTCCACACCCAGCCGATGACGGCGAAGACCAGGAGGCCGCCGAAGAGCATGACGGTCTTGATGACCGTGTCCTCGACCGTCATGCGGCCGGTGTCGATCGAGCTCGCGGGCGGCGCGGCGAACGCGCCCTCCATGCGGGCCTGCGCGGCGGCGTCGACGCCCATGTGGCCGAACTGCGACCCCTGCACGAAGCCGGCGGGGGGCTGCTGGCCGTAGGGGACCTGCTGGCCGTACTGCGGCTGGGCGGGGGCTCCGGCGGCCGGCGGCTGCAGCGACGTGCCGTACTGGCCCGTGGGCTGCGCCGAGAAGACGGGGTTGTTGAATCCGGGTCTGGCCATGATGGTGGTCACACTCCAAGGTCTGGGTCGGCGCCGGCCTCGGCGCCTTCCTTCCACACTATCGAGCTTCCTCTCGCGCCGGTCGCTCTCCCCGCAGATTCCCGGCTCTCCGGGCCGGGTTCGGGGGTTTTCCCGACGGGCAGATCTGCCCACGCGCCTCGCGGACCGCTCGGCGCCGCGCCCGCGGTCAGCGGGCGCCGAGGCGACGTCGTTAGCGTGGTGCCATGGGTCGACGTCCTCCGCTCGTCATCGCGCACCGCGGCGCGTCCGGCTACCGCCCGGAGCACTCGCCGTCGGCCTACGAGCTGGCGTTCCAGATGGGGTGCGACGCCGTCGAGCCCGACATCGTCGCGACGAAGGACGGCGTGCTCGTGGTGCGCCACGAGAACGAGATCTCCGGCACCACCGACGTGGCCGATCGCCCCGAGTTCGCCGATCGGCGGACGACGAAGACGGTCGACGGCACGCGGCTGACGGGGTGGTTCACCGAGGACTTCACGTGGCGGGAGCTGTCGACGCTGCGCAGCCGCGAGCGGATCCCCGACATCCGCCCGCACAGCGCGACGTTCGACGACGCCCAGCCGATCCTGCGCCTGACCGACCTGCTGCGCCTGGTCGAGGCCGCGTCGCTGGAGCACGGCCGCGAGATCGGCGTGGTGCTCGAGATCAAGCACGCGACGTACTTCGCCGCGATCGGTCTCGACCTCGTCCCGCTCATCCTCCGCGACCTGCGCGCGTGCGGCTGGGACGACGGCCGCTGGCCGCTGATCGTGGAGTCGTTCGAGTCGACCGTGCTGTCGCGGCTGCGCGAGGCGGGCCTGGCGGCGCGCTACATCTACCTGCTCGAGGCGAAGGGGCGCCCGGCGGATCTCGTGGCCGCCCTCGGCGCGCACGCGCCCACCTACGCCGCGACCGCGCGCCCCGCGGGGCTGGATCGCCTGGTCGGACGCGTCGACGGCGTCAGCGTGGACAAGCGCATGATCCTCGCGCCCGACCGCCACGGGCGGGCGACCGGGCCGTCGTCCGTGGTCGCCGACGCCCACGATCGCGGCCTGCAGGTGTTCACCTGGACGTGCCGGCCCGAGAACCGCTTCCTCGTGGGCGAGTTCCGCCGCGACGGCGGGCCGTCGGCGTTCGGCGACTACGAGGGCGAGTGGGCGCTCATCCGCGGCAGCGGCGTCGACGGCGTCTTCGTCGACCACACCGACCTCGGCGTCGCCTTCTTCCGCCCCTGACGCCCTGCCACAGCCCCGCGGGTCGGGGAGCGGATCAGGCGGGGAGGGGGCCGACGTCGGTGAGGAGGAACATGTCGCGGATGATCTGCTCGGCGGCCTCGGCGTCGTGGCCGGCGAGCGCGTCGGCGAGCCGATCGAACGCCTCGGCGATCGCGGCGGGCGTCTGGATCAGGTGCGGCTTGCCGCGCTGCGCGCGCCGCAGGCCGAACCACGCCTCGTTGTACGCGCGCGTGAACACGGCGTTGCCGCAGGCCTCCGTGACGAACGCGTACAGCTCGTTCAGGTCCTCGTAGATGAGCTCGATCGACTCGATCGGCACATCGAGCGAGTGCGCCGGCTCGGTGGCGCGGCAGCGGGCGACGACGGCGCGCGCCAGCTCGACGGACCGGGCGCGGTGCTCGTCGGTCATGCGCTCGGCGGCCATGCGCATCGCGATGCCCACCTGATAGCCCAGGTACTCGAGGGACGCGCGGATCTCCCGATCGGAGATCTCGGTCACGCGGGTGTACCGGCTGGCGGACATCTCGACGAGCCCGATGCGCTCGAGGCGCTGCAGGGCCTCGCGCACCGGCATGCGCGACACCCCGAGCTCCTCGGCGATGTCCACGTCGCGGATGCGCTGGCCGGGCTCGAGACGACTCTCCACGATCGCTTCTCCGATCCGCTCGTAGACCGCGTCGCCGAGGCGCTGCGGCTCGGGCTGCAAAGGCTCCAGGCTTCCGGACATCGTGACTCCCTCCCCAGCGTCATCCTGACGCCCGGAACCCGCGGATGCCAACTACGCGCCGGTGAGCGCGTGGCGCCGGCGAATCGTCCGTTCGGCCGCATCGCCGTCGCCGTCGCGCACGGCGTCGCGCAGCTCGGCCAGGTGCGCCGCGATCTGCGCCGCCGTGCCCCACATCGGGCGGGCGCCGCGGAGGTTGCGCGTGAGGGCGATCAGGCACTCGCCGATCACGCCCACGTACACGGGATTGCGGGTGTGGGCGGCGAGGTGGTGGAAGAGGCGGCCGGCGGCCTCGTCGTAGCGCGCGGGATCGTCGATGAGGCCGAGCAGCTCGTCGATCATGCCGAGGGTGTGCCGCCGCGCCGCGTCGTCCATGCGCGTCACGCTCATGCGCGCGGCGATGCCCACCTGGTAGCCGAGGAACTCGAACGACTCGCGGGCGAGCCGCGGCGTCACCTCCGTCACGCGCGTGTACCGGCCGGGCGACATCTCCACCAGGCCGATCCGCTGCAGCCGCTGCAGCGCCTCCCGCACCGGCATCCGCGAGACACCGAGCTGGGCCGCGACCTCGGCGTCGCGCACCCGGGAGCCGCCGGGCAGCTCGCCCTCGAGGATCGCCGCGCCGAGCCGGTCATAGACGGCGTCGGCGAGGCGCTGGGTGGTGTCCGGGAGCGGCGAGAGGCGGGCGGTCATGGCTCATGACCGTACTGCGATCGCATATCGCCCAGCTGGGAGCGGCTCAGTCGTCGCGCACTCGCGTGCGCAAGGGGGGCGATCGATCGCCCCGCTCACGGGAGACGTGTCGGTGGCCGAACCTAGACTGGACGGGACATGTCAGATGCCTCTTCCCCCCTCATCGTCCAGGGTTCCGGCCCCGCGGCCGATCCGCTCCTCGACGGCCTGAACCCGCAGCAGCGGGAGGCCGTCGAGTACCGCGGCCCGGCGCTGCTGATCGTCGCGGGGGCCGGCTCTGGCAAAACCAGCGTCCTCACCCGGCGCATCGCCTCGCTGCTGCGATCGCGCGAGGCGTGGCCGTCGCAGATCCTCGCGATCACCTTCACGAACAAGGCCGCGCAGGAGATGCGCGAGCGCGTCGAGCAGCTGGTCGGCGACAGCGCGCACGGCATGTGGATCTCCACGTTCCACTCGGCGTGCGTGCGCATCCTGCGCCGCGAGGCCGAGCAGTTCGGGTTCACGAAGGCATTCACGATCTACGACTCGGGCGACTCGCGGGCCCTCATCAAGCGCCTGGTCAAGGAGCACGAGGCGGACGCGCTCGGGCTCACCCCGGCGGCCGTGCAGTCGAAGATCTCCAAGCTCAAGAACGAGCTCACCGATGCCGACGGCTACGCGCGCACCGTCAGCCACGACGATCCGGCCGAGCGCGTGTTCATCGACGTGTTCCGCGACTACGAGCGGCAGCTGCGCAAGGCGAACGCGTTCGACTTCGACGACCTGATCGCCCAGACGGTGTACCTGTTCCGGGCGTTCCCGCAGGTGGCCGACGTGTACCGCAAGCGGTTCCGGCACATCCTCGTCGACGAGTACCAGGACACCAACCACGCGCAGTACGCGCTCATCCACGAGCTCACGCGACCCGTGCAGTCGTCCGAGGACCTCGGCGGCGGCCTGCTCGCGCTCACCGAGGAGGGCGAGGCGGCCTCGCTCACCGTGGTGGGCGACTCCGACCAGTCGATCTACGCCTTCCGGGGCGCCGACATCCGCAACATCACGGAGTTCGAGCGCGACTTCCCCGGCGCCAAGGTGGTGCTGCTCGAGCAGAACTATCGGTCGACGCAGAACATCCTGGACGCCGCCAACGCGGTGATCTCCCACAACTTCGACCGCAAGGCCAAGAACCTCTGGACCGACGCCGGTCGCGGCGAGCGGGTGGTCGGCTACACCGGCTACTCGCAGCACGACGAGGCGCAGTTCGTGGCCGACGAGATCGAGGCGCTGCATCGCGCCGGCGCGGCGTACGGCGACATGGCCGTCTTCTACCGCACCAACTCGCAGTCCCGCGCGCTCGAGGAGATCCTCATCCGCTCGGCGGTGCCGTACAAGATCATGGGCGGCACGAAGTTCTACGAGCGCGCCGAGATCAAGGACGCCCTCGCGTACCTCGTCGCCGTCGCGAACCCCGCCGACGAGATGGCGGTGCGCCGCATCCTCAACAAGCCCAAGCGCGGGATCGGCGCGGTCACCGAGACCGGGATCGCGCAGTTCGCCGCCGATCACGGCATCAGCTTCCGCGACGCGCTGGCGAACGCCGCCGAGCTCGGCCTCGGCCCCAAGCTGCAGGCGGCCGTGTGGCACCTGGACGCGGTCCTGCGCGAGGCGGCCGAGATCATGCTGCCCTCGTCGGGCGAGACGGCGCCGCCGACGTCGGTGACCGAGGGGCTGCAGCTGCTGCTGAACAAGTCGGGGTACTACGACGCGCTGCGGGCGTCGCGCGACCCGCAGGACGAGGCCCGCGTCGAGAACCTCGACGAGCTCGTGGCCGTCACGCGCGAGTTCGCCCGCAACAACCCCGATGGCACGATCCTGGACTTCCTCACCGAGGTCGCGCTCGTGGCCGACACCGACGATCTGGACGACGCGTCCGGCGCGGTGTCGCTCATGACGCTGCACACGGCGAAGGGTCTGGAGTTCGACCACGTCTTCCTCACGGGCGTGGAGGAGGACCTCATCCCGCACCGGATCTCGGCGGGCGAGCCCGGCGGACCGCAGGAGGAGAGGCGGCTCTTCTACGTGGGCATCACGCGCGCCCGCAAGCGCCTGTACCTCTCGCTCGCGATGACTCGCGCCCAGTTCGGCGAGGTGTCGGTGGCGATGCCCAGCCGCTTCCTGCAGGAGATCCCGGCGGAGCTAATCGACTGGCGGCAGTCCCCGGGCGACGTCAATGGTCGCGGCGGCACGCAGTCGCGCGCGCTCAACGCGCGCCGTCCCGGCGGATCGGACCGCTGGGGTGCGCTCCCCGCGGGCGGGGGCCTGAAGCCCAAATCGACGGCGATGGACCGGTTCCCGGGCCTGGTCACCAACAAGATGCGCGACAACGGCGACCTCGAGCTCGCCGCCGGCGATCGCATCCGCCACGACGACTTCGGCGAGGGCCGGGTCGACGCCGTGACGGGCGAGGGGGCCAAGCGCATCGCGCACGTCCGCTTCGACACCGCCGGCGCGAAGAAGCTCCTCATCAAGGTCGCGCCGATCGTCAAGCTCTGACCGCGCGGGCGCCCCGCGCGCCGACTCAGTGCCGCGCCCCCGACGGCGCCCCGCGCTCAGCGCAGCGCGTCGTAGCAGCGGGTGATCCGGTCGCGCCACCACGCGACCCGGTCGGGGGCGGCGGCGTGCGCGTCGAGCAGGGCGGGGTCGGGGGCCACGCGGCGGACGGGGATCTCCCCGCCCTCGGGCGCGAGGCGCCGCGCCGTGACGTCGGCGGCGAGGAGCGCGGCCGTGCCCAGGCCGCAGTCGTACTCGAGGTCCGGCAGCGCGGCGGCCAGCGCCGCCCCCTGCGCGAGGCCGATCGACGTGTCCAGCGCGCTCGAGACCACGGCGGGCAGCCCCGCCTCCGCGACGATCGCGAGCGCGCGCCGCACGCCGCCCAGCGGCTGCGCCTTGACCACGAGGATGTCGGCGGCGCCCGCGCGCGCCACGGCCAGCGGGTCGTCGGCCTTGCGCACGGACTCGTCGGCGGCGATCGGGATGTCCCAGTCGCGCAGGCGGGCGCGGATCTCGGCGAGCTCGTCGATCGTCGCGCACGGCTGCTCGATGTACTCCAGGTCGAACTCCGCCAGCGCGTGCGCGGCGTGCTCGGCCTCGTCCACGTTCCACGCGGCGTTCGCGTCGACGCGGATCCGGCCCTCGGGCCCCATCGCGCGGCGCACGGCCCGCACGCGGGCGACATCGTCGGCCAGCGTCTGCCCGCGCTCGGCGACCTTCACCTTCGCGGTGCGGCAGCCGTCGAACCGGGCGAGGATCTCCGGCACCCGCTCCGCCGGGACCGCCGGCACGGTCGCGTTGACGGGGATGCGCGCGCGCCGCGCGGCCGGCTGCGGGTGCCACGCGAAGTCGATCGCGGCGGCCAGCCACGTGGCGGCCTCGGCGTCGTCGTACTCGAGGAACGGGGAGAACTCCGCCCAGCCCTCGGGGCCCTCGATCAGCGCCGCCTCGCGGTGGTCCACGCCGCGGAACCGCGTCGCCATCGGCAGGGCGACCACGCGCAGGCGGGCGAGCACCTCATCGAGTCCCGGAAGCTCCATGCCCCCATCCTCCCGCGCCGGGGATGCCGCCGCACGCGCCGCGGCGCCGCCGGCCGTCATAGCCTGGCATCATGCCTCTTCTCGACATCCCCGTGCGCATCGGCGTGCAGCTTCAGCCCCAGCACCAGGCCTCGTACCAGGAGATCCGTGACGCGGTCCGCCGCTTCGAGGACATGGGCGTAGACGTGCTGTTCAACTGGGATCACTTCTTCCCGCTCTCGGGGGACCCCGACGGCACGCACTACGAGTCGTGGACCGAGCTCGCCTCGTGGGCCGAGATCACCGAGCGCGTGGAGTTCGGCGCCCTCGTGAACTGCAACTCGTATCGCAACCCGGACCTGCAGGCCGACATGGCGCGCACGATCGATCACATCTCCGCGAAGGGCGGCGTGGGCCGGTTCATCTTCGGCACCGGATCCGGGTGGTTCCAGCGCGACTACGACGAGTACGGCTACGAGTTCGGCACGGTCGGCTCGCGCCTGGACGATCTCGCCGCGGCGCTGCCGCGCATCGAGGACCGCTGGGCGAAGCTCAACCCGGCACCGACGCGGAAGATCCCCGTGCTGATCGGCGGAAAGGGGGAGCAGAAGACCCTGCGCCTCGTCGCCCGCCACGCCGACATCTGGCACAGCTTCGTGCCCGCCCAGGAACTGACGCGCCTGCTCGGCGTGCTCGAGAGGTGGGGCGAGAAGGAGGGACGCGACGTCTCGCGGATCGTGGTCTCGAGCGACCTCAGCGGCGCGGACACCGAGGTGGCCGACGCATGGTACGCGGCCGGCGCGCGCCTGTTCACGATCGGCATCTCGGGCGACGACATCGACGTCGCGCTGGTGCAGCGCTGGCTCGACTGGCGCGACGGCAAGAACGGCGCCCGCGCGTAGGCTGGAGGGGTGACCGACACCTTCGTCTCCGAGCTGTTCGATCCGGAGGTCTGGGATCCCGCCCCGGGCGCCGAGCACTACCGCGACATCACCGCGCACGTGTCGAAGGACGGGCGGATCGCGCGGGTGGCGTTCGATCGCCCGGAGGTGCGCAACGCCTTCCGCCCGGGCACGGTGGACGAGCTGTATCGCGCCCTCGAGACCGCGCGCACCGACCCGCGGATCGGCGTGGTGCTGCTCACGGGCAACGGCCCGAGCCCGAAGGACGGCGGCTGGGCGTTCTGCTCGGGCGGCGATCAGCGCATCCGCGGCCGCGACGGCTACAAGTACAGCGACGACGAGGCGGCGGTCACCGATCCGGCGCGCGCCGGCCGGCTGCACATCCTCGAGGTCCAGCGGCTCATCCGGTTCATGCCGAAGGTGGTCATCTGCGTGGTGCCCGGCTGGGCGGCCGGCGGAGGGCACTCGCTGCACGCCGTGTGCGATCTCACGATCGCGTCGGCGGAGCACGGGCGCTTCAAGCAGACCGACGCCGACGTGGGATCGTTCGACGCGGGATACGGCTCGGCGTACTACGCCAAGCAGATCGGGCAGAAGCTCGCGCGCGAGGTGTTCTTCCTCGCCGAGGAGTACTCCGCGCAGCGCGCGTACGAGATGGGCGCGGTGAACCGCGTCGTCCCGCACGAGCGCCTGGAGGTCGAGGCGATCGCCATGGCCCGCACGATCCTCGGCAAGTCGCCCACCGCGATCCGCATGCTCAAGTACGCGTTCAACGCCGCCGACGACGGGCTCGTGGGGCTGCAGCTGTTCGCGGGCGAGACCACGCGCCTGGCGTACGGCACGGACGAGGCCGTCGAGGGCCGCGACGCGTTTCTCGAGAAGCGCGATCCGGACTGGTCCGCCTTCCCGTACCACTACTGAGGCGCGGCGGGGGAGGGCATGAGGCTCCAGCCGGTGGCGTCCGACGATCCCCGCGACGTGCTGCGCGCGCTGCGGGGAGCGGTGCTGGGGGCGGGGCCCGCGATCGCGCTGGGCGCGGCACCCGCGCTGCCCGACCGCGTGCCCGCGGGCACGGCGGTCGTGCTCACCACGTCCGGGTCGACCGGTGAGCCCAAGTCGGTGGTGCTGTCGCGGGCGGCGCTGACGGCCTCGGCGCTCGCGACCGCGGCGCGGATCGGCGAGGGGCACTGGCTCCTGTCGCTGAGCGGCGGGTACGTCGCGGGCGTGCAGGTGATGGTGCGCGCGCTCGTGACGGGACGCGATCCGGCGATCCTCGCCGGGCGCTTCACCCCGCAGGCGTTCGCACATGCCGTCTCCGGCATGCACTCCACGGCGGGCGGGGAACGCGTGCCCACCTACACCTCCCTCGTGCCGGCGCAGCTGCAGACCCTCCTGGACGCGTCGGACGACCCGGACGTGCGGCGCGCGCTGCGATCGTTCGAGACGATCCTCGTGGGCGGCCAGGCGCTGCCGGCCGCCGTCCGCGAGCGCGCCGCCGAGCTCGGCGTGCGCGTCGTGCGCACGTACGGCTCCACCGAGACGAGCGGCGGATGCGTGTACGACGGGGTGCCGCTCGACGGCGTGCGCGTGGCGGCGGTGGACGGGGAGCTGCGCATCTGCGGCCCGCACCTCGCCGACGGCTACCTCGGCGACCCGGAGCGCACCGCCGCCGCGTTCGTCACCGATGCGTCCGGCGTTCGGTGGTACCGCACGGGCGATGCCGGCACCGTCGAGGGCGGCGTCGTCGCGGTGACCGGCCGGATCGACAACGTCATCGTCTCGGGCGGGGTGAACGTGAGCCTCGATCGCGTCGAGCGGGTGGTGCAGGCGGTCCCCGGGCTCGAGACGGCCGTCGTCGTCGGCGCGGCGCACGCGCGGTGGGGGCAGACGCCGGTCATCGCACTGGCCGGCCCGGCCGACGAACGGCTGCTCGCCGCCGCGCGCGCCGCGGTGGCGGCCGAGATCGGCAAGCCGGCCCGGCCCGACCGCATCGTCGCGCTGCCGGAGATCCCGCGCCTGGCTAGCGGCAAGCCGGACCGCCGCGCGATCACCGCCCTCGTCGCCGCGGCCGAGAGCGGCTCCCCACCGCCGCGACCGTAGAATCCCCTTCGTGGCGAAGACGAAGACGCGTGGTGTCAGCGGCAACCCGGCCAAGCGGGGGAGCATCGTCGCGCCCCCGCCGAAGCCCGTGACGCTGGCGGACTGGATCGGCGCCGCGCGCCTGCGCACGCTGCCCCTCGCGGTCACGCCCGTGCTCATCGGCACCGGAGCGGCGATCCTCGGCGATCCCAACCACCTCTTCCACTGGGTGATCGCGCTGGCGTGCCTCGCGGTGGCGGTGCTGCTGCAGATCGGCGTCAACTTCGCCAACGACTACAGCGACGGCGTGCGCGGCACCGACGATCACCGGGTCGGCCCGGCGCGGCTCACGGCCAGCCGCCGCGTCACGCCCGGCACGGTGCTGCGCGTCGCGCTGACCTTCTTCGCGCTCGCGGCGATCGCGGGGCTCGCGATCGTGATCCGCACGCAGCAGTGGTGGCTGATCGCGGTGGGCGCCGCGTGCATCCTCGCCGCGTGGTTCTACACGGGCGGCAAGCGCCCGTACGGCTACCACGCGCTCGGCGAGGTGTTCGTGTTCGTCTTCTTCGGCCTCGTCGCCACCCTCGGCACCACGTGGGTGCAGGCGTTCCTGCTGCCGCAGGAGGCGTGGGCCGGCGCGGTCGCCGCCGGGTTCCTCGCGTGCGGCGTGCTCCTCGTGAACAACCTGCGCGACATCGATCAGGACCGCGCCGCCGGCAAGCGCACCCTGTCGGTCCTGATCGGCCGCCGCGGCACGCAGATCCTGTACACGGTCCTCATCGTGCTGGCCCTGGCGATCGCCGCGTGGCTGGCGATCTTCTACCCGATCGCGTGGCTGACGTTCTTCGTCGTGCTCATGCTGGGGCCCGCGATCCTCATCGTGTGGACCTACCGCACGCCGCGGGAGCTCATCACCGCGCTGGCGCTGACGTCGTTCGGCTCCCTCGCCTACGGCGCGTTCCTGTTCTGGGCGCTCGTGGGCTGAGCCGCGCGGTCAGGACTCGCGCGCGTCGCGGATGGCTGCCTCGTTCGCCGCGTCCTCGAGCGCGTCCTCCCGCTCGCGGCTCGTCGCGGCACGCTTGGCCCGGCGCGCCTCGTAGATCTCGGTGGAGACCTCGGACAGCGGGGTGCGCAGCAGCAGGATCGACAGGCTCAGGCCGATCGCGGCCGCGAAGATCGCCGCCAGCCACCACAGGTCCTGGAATACCGGCAGCAGCATCATGAGCCCGAACGGCACGAGGAAGAAGGCCAGGCGCAGCACGGTGTACACGACGAACTTCACGCCTCCAGGGTAGGCGCCCGATCCTGGGCGTCCGCCGCCGTGCGCGCGCGGATTAGGCTGGATGAATGGCCCGGTTCATCGTCCTCTTCGTGATCGCCGCGGTCGTGTTCACGGTGTTCAGCATCATCGACTGCGCCGTGCAGCCCGCCACGCGTCACCGCGGGGTGTCGAAGCGCTGGTGGATCGTGATCACGTGCGTGCCCGTCATCGGCGGCCTGCTGTGGTTCCTGATCGGGCGGGCGCGGCGATCGCAGCTGCGATCGATCGCCCCGGACGACGACCCGGCGTTCCTCGGCAGCCTCGACGCGATCGCGAACCAGGACGAGCGGATCCGTCAGCTGGAGGAGGAGCTCGCCAAGCTGGACGAGGAGCTCGGCGCGAACGGGACCACGCCGCCGCGGGGCGACGAGCCGACGGGGCCGGATGAGTCCGACGGCGACGACCGCGCGGAGGGCGGCACGCGCCGATGAGCGCGGAGCCGGTGCGCTCCGCCGCGACCGACGCGGCGTGCGCGCTGCTCGACGAGCTGGTCGCGGGCGGGGTGCGCCACGTGGTGGTCAGCCCCGGATCGCGCTCGCAGGCCCTCGCGCTCGCCGCCGCCGAGCTGGAGCGGCAGGGCCGGATCCGCCTGCACGTGCGCATCGACGAGCGCGTGGCCGGGTTCCTGGCCCTCGGCGTCGGGCGGGAGAGCGGGGTGCCCGCCGCCGTGATCTGCACCTCCGGCACCGCGGTGGCCAACCTGCTGCCCGCGGCGCTCGAGGCGCATCACGCGGGTGTGCCGCTGCTGCTGCTCACGGCCGATCGCCCGCCCGAGCTGCGCGGCGTCGGCGCGAACCAGGCCACGCACCAGCCCGGGATCTTCGCGCACGCGCCGCGCCTGGCGGTCGACGCCCCCGTGCCCGCGGGCGAGCCGGGGGAGGGCGATCGCGTGCGCGCGCTGGCCCGCGAGGCCCTGGCGGCCGCGACCGGTCGCGTGCCGGGGCCGGTCCACCTCAACCTCCCGTACCGCGAACCCCTCGCCGGCCCCCTGCCCTCCTGGTTCACCGCGCCCGCCCGCTCGTCGACCGGAGCCGGCGCAGCCGGCGGAGCGGAGACGGGTCGAGCGAGCGCAGCGAGTCGAGACCTCCCACCCACCGCCCTCCCGGACCCGGCGGACCGCTCGTCGACCGGAGCCGGCGCAGCCGGCGGAGCGGAGACGGGTCGAGCGAGCGCAGCGAGTCGAGACCTCCCGCCCACCGCCGCAGCCACCCCCGCACACCTGCTCCCGCGCGGCCCGCGCACCCTGGTGGTCGCGGGCGCCGACGCCGGACCGGCCGCGGAGGAGATCGCCCATCGCGGCGGATGGCCACTGGCGGCGGAGATCGTCAGCGGCAGCCGGTACGGCCGCCACCTCGTGCACGGGTACCGCGCCGCGCTGCGGGATGCCGCCCTCGGGGGCGCCGTGGAGCGGGTCGTGGTGCTCGGCCACCCGACCCTCACGCGCGAGGTCGCCGCCCTGCTGCGCCGCGACATCGAGGTGATCGCCGTCCGCCGCGGCGGCGAACCGCTCGACCTCAACGGCGCCACGCGCCAGGCCGACGCCGTCGAGGTGGAGCCGGGCGAGACCGATCGCGCGTGGCTCGGGGCGTGGATGCGGCACTCGGCGGCGCATCGCGTGGACCTCGCCGCGCCCGCGCCCGACAGTGCGGGGCTGCAGTCCACCGTGCCGCGCGAGCGGCTGGAGGCGGTCAACGCGGAGCTGCAGGCGGTGCGCCGGCCGCTCGATCGCGCGCTGCTCGTCGACGCCGTGTGGAGCGCGACGTGGCCGCACGATCGGCTGATGTTCGGCTCGAGCCGGCTGGTGCGGGTGGCCGACGACGTGCTCGGCGGCAAGAAGGTGCGCGTCCACGCCAACCGCGGCCTCGCCGGCATCGACGGCACGATCGCGACCGCGACGGGCATCGCGCTCGCGGCGCAGGACGGCGGCGCGACGGGCGTGACGCGCGTGGTCCTCGGCGATCTCGCGCTGCTGCACGACGCGGGAGCCCTGCTGCAGACGCCCGGCGAAACCCCCGCGCGGCTCCAGGTGATCGTGGGGAACGATGGCGGCGGCACGATCTTCGACGGCCTCGAGGTGGCCCGCACGGCCGACCCCGCGGCGATGGATCGCGTGCAGTACACCCCGCAGGCCGCCGACCTCGCCGCGCTGGCCACGGCCTACGGCTGGGAGCATCGGCGCGTCACGACGCGCGCGGAGCTCGATCAGGCGCTGCTGGCGCCGCTGACGGCGCCGCGGATCATCGAGGTGCCGCTCGCGCGCTGATCGCGCTCAGCCGCCCAGCGCGCGCATCGCGCCGAACGCCACGTACCCGGCGGTCGCGAGCCCGAACACGAGCGCCGCGGCCGTGGCCGCCGCCATCGGCCGGGCATCCCGATCCAGCGTCTCGTCCCGATGCAGCGAGGCGTGCGCGCGCCGGTAGCCGACGGCGGCCGCCACGTACGCGATCGCCGCCAGCCCGGTGCCCGCGAGGGCCACGAATGCCGCGGCGACCCCCGCCGCCTCCACGGTGAAGCGCAGCGCCACCACGTTGGCCACCCCGAACGCCAGGCACGTCCGCCGCCACGCCAGCAGCGTGCGCTCGGGCTGCAGCCCCGGATCGAAGACCGTCTCGCTCACACGAACATCCCGATGGTGACGATGCCGACCGCCACGACGACGCCGACGACGAGGATGCCGCCGACCGCGAGCCCGGGAAGCGGTCGTCCGTGCCGCAGCGAGGTCTCGGTCTGCGACCACCCGACCCACGCCTGCACGGCCGCCAGCGTGCCGAGCCCGAGGAACACGCACGCCGCCGCGAGGCGCCATCCGGTCGCCGCCGGAAGCGCGAGCGCCTCGAGCGCGAACGCCGCCGCGTACATCGCGAGCGCCGTGCGCAACCACGCGAGGAACGTGCGCTCGTTGGCCAGACTGAACCGCGGATCGGGCTCATCGCCCGTGCCGAAGACCCGCTTCGGGAAGCGCCGCGTCGTCATCCGACCCCCCTTCCGTGCGGCCGCGTCGGCGCGGCCGCCCCGGTATCGTCCCACGGCACCGCCGCCGGGCGGGGCGCGGACGGCCCGCATCCGGCAGGATGAGCGCATGATCTCGAAGAGCTCCGCGACATGGACGGCCGATGCGCGGCAGGTGCTGCGCGCCGGTCCCGGCTTCTCGCTGGCGGAGGTGGACCCCGACGCCACACCCGGGTACGGGGGTGCCAAGGCCGACGGGCAGGCGGACCTGGCGGCCGGGCTCGAGCAGCTCGGCGAGTACCAGGAGCGGCTCTACGCCGCCAGCCGCGGCGGCGCGGCCACGGATTCGGTGCTCCTGGTGCTGCAGGCCATGGACTCGGCGGGCAAGGGCGGCGTAGTGCGGCACGTGGTCGGCGGGGTCGACCCTCAGGGCGTCGAGCTCGCGGCGTTCAAGGCGCCCACGGACGAGGAGCGCGCGCACGACTTCCTGTGGCGCATCGAGAAGCGCGTGCCGGAGCCCGGGATGATCGGCGTGTTCGATCGATCGCACTACGAGGACGTGCTGATCGGGCGGGTGCACGGCCTGGCCGCGCCGGACGAGATCGAGCGGCGCTACGGGGCGATCGTGGACTTCGAGCGGCGCCTGGTCGACCGCGGCATCCGCGTGGTCAAGGTGATGCTGCACATCTCGTACGAGGAGCAGGGCGAGCGGCTGATGGAGCGGCTCGACCGCCCCGACAAGCACTGGAAGTACAACCCCGGCGACGTCAGCGAGCGCACGCACTGGGGCGACTACCAGGAGGCCTACCAGATCGCGATCGAGCGGACCTCCACGGACGACGCGCCGTGGTTCGTCGTCCCGGCGAACCGGAAGTGGTACGCCCGGCTGGCGGTGCAGGAGCTGCTGCTCGAGACGCTCGAGCTGATCGATCCGCAGTGGCCGGCGGCGACGTTCGACGTGGCGGCGGAGAAGGAGCGGCTGCGCGCGACGATGACGCGGGCCGGCTGATCGACTGGGCGACAATGGGGCGGTGACCACGCGCCGCATCGTCCTCGCCCCCGACAGCTTCAAGGGATCCTGCCCCGCCGCGCACGTCGCCCGCGCGCTCGCCGCCGGGCTCGGGGATGCCGACATCGTGGCGCGTCCGATGGCCGACGGCGGGGAGGGGACGCTCGACGCGGTCGCGGCGGCCGTCCCCGGCGCCCGCCGCACCCCGGTGCGGGTCACGGGCCCACACGGCATGCCCGTCGACTCGACCTGGCTGTGGCTGCCGCCGACCGACGACGCCCCGCAGGGCACGGGCGTCGTGGAGCTGGCGTCGACGTCGGGGATCGAGCTCCTGGGCGACGCGCGCCGCCCCTGGGAGGCCGCCACGCTGGGCTTCGGCCAGGCGATCGCTGCCGCGATCGGGCACGGGGTCTCGCGGCTGGTGCTGGGCATCGGCTCGAGCGCGTCGACGGATGGCGGGGCCGGCCTCCTCACGGCGCTCGGCGCCCGCTTCACCGACCGGTACGGCGTGTCGATCGGGCCCGGGGCGGCGGGGCTCGAGGACGTCGCGATCGCCGACCTGTCGCGGCTGCGCGCCCTGCCCGAGGGCGGCGTGCAGGTGCTCACCGACGTCACCAGCCCGCTGCTCGGGCCCGCGGGCGCGTCGGCCGTGTTCGGGCCGCAGAAGGGGATCGACGACATCGGGCGCGCCGACGCCGCCCTCGCGCGCCTGGCCGGCGTGCTGCGCGCCCTGCCCGGCGCGACGCCCGCCGAGACGATCGCGCGCGACGCCGACCCGGAGGCGCCGGGCGCCGGTGCCGCCGGTGGTGCGGGCTACGGGCTGCTCGCGTGGGGCGCGCGGCTCGTGCCCGGCGCGGAGCGGATCGCGGAGCTCGTGGGGCTGCGCGAGGCGATCGCCGGGGCCGACCTCGTCGTCACCGGCGAGGGATCCTTCGACGGGCAGTCCGCGGTCGGCAAGGTCCCCGGCCTCGTCGCGGCCATGGCGGCCGAGGCGGGTGTGCCGGTCGCGCTCGTCGCGGGGCGGATCGCCGCCGACGCCGACACGTCGGCCTTCTCCCGCGCCGTCTCGCTCACCGAGCTGGCGGGGTCCGCGGAGGCGGCGATCGCCGAGCCGGAGCGCTGGCTCACGGCCGCCGCGGCGCGGATCGGCTGACGGCCCCCGTTCGCGAGCGAAGGAGTTTCGCGCGGGCGAAGGACCGAATCGATCGATCCGTCCTTCGGTCGGGCGATCGTCCTTCTGCCGGTGCGATCGCCGGTCCGGCGGCTCGCGCGGGGGCAGGGGGTCAGGCGAGGGCGTCGACGATGGGCCGGAACTTCACCCGGGTCTCGAGCAGCTCCGCCTCGGGCACGCTGCCCTCGACGATCCCGCCGCCCGCGTGCGCGACGACCGGGCGCGTCTCGCCGTCGACGGGGCCGAACTGGGCGCAGCGCAGGGCGATCGCCCACTCGCCGTCGCCGTTTCCGTCGATCCAGCCGACCGGGCCGGCGTAGCGGCCGCGATCGAACGGCTCGATGCGCCGGATCGCCGCCATGGCCGCGTCGGTCGGGGTGCCCGCGACGGCGGCCGTGGGGTGCAGCGCGCGCACCATGTCGAGGGCGGTCGAGCCGTTGCGCAGCGTGCCCTCGACGTCGGTGGCGAGGTGCCACAGGTTGGGCAGGCGCAGCATGAACGGCTGCTCGGCCGCCGCGAGCGCCGACGTGTGCGGGCGCAGCGACCGCAGCACGCTCTGCACGGCGTAGTCGTGCTCCGCGTTGTCCTTCTCGCTCTGCGCGAGCTCCGCGGTGATGGCGGCGTCCTCGTCCGCGTCGGCGCCGCGCGGGCGCGTGCCCGCCAGCACGCGGGCCGTCACGGTTCCGCCCGACACCGTGACGAGGGTCTCGGGGCTCGCCCCGATCAGCCCGTCGACGGCGAACACCCACGTGTCCGGGTAGCCGGAGGCGAGGGCCCGCACGAGGCGGCGCAGGTCCGCGCTCGCCGGGATCGATCCCGCGATGTCGCGCGCGATCACCACCTTGCTCAGCTCACCCGATCGGATCGCCTCGAGCGCCGTCCGCACGGCGTCCCCGTGCGCCGCGGGGTCCATGGCACCGGGGCCGAGCGTGGCCGACCAATAGCCGCCGTACGGGCGCGGCTCGGCGGCCGGCGCGGTGGCGTCCGAGCGGCCGATCGAGGTGATCCACGCGCGCCCGCCGCGGCGGCCGATCACGGTCGTCGGGACGATGAGGGTGCTCGGCCGCGCGGAGGTCTCGTCGAACGCGAACGCGCCGAAGCCCACGAGGCCCGTGCCGGGCAGCCCGACGGGATCGTCGACGTCGGTGGCCTGCGAGATCGCGCGCCACATGTCGGCGAGCGCATCGAGGCGGCCGTCCTCGCCCACATCCAGCCGCAGCAGCTCCGCGCCGGCCCCGATGAGCGCGTCGCCGCGCCGCAGCCACGCGATCGGGGCATCGGGCGCCGCGAACAGCAGCGGATCGTCCCCCGGATCGATCTCCCGCGTCGTCGCGATGAGGCGCGGCAGGGAGATCGGTTCGGACACCCTGCCAGGGTACGCCGCGGTCCCGGGGAACCCGCCGTGCGGGCCGGTCCGCGGGGGCCGATCGCCGGGGAACGCGCAGGGTGCTCCGCCTAGACTCGATCGGGTGAGCACCGAGCCCAACCGCGCCGACCTCGGCAAGGACCCGAGCCGCGTCAGCCGCATGTTCGATCAGGTCGCGGCGCGCTACGACCTCACCAACATGGCGATGACGTTCGGGCTCGACGCGCTGTGGCGCGAGGCGACCACGCGGGCGGTCGACCCCCGGCCGGGGGAGCGGATCCTCGATCTCGCCGCCGGCACCGCGAAGTCGTCGGCCTCGCTCGCGCGGCGCGGCGCGCAGGTCGTCGCGGCCGACTTCTCGCCGGGGATGCTGGCCGAGGGGCGCCGCCACTTCGGCGACATCCGCAACCTCGAGTTCGTGCAGGCCGACGCCACCGACCTGCCGTTCCGCGACGGCGAGTTCGACGCCGTGACGATGTCGTACGGGCTGCGCAACGTCAACATGCCGCGGGTGGCGATCGCGGAGCTGCTGCGCGTCACCAAGCCGGGCGGTCGCCTCGTGATCAACGAGTTCTCCACGCCACCGAACCCCGTCTTCCGTGCCCTCTACCGCTTCTACAACGACCGGGTGCTGCCGCGCGTCGCCCGGCTCGTCGGTAGCAACGGCGAGGCGTACGACTACCTCAACGAGTCGATCCGCGCCTGGCCCGACCAGCACACGCTCGCCGGCTGGATCCGCGAGGCCGGCTGGACCGACGTCGCGTACCGCAACCTGAGCTTCGGCATCGTGGCGCTGCACCGGGCCACCAAGCCGGCCGCCTGAGCGCTTCCGGCGTCCGCGCGACTTGTAGGCTGGCAGGGTGAGCCCCATCGCGAGTCGTTTCGGTCTGAGCGACCGCGTCTTCGCGACCCCGGCGGCGCGCCGGCTCGTGTCGAAGATCGAGGACGGGCTCGAGCGGGTCGAGTCGGAGCTGTCCGTCGAGCTGCACTCGACCGACGCGCTCGTCGACGCCACGGCGCGCTACCTGTACGAGGCCGGCGGGAAGCGCGTGCGGCCCATGCTGGCGCTGCTGTCGGCGCAGCTCGGGGAGGGCGCGAACGATCACGTCATCACCGCCGCGAAGGCGCTCGAGCTCACCCACCTCGGCTCGCTGTACCACGACGACGTCATGGACGGCGCGGACCGGCGCCGGGGCGTCGCGAGCGCGCACGAGGTGTGGGGAAACAGCATCGCGATCCTCACGGGCGACCTGCTGTTCTCCCGCGCGAGCGTCATGATGGCCACCCTCGGCACGCGGGCCGTCGAGCTGCAGGCCGAGACGTTCGAGCGCCTCGTGCTCGGGCAGATGCACGAGACGATCGGCCCGCGGCCCGACGAGGACCCCGTCGCGTTCTACATCCAGGTGCTCGCCGACAAGACCGGGTCGCTGATCGCCGCCGCCGCGCACGCGGGAGCGCTGTTCTCCGACGCGGATTCGCGGTTCCACGAGCCGCTGCGGCAGTTCGGCGAGAAGGTGGGCGTGTCGTTCCAGCTCATGGACGACGTCATCGACCTGTCCGCGGATCCGATCGAGACCGGCAAGGTGCCGGGCACCGACCTGCGTGCCGGCGTGCCGACGATGCCCTACCTGCTGCTGGACGACCTCGACCCGGCGCTGAAGGCGCGCATCGACGACGGCGTCGCGCGCATCCGCGGCGGCGCCGATCCGTCGATCCTGGACGACGAGATCGCCGCGCTGCGCGATCACGAGGCCACCGCGCGCACCCGCGAGCTCGCCCTGGAGTGGACGCGCGAGGCGGTCGCCGGCCTCGACGTGCTGCCGCGCGGCGGCGTGCGCGAGGCGCTCAGCCGCTTCGCGGAGTCGCTCGTCGAGCGTTCGAGCTGATCTGCCGCCCGGGCATCCGTTCAGGCGCGCGCGGAAGACTGGGGCTTCATGCATGAAGGGACACCAATGACCAAGCTCAGGCTGGCCATCGTCGGCGCCGGACCCGCGGGGATCTACGCCGCCGACATCCTGCTCAAGACGGAGCGGAAGTTCGACGTCTCGATCGATCTCTTCGAGCACCTCCCCGCGCCGTACGGTCTCGTCCGGTACGGCGTCGCGCCGGACCACCCGCGCATCAAGGGCGTGATCAACGCGCTGCGCGAGGTCCTCGATCGCGGCGACATCCGCATCTTCGGCAACGTGCGCTTCGGCGAGGACATCTCGCTCGAGGACCTCAAGCGCCACTATCACGCCGTGATCTTCGCCACCGGCGCCGTGCGCGACGCGTCCCTCGACATCCCCGGCATCGACGCGGAGGGGTCCTTCGGCGCCGCCGACTTCGTGTCGTGGTTCGACGGGCACCCCGACGTGCCGCGCACGTGGCCGCTGACCGCCGCGAGCGTCGGCGTGATCGGCAACGGCAACGTGGCCCTCGACATCAGCCGCATGCTCGCCAAGCACGCCGTCGACCTGCTGCCCACCGAGGTGCCGCAGAACGTCTACGAGATCCTCGAGGCCTCGCCCGTCACCGATGTGCACGTGTTCGGCCGCCGCGGCCCCGCGCAGGTGAAGTTCACGCCGCTCGAGCTGCGCGAGCTCGGCGAGCTGCGCGACGTCGACATGGTCGTCTACGACGAGGACTTCGACTACGACGAAGCGTCGCTGGCGGCGATCGAGTCGAACAAGCAGGTGAAGGTGATCGATCGCGTCCTGCAGTCGTGGCGCCAGCGTCCGTCCGCCAACAACGCCGGCGGCTCGGCATCGCGCCGCCTGCACCTGCACTTCTGGGCCAAGCCGATCGAGGTGCGCACCGACGCGGAGGGCCGCGTGGCCGCGCTCGTCTACGAGCGCACGCGCCCCGACGGGTCCGGCGGCGTCGTGGGCACGGGCGAGCTGCGCGAGGTGCCGATCGGCCAGCTGTACCGCGCGGTCGGGTACTTCGGCTCCCCGCTTCCGGGCGTCCCGTTCGACGAGCGCCACGGCGTCATCCCGAATCACGAGGGCCAGGTGCTGGCGGCCGACTCGAACGAGCGCATCCCCGGCATGTACGCGACCGGCTGGATCAAGCGCGGTCCCGTCGGGCTGATCGGGCACACCAAGTCCGACGCCATGGAGACGATCCAGCACCTCGTCAACGACCAGGGCTCGTGGTGGCAGCCGCAGGACCCCTCGGAGGAGGCGATCCCGCGCCTGCTGGCCGAGCGCGGCGTGGCATGGACCGACCTCGAGGGCTGGCACCGCCTCGACGCGCACGAGGTGGCGCTCGGCGCCCCGCACGGCCGCGCACGGATCAAGGTCGTTCCGCGCGACGAGATGGTGCGGATCTCGCGCGGCGAGTGACGCGAACGACGCAGGGCCCGGCATCCGCCGGGCCCTGCGTCGTTCCCGGTGGTCCGCTCGCTCCCGATCCCGCTCGCTCCCGTTCCCGCGTGCTCCCGTTCCCGCGCGCTCCCGTTCCCGCGAGACTGCATCTTTGCGCCGAAACCCTGGCGGAACGCCGCTGTCTCGGCGCAAAGATGCAGTCTCGGCGGAAAGATGCGGGGTCGGGGGGCCGCGCGGGGCGGGGGATCTCGCGGGCGCGGGTCCGCGAGCGACACGGGCACCGGGCAGCGGCGCGGCCGTTTCCATACTGTTGCGCAATCGGCGGCGGTTGACGGTACGATCGATTGAACCGTTTCAATGAAGGCGGTTGAACCTCACCGCAGAGGAGTACCCGACTGTGACTGCCGCACCCACCGGCACCCCCGCCCCGCCGCTGCTGCGGCTTCGCGACGTCACCAAGACGTTCGGCGCGGTCGTCGCCCTACGCTCCGGAAGCATCGACCTGCACGCCGGCTCCATCCACGCGCTGATCGGCGAGAACGGGGCGGGCAAGTCCACGCTCGTCAAGATCATCGCGGGCCTGCACCGGCGCGACACGGGCGACGTGCTGCTGGACGGGCAGAGCGTCGACTTCACGAGCACCGCGCAGTCGAAGGCCGCCGGCATCGCCGTGATCTACCAGGAGCCCACGCTGTTCCCCGACCTTTCGGTGGTCGAGAACATCTTCATGGGGCGCCAGCCCACGGGCGCGCTGGGCCGCATCGACCGGAAGGCGATGCGCGAGGAGGCCGAGCGCATCTTCGATCGCCTCGGCGTGAACATCGATCCCGATCGCATCACCGACGGCCTGTCGATCGCCGACCAGCAGCTCATCGAGATCGCGAAGGCCATCTCCCTCGACGCGCGCGTGCTGATCATGGACGAGCCGACGGCCGCGCTGTCGGGCGTCGAGGTCGACCGCCTCTTCCAGGTCGCGCGCAGCCTGCGCGACGAGGGGCGCGCGCTCATGTTCATCTCGCACCGGTTCGACGAGATCTTCGACCTCTGCGACACCGTCACGGTCATGCGCGACGGCGCCTACGTGGCGACCACGCCGATCGCGGACACCTCCGTCGAGGAGCTGGTGCGGCAGATGGTGGGCCGCGACGTGGACGAGCTGTTCCCCAAGCTGCCCGCCGAGATCGGCGACGTCGTGCTGCACGTCGACGGCCTTACGCGCGCCGGCGTGTTCCGCGATGTCACGTTCTCGGTCCGCGCGGGCGAGATCGTGGGCCTGGCCGGGCTCGTCGGCGCGGGGCGTAGCGAGGTCGCGCGCGCCGTCTTCGGCGTCGACCCGTACGAGTCCGGCACGGTCACCCTGCACGGCAAGACGCTCCCGAAGGGCGATCCGCGCCGCGCGATCGCCCGCGGCCTCGCGCTCGTCCCCGAGGACCGGCGCAAGCAGGGCCTCGTCCTCGAGCAGAGCGTGATGCGCAACATCGCGCTGACGATCCGCGGCGCCCTGGCGAGCGCGGGCCTGCTGCGCGAGCGGGCCGAGGCGACCGCCGCGCGCACCTGGGCAGCGCGCCTGGCCGTGAAGACGGGGGCGCTCGACACCGAGGCCGGCACGCTCTCGGGCGGCAACCAGCAGAAGGTCGTGCTCGCGAAGTGGCTGGCGACGGAGCCGACGGTGCTCATCATCGACGAGCCCACGCGCGGCATCGACGTCGGGACCAAATCGGAGGTGCACCGGCTGCTGTCGGAGCTCGCACAGAAGGGCATGGCCGTGCTGATGATCTCGTCGGAGCTGCCGGAGGTGCTCGGAATGGCCGACCGCGTGCTCGTGATGCGGGAGGGCCGGATCACCGGCGAGTTCTCGCGCGACGAGGCCACCCCGGAGGCCATCATGCACGCCGCCACGGTCGAGCCGGAGGTGGCGCGATGACCCGCGGACTGGGCCGCATCCTGGCGGCGCGCGAGACCGGCATCCTCATCGCGCTGATCGCGATCGTGATCGTCGCGGCGACGATCAACCCCCGCTTCGTCACGTCGGCGGACGGCTGGCGCGACCTGCTGCTGACCCCGTCCCTCGTGCTGCTCGTGGCCGTCGGGTCCGCGATCGTGATCATCACGCGCAGCGTCGACCTGTCGGTCGGCTCGGTGGTCGGGCTGACGGCGTACCTCACGGGGCGCCTGTTCATCGACATCCCGGGCATCCATCCGGTGCTCGTGTTCGTCGCCGGCGTGCTGCTGGGCGCGGTGCTGGGCCTGATCAACGGCGCCCTCGTGGCATTCGCGCGCGTGCCGGCCCTCGTGATCACCCTCGGCACGATGTACATCTACCGCGGCATCAACGTGTCGTGGGCGGGCAGCGACCGCATCAACGCGTCGGATCTGCCGAGCGGCTTCCGCGCGCTCGGCACGGGGTCGATCGGATCGGGCCCGTTCGCGTCGATCCCGTACCTCACGATCATCGCGCTGATCGTGCTGGCGGCCGCCGCCTGGTACCTGCGCAACCTCCGCGGCGGACGCGAGCTGTACGCGATCGGATCGGACCCCGCGGCGGCGGAGCTGTACGGCCTGCCCGTCACGCGCCGCATCATCATCGCGTTCGTCGCGTCGGGCGCGCTGTCGGGCTTCGCGGGCGTGCTGTACGCGGCGCGCTACGGCACGGTCGCGTCGAACGCGGGCAGCGGCTGGGAGCTCGAGGCGATCGGTGCCGCCGTGATCGGCGGCGTGGCGATCGCGGGCGGCGTCGGCACGGTGTGGGGCGCGGCGATCGGCGCGTTCCTGCTGCTCACGATCAACCGCGCCCTGCCGATCATCGGCATCGACGACTTCTGGCAGCAGGCCGTGGTCGGCGCGCTGATCCTGGGCGCCATCGTGCTCGATCGCGTGCTCGCCGTCCGGCGCCATCGACAGCGCATCGCACAGCGGGAGGAGACCCGATGACCACCACGCTCGTCTCCACGGCGACGCCGACGCACGCGCAGCCCGCGTGGCGGCGCTGGCTGCTCAGCCGCGAGGCGGCCATCATCGGCCTGCTCGCGCTGCTGGTGATCTTCGCGTTCACGTCGATCCCGAACTTCGGCAGCCCGCTGACCCTGACGTACCTGCTGCGCGACACCGCGCCGATCCTGCTGATCGCGCTGCCGATGACGCTCATCATCATCACCGAGGAGATCGACCTCTCGGTGGCGAGCATCCTGGGGCTCTCGAGCGTGCTGACCGGCGTGCTGACGGCCGGCGGGTTCCCGTTCGTGCTCGCGGCGCTGATCGCGATCCTCGCCGGCGCGCTCGCGGGCGCGATCAACGGGTTCTTCGTGACGGTCGTCGGGCTGCCGTCGCTCGCGGTCACGATCGGCACGCTCGCGCTGTTCCGCGGCATCGCGGTCGGCCTGCTCGGGACGACGGCGATCACCGACTTCCCGGAGTTCTGGACCGACCTCGCCCGCTCGACCATCCCGGGCACGCCGATCCCGAGCATCATGATCCCGTTCGCGCTGCTCGCGATCGCCTTCGCCGTGCTGCTGCACGCCACGCCGTTCGGCCGCTCGCTGTACGCGATCGGGCTGAACAAGGAGACGGCGCACTTCTCGGGCATCGACGTCGCCCGCTCGAAGTTCCTGCTGTTCGTCCTGTCGGGCACGGTGTCGGGCTTCGCGGGCGTGTACTTCACGCTGCTGTACAGCAACGCGCGCGGCGACAACGCCATGGGCATGGAGCTGCAGGTGATCGCGGCCGTGCTGCTCGGCGGCGTCTCGATCTTCGGCGGTCGCGGCGCCATCCACGGCGTCATCGGCGGCGTGCTGCTCATCGGCGCGCTCGGCAGCGCGCTGCGGCTGGCCAACGTCGGCAGCGACACGATCCAGGTGATCACCGGCGTGCTCCTGATCCTCTCGGTCGTCTCGGCCAGCGTGCTGCGCTGGGCCAGGTCGCGCCGCGATGCCGCATTGGGCCGGCGGCGCCAGGCGGCCGCCCGCGCCACCCTCGACACCACATCCACCGGCACCACCCACGTCCCGTAGTCCGCGGGCACCAGGAAAGGAAACAATGATGTTCGCACTGGGCAAGAAGCGCTCCGCGCTGGGAGCCGCCGCGCTCCTCGCGTCGGTCGCCATGATCGCCACCGGCTGCGCCGCCAACGCCGGCGGAGGCGGCGGCGAGGGCGGCGACGGCGCCACGATCACGTTCCTGCCGAAGAACCTCGGCAACCCGTACTTCGACACCTCGAGCGCGGGCGGCGAGCGCGCCGCCGAGGAGATCGGCGCCGTGTTCGACGAGATCGGCCCGAGCGAGGCGACCCCGACCTCGCAGGTCGAGTTCATCCAGACCGCCGCGCAGCAGGGCACCGACGCGCTGGTCGTCTCGGCCAACGACCCCAGCGCGATCTGCGACGCGCTGGACGAGGCGCGCTCGGCCGGCACCAAGATCGTCACGTTCGACTCGGACACCGACCCCGAGTGCCGCGACCTGTTCATCAACCAGGCCGACGCGGAGGGCATCGCGAAGGTCCAGGTCGACCTGATCGCCGAGCAGATCGGCGACGCCGGCCAGATCGCGATCCTGTCGGCGGCCGCCAACGCGACGAACCAGAACGCGTGGATCGAGCTGATGGAGGAGGAACTGAAGGCCAACCACCCCGACATCGAGCTCGTGAGCGTGGTGTACGGCGACGACGACGACCAGAAGTCGTTCGACCAGACCGCGGCCCTGCTGCAGACCTACCCGGAGCTGAAGGGCATCGTCTCGCCGACCACGGTCGGCATCGCGGCCGCGGCGCGGTACCTGTCGACCTCGGAGTTCAAGGGCAAGGTGGCGCTGACGGGCCTCGGCACCCCGAACCAGATGCGCGAGTACGTCGAGGACGGCACCGTCACGGCGTTCGCCCTGTGGAACCCGGAGGACCTCGGCTACCTCGCGGCGTACGCGGCCGACGCGCTCATCTCGGGCGACATCACCGGCGAGCCGGGTGACACGTTCGAGGCCGGCGACCTGGGCGAGTACGAGGTCGGCGAGGACGGCGTCGTCCTGCTCGGCGACCCGTTCGTCTTCGACGCCGAGAACATCGCGGACTTCGACTTCTGACGATCCGCACGGGGGCCGGGCATCACACGATGCCCGGCCCCTTTCCCGTGCGCGGCGGCGCTTGGTGTGCGGGTGGTGCCGTCAAGGTATGAGAAACGGCGGTATCGAGCGCCGTTTCGCGCCGTTTCTCATACCTTTGCCGCGGACCGCGGCCTGGGCGGCGGCCCCGGGTCAGGGGCGCGGGGTGTAGCGGCGGGGGGTGAAGGCGCGCGCGACGAGGGCGCGCAGGGCCTCCAGATCGCCGGAGACGATGCCGGCCGCGCGGCCCTGCACGAGGATGTTGCCGATCGCCGTCGCCTCCACGGGCCCCGCGAGCACCGGCGTCCCCGATCGGTCCGCCGTGCGCTGGCAGAGGAGCTCGTTGAGCGCCCCGCCGCCCACCAGGTGGATCGTCTCGACCGCGACGCCGGAGAGCTCGGACGCGCGGCGGACGGCGTCGGCGAAGGCCTGCGCGAGGCTCTCGATGATCGATCGCGCGAACTCGGCGCGCGTGCGCGGCACCGGCAGGTCGCGCTCGGCGAGCCAGCCGGCGATGCGCGCCGGCATGTCGCCCGGCGCGAGGAACACCGGATCGTTCGCGTCGAACACGGCGACCTCGGCGTCGCACGCCGCGGCGGCGCTCAGCAGCTGCGTCAGATCGACCGGGGCGCGATCCTCCGCCTCCCAGGCGCGCACGCTCTCGCTCAGCAGCCACAGCCCCATCACGTTGTGCAGGAACCGCACGCGGCCGTCGACGCCGCCCTCGTTGGTGAAGTTGGCCGCGCGCGCCGCGTCGGTGAGCACCGGCCGCTCCGTCTCGACGCCCACGAGCCCCCACGTGCCGCACGAGATGTAGGCGGCGCGATCGGCGCGCATCGGCACGGCAGCGACCGCGGAGGCGGTGTCGTGGGAGCCGACGGCGACGACGGGCGCCTGCCCGCCGATCGCGCCGGCGACGTGGGGGAGCAGCTCGCCGACGGGCGCACCGGGGTCCACGAGGCGCGGCAGCAGGGACGTCGGCACGCCGATGCGCTCGGCCAGCGCGGTGTCCCACTCGCGCGTGCGCACGTCGAGCAGCCCGGTGGTGGACGCGTTCGTGCGCTCGGCCACCGTGGTTCCGGTGAGGAGCCAGCCGAACAGATCGGGGATTAGCAGGAGGCGATCGGCGACGCCGAGCAGGCCCGCCTCGCGATCGCACGCGAGCTGATACAGCGTGTTGAAGGGCAGGAACTGCAGGCCGTTGCGCCCGTAGAGCTCGTCGAACGGCGCGCGCTCGTGCACGGCGGCCACGCCGCGCGCCGTCCGCTCGTCGCGGTAGTGGAACGGCAGGCCGAGCATGCGCTCGCCGCGCATCAGCGCGTAATCCACCGCCCACGAGTCGATGCCGATCGAGCGCACCCCCGGCTCGGCCGCGAAGGCGGCCGCGAGGCCGTCGAGCGCGCCCCGGTACAGGGCCGTGACGTCCCAGTGCAGCCCGCCCGGCGTGCGCACGGGGGTGTTCGGGAAGCGCCCGGTCGTCTCCATCGCGAGCGATCCGCCCGCGAAGCGCCCCACGATGACGCGCCCGCTCGTGGCGCCGAGGTCGACGGCCGCGACTGCGCCGGTGCTCATCGCGCGGCCCCCGGCGCGCGGCGGCTCATCGCAGGAACGCCTGCGCCACCCCGGAGTCCACCGGGATGTGCAGGCCGGTCGTGCGGCTGAGCTCCGGGCCGGTCAGCACGTACACGGCGTCGGCGACGTTCTCCGGCACGACCTCGCGCTTGAGGATCGTCCGGTTGGCGTAGAACTGGCCGAGCTCCTCCTCCTTCACGCCGTACGTCGCGGCGCGGTTCGCGCCCCAGCCGGACGCGAAGATCCCCGACCCGCGCACGACGCCGTCCGGGTTGATCCCGTTCACGCGCACGCCGTACTCGCCGAGCTCCACCGCGAGCAGACGCACCTGGTGGGCCTGATCCGCCTTCGTCGCGGAGTACGCGATGTTGTTGGGGCCGGCGAAGACCGAGTTCTTCGAGGAGATGTACACGATGTCGCCGCCCATGCCCTGCTCGATGAGCGGGCGCGCGGCGGCCTTCGACACGAGGAACGACCCCTTCGCCATCACGTCGTGCTGCAGATCCCAGTCCTTCTCGGTGGTCTCCAGCAGCGGCTTCGACAGCGACAGGCCCGCGTTGTTCACGACGAGGTCGATGCCGCCGAAGGCGAGCAGCGTGGCGTCGATCGCCGCCTGCACGCCGTCCGCGTCGGCGACGTTCGCCGCCACGCCGATCGCGACGTCCGTCGAGCCGAGCTCGGCCGCCACGGCCTGCGCCTTCTCGAGGTCGAGGTCGGCCACGACGACGCACGCGCCCTCGCGGGCCAGGCGCGTCGCGATCGCCTTGCCGATGCCCGAGGCCGCGCCCGTGACGAACGCGATGCGGCCCTGGTGCGTCTTGGGCTTCGGCATGCGCTGCAGCTTGGCCTCCTCGAGCGCCCAGTACTCGATGCGGAACTTCTCGGCCTCCGGGATCGGCTGGTAGGTCGACAGCGCCTCGGCGCCGCGCATCACGTTGATGGCGTTGATGTAGAACTCGCCGGCCACGCGCGCGGTCTGCTTGGTAGCGCCGTAGCTGAACATGCCGACGCCGGGGACGAGCACGATGAGCGGATCGGCGCCGCGCATGGCGGGGGAGTCCGCCGTGGCGTAGCGCTCGTAGTAGGCCGCGTAATCGGCGCGGTAGCGCTCGTGCAGCTCCTTCAGCCGCGCGATCGACTCCTCCACCGACGCGGTCGCGGGCAGGTCGAGCAGCATCGGCTTGACCTTCGTCCGCAGGAAGTGGTCGGGGCAGCTCGTGCCGAGCTCCGCGAGTGCGGGCGCTTTCTCGGACGCGAGGAAGTCGAGCACGACGTCCGCGTCGGTGAAGTGCCCGACCATCGGCCGATCGTGGCTCGCGAGCCCGCGGATGGTGGCGGCGAGGGCGGCGGCCCTGGCGCGGCGCTCCGCCTCGGGGAGCGGCTCGAAGCCGGGGCGGACGGGGCCGAACGGCTCGGGCGCGCCGTGCTCGTCGATGTACCGCTGCGCGGTCTCGATGATCCACAGCGAGTTGCGCTCGCTCTCCTCGCTCGTCTCGCCCCACGCCGTGATGCCGTGGCCGCCGAGGATCGTGCCGATCGCCTGCGGGTTCCGGCGCTTGATCTCGGCGATGTCGAGGCCCAGCTGGAAGCCC
>Ga0182749_1000560_pt1 | contig 33639 bp, 29 predicted proteins | sample eDN3rd37CKraftMG_FD_128875 | JGI IMG/M metagenome (GOLD analysis project Ga0182749, IMG submission 128875) | Enriched Miracle-Growth compost microbial communities from Emeryville, California, USA - eDNA 3rd pass 37_C Kraft MG (version 2) (version 2) ...
GCATCTTCTTCTTCCTCCTGGTGCACATCCTCGACACCTCGCTGGTGCGGGTGAGCCCTGAGGCCTACAACGCCGTCATCGACACCTACAAGACGCCGATCATGGGCCTCGGCGAGATCGCCCTGGTCGCCGCGATCGGCTTCCACGCCCTCAACGGCCTGCGCATCATCCTGATCGACTTCTGGAAGGTCGGCGCCAAGCACCAGCGCCTGATGTTCTGGATCGTGGTCGTTCTGTGGGCGGTGCTGATCATCGGCTTCGTTCCCCGTCAACTCATCCACATCTTCGGGAGCTGACCCATGACTGTGACGATCGATAGTCCCCGCGCGCCTGTGAGCGCCGTCAAGCGCCGCCGCTTCAACATCGAGAAGTGGGGCTGGATCTACATGCGCGCGAGCGGCGTCGTGCTCGTGGTGCTGATCTTCGGCCACCTGTTCGTGAACCTGGTGGCCGGCGAGGGGGTCAAGGCCATCGACTTCGGCTTCGTCGGCGGCAAGCTGGCCCAGCCGTTCTGGCAGGTGTGGGACGTGCTGATGCTCTGGCTCGCGCTCATCCACGGCGCCAACGGCATGCGCACTCTGATCAACGACTACGCCGGAAACCGGACCCTCCGCACCATCTTCAAGGTGGCGCTTCTCGCGTCCGCCGTCGTCCTCATCATCTTGGGAACTCTCGTGGTATTTACGTTCGACCCCTGTCCCGCAGGCTCGCCAGCCGACCTGCTCCCGTCCTTCTGCCCGGCGCGTTGATGGGAACCGACGAAGAGGGCACCACTCGCACTGTCGACGGCGTCCATTACCACCAGTTCGACATCGTCATCGTCGGCGCCGGCGGCGCCGGGATGCGCGCCGCCATCGAGGCGGGGCCGCACGCCAAGACGGCGGTCATCTCCAAGCTCTACCCGACCCGGTCGCACACCGGCGCCGCGCAGGGCGGCATGGCAGCCGCCCTCGCGAACGTCGAGGAGGACAACTGGGAGTGGCACACCTATGACACCGTCAAGGGCGGCGACTACCTGGTCGACCAGGACTCGGCGGAGATCCTGGCCAAGGAGGCGATCGACGCCGTCTACGACCTGGAGAACATGGGCCTGCCGTTCAACCGCACGCCCGACGGCAAGATCGACCAGCGCCGCTTCGGCGGTCACACCCGCGAGCACGGCAAGGCGCCCGTGCGCCGCGCCTGCTATGCGGCCGACCGCACCGGCCACATGATCCTGCAGACCCTGTTCCAGAACTGCGTCAAGCTCGGCATCAACTTCTTCAACGAGTTCTACGTGCTCGACCTGGTGATGAACGAGGTCGACGGCAAGGAGCAGCCGGCCGGCGTCGTGGCGTACGAGCTCGCCACCGGCGAGCTGCACGTCTTCCAGGCCAAGGCGATCATCTTCGCCACCGGCGGCTTCGGCAAGATCTTCAAGACCACCTCGAACGCGCACACCCTGACCGGAGACGGCGTCGGCATCATCTGGCGCAAGGGTCTGCCGCTGGAGGACATGGAGTTCTTCCAGTTCCACCCGACCGGCCTGGCCGGCCTGGGCATCCTGCTCTCCGAGGCGGCCCGCGGCGAGGGGGCGATCCTGCGCAACGCCAGCGGCGAGCGCTTCATGGAGCGGTACACCCCGACCCTGAAGGACCTGGCGCCGCGCGACATCGTGGCGCGGTCGATGGCGACGGAGATCCGTGAGGGCCGAGGGGCTGGCCCGAACAAGGACTACCTGTTCCTCGACATCACCCACCTCGAGCCGGCGGTGATCGACGAGAAGCTGCCGGACATCACCGAGTTCGCCCGCACCTACCTGGGCGTCGAGCCGTACACCGAGCCGGTGCCGGTGCTGCCGACCGCGCACTACGCGATGGGCGGCATCCCGACCAACAACGACGCCGAGGTGCTGCGCAGCAACACCGAGGTCGTGCCCGGGCTCTACGCCGCCGGCGAGTGCGCCTGCGTGAGCGTGCACGGCTCCAACCGCCTCGGCACCAACTCGCTGCTTGATATCAACGTCTTCGGCAAGCGAGCGGGCAACAACGCGGTGGCCTACGTCAAGGACGCGGACTGGGTACCGCTGCCCGAGAACCCGGCGGCCGACGTCCAGGCCATCCTCGATCAGGTGAAGAACGGCCCGGGAACCGAGCGGGTCGCCGCGCTCCGCAAGGAGCTGCAGGACTCGATGGACCGCAACGCCCAGATCTTCCGCACCGACGAGAGCCTGCAGGAGGTCACCGAGCTGATCGAGCAGCTCCGCGCCCGCTATCTCAACATCGGCGTGCAGGACAAGGGCAAGCGCTACAACACGGACCTGCTCGAGGCCGTCGAGCTCGGTTTCCTGCTCGACCTCGCGGAGGTGCTGGTCTACTCGGCCCGCAACCGCAAGGAGAGCCGGGGCGGCCACATGCGCGAGGACTACCCCACGCGCGACGACGAGAACTTCCTGGTGCACACGATGGCGTATCGCACCGGCGACCCGGGGTCGGCGCACGCCGGCGACCACATCCGGCTCGACTTCAAGCCAGTCGTCATCACGAACTACCCGCCGATGGAAAGAAAGTACTGATGAGTACAGCAGTCCTGGAGAACAACCCGAGCGCACCGGCCGAGGTCCCGACCTTCACCGCGACGCTCATGATCCGCCGGTTCAATCCGGAAGTGGACGCAGAACCCTACTGGCAGGACTTCGACGTCGTGATGAGCGGCACCGACCGCGTGCTGGACGCGCTGCACAAGATCAAGTGGGAGCAGGACTCAACGCTCGCCTTCCGCCGCTCCTGCGCCCACGGCGTCTGCGGCTCCGACGCGATGCGGATCAACGGCCGCAACCGGCTGGCGTGCAAGACCCTGCTCAAGGACCTCGACCTCACCAAGCCGGTCTACGTCGAGGCGATCAAGGGCCTTCCCCTGGAGAAGGACCTGATCGTCGACATGGATCCGTTCTTCGAGAGCTTCCGCGAGGTGCAGCCCTTCCTCATCGCGTCGAGCAAGCCGGAGAAGGAGCGCCAGCAGAGCCCGGTCCAGCGCGCCCGTTTCGATGACACCACCAAGTGCATCCTGTGCGCCGCCTGCACCTCCAGCTGCCCGGTGTTCTGGACCGACGGCCAGTACTTCGGCCCGGCCGCGATCGTCAACGCGCACCGCTTCATCTTCGACTCCCGCGACGAGGGCTCGCAGACGCGCCTCGACATCCTGAACGACAAGGAGGGCGTGTGGCGCTGCCGCACGACCTTCAACTGCACCGAGGCCTGCCCGCGCGGCATCCAGATCACGCAGGCGATCGCCGAGGTGAAGGGCGCGATCCTCCGCGGCAAGCCCTAGGACGCGGCCCGAGAGGGCACGCAAGGCGATGGCCGGCAGTTCACCCGAAGAACTGCCGGCCATCTCTATGAGTCCGCTTACCCGCGGTCATGACGCCCGCAGGTAAGCGGCGATGGCGTCGCGGATGACGGCGCTGGGCTGGCGATGCTCTGCCGCGGCCCTGGCCGCGAGCGCCTCATCGAGCTGACGTGACAGGCGCACCTGCCGCCGGGGCGAGGCACCGGACCCGGACGAGCCGTCAAGGGCCGGCCTGCCGCGCAATCGAGTGAGCTCCGCATCGCCGAATGCCTGCCGCAGCAATGACTCTGCGACCGGGTCGTCATCGGTCACGAAGGATGCGCTGTCGGCGATCTCGAGGTCGTCGGATTCGGCCCAGTCGGCGAGTCTGTCCGCACGCGCGTTCTCGGCAGCGTGCTTCTCGTCGTGTCCCGTCATCCTGTCAGCCTCCGTGCCTTGTCGATCATCCTCGGTCGTGCCCGCATCACGTGGAAGATGAAGAAATCACCTGGCGGCGCCACCTCCGCCATCACCTCGATCAATGCTCCGTCACGCGCCGGACCGATGAACAGGTCCGGGCGTCTCCCTCCAGCTACTCGTGGTTCGTCGAACTCGCGGATCCACCAGACACGGTTCGCCACCGCGTGCGTGGCGTCCTCACGCGCAATGCCATGACGTGCTGCGGATGATGCCCACCGAATCGCCATTATTGTACGACAAAATAGACGTCGGTATGAGACTGCATGCCCGCAGGACAGGAGACGGCACCGACAGAAGCCGCGGCCCGAGAGGGCCCGCAAGGCGATGGCCGGCAGTTCACCCGAAGAACTGCCGGCCATCTCTATGAGTCTGCGATGAAGTCCGGTGCCGCTCGGTCCCTGGGCGGATCGAGCGGCACCGGGTTCTGACCCCCCGGTCGGTCTTCCTTGAGCCCCCTCGAGCCCCTTCGGAAGGAGAGGACATTGCTGTCCCCGTACTGGAAGAGAGCCGGAAGTGCGCGGACTATGACGCGGACGCCGAAGATTTTTTTCGGGCCCCTGATTCAGGGGGTCAGGAGAGCAGCCTGATCGAGACCCCGCCCGGCAGCGAGCTCAGGTGCAGCGGGGCGATCAGGTTGTTGATCAGGGCGTCGACGCCGCCGAGCAGCTGGCCGACGGCGCCGCCGAGGCCGAGCAGATTCGCCAGGTAGCTGCGATCCACGGTCTGGACCAGGTCGAGGGAGGCCAGGCCGCCGGGCACCGCCGTCACGTTCAGCACGAAGGTGCCGTCGGCCGCGACGGTGGTCGTCGCGTAGACCTGGCCCGCCGCCTGCAGGGAGAGGTGGGCGCCGGGCGTCCCGGTCCCGCGGAGGGAGAGGTCGACGCCGACGACGCCTCCGGGTGCGGTGTGCCCCTCCGGCGGGGTGTCGCTCCCGGAGATCGTGCCGATCACGGAGCCGACGGTGCTCCCGACGTCGCCCACGACCCCGCCGACAACTCCTCCGACGAGGCCGCCGAGGTTGGTCGGGTCGGCCGGATCGATCGGGTCCTCGGTCGCCGCGACCGGCCCGGGGGCCGCCTGACCGACGAGCGGTCCGGCGGTGTCGGACGGCCCGGGCGATGCGGGCGAGTCGGCCGCCGAGGTCGAGGGAGCGGGCTCGGCGACGCTGCTCGATGGCGGCGTCGGAGCCGGAGCCGCGGTGGTCGCGGCCAGGCCGCCGGAGACGGCCAGAGCCAGGGCCAGGGTGCCGATGAGCGGGGCGCTGACCGTGGTCGCGGTGAGCCCGGCCGCCACCGCGGGAGCCGCCACCGCCACCGAGGCAGCCGCGTCGAAGGCCGGCGGGAGCTGGGGAACGGCCTGCGCCATCGCGCTGCCCGGCGTGCTGAGCGACGCGAGCATGGTGCCTCCCGCGGCGCCTCCGAGCAGCAGGGGGATCATCACCAGGGCCAGTCGGGAACCGACCTCGTCCACCTCTTCGCTGATGATGGCGCACTTCGAGCAGGTGGCCAGGTGCGCGTCGACGCGCTCGCGGTCGCGCTGGCTCAGTCCGTTGCGGGTGTAGTCGCCGATCCTGGAGATGGCCCACTGGCACTCGCCGGAGGCCGCGGCGTTGCCGACGTGGGCCTGCAGCCACGCCTTGCGCAGGCCCTCCCGCGCCCGGTAGGAGAGCGCAGCCACCCCGTTCGCGGTGAGGCCGAGGAGCGGGGCGACCTCGTGCGGGTCCATGCCCTCGACCTCGGTGTACCAGAGCACGCTCTGCCAGCGCTCGGGGAGGCTGCGGAAGGCGCGCGCGGTGAGCGTGCGATCGAGCGCGAGGGTCGCCGGGTCCTCCTCGGCGACGACGTCCTCGACCTGGCCGATGTCATCCACGTTGACGCTGCGATCGCGCTGCCCCCACCGCGCCGCGAGATTGCGGATGGTCGTGTAGAGGTACGGCCGGAACGCGCCGTCCGGCCCGCCGCCGGCGAGAACCCGCTGGTAGATGCGGGCGTATGCCTCCGAGACGAGATCGTCGGCGTCGATCGAGGAGGTGAACTGCCGCGCGACGGTGAGCCCGGAGCGGGCATGGCGCTGCCACAGCTCGGCGAACGCGCTGCGATCCCCCGCTCGCGCCAGGAGCACGAGGTCTTCATCCGAGGCGGTTAGTCCCGGATTCTCCTGATCTTCCATCGTCCCGATTCCCCATGTCGGATCCCGCCGCGCTCCCGCCGGGTGACCGGGCAGGGTACCCGATCCGAGAAGCGCTCCTCAAGTATGGCAGTCAGCGCGCCGCCTGGCGAGCCCCTGTCGGCGACGTCGCGGCCAGTGCCGCGGCAGCGACAGACCTCGCCTCGTCGAGGCCGACCCGGGCGAGCGCCTCCCTGACCGCCGGTATCGCCGCGGGTGCCATGCTCAGGCTGGTCGCGCCGAGACCGACGAGCACCACCGCGAGGGACGGATCGGATGCGGCCTCTCCGCACACTCCGAGCGGGAGGCCGAGACGTGCTGCGGCCTCGCCCGCCATCGCGACCAGCCTGAGCACCGCGGGCTGCCACGGGTCGAGCAGGGAGCCGAGGGCCGCGTCGGTGCGGTCGGCCGCCATCACGTACTGGGCGAGGTCGTTGGTGCCGACACTGGCGAAATCGACCACCGGCAGCACCGAATCGGCGGCGAGCGCGAGCGCCGGCACCTCGATCATGACGCCGACGCTGGGCAGGCCGGCGTCACGGCAGAGCCCGGTGAAGTACTCGGCCTCCTCGAGGGTGGAGACCATCGGAGCCATCACCCGCAGGTCGGCGTCGCCCGCCTCGGCCGCCAGCGCCGCGAGCTGGTCGAGCAGTACCGGCTCCGCCGCGCGCAGCGCGCGCAGTCCGCGCAGGCCGAGAGCCGGATTCGGCTCGTGCCGGGAGCCCAGGAAAGGCAGCGGCTTGTCGGAGCCGGCGTCCAGCACGCGGACGACGACGGGCAGCCCGGGGAAGGCGTCGAGCAGGCGCCGGTAGGCGTCGCGCTGGCGGGCCACCGTCGGCGCGACGGCCGAACCCGGGAACAGGAACTCGGTGCGGAACAGGCCGACCCCCTCGGCGCCGACGGCGATCGCGGCATCCGCCTCGTCCAGGGAGCCCAGATTGGCCAGGAGCGGGAGGGGGAACCCGTCGGCAAGAGTGCACGGTCCCGACGACGAGGCGGCGGATGCCGACCGCTCCGGCAGAGCTCCGCCGGGGGTCACCGTGCCGGCAGCGGCGTCCACCAGCACATCGGTGCCGTCGGCGAGTGACGCGGCTCCGGCGCAGCCGACCACAGCGGGGATGCCCTTCGACCTGGCCAGGATCGCGGTGTGCCCGGTCGCCCCGCCGCCCTCGGTCACGATCGCCAGCACCGTGCCGAGGTCGAGGGTCGCCGTGTCGGCGGGAGCCAGGTCCCGCGCGACCAGCACGAAGGGCGTCGCGGAACGCGGAACCGCGGGCGGCTCCACGCCCCTGAGCCGGGCCACCACCCGGCGGGAGAGATCGGCGAGGTCGTCCGCGCGCTCGGCGGTCGCCCCGCCGGTCGCGGCGAAGAGCTCCCGGTAGGCGGCCAGGGCGTCGAAGACCGCGCGCTCGGCGGTCGCCCCTGCCTCGATCCGCCCGATCACCGCGGCGAGCAGCTCGGGATCCGCCGCCATCTCCGCCGTCGCCGCCAGCACCGCTGCGCCCTCCGCCTCCGACCCGGCGGCGAGCGCTCGCAGGTCGGCGGCGACCCCGGCCAGCGCCGAAGCCGCCGCCGCCCGGTGCTCGGAGGCCGGGGCGGTGCGGGGAAGGTCCGGCGGATCCGGAAGGGGGTCCGCCATTCGCAGGACCGGGCCGACCGCGGCCCCGCCGCCGATGCCGACACCGCGCAATACCATCGGATCCCCGTCCTGGACACCTGTGCCGACACTCTACCGGCGACGAGTACGGTGACCCGGGAGAGGAGAGCGATGCTTCAGAGCCTGAAACGACTCATCGCCTGGGCGATGGCCCTGCGCCCGGTCCGCGTGTTCCAGCGCTATTCGCAGCGCAACGGGCCGATCCTGGCCAGCGGACTCAGCCTGACCGCGCTGTACAGCGTCTTCGCCGCGCTCTACGTCGGCTTCGCCGTGTTCGGTCTCGTGATCGAATCCGACCCGGTGTTCAAGGATGCGGTGATCTCCACGATCAGCGGCTACATCCCCGGGCTGATCGACACCGGCGAGGGAGGGGCGATCGACCTCGACGACCTGTTCGCCTCACGCGTGCTCAATTGGAGCGGAGTGGTCGCGCTCGCCGTGGTGCTGTTCAGCGCGCTGAGCTGGTTCGACTCCGCCCGCTCCTCGGTGCGCACGATGTTCGGCCTGCCCCAGGACCGCACCTTCTTCCTGCTCACCAAGGCGAAGGACCTCGGCCTGGTGATCCTCTTCGCGGCCGTGATGCTCCTCTCCGCGGCGATCTCGATCGGAAGCACCAGCGCCCTCGGCGCGCTGTTCGGCCTGGTCGGCATCGACGACGAATCGGATGCCGCGGTGCTGCTCGCCCGGGTCGTCGGCCTGCTGCTCGCCCTCGTGATCGACACCGCCGTGCTCGGCGCCCTGTTCCGCGTGCTCACCTCGGTGCGCATCCCGCTCCCGCGGCTGCTGCCGGGTGCGCTGATCGGAGGCGTCGCCCTCGGCGTGCTCAAGGCGCTCGGCGCCACGGTGATCGGCGGAGCCGGTCGCAACAACCCGCTCCTCGCCTCCTTCGCGGTCGTCCTCGGCCTGCTGGTCTGGTTCGGGCTGATCTGCCAGGTCGTGCTGATCTCGGCCACCTGGGTCGCCGTCGACCTGGCGGACCACGGCGAGCCCGACCCGGTCGCGGGCAGGCGGCCGAAGGTGCGCCCGCCACGACGGCGGCCGCGACCCCGCACCCGGCGGTCGGCGGCTCTCGATAAACTCCAGGAGTGACGTCCCTCCGCATCGCCTCCGTCAACGTCAACGGCGTCAGGGCCGCCTTCCGCAACGGGATGGGCGCGTGGCTCGAGAACCGCGGAGTGGACATCCTCGCGCTGCAGGAGGTGCGGGCGGACACCGAGCACCTCGAGCAGCTGCTCGGCCCGGAGTGGAACATCCTGCACGACGCGGCGACCGCGAAGGGCAGGGCCGGCGTCGCCATCGCCAGCCGCGGCAAGGCCGAGATCCACCGGGTGGAGCTCGGCGCCCCCGACTTCGACAGCGCGGGGCGCTGGCTGGAGGCCGACTACTCGGTCGGCTCGTCGGTGGTGACCGTGGTGAGCACCTACGTCCACTCCGGCAACGCCGAGGACGCGCTCAAGATGACCGAGAAGTACAGGTTCCTCGACGCGATGGAGGAGCGGATGCCGCAGCTGGCCGAGCACTCCGAGCTCGCCGTGATCGTCGGCGACCTCAACGTCGGGCACCGCGAGCTGGACATCAAGAACTGGCGGGGCAACCGCAAGCAGGCGGGCTTCCTGCCGCGCGAGCGCGCCTACTTCGACCGCTTCTTCGGGCCGCTCGGCGAGACGGTCACCGGCGTCGACGAGAGCACCGGCACGGGCCTCGGCTGGGTGGACATCGGCCGCCGCTGGGCGGGCGAGGTCGACGGGCCGTACAGCTGGTGGTCCAACCGCGGCCAGGCCTTCGACAACGACACCGGCTGGCGCATCGACTACCACGTGGCCACCCCCGCGCTCGCGGATCGGGTGAAGCACTACGGGATCGACCGCGCGCCGAGCCACGCTGAGCGATGGTCCGACCACGCTCCCGTCGTCGTCGACTACGACATCTGACCTCCCCATGCCCACGACAGCGCGCCGGTTCGGCATCCGCGCGCCCCGCACATCCGGCGCACGGACGACGAACCGGCGCACGGATGGCGGTGGGCGACTAACTGAAAGACTGACTCCATGACCAGCAAGCCCCGCCTCTTCTCGGGCATCCAGCCCTCGGCCGACTCCCTCCACATCGGCAACTACATCGGAGCGATAGTGCAGTGGAGGCAGATGCAGCAGGACCACGACGCCTTCTTCTGCGTCGTCGACATGCACGCCATCACCGTGCCGCAGGATCCGGCGCTGCTGCGCGAGCAGACCCGCCGCACCGCCGCCCAGTACATCGCCGCCGGCATCGACCCCGCCGCGTCGACCCTGTTCGTGCAGTCCCACGTTCCGGCCCACGCCCAGCTCGCCTGGGTGCTCAACACCATCACCGGCTTCGGCGAGGCCGGGCGGATGACCCAGTTCAAGGACAAGTCGGCCAGGCAGGGTGCGGACTCCGCATCGGTCGGGCTGTTCACCTATCCGATGCTCATGGCCGCGGACATCCTGCTCTACCAGGCCGTCGAGGTCCCCGTCGGCGAGGACCAGCGCCAGCACATCGAGCTGACCCGCGACCTGGCCCAGCGCTTCAACAGCCGCTTCGGCGAGACTTTCGTCATCCCTCGGCCGCACATCCAGAAGGAGAGTGCGAAGATCTACGACCTGCAGAACCCGACCTCGAAGATGTCGAAGTCCGGGGAGTCTCCGGCCGGGATCGTCTGGCTCCTCGACGAGCCGTCGGTCACGGCGAAGAAGATCCGCTCCGCGGTCACCGACGACGGCCGCGAGGTGCGGTTCGACCGGGAGGCCAAGGCCGGGGTCTCCAACCTGCTCAGCATCCACTCCGCGCTCTCCGGAACCGCGATCCCGGAGCTCGAGGCGCGCTTCGATGGCAGGGGATACGGCGACCTCAAGAAGGAGGTGGCCGACGTCGTGGTCGACTCCTTCGCGCCGATCCGCGAGCGCACCCTGGAGCTGCTCGACGATCCGGCGGAGCTGGACCGGGTGCTCGGCGGCAATGCCGATCGCGCGGCCGAGGTCGCGAACGCGACCCTCGCCGAGGTCTACGACAGGATCGGGTTCCTGCGCAAGGCCTGAGGCGGCCAGCAGAGCCGGGACCGTTGAGCCCATGACCGACGCCGTGGTGGTGATCCCCACCTATTGCGAACGTGAGAGCCTTGCCGAGATCGTCAGGCGCATCCGCTCGGCGCAGCCGGGCATCCACGTGCTGGTGGTCGACGACAACAGCCCGGACGGCACCGGGGAGATCGCCGACCGGCTGGCCGCAAACTCCCCCCGGGTGCACGTGCTGCACCGTCCGGGCAAGCAGGGGCTCGGCGCCGCGTACCGGGCCGGCTTCGCCTGGGCCCTGGAGCACCGCTACGGCTACGTCTTCGAGTTCGACGCGGACGGATCGCACCAGCCGGAGGAGCTCGGCGGCTTCCTCGAGCTGCTCGACGCCGGAGCGGGGCTGGTGATCGGCACGCGCTGGATGCCCGGGGGCGTGGTCCGCAACTGGCCGATGCACCGCAGGGCGCTCTCCCGCTCCGGCACCGCCTTCGCCCGGTTCATGCTGCGCTCCCGGCTGCGTGACATCACCTCCGGCTACCGCGGCTTCCGCGCGGAGACCCTGGTCGCCGCGGACTACGGCTCCCTCGTCTCGCAGGGCTACTGCTTCCAGATCGAGCTGGCCTGGCGGGTGGAGCTGGCCGGGATCCCCATCGCCGAGCAGCCGATCACCTTCGTCGAGCGGGCGGAGGGGCGCTCGAAGATGAGCATCGGCATCGTGCTCGAGGCGATGGTGCAGGTCTTCGGATGGGGGATCCGCGACCGGTTCGCGGCGGGCGGCCGTCCGATCCGGCGTGCGGCGCCGTCGTCACGGGAATAGGCCGGCGATCGCCGCCGTTGCTACACTCGAACAGCAGAACAAGAACGTGCTCCGGGGTCGGTGAGAGTCCGAACCGGCGGTGACAGTCCGCGACCCGCGGTCGGCGAGAGCCGGACGCGGCTGATCCGGTGGAATTCCGGGACCGACGGTAATGGGGCAGGCAGTCCTCTCGAGGACGGCCGGCCTCTCAGTCCGGATGGAAGGAAGCACGCGCGCAGGCCCGGATCCCGGGGCTGCGGGGCCGCTAACCGACGGCCATCGACCCGGAGAACGTCTCAGAAGCCGATACGGCGAGAGGCGAGGAACCGGATGACCAGCTCAGGGCAGCGCGCGACGGCGAGCGCCGTCACCGCGCGCGCGGAGACGGAGCGGCGGGCCATGCGGCGCGCGCTCTCCCTCGCCGCGCACGGCCCGGCCTGGGGAGTCAACCCGCGCGTGGGCTGCGTGATCCTGTCACCCGCCGGTGAGGTGCTCGCCGAGGGCTGGCACCGCGGGGCCGGCACCGCGCACGCCGAGGTCGACGCGCTCTCCGGTCTCTCGCCGGATGAGGCGCTGGGCGCCACGGCGGTGGTCACCCTCGAGCCGTGCAACCACACCGGCCGCACCGGCCCGTGCAGCGAGGCGCTGATCGCCGCGGGCATCGGCCGCGTGGTCTACGCGGTCTCCGATCCCGGCGACCGATCGGCCGGCGGGGCGCGGCGCCTGCGCGAGGCCGGGATCGAGGTCGAGGGCGGAGTGCTCGCCGACGAGGCCGAGGAGTTCCTGCGGGTGTGGCTCACCGCTGTGCGCGCCCGCCGGCCGTTCGTCAGCGTCAAATGGGCCTCCAGCCTCGACGGACGAATCGCGGCCGACGACGGCACCAGCCGGTGGATCACCGGCACGGCAGCCCGGCAGCGCGTGCACGAGCAGCGCGCGGTCGCCGACGCCATCCTGGTCGGGACCGGCACGGTGCTCTCCGACGATCCGAGCCTGACCGCCCGCGGCGACGCCGGGGAGCTGATGCCGCACCAGCCGGTCCCGGTGGTGATCGGCGAGCGCGGGCTGCCATCGGGCGCGGCGCTCGCGGCCCACCCGAACCCCCCGCTCGTCATGCGGAGCCGGGATCTGGGCGCGGTGCTCTCCGAGCTGTTCGAGCTGGGCATCCGCCACGCCTTCGTGGAGGGCGGGCCGACGCTGGCCAGCGCCTTCGTCGCCGCCGGCCTGGTCGACGAATACCTCGTCTACCTCGCGCCGGCGCTGCTCGGCGGCGGCCGGCTCGCGACCGGCGACCTCGGCATCGGCACCATCGCGGACGCCAGGAGGCTCCGCATCGACTCGGTCGAGCGGCTCGGCGAGGACCTCCTCGTCATCGCCCGCCCGGCGGCGGCCCACCCGGCGGACGCCGGGCCGGCACGGAAAGGGAACTGACATGTTCACCGGAATCATCGAGGAGCTGGGCGAGGTCCTGGCCTGGGAGCCGACGGCGGATGCCGCCCGGATCACCGTGCGTGCGCCGCTCGCGGTCTCCGACGCGGCGCACGGCGACTCCATCTCGGTCAGCGGCGTCTGCCTGACCGTGGTGGACCAGGGCGACGACTGGTTCACCGCCGACGTCATGGCGGAGTCCATCGCGATGAGCACCCTCAAGTCTCCGGCTCCGGGCACCCGGGTGAACCTGGAACGCGCCGCCAGAGTCGGCGACCGCATCGGCGGCCACATCGTGCAGGGTCACATCGACGGCACTGCCGAGCTGCTCTCGGTCACCGAGGGCGGGGCCTGGCGGGTGCTGCGCTTCTCGCTCGCGGCGGAGAACGCGCCGCTGGTGACCCGCAAGGGCTCGATCGCCATCGACGGCGTCTCGCTCACCGTGAGCGCGGTGGGCGACGACTGGTTCGAGGTCTCGCTGATCCCGGAGACCCTCACCGCGACCACCCTGGGCCTTCTGACGCCGGGTGACGCCGTGAACATCGAGACCGACATCCTCGCCAGACAGGTCGAGCGGATGCTGCAGCTGACCGAGAGGACCGCATCATGAGCCTGGCCGACATCCCCACCGCCGTCGCCGCGCTGCGCGCCGGCCGGCCGATCATCGTCGCCGACGACGAGGGCCGGGAGAACGAGGGCGACGTGATCCTCGCCGCCGAGACCGCCAGCCAGGAGTGGCTGGCCTGGATGGTGCGCAACACCTCGGGCTTCATCTGCGCCCCGATGCCGAACGAGATCGCCGACCGGCTCTCCCTGCCGATGATGGTGCTCGACAACGAGGATCCGCGCGGGACCGCGTACACGGTGAGCGTCGACGCCGCCGACCGGATCAGCACCGGCATCAGCGCCAGCGACCGGGCGCACACCCTGCGGGTGCTGGCCGACCCGGCATCCACCCCGGTCAGCGTGCACCGACCGGGGCACGTCATGCCGCTGCGCGCGGTGGACGGCGGGGTGCGGGAGCGCGGGGGCCACACCGAGGCGGCTGTCGACCTGCTGAAACTGGCCGGAATGGTCCCGGTCGGCGCGATCTCGGAGATCGTGGCCGAGGACGGCGAGATGATGCGCCTTCCCGGGCTGATCGAGCTCGGCGAGCGCGAGAACGTCCCGGTGATCACCATCGAGGCGCTGATCGCCTATCTCGACGAGCGGTCGGGAACCGCGGAGGTCGCCCAGGCCGAGAAGGTGGTCGAGAGCGCCCGGGTGATCTTCGAGGTGGAGACCACGATTCCCACGACCCACGGCAGGCTGCGCCTCCGCGCCTACCGCGACCGGATGACCGGGGCCGACCACATCGCCATCATCTCCGGGACCCCGGCCGACGGCGCCCTCCTCCGCGTGCACTCTGAGTGCCTGACCGGGGAGGCCTTCGGCTCGCTGAAGTGCGAGTGCGGGCCCCAGCTGGATGCGGCGCTCGATCAGATCAGCGCCGACGGCGGCATCGTCATCTACATGCGCGGTCATGAGGGCCGGGGCATCGGCCTGATCAACAAGCTGCGCACCTACCGCCTGCAGGAGGACGGGCTGGACACCCTCGACGCCAATCTCGCGCTCGGGCTCCCGATCGACGGGCGCGACTACGGGGCGGCCGCGGCGATCCTCAAGGATCTCGGCATCTCCGAGGTGCGGGCACTGACCAACAACCCGGACAAGCTGCGCCAACTGCGCGACCACGGCATCACGGTCACCGACCAGGTGCCGCTGGTGGTCGGCGTCGGCGAGTTCAACGAGCGCTACCTGGAGGTCAAGCGCGACCGGATGGGCCACCTCATCCCCGGCACGCTGACCGGCGGCGGCACGACACCCGTCGGCGCGGAGGACACCGAGCTGGAACGTGCTGCCCGCGCCCGACGGCGCACCATCGAGACCCCGGAAGGACACCTGGCATGAGCGGAGCGGGATCGCCCGACATCGAGATCGACGGCACCGGCCTGAAGGTCACCATCGTCGCCGGCCGCTGGCACGAGCGGATCAGCAAGGGCCTCCTGGCCGGGGCGCGCCGGGTGCTCGACGCCTCCGGCGCCGAGGTGACCGAGATCCGGGTCCCCGGCAGCTTCGAGCTCGCCGTGGTCGCCAAGGCGGCGCTGGAGGCCGGGGCGGATGCCGTGGTCGCCCTCGGCGTGATCGTGCGCGGCGGGACCCCGCACTTCGAGTACGTCTCGGACGCGGCGACCAGCGGCCTGACCAGGGTCGGCCTGGACACCGGCAAGCCGATCGGCTTCGGCCTGCTCACCCTCGACGACGAGCAGCAGGGCCTCGACCGCGCCGGGCTGCCCGGCTCGAAGGAGGACAAGGGCGCGGAGGCGGCGCAGGCCGCGATCGCGACGGCGGTCGCGCTGCGCTCACTTCGTTCCGCTCGCTAGCCCCGGCGCCGGTACAGTGGTGCCGTGGCTCTCAATCCCTTCAAAATCCTCGTCGTCTTCGGCCTCGTGGTGGCCATCGCCTTCGCGGTGTGGTTCTCCTACGTGTTCTTCGTGAATCCCGGCAATCACGGATCGCTGAACGTCGTCGAGAAGTCCTCCTCCGCCGAGCTCTGAGCTGGCCGGGGCCCGGGCAGCCATGACAGCGTCGTCGGCTGCCGACGCCCTCACCCCCTTCGCCGAGCCGACCCGGCGGGTCTCCGCAGCGTGGATCGCGCTCTTCGCGACCGGATGGCTCGGCATCTGGATGGCGCAGCTGACGCCGATCCAGCTCATCCTGCCGCGACAGGTCGACGGGATCCTCGACCACGGGCTCGACGACTGGGTCCAGAGCGTCGTGGCCTTCGGCGTCATCTCCGGCATCGCCGGGGCCTGCGCGCTGATCGCCTACCCGCTCACCGGCGCCCTCTCCGACCGCACCACCTCGCGCTTCGGCCGCCGCCGTCCGTGGATCCTGGGCGGGACGCTCCTGTTCGCGGCCTCCCTGGTTCTGCTCGGGCTGCAGACGCACATCGTCGGGGTGGGAGTGTTCTGGGCGCTCGCCCTGACCGGGTTCTGCGTGGTCTCGGCCGCGGTGACGGCGACCATCTCCGACCGGGTCCCGGTCGGCCAGCGCGGCTTCGTCTCCGGCTGGGTCTCGGCCCCGCAGGCCGTCGGGATCGTGGCCGGCATCCTCCTGGTCACCGCCCTCGAGCTGTCCGACCTGATCGGCTACACGCTGGTGGCGGTGCTGCTGGTGCTGCTGGTGCTGCCGTTCGCGCTCTTCCTCTCCGACGAGGTGCTGCCGAAGCCCCTGCGCCCCGCCTTCACGCCGAAGGCGCTGCTGCGCGGCTTCTGGGTCAGCCCGCGCCGGCATCCCGACTTCGCCTGGACGCTCGCCGGGCGCATCCTGGTCAATCTGGGCAACGCGCTCGGCACGACCCTCCTGCTGTACTTCATCATGTTCGGCCTCGGTCGCAGGAGGACTGCGGAGGACGACCTGCTCCTGGTCACGCTGATCTATCTCGTGTTCTTCATCCTCGCCTCCCTGGTCTTCGGCAGGATCAGCGACAGGATCGGCCGACGCAAGGTCTTCGTCTACCTGGCCGGCTACCTTCAGGCCGCCGCGGCGCTCCTCCTCGCCCTGGTCCCCGACTTCATCGTCGCCCAGGTCGGAGCCGCCGTCCTCGGGCTGGGCTACGGATGCTTCATGGCCGTCGACCAGGCCCTCGCCACCCAGGTGCTGCCCGACTCCCGCTCCCGCGGCAAGGACCTCGGCATCATGAACATCGCCACCGCGGTGCCCCAGGCCGTCGGCCCGCTGCTCGGCGCGATGATCGTCGCCGGATTCGCACAGCTCGGCGGGGGCTTCCGGGCGCTGTTCATCGCCTCGGCCCTCGCCGCGGTTCTCGGCAGCATGGCGGTCGTCCGGATCAAGGGGGTCGACTGATCCGGTCAACTCACGTTGACAGTCTCGCCGGATGTCAACTAAGGTTGACACATGTCCGACGCCATGCACACGCTGACCGCCCAGGCCGGCGACCAGAACCCGCTCGCCGCGCTGCACGCCGTCAGCGAACTGCGCCGCGAGCTCGACCGGCACGAGGCTAGCCTCGTGCGCAGGGCGCGCAACCTCGGAATGGGCTGGCAGATGATCGCCACCGCGCTCGGCGTCAGCCGCCAGGCCGTCCACAAGAAGTACGGCCGGAGCTAGAGATACCCCGCACGGAGTACGACAGGCCCTTCCCCGCCGCGGGAGAGTAGAGGAACCATGAGCACCGCACCGCAGACCCAGCGCCGATCCCCCTTCTCCCGGGCCAAGGACGACGGGCCGAGGGCCAGGTTCAGCCAGCTGCTGCCGTATCTCGGCGAGCACAAGGGGGTGCTGGCCGCGGTGATCGTGCTCAGCATCCTCGGCGCCGGCGCCTCCCTGGCCCAGCCGCTCCTGGTCAGCCAGGTGATCACCGTCGTCCAGAAGGGCGAGGTGCTCGGCACCCTGGTCTGGCTGCTGGTCGCCCTCGTCGTCGCCTCCGCCCTGCTCAGCGGCTTCCAGCACTATCTCCTCCAGCGCACCGGGACGAGCGTCGTGCTCTCCGCGCGCCGTCAGCTGGTGCGCAGGATGCTGCGCCTGCCGATCAGCGAGTTCGACACCCGGCGCACCGGGGACCTGGTCTCCCGGGTCGGCGCGGACACCACCCTGCTCTATGCCGTGATCACCCAGGGCCTGGTGGATGCGATCGGCGGCGCTCTCCTCTTCGTCGGCTCGCTCGTTGCCATGCTGGTGATCGACCCGGTGCTGCTCGGGCTCACCGTCGCGGTCATCCTCATCGCCATCGTCACCGTGACCAGCCTCTCCGGCCGGATCAGGGTCGCCAGCCGCAAGCAGCAGGAGAAGGTCGGGGATCTGGCCGCCGCCGTCGAGAGGGCGATCAGCGCCATCCGCACGGTCCGCGCGTCGAACGCGACGGAGCGCGAGATCGTCGCGATCGAGGGGGAGGCCACCGGGGCCTGGACGCAGGGCATCAAGGTGGCGAAGATCTCGGCGCTGATCGTGCCGATCGCCGGCATCGCGCTGCAGGTCTCCCTGCTCGTCGTCCTGGGCGTCGGCGGCTTCAGAGTGGCCAGCGGTGCGATCACGATCGCCAACCTGATCGCCTTCATCCTGTTCCTGTTCATGCTGATCATGCCGCTCGGCCAGGCCTTCGGCGCGCTCAACTCGGTGAACCAGGCGCTCGGAGCGCTCGGGCGCATCCAGGAGATCATCGGCCTGCCCGGCGAGACCGAGCGGGACGCGGCGATCGAGCCGGCCGCGGCGGTGCAGACCGAGGCCGCCATCTCCTTCGATGACGTGGTGTTCCGCTACCCGGACTCGGCGGTCCGGGCGGCGGAGGACGACGAGCCCCACGACCGCACCGTGCTCCACAGCGTGAGCTTCGAGGCGCCACGCGGTCAGCGGACCGCCCTGGTCGGGCCGTCAGGCGCAGGCAAGAGCACCATCCTCGCCCTGATCGAGCGCTTCTACGACCCGGAGTCGGGAGTGGTCAGGCTCGGCGGCATCGACATCCGCGGACTGGACCGGCACGACCTGCGCTCGCAGATCGGCTATGTCGAGCAGGACGCCCCGGTGCTCGCCGGAACGCTCCGCGACAACCTGACCTTGGGAGCGCCCGACGCCACCGACGAGCAGTGCATCCGCGTGCTGCACGACGTGAACCTCACCGAGGTGCTCGAGCGCGACGAGCTGGGCCTCTCCGCTCCGGTCGGCGAGAACGGCATCATGCTCTCCGGCGGCGAGCGCCAGCGCCTGGCGATCGCGCGGACCCTGCTGGCCGCGCCGCCCATCCTGCTGCTCGACGAGTCCACCTCCTCGCTCGACGGGCTCAACGAGCAGCTCCTGCGCGAGGCGATCGACGCGGTCGCCGAGAACCGCACGCTGATCGTGATCGCGCACCGCCTCTCCACCGTCGTCGACTCCGATCAGATCGTGGTGCTCGATCACGGCCGGGTGGTGGGCACCGGAACCCACTCCGAGCTGGTGAAGAGCACCCCGCTGTACAAGGACCTGGCGAAGCACCAGCTGCTCGTGTAGCGCGCCGGCGCTCCCGCCCCACCGTCCCCGCCCCAGCGTTCCCGATCAGCGCGCCGTTTTGTTATCGCTGCGCCTGTCACAACGTCCGCACGGATAACAAAACGGCGCACTGACCCGAGAGCGGCGGGCCGGCCAGAGCGGCGGGCCCGGCGGGAGCGGCGGCTCAGGCCAGCGCCCACATGGCGACGGCGGATGCCGCGGCGACGTTGAGGGAGTCGATGCCGTGCCGCATGGGGATCTGCACCACGGTGTCGGCGGCGGCGAGCGCCTCCGGGGTGAGGCCGTCGCCCTCCGCTCCGAGCACGATCGCGAGCTTCTCCGGCGGGTCGAAGTCGCGCAGGCTGACCGCGTCGTCGCTGAGCGCGAGGGCCGCGATCGAGAACCCGGATGCGGTCAGCAGCGAGCGAGTGGATGCCCAGTCCCCCACCCGCGTCCACGGCACCTGCAGCACGGTCCCCATCGAGACCCGGATCGCCCTGCGGTAGAACGGGTCGGAGCAGCGCGGGGTCACCAGCACCGCATCCGCGCCGATCGCGCCGACCGACCTGAAGATCGCGCCGACGTTGGTCGGGTCGGCGACGTTCTCGAGCACCACCACGCGGCGGGCGCCCCCGAGCAGCGACTCGGGCGACGGGAGCGGCGGACGGTCCATCGAGCCGATCAGGCCGCGGTGCAGCACGTAGCCGGTGAGCTCCTCGAGCAGGGATGCTGGGCCGGAGAAGACCGGGACATCGGCGCCGACCAGGGCGACGGCCTCATCCACGGTTCCGCCGAGGGCGAGCACCGACCGCGGACGATGACCGGCGCGGATGGCCCGCTCCAGCACCAGCGCCGACTCGGCCAGGTAGATGCCGCCGCCGGTCTTCTTCAGCGCGACGTCGGTGCGGTGCGAGTAGTCGTCCAGCCGTGGGTCGTCGAGGCTGCCGATCTCGACGACGGCCATCAGGCGAAGGGATCCGGCGTCATCACGTACTTGGTCTCCAGGTACTCGTGGATGCCCTCGAAGCCGCCCTCGCGGCCGAGCCCGGACTGCTTCACGCCGCCGAACGGGGCCCCGGCGTTGGAGACCACGCCGACGTTGAGCCCCATCATCCCGGTCTGGAGGCTCTCGATCAGCCGTTGTCCGCGGGCCAGGTCCCGGGTGAAGGCGTAGCTCACCAGGCCGTACTCGGTGTCGTTGGCCTTGGCCACGGCATCCGCCTCGTCGGCGAAGGTGGCGATGGCCAGCACCGGGCCGAAGATCTCCTCGCGCAGGATGTCGCTGCCGGGCACGACGCCGTGCACCACCGTCGGCGCGTAGAACGTCCCGTCCCCCTCGATCGCGTGACCGCCGGCCAGCACCGCGGCCCCGCGGGAGACCGCGTCGGCGACCAGCGCCTCGGCCTTGGCCACGGCCTTGCCGTCGATGAGCGGACCGATGCCGACGCCCTCCTCGGTGCCGCGGCCGACCTTCAGCGCCGTCACCCGCTCGGTCACCCGGGCGGCGAACTCCTCGGCCACGGACTCGTGCACCAGGAAGCGGTTGGCCGCCGTGCACGCCTCGCCGATGTTGCGGAACTTGGCGAGCATCGCGCCGTCGACCGCCGCCTCGAGGTCGGCATCCTCGAACACCAGGAACGGCGCGTTGCCGCCGAGCTCCATCGAGGTGCGCAGCACCCCGTCCGCCGCCTGCTTGAGCAGGGCGACGCCGACCGGGGTGGAACCGGTGAAGCTGAGCTTGCGCAGGCGCGGGTCGGCGATGATCGGGGTCGAGACCTCGTTCGAGGTCGAGGTGGTGATCACGTTGACCACGCCCTTGGGCAGGCCGGCGTCCTCGAGCAGCCTCGCGAAGTAGAGGGTGGTGAGCGGGGTGAGCGCCGCCGGCTTCACGACGACCGTGCAGCCCGCGGCCAGCGCGGGCGCGATCTTGCGGGTCGCCATCGCGAGCGGGAAGTTCCATGGCGTGATGAGGAAGCACGGCCCGACCGGGAGCTGGGTGACGATGGTGCGCCCGGTGCCCTCGGGATTCACGCCGTAGCGGCCGGTGATCCGCACCGCCTCCTCGCCGAACCAGCGCAGGAACTCGCCGCCGTAGGCGACCTCCCCGGCGGCCTCGGCCAGCGGCTTGCCCATCTCCAGGGTCATCAGCAGGGCGAACTCGTCCTTGCGCTCCTGCAGCAGGTCGAAGGCCCTCCTGAGGATCTCGCCTCGCACCCGGGGAGCGGTGGATGCCCAGCTCTCCTGCGCCGCGACCGCGGCGTCCAGCGCCCGCGCCCCATCGGCGACCGAGGCGTCGGCGATGGTGGCGATGACCGCTCCCGTCGCCGGGTCCTGGACCTCGATCGACCGGCCGGAGGTCGAGTCGACCCACTCTCCGCCGATGAACAGCTGGGCCGGCACCCTCGCCAGCAGGGTCTTCTCCGACTCCGCACTCATGTCTCGAGTCTAGGCTCGGCGTTCCGGCGATGACGGCACGCCGTTATGCGCGTGAGTTGCGCCGAATGGTCCTTCCGGAGTTGCTAGGGGGACATTCGGCGCAACTCACGACGCCCGGGTGGCGCGGGACGCGCCGCGGCTGAGCTTCGACGGCCACCAGATGCGGCGGCCGAGGTCGTAGGAGAGCGCCGGAACCAGCAGGGAGCGCACCAGCAGGGCGTCGAGCAGCACACCGAAGGCGACGATGAAGGCGATCTGCACCAGGAACAGGATCGGAATCACGCTGAGCGCGGCGAAGGTCGCGGCGAGCACGATCCCGGCCGAGGTGATCACCCCGCCGGTGAGGCCGAGGCCGCGCAGGATGCCCTCTCTGGTCCCGTGGGCGAGGCTCTCCTCGCGCACCCTGGTCATCAGGAAGATGTTGTAGTCCACCCCGAGGGCCACCAGGAAGACGAAGCCGTACAGCGGGACGCTCGGGTCGGCCCCCGGGAAGTGGAAGATCCCGTTGAAGACCAGCGCGGAGGCGCCGAGGGCCGCCCCGAAGGAGAGGATGACGCTGCCGATCAGCACCAGTGGGGCCACGATCGAGCGCAGCAGCAGCATGAGGATGAAGAGGATCACCACCAGCACAATCGGGATGATGATGCTGCGGTCCCTGATCGAGGTGGAGTCGGTGTCCAGGGCGGTTGCGGTCACTCCGCCGACCATGCCCTCGGCGTCGACCTCGTGCACGGCGTTCCTCAGCTCGCGCACGGCGTTCTCCGCGGCGGTCGAGTCCGCGGCATCCGCCAGGGTCGCCTGGAGCATCACCCTGCCGTCGACCACCGTCGGCTCGACCCCGGAGTAGATCGGGGCGTTCGCCGCGCCGCCGAACGGGAGGGTGCCGGTCGGGCTGTCCTTGGCCACGGCCGCGACCGACTCGACGCCGTCCACTCCCTCCGCGGCGTCGACGAGGGCATCGAGCTCGTCGGAGGAGCCGACGATCACCGCGGGGCTGCCGGAGCCGCCGGGGAAGTGCTCGCCAAGCGCCGCCTGCCCGTCCCTCGCCTCCGACTGACCGAGGACGAGATCGCTCTGCGCCACGCCGCCGGCCTTCAGCTGCAGCACGCCGGCCGATGCGGCGAGGAGCAGCACGGTCGCGACGATCCAGATCGGGCGGGCGCGACGCGCGACGAATCCGCCGACCGCGGCCCACAGCCCGGTGGCGTCCGTGCCGACGATCTGCGGATGCGCGCTGCCGGCCCTGGGGCGCAGCGGCCAGAACGAGGCCCGGCCGAAGGCCAGCAGCAGAGCGGGAAGCAGAGTGAGGGCGGCGAGCACCGAGAGGCCGACGCCGATCGCCCCGACCGGGCCGAGCGCTTTGTTCGAGTTGAGGTCCGAGAACAGCAGACAGAGCAGGGCGACGATCACCGTCCCGCCGGAGGCCAGGATCGGCTCGACCGCGCTCCTCAGCGCGGCCCGGGTCGCGTCCCAGCGCTTCTCGTGGTCTCGCAGCGCCTCGCGATAGCGGGAGACGTAGAGCAGCGAATAGTCCGTGGCGGCCCCGATCACCAGGATGAACAGGATGCCCTGCACCTGCCCGTTGAGGGTGACCGCGCCGGCCTTGGCCAACCACCAGACGGCGAGGATGCTGGCGCTCAGGGCGAGGACCGACGTGCCCAGCACGATCACCGGCAGCAGCGGCGAGCGGTAGACGATGAGCAGAATGAGGAAGACCGCCGCCAGCGCGACCAGCAGCAGGATGCCGTCGATGCCGGCGAAGGCGGCGACCAGGTCGGCGGTGAACCCGGCGGGTCCGGTGACGTAGTGTCCCAGTCCCTCCGGTGTGCGGTCGGCGAGCAGGGTGCGCAGCGCCTCGACGGTGTCGCCCGCACCGTCCTCGTCGATCGGGACCACGAACTCGACCGCCCTGCCGTCCTCGGAGCCGATGGCGGGGGAGATCCCGTCGGCCACCCCGTCGACGCCGGCGATCGAATCGCCGATGCCGTCGAGGAAGGTCCGGTCGGCATCGGTCAGCGTCGTGCCGCTGCTGAACAGCACGATCGCCGGGATGACACCGGAGTCGCCGAACTCGCCCAGAAGCGCCTGGACCTTCGTCGCCTCGGCGCTGGCCGGCAGATAACTGGTCTGGTCGTTGGATGAGACCTCGCCGACACGGCCGAAGTATGGTCCGCCCACGGCCCCCGCTGCCAGCCAGATCACGATCAGGACGGCGGGGATGAGCGCCCGGAGCCAGACCGGGACGCGCTTCACGAGTGCTCGACGATCGCCCCGGCCTCCGCGAGGTCCTCGAGCGCCGCGGCGCTGGAGTCGGCGGAGACGCCGGCCACGAGGTCGGTGAAGACCCGCACCCGACGACCGCTCTCGAGCGCATCCATCGCCGAGGCGAGCACGCAGTAGTCGGTGGCGATCCCGACCACGTCGATCTCGTCGACGTCGAGACGGTCGAGCTCCTCGGCCAGCTCCGCCCCGGAATCGGTGGTGCCCTCGAAGATCGAGTACGCGGGCTTGCCCTGGCCCTTGCGCACGTGGACCGTCACCGCCGAGGTGTCCAGGTCGGGGTGGTACTCGGCGCCCTCGGTGCCGGCCACGCAGTGCACCGGCCAGGTCGTGACGAAGTCCGGCTCCTCGTCGACGGCGAAGTGGCCGCCGTTGTCGTTGTCCCCGTCGTGCCAGTCCCGGGAGGCGAAGACCTGGTCGTAGCGCTCGGGATGCGCCGAGAGATAGTCGCTGATCCCCGCGGCGACAGCGGCACCGCCATCCACCCCGAGCGCCCCGCCCTCGGTGAAGTCGTTCTGCACGTCGATGATGAACAGTGCGCGAGTCATGACGTCAATTATTGGAGAGGTTGTTGCCGCAGAGGAAGACACCGGTCGCGAGGGTGTCGAGCGCGGTCCGCGCCTGGGAGACGTTGAGCTTGCCCCCGGCGAAGAAGGCGAAGCTCAGCGCCGTGCCGTCCTGGGCGTGGACGATGCCGGCGAGCGCCTGGGTGGTGGCGATCCAGCCGGTCTTGGCGTTGATCGCGCCCTTCGCCACCGCGTTCGCTCCGGTGAAGCGGCCGGCCAGCGTGCCCGACCGGCCGGAGACCGGGAGATTGCCGTAGATGATGTCGAGGTTCTTGCCGCCCGCGTTCGCGTTGATCAGCACCATGAGCTTGGCCACGAGGGATGCCGGGACCTGGTTCTTGTCGCTCTCCCCCGATCCGTCCTTGATCACCAGGGAGCCGGCCTGCAGGCCGAGCCCGGTCAGCGCGGACTGGTACACGGCGGTCAGCGATCCGGACGAACCGTCCCGGCCGCCGACCTTCGAGGAAACCCTCGCCATCATCTCGGCGAGGGTGTTGTCGGAGTTCGGCAGCATCTGGCCGATCAGGGTGCTGATCGGCTGGGACTGCACCTGGCCGAGCTGTGCGTTGCTGGTGATGGCGGATCCGGTGGAGAGCGGGGTGTCCGACGGCAGTCCGAGCGCGGCGAGGAAGGCCTTGCCCGCCGCGGTGACCGGATCGGTGCTGCGCGGGCTGTCCTGCGACTTCGGGTTGGCGCGGTCGCCGTCCACCATCAGCGCGGTGATCAGCGGCTGGTAGCCCTGGGTGCGCTCGGTGGCCGGCCAGCTCGGGTCCCAGTTGTCGGCCGGGTTCCACATCGTCGCGTCGAGCACGACCGAGGTGATCTCCTGGTCCGGGTTCGTCTCGGCCCACTTGCTCTTCACCTGCGCGGCGAGGTCGGCGAGCTTCGGGGCGCCCCGGTACACGCTCTCCTGCCCGGCCGGCAGCTGGCTCAGGGTGGGGTCGCCGCCGCCGACCAGCACGATGCTGCCCGGCGTGCTGCCGGCGTAGACCGTGGTGGCGAAGCGGTAGTCCGGCCCGAGGACCGACAGGGCGGTGGTCGCGGTGAGCAGCTTCATCACACTGGCCGTGGCGACCCCGGCGTCAGCGGCGCGGTCGAACAGCACCTCGCCGGTCGCGGTGTTGATGACCGAGGCATTGAGGGAGCCGAGCTGCGGCACGCTCGCCCTGCTGCTCACCGAGCAGGTCCGCAGCGCGGCGGCGGGGGGCGGCGTGCTCGGCACCGGACGCGGAGCCTCGGTGGTCTGCACCGGCTTCGGCGTGGACACGGCCTCGGGCGTCGAGCCGACGGCGACCCCGGCGAAGACGCTTCCGGTTCCCAGCAGCACGAAGGCGACGGCGGCCGCCGAGACCAGCCAGGCCGTCGGGTGCTTGGCGAAGACGGCGCCCATGCCCCGCCGCGGGCCGGTCGTGGGATCCTCCGGGGCTCCCCCCTGGGCCGCGCGGCGACCGAGCGGCTCCTGCGGGGGCTGGGCCGACGGGCTCGGGTCCTGGGGCTCGCTCACCCGACAATGATAGCCAGTGGTCCCGGACTCACTCCGTGGGGTAGACCAGGCCGATCTGACGACGGATCTCGTCCAGCGCCTCGATCACCGCGACGCTCTGGCCGGGGGGAAGGAGGTCGTCGTCGGCCGCGCCCTCGACGACCAGCCGCTCCAGCTCCCTGGCCTGGAACTGCATGCCGCGGCCGGGCACGTCGCTGTCGTACCGTTCGACCACCGCACCTGACGGGTCGTACACGGTGAACCCGGTCGGCATGTACCAGACCGGGTCGATCTCGATCCGCCCGCCGGTGCCGACGACCACCGCCGTGTTCGGCCCCGCGGTGTCGAGCGCGGTGTGCAGCACCGCCTGCTCGCCCCCGCGGTAGCCGAACAGGATGCCGGTCTGCCGATCGACGCCGGTCGAGGTGGGCGAGGAGATCGCCTTGACCACGGCGGGAGCCCCGAACAGGTCGAAGGAGAACGAGACCGGGTAGATGCCGAGGTCGAGCAGGGCTCCTCCGCCGAGCTCGGGATCGTTGATCCGGTGCTTCGGGTCCTTGGGCAGATCCTGGTTGTGATCGGCGATCAGGCTCCGCACCTCGCCGATCACGCCGGCAGCGACGATCTCCCTGATCCTCCCCATGTGAGGCAGGAACCTCGTCCACATCGCCTCGAGCACCACCAGCCCGCGCTCTCCGGCGAGCTCGACGACCTCCCGGGCCTCGGCGGCGTTGATCGTGAACGGCTTCTCCACGAGCACGTGCTTGCCCGCGTTCAGCGCGAGCAGCGCGTTCGAGGCGTGGAACGGATGCGGGGTCGCGACGTAGACGGCGTCGACCTCGGGGTCGGCGACCAGCTCCTCATAGCTGCCATAGGCCGATGGGATGCCGTAGCGATCGGCGAAGTCCCTGGCGGATTCGGCGGCGCGCGAGCCCACCGCGGTCACCACGCCCCCGTCGACGAGCAGATCCGCCACCTGCTGCTGCGCGATCCACCCCGTGCCGATGACTCCCCAGCGCAGTCTCTCCGCCATGATCGGCCTCCTTCGCCGGCTGTCCCGCCGGAGCAGAAAGGCTAACAGCCTCCCCAGCGCGCCGCAGCCCTGGTGAAGCCGTACGGCTCGTTCGGTACGCCGCCGTGGGTCATCGCGAAGTAGATGCAGACGCCGGCTGTGCTGCCGGCGTAGCTCGGCTTGTACAGCGCGGTGCGGTGGGCGAGGGAGTCCCACCACTTCTGGGCCACCGTCGCTCCCGTGTTGCCCGAGCCGCCGGCGAGGTTGCCGTCGCAGCCGGTGTCCGGCACGCCGTCGCTGCGGGTCACCGTGCCCTTGTGCCCCCAGGCACTGTTGACGTTGGTGCTCGGATCCTCGGCGATCCAGAACAGCCTGGCCTCCATGCAGGAGTCGTAGCGGAAGTTGCCGGCCGGGATGGCCTGCAGGCAGTTTGCCGCGCGGATCGCGTTGTACGCGGCGGAGAAGGCCTGGATGTCCGCGGTCGTCGTCCCGGCGATGCCGCTCTGGCTCGTGCCGGGTGCGCTGCCCCCGCCTCCGCCCTGCGCCGGGCACGGCTGACCCGCGGCGGCCAGCGCCGCCCGGCGGGTCGCCGTGCTCGTGCCGTGCGACGAGCCGGCAGCCGGCTGCGGGGCCGCGACGACGGGAACCGGCACCGGCTTCTGTCCCAGGTGCTCGGTGTCGGTCTTCAGCGCCGCCGCGGTCGCGGCCTCCTGAGCCAGCAGGACCTCGTCGTTGACGTGGGCCGCCAGCCCGGTGTCGGCCGCCGGCTCGTGCGCCGCAGCGCCGTCCGAGGCGAACATCGGCGCACCGGTTCCGTCGGCGAACGCGGTCGAGCCGCCCGCGATCGAGGGCCCGCCTCCGCCCACGAACGGCAGGACCAGCGTCAGCACAGCGGTGATCACCACCGTCAGAATCGCAAAGCGCTTCACGCAGATTCCCCCGAACCCCGGCGACCGCCCCGAATGCGGCGCCCCACCCCAAACTATGGCGATGGGGGCGGATGCCACAAGGCCCAGCGCTCGTCAGCGGCGGAATCGCCCTCGAACGGGGGCCTTTCGCGACGAGACGCCTCGAGGGAGCCGCCTGTCGGAATCGAACCGACGACCTTCTCATTACGAGTGAGATGCTCTACCGACTGAGCTAAGGCGGCGCGCCCGCCCTCGCGGCGGAGCCGCTGGCGAACAGGAAGAAAGCTTAGCGGATCAGCGCGGCCCGGCCGTGGCGAGCATACGATGCAGTTCGCCGAAGGACTCGGTGATCCGCTCCCGCAGCGTGCTCGCACCGCCGTGATCCTCGGACCAGCAGGCCCAGGCGTGGCGGATCGCCCCGAAGGCGACGAGGGTGATCAGCCGAGAACGGCTCTCGAGGAGCCCCGCGTCGTCGGCGATCCCCGGCTCATCGCGCGCCAGGCGCTCGGCCACCACCGCGCACAGCGCGTCCTCGAACTCGCGCATCGCCCCCATCCGCATCGCGAACAGCTCGGCGTGCCGCTTCAGCAAGGCTATCCGCTCGCGGTTGAGCACGGAGTCGCTCATCAGCTCGTCGGTCGCCCCGGAGATGAGCGCGCCGAGGTCGTCGAGCAGCACCGAATCCGGCCCGGCCGACACGAACTCCTCGACGCGATCCCGCGGAGGCAGCACCGGCATCTCGCCGATGAGCGCCGCCTCCTTGGACGGGAAGTAGTTGAAGAAGGTGCGGGGCGAGACATCCGCCCTGCGGCTGATCTCGTCGACCGTCGCCCCGTCCACGCCGCGCTCGAAGGCGAGCTCGATCGCCGCCATCTGGATGGCATGGCGGGTGGCGAGACGCTTGCGCTCGCGCAGCCCGGGTTCGGCGATCGGCATGCCCAGCATCCTTGCATCCACTGCAATTGTGCACAACGCCGGTTCGGGAATGTGACGGCTCAGCAGCGGGGGGACCCCGAGGGCACCGTTCCGTCGACGAGGAACGCGTCGACGATCTTGTTGACGCAGGAGCTCTTGTTGTATGCGGTGTGGCCCTCGCCGGTGTAGGTGAGGAGATGGCCGTTGGCGAGCTCGCCCGCCAGGCTCTTCGCCCAGCGGTACGGGGTCGCCGGGTCGTTGGTCGTGCCGACCACGAGGATCGGAGCCGAGCCCTCGGCCGTGATCGGGCCGCGCGTCCGCGTCGGCGGGTACGGCCAGTCCGCGCAGCCGATGCCGCCGTAGGCCATCTCCGGCCCGAACACCGGCGCGAGCTTCGCCAGCTCGGCGGCCTTGGCGCGCATCGCGCCCACGTCGCTGTCGCTGGTGTAGTCGAGGCAGTTCACCGCGATGAAGGCCTCGGTCGAGTTGTCGCTGTACGTCCCGTCGCCCCGACGGCCGTAGTAGGCGTCGGCGAGCTGCATGGCGTAGTCGGCGCTGCCGGCCTTCACGTCGGTGAACAGGTCGTCGAGCAGCTTCCAGTTCTCGGCGTTGTAGAGCGGGAGGATGATCGCGTTGAACATGGCGCCCCCGCCCAGCTTGCGGCCGTCGCTCGCCGTGATCGGGTCGGTGTCGAGACCGCGCAGCAGGGAGCCGACCGACGCCATCGACTGCTCGACGGTCCCACGGAACGGGCAGCCGTCTCGGCCCAGGCAGTCCTTGAGGTAGGCGCGCAGCGCCGACTCGAAGCCCTGCGCCTGCACAGAGGTCACGTCGAACTCGGTGGTCGCCGGGTCGACCGCGCCGTCCAGCACCAGGCGACCGGTCTTCTTCGGGTAGAGGTCGGCGTAGGTGGCGCCGAGCAGGGTGCCGTAGGAGTATCCGAGATAGTTGAGCTTCTTGTCCCCCAGCACCGCCCGGAGCATGTCCAGGTCGCGCGCGGCGCTGACGGTGTCCACATAGCCGAGCAGCTCGCCGGTGTGCGCCAGGCAGGCCTGCCCGAAGGCCTTGTTCGATGCGCGCTGATCGGCGATCCAGGCATCCGACCCGACCGGGTTCGGGGAGATCCCGAAGAGGTAGGCGTCGAGCTCGGCGGGGTAGGTGTAGCAGGAGACCCTCGAGGAGTGGTTGACCCCCCGCGGATCGAATCCGACGATGTCGAACCTGTCGCGAAGCTTCGAGTCGACAGCCGTGCCGAGGCTGTCGCGGATGAAGTCGTAGCCCGAGGCGCCGGGGCCCCCGGGGTTGACCAGCAGCGAGCCGATCGGCGTGCCGGATGCCGCCTTGCGGATCAACGCGAGGTCGATCGACGCCCTGCCCGGGTCGCTCCAGTCGAGCGGCGCCTTCGCCGTCGCGCACTGGTAGTCGCCGGCCTCGCAGCTGGTCCAGACCAGCACCTGCGAGTAGAAGGGCTCGAGCGCCGCATCCACCGTCTCCCCGGTGGGGGTGGATGTCGGCCGCGGCGTCGCGGTCGGCAGGAACGACCCGACGCATCCGCTGAGCAGCGTCACCAGGGCGCACACCATCGCGATGGCGACCAGCGGACGCCGTCGCTGTCGGCGGGCCGTCATCGGACCGCGCTGACGAGCATGGCCTCGAGGGCGAGGGCTGGGGTCACGTTTCCTTCGATCCGCTTGCGGGCGGTGGCGATGGCATCCATCGTCGCCAGGGTCTCGGCCGGGGTGCAGGCCCGGCTGGCGTCGTGCAGCCTGTCCTGCATCGCCAGGTTGACCGGCTCCAGCTCGACGCCGAGCTGGAGGAGCAGGAGGTCGCGGTAGAGCGAGAGCAGGTCGACCAGGATGCGGTCGATGCCGTCGCGCAGCCCGCGGGTCGCCCGGCGCTTCTGGTCCTCCTCCATCGCCCGCAGCTGGGCGCGAAGGGCGGGCGGGACGGTGCCGCCGGGCTCCACCCCGAGCGAGCGCAGGGCGTGCTCGCGCTCCTCGGCATCCCGCTCCTCGGTGATCGCCTTCGCGTCCTCGCCGGCCAGCTCGAGCAGCTTGGCCGCGCCGAGGACCGCGTCAGAGACCGAGCGGAGGTCCAGCGCGATCTCGAGGGTCTCGCGGCGACGGCGGCGGGCATCATCGCTGGTGGCCAGGCGATGCGCCATGCCGATGTGGCTCTGCGCCTCGCGCGCGGCCCTGGTGGCCGTCGGCAGGTCCACGCCGTCGCGGCGCGCGATCAGGGCGGCGACCTCGTCGACGCGCGGCACCCGCAGCCGCACGCTGCGCACCCGGGAGCGGATGGTCGGGATGAGGTCGGCCTCGCTGGGGGCGCAGAGGATCCAGACCGTGCGCGGCGGCGGCTCCTCCAGCGCCTTGAGCAGCACGTTGGAGGTGCGCTCCACCATGCGGTCCGCGTCCTCGATCACCATCACGCGGTAGCGGGAGACCGACGGGGAGTACTGCGACGACGCCACCAGCCGGCGGACGTCCTCCATCTTGATGATGACGCCCTCCGTCGACAGCACCCCGAGATCCGGATGGGTCCTGGCCTCCACCTGCCGGCGGGTCGCCTCGTCGTCATCGCCGTCGCTGAGCAGGGCGGTCGCGAAGGCGTACGCGAGGTTGGAGCGCCCAGAGCCCGGAGGCCCGGTGATCAGCCAGGAGTGCGTCATCGCCGAGTCGGGGGCGGCGGCAGACTCCGCGGCAGCGGCCCGGAAGACGGCGATCGCCTCCTGCTGGCCGGTGAGCTCATCCCAGACGGACATAGCGCAACCCTAGACGGCTCGGCTGACGGTCGGCCATCAGCCGAGGAGGCCGGCCACGCGCTCGCGGATCGCGTCGGCGATGCTCTGCACCGGCCGGGTCGCGTCGAGCACCAGGAACCTCGTCGGCTCGCGATCGGCGAGCTCGAGATAGGACCGGCGCACCCGCGCGTGGAACTCGTCCTGCTCCGCCTCGAGCCGGTCGTAGCGGGTGCGCGCCTCGGCGAGCCGTGCCCTGCCGGTGACGACGTCGAGGTCGAGCAGGATGGTCAGATCGGGCAGGAAGCCCTCGGTCGCCCAGAGCGACAGCTCGCGCACCTCCGCCGGATCGAGGACGCGGCCCGCGCCCTGGTAGGCCACCGAGGAGTCGAGGTAGCGATCCTGGATCACGATCTCTCCGCGCTCGACGGCCGGCCGGACCTTCGTGGCGATGTTGTGCGCCCGATCCGCCGCGTAGATCAGCGCCTCGGCGCGCGGGGCGATGTGCCCCCGCCGGTGCAGCACGATCTCGCGCAGCTCCAGACCCAGATCGGTGCCGCCCGGCTCCCGCCCGCGGAGCACCGTGCGCCCCTGGGCCGAGAGCCACTCCGCCAGCAGCTCCGCCTGGGTGGTCTTGCCGGAGCCGTCGCCGCCCTCGAAGGTGATGAAGAGGCCGGCCACGCTACTTCTTCGACGCGGCGGGCTTCTTCGCCGCCGGCTTCTTCTTGGCCGTCGACTTCGCCGCGGGCTTGGCCTTCGGCTTCGCGGGACCCTTCGCCCTCTTGTCGGCGAGCAGCTGCACCGCCCGGTCGAAGTCGATCTCCTCGACGGTCTCGCCGCGCGGGATGGTCGCGTTGGTCACGCCGTCGGTCACGTACGGACCGAAGCGGCCGTCCTTGACCTTGATCGGCTTGCCGCTCTCCGGGTCCTCGGCGAACTCCTTCAGCGCGCTCGATGCCCGGCGGGCGCCGTACTTGGGCTGGGCGAAGATCTCCAGAGCTCCGGGAAGGTCGATCGTGAAGATCTGGTCCTCCTCGGTGAGCGACCTGCTGTCGGTCCCCTTCTTCAGGTACGGGCCGAATCGGCCGTTCTGCGCGGTGATGTCCTCGCCGGTCTCCGGATCCTGGCCGACCACCCGCGGCAGGTCGAGCAGGCGAAGCGCGGTCTCCAGGTCGATGGTCGCGAGGTCCATCGACTTGAACAGCGAGGCGGTCCGCGGCTTCGGGGCGTTCTTCTTGGCCGTGGCCTTCTTCTTCGGCGCATCCGCCACCTCGCCGGTGCCGGGGTCGACGACGAGCTCGCCCTCGGGCTCGGGGTCGAGCTCGGTGACGTAGGGACCGAAGCGACCGTCCTTCGCGACGATGTTCTTGCCGTTCTCGGGGTTGACCCCGATCACCCGGTCGACCACGACCGGGGCGTCGACGAGCTCCCGCGCCTTCTCGACCGTCAGCTCGTCCGGCGCCAGCTCCGGCGGGATGTTGACCCGGCGCGGGGCCGCCTCTGGCGTCTCCGGCGGCACCTCGAGATACGGCCCGTACTTGCCGATCCGCAGGGTGATGTCGTCGCTCAGCGCTATCGAGTTGATGCTCTTGGCGTCGATGTCGCCGAGGTTGTCGATGACGCTGCGCAGGCCGCGGTGCTTGTCGCTGCCGAAGTAGAAGCCGGTGAGCCAGTCGACCCGGTCCTCCTCGCCGCCGGCGATGCGGTCGAGGTCCTCCTCCATCCCGGCGGTGAAGTCGTACTCCACCAGGTCGCGGAAGTAGTCCTCCAGCAGCCGCACCACGGAGAACGCGATCCAGTTCGGCACCAGCGCGGTGCCGCGCGGGGTGACGTAGCCGCGGTCGATGATCGTCGAGATGATCGAGGCGTAGGTGGAGGGCCGCCCGATGCCCAGCTCCTCGAGGGTCTTCACCAGGCTCGCCTCGGTGTACCGCGGCGGGGCGCTCGTGTCGTGGCCCTTCGCCTCCAGGTCGACGACGTTCAGCTTCTGTCCCTCGGTCAGCGGCGGGAGCTTGGCCTCCGCCGGCTCCGCGCTCTCCTCGCGCTCCTCGTCCTTGCTCTCCTCGTAGGCCTGCATGAAGCCGCGGAAGGTGATCACGGTGCCGCTCGCGCTGAACTCGGCGGTCGATCCGTCCTTCATCGGCCCGGCGGCGATGGTGACCGAGGCGGTCGAGCCCTTGGCGTCGGCCATCTGGGAGGCGACAGTGCGCTTCCAGATCAGGTCGTAGAGCTTCCAGTCGTTGCCCCGCAGCGTGCCCTCGAGCTCACCGGGGGTGCGGAAGGTGTCGCCGGCCGGCCGGATCGCCTCGTGCGCCTCCTGCGCGTTCTTGCTCTTGCTCGCGTAGACGCGGGGCTTGTCGGAGACGCTCTCCTGCCCGTACAGCGCCGCGGCCTGCGAGCGGGCCGCGTTCAC
>Ga0182749_1000562_pt1 | contig 33526 bp, 29 predicted proteins | sample eDN3rd37CKraftMG_FD_128875 | JGI IMG/M metagenome (GOLD analysis project Ga0182749, IMG submission 128875) | Enriched Miracle-Growth compost microbial communities from Emeryville, California, USA - eDNA 3rd pass 37_C Kraft MG (version 2) (version 2) ...
CGATCGAGAGACAGTGCACGCCGTTCCGCTCGCCGATCGAGCCGTCGTCGCGGAGATGGAACTTGGGGACGATGAAGCAGGAGATGCCGGCCGTCCCCTCGGGCGCGCCCGGGGTGCGGGCGAGCACCAGGTGGATCGTCTGCTCGGCCAGGTCGTGCTCGCCGTAGGTGATGAAGATCTTCTGGCCGCTGATCGAATAGGTGCCGTCGTCGTTCGGCACCGCCCGGGTGGTGAGGGCGCCGACGTCGGAGCCCGCCTGCGGCTCGGTGAGGTTCATGGTCCCGGTCCATTCGCCGCTGACCATCTTCGGCAGATAGGTCGCCTTCTGCTCCTCGGATCCGTAGTTCAGCAGCGCCTCGATCGCGCCCTGGGTGAGCAGCGGGCAGAGCGAGAAGGCCATGTTGGAGCTGCCCAGCATCTCCTGGATCGACAGCCCGACCGACCACGGGAAACCGCCGCCGCCGAACTCCTCGGGAAAGGGCAGCGAGTTCCAGCCGGCGGCGACGTACTTGGTGTACGCATCTCTGAAGCCGGTGGGCGTGGTCACCGTGCCGTCGGCCTGGCGCTGCGCGCCCTCGACGTCGCCGGCGACGTCGGTGGGCGCGACCACCTCGCTCATGAACGCGCCGGCCTCGGAGAGCAGCCCGTTCACCGTGTCGAGGTCCGCGTGCTCGTAGCCCGGCAGCGCGGCCAGGTCGGGATAGCCGACCACCTTCTCGAGGACGAAGGACAGGTCTTCCAGGGGTGCTCTGTAGTCGCTCACCACGCCAGCGTAGGGCTGTCCACAGAAGGCCGGTGATTCGGTTGTGGGAATCCACCAGCGGTCCTCGGCCGAGGCCGGGGGCTATTTGTGCGCCGCCGCGAGCGCCTCGCGCTCCCTGGTCGCCCTGGCCCGCTCGCGCAGCTCGAACTTGAGCACCTTCATCGTCGCGTTGCGCGGCAGGTCGTCCACGATCAGCACCCGCCGCGGCACCTTGAAGTTCGCGAGGCTCCGGCGGGCGAAGTCGATCACCTCGGACTCGGTGAGCTCGGCGCCCTCCTTGGGAACGACGTAGGCCCAGCCGACCTCGCCCAGGCGATCGTCCTCGACGCCGACCACCGCCGCGTGCTGGATGCCGGGATGCTTGACCAGGGCGCTCTCGATCTCCGCCGGATAGGCGTTGAAGCCGCCGACGATGAACATGTCCTTGATCCGGTCGGTGATCGTGAGGTTGCCGCCGTCATCGAGGAATCCGATGTCTCCGGTGCGCAGGCGCCCGTCGGGGGTCAGCGCCTTCTCCGTCTCCTCGGGGTCATCCCAGTACCCGGTCATCACCTGATATCCGTCGACGAGGATCTCGCCGGGCTCGTTCGGCGGCAGCGGCGCTCCGTCCCGGTCGACGATGACGACCTCCACCCCGTCGACCGGTCTGCCCGCGGTCGCCGCCACCACCTCGATCGGGTCGCCGGGGCGCGACACCGTGACCACGGCGTGCGCCTCGGTCAGCCCGTACGCGCTGTAGACGGCCTCGAACCCGAGCACATCGCGGATTCCCTCGATCACCGTGAACGGCACGTTGGCCGCCGAGGCCGCAGCGACCCGCAGCGTGCTCAGATCGAACTCGCCGCGACGGGGGTGATTCATCAGGTCGACGAAGATCGTCGGCGGGCCGAGCAGCACCGACACCCTCTCCCGCTCGATCAGCTCGAGCAGGCCGAGCGCGTCGAAGGTGGCGACGGGGATGATGGTCACCCCCTTCATCAGGCCGCCGAGCATCCCGTTCTTGTAGCCGAAGCAGTGGAAGAAGGGCGGCACTATGGCGTGGATGTCCCGCTCGTCGATGCACAGGTCGTCCATCAGCCAGCTGTAGACGCGGACCGTCACCTGGTGGCTGTGCGGGACGCCCTTGGGAGAACCGGTGGTGCCGGAGGTGAACATGATGTCGCTGATGTCGCCGCCGCCGATCGCCGCCGCGCGCTCGAGGATCTCGGACTCCGGCACCGCGGCGCCGGCCGCGAGGAAGTCGCCGAAGGTCGTCGTGCCGTCGATGACGGCATCGTCGAGCACCACGATGCGGGTCACCGCCTCGGTTCCGGCCGCGCCCTCCTTGATCATCCCGACGTGGTCGACGCCGAGGAAGTCGCCGACCGTCACGACCGCGGCCGCCCCGCTCTTGCGAAGGATGTACCCGAGCTCCGCCGCCTTGAAACGGGTGTTGAGCGGGATCACGATCCCGCCGGCGGCGTGGATTCCGAGAGCCGCCTGCGCCCAGCGCGCGGAGTTGGGGCCGAGCAGGGCCACTCTGTCGCCGGGCCGGATGCCCAGGGCGATATAGGCGCGGCCCGCCTCGAGCATGCGCTGCTCCATGTCGCGGAACGACCATGACACGTCGCCGTCGATGATGTAGGTCTTGTCGCCGTAGGCGACCGCAGAGTGGTGGACCATCGCGGGAATCGTCGGGTAGAGCTCGTCGTAACGCAAGGGACAACCCTTCTTCGCTCGCCGTACGCGACCGACGCGTCGTTGCGCCGGAGCGGGCCGGCGACGAATCGCCGGCGTCGTGACACATCGTACAAGCGCCACGGGCGGCGGGGGACGTTCATCCGGTCGGATCCGCTCGATCAGGGCCGGACCGGCCCGAGCGGTCGATTCCGAGCGCCGCCATCACCTGGAGCGCAACCGTCCGGCCCGCCCGGTTCGCCCCGATCGTGCTGGCCTGAGGGCCGTAGCCGGCGAGGAAGACCCGCGGGTTCCGCACCGACCTGCCGTTCTCCACCCGGATGCCGCCGGTCGACTCGCGCAGGCGAAGCGGCGCCAGGTGGGCGAGATCCGATCTGAACCCGGTCGCCCAGATGATCGCGTCGGCCGGCTCGAAGCCGCCGTCGGCCCAGCGCACGCCGTCCGGCTCGATCGAGCTGAACATCCGCCGGTCGACCAGCAGACCGCGGTCGCGCGCGGCGAGGTTCTTCGGGGTCGCGGGCAGCCCGGTGCCGCCGGAGATGCTCGGCAGCGCCCGACCGGCCCTGGCCGCCGCGTCCTGGACAGCCACGGCCTCGACGCCGCCCTCCGGGTTGTCGGTGAACTCCACCGGGCGCCGGGTCACCCAGACCGTGGACGCCGCCACCCCCTCCAGTTCGTGCAGGAAGCCCGTGGCCGAGGTGCCGCCTCCCACCACGATCACCCGCTTGCCCTCGAAGTCGGAGGCCGAGCGGTACTCCGGCGTGCCGATCTGCACGCCGGAGAAGGTCTCGGCTCCCGGATAGTACGGACGGAACGGGGTGCCCCAGGTCCCGCTCGCGTTCACCAGGATCTCGCAGCGGATGCCGCCCGTGCCCGTCTGCACGAGAAGTCGCCGGTCCGGCCGCTCCGTCACGGCCTGGACCTCGACCGGGCGCAGGACCTCCAGCCCGAAGAACTCCTCGTAGCGCGAGTAGTACTCGACCACCACGTCGCGGGCCGGGCGGCTCTGGTCGGCGGTCTCGAAGCTCAGGCCCATGTCCTTCATCCCGGGCAGGTCGCTCACCCGATGGGTGAGATCGAGCCGAAGCGACTCCCAGCGATGCTGCCACGCCCCGCCGGCGGTCGGCCCGCGGTCGAGCACGACGAAGCCGGTTCCCGGCTCCAGGCCCAGCCGGCGCAGGTGGTACGCGACCGAGAGCCCGGCCTGGCCGGCACCGATCACGACGACCCGGCTCCCGGTCGGCTGCTGGGGATCGGTCAGCCGAGGTACACGTCGGGACCCGCGACTGTCCATCCCTCTCCTTCACATCCGGGTATTGGCCGAGCTCTCCACCAGCCACGTGTCTACCGCGTCCCGATCGCCAGTCGCGGCGTATTCTCCCTGGCGAGGCCCGTCACTTTTCCCCGGCGAGGCCCGTCACGCCGAGGGCAGAATGGATGCATGATCATGACGCCGGACACCGTCGGGGCGGTCATCGCCGCCTTCGGAGCGGCGGCGACGGTCCTGGCCGGAGTCTTCGGTCTGCTCGCCTGGTTCAGTCGTAAGCTCGACGCGCAGTTCGAGAAGATCGACGCCCGGTTCGAGAAGATCGATACCCGGTTCGAGAAGATCGATACTCGGTTCGAGAAGATCGACGCGCGGCTCGACAGGCTCACCGACGAGGTAACCGAGGTCAAGATCGCGATCGCGCGGCTCGAAGGCCCGCGTCCCGGGCTGCAGTTCATCGGCTCCCGTTAGCCGGTGTCGGCGACCCGCCTGCCGATTCACTCGCCGGCGGAGGGGGCGCTCGCCAGTGCCCGGCCGTACAGGTCCGGGTCGGCGCGCGTCGCCCGCGATACGACCAGATGCCGCGGCGACAGACGCCGGGCGTGGTGACCCGCATACGGCAGCTCGATCACGAGCTCCAGCCCGGCGCGCCAGGCCTCGACCAGCGCGGGAAGGCAGACCCGCTCCGGCTGCCGATCGAGCGGGAGCCGCTGCTTCGGGCGCAGGCCGTCCCTCCACCGGGCGAGCGCGTCCCGGTCGATGCCCTCCTCGCCATGCTCCGCCTGCCAGGAGGGCGGAGATGCCGGATGAAGCGGCCGCCCCGGCCGGGAGCGGGTGCGCAGGAGCTCGGGGGTCGGCCCCTGCCGCGGATCCCGGATCGAGTACCAGTCCCAGGCCCGTCGCCACGCGCGGCGCCACCGCTCGCCCCACTCGTCGGGACCGGCCGTCGGAGGTGGCGCCGAAGCGCCAGGATCCGGCTCCGGCTCCAGTGCCGGTATCGCGGCCCCGGGTGCGATCTTCCACGCGCTGCGGATGAACAGGAGCTCCAGGATGCCGTTCGGATCGTCCTCGACGGCGATGACCATGTCGTGAGGCCACGAATTGCCCGGCATCGGCCTGCTCGAACGCATGCCTCAGGGTCTCACGGCACGCCGACCGGGCGCTATCCCTAGCCCCACTCGGTGACGGGAAGGCCATCGCCGTCGTGCGCGCTTCCGACGAGGATGACGATCCAATCGATGAGAGGCCAGATCCCCAGAGTGAGCCAGCCCACCAGCAGCTTCGCCACTCCCATGCCGATGTTGCCCAGGTAGAACCTGTCGACGCCGAGACCGCCGAGGAAGAAGCCGAGGACCGCCGCCACGGTCCGGCTCTTGGGCGACGCGGCGCCCGCCTGCCGCACCAGCGGCCGGGACTGCGAATAGGCGGTGCCGTCCCACCAGTGCTCCAGGGCGGGATTGCTCGGATCCGGGTACCACCCGGGAGGGGCCGTGTTGGTCATTCCGCCATGCTGGCGGAGGCTGTGCGGGAGGTCAACCGCTACTTCTTCTCCTTCTTGACCTCGGTGTCCCCCGAGAGCGCGGCGATGAACGCCTCCTGGGGCACCTCGACGCGACCGACCATCTTCATCCGCTTCTTGCCCTCCTTCTGCTTCTCGAGCAGCTTGCGCTTGCGGGTGATGTCGCCGCCGTAGCACTTGGCCAGCACGTCCTTGCGCATGGCGCTGATCGTCTCGCGAGCGATGATCCGAGCGCCGATCGCGGCCTGGATCGGAACCTCGAACTGCTGGCGCGGGATGAGCTTCTTGAGCCGCTCGGCCATCATCGTGCCGTAGGCGTAGGCCTTGTCGCGGTGCACTATCGCGCTGAACGCGTCGACGGGCTCTCCCTGGAGCAGGATGTCGACCTTCACCAGGTCCGCCTCCGCGTCGCCGGCCGGCTCGTAGTCGAGCGAGGCATAGCCCGCCGTCTTGGACTTGAGCTGGTCGAAGAAGTCGAAGACGATCTCGCCGAGCGGGATCGTGTACTTGATCTCCACACGATCCTCGCCGAGGTAGTCCATGCCGATCAGCGCGCCGCGGCGGCTCTGGCACAGCTCCATGATCGTTCCGACGTAGTCCTTGGGCGCGAGGATCGCCGCCTTCACCATCGGCTCGCTCACGCTGGCGATCTTGGTTCCGGTCGGGAACTCGCTCGGATTGGTGACGGTGAACCGCTTCCTGTCCTCGGTGGTCACCTCGTAGGTGACCGACGGCGCGGTGGAGATGAGGTCGAGGCCGAACTCGCGCTCCAGCCGCTCGGTCACGATCTCGAGGTGCAGCAGCCCCAGGAAACCGCAGCGGAAGCCGAAGCCGAGGGCGACCGAGGTCTCCGGCTCGTAGGCGAGCGCGGCGTCGGAGAGCTTGAGCTTGTCGAGCGCCTCGCGCAGCACCGGGTAGTCGGATCCGTCGATCGGATACAGCCCGGAGAAGACCATCGGCTTGGGGTCGGTGTACCCGGGCAGCGGATCGCTGGACGGCTTCGCCGCGGTGGTCACGGTGTCGCCGACCTTGGACTGCCGCACGTCCTTGACGCCGGTGATCAGGTAGCCGACCTCGCCGACGCCGAGGCCCTTGGTGGGGATCGGCTCGGGCGAGCTCACCCCGATCTCGAGGAGCTCGTGGACGGCGCGGGTCGACATCATCTGGATCTTCTCGCGCGGGTTCAGAGCGCCGTCGATCATGCGGACGTAGGTGATCACGCCGCGGTAGGAGTCGTACACGGAGTCGAAGATCATCGCGCGGGAGGGCGCGGAAGGGTCTCCGACGGGGGCCGGGACGACCTCCACCACCCGGTCGAGCAGGGCCTCGACCCCGGCGCCGGTCTTGCCGCTCACCCGGAGCACGTCGTCCGGGTCCCCGCCGATCAGGCCGGCGAGCTCCTTCGCGTACTTCTCGGGATCCGCCGCCGGCAGGTCGATCTTGTTGAGAACGGGGATGATCGTGAGGTCGTTGTCGAGGGCCAGGTACAGGTTGGCCAGGGTCTGCGCCTCGATGCCCTGGGCCGCATCCACCAGCAGGATGGCCCCCTCGCAGGCGGCGAGCGAACGGGACACCTCGTAGGTGAAGTCGACGTGGCCCGGGGTGTCGATCATGTTGAGGGCGTAGGTCTTCCGGTCGACGGCCCACGGCATCCGCACCGCCTGGCTCTTGATCGTGATGCCGCGCTCGCGCTCGATGTCCATGCGGTCGAGGTACTGGGCCCGCATGTCCCGGTCGCTGACCACCCCGGTGATGCCGAGCATCCGGTCGGCCAGGGTCGATTTGCCGTGGTCGATGTGGGCGATGATGCAGAAGTTGCGGATCGCCGCGGGGTCGGTCGAGGCCGGCTCGAGGGACGTGGCTGCGCGGGGGGACATGGCGACCCATTCTCCCATGCGCCGGAGGGTCGCCCCGTCTGTCGCCCCGGGCCGGCGCCGCCGGCGGTCTGCGCTACAGCGCGGCGAAGGGAAGGGCCAGGAGTGCCGCGGGAACCGCGAAACCGACCACGATCAGGCCGCCGAGCAGCGGCAGCCCGGCCATGACCCCGCCGAGCACGATGCCCCAGATGGCGAAGCGGCGGCTGGACGGCTCCCTGCGCAGCGCCATGATGCCGAAGACGACGGCGGCGATCGGGACGACGAAGGTGAAGCCGGTGACGATCGAGACCAGCCCGAGCACCAGGCTCATGATGCCGTAGGTGCCGGCGGAGGCCGCGACGGGAGCAGCCGGAGCTGTCGGGATCTCGGTGGCGGGCTGGGTGGCGGACATGGGTTCTCCTTCTCGTGGACGGTGATTCCACGCTAGGAGTGCGACGGGCATCCGCCCATCCGGCTAACCCCCGGGAATGCTCGGGTGGCAGCCCGACGCCCCGCGAGCGAGGTGACGAATGCGATTGCCGGAGGACCTCGCGTGCTGCTAAAGTGATTCCTTGGTTTGCGTGTGGATTCTCCGCACGATTCGCCGCGCTCGCAGCGGCCCACCGATCTTCTTACGAAGCTTCTCGAACGAAAGACTCTTCCTTTGGCAAACATCAAGTCGCAGATCAAGCGCATCGGCACCAACAAGAAGGCCCAGGAGCGCAACAAGGCCGTCAAGAGCGAGGTCAAGACCGCCATCCGCGTCACCCGCGAGGCCGTCGTCGCCGGCGACAAGGAGAAGGCCGCGGCCGCCCTCCTGCTCGCCTCGAAGAAGCTCGACAAGGCCGCCAGCAAGGGCGTGCTGCACAAGAACCAGGCGGCGAACCGCAAGTCGGCCATCGCCAAGCAGGTCGCAGCGCTCTAAGGCCTCACCGCTTTCCGGAAGGACCCCGTCTCGATGAGGCGGGGTCCTTCCTGTTGCGCCCCGGGCCTGTTGCACCGGGCGTGTTGCACCGGGCTCACCGGTGTTGCGCCGTGCCACTCCGGTTGCCCGACGGTCACCGGTCTCGGTCCGGGCGTTCTCCGCGGATCCGGGCGTCCGCGGATCCGGGCGTTCTCCGCGATCCGGGCGCTCTCCGCGGATCCGGGCGACTGGTTCCGCCCGCTTGGGCGGAAGACGCCCGCGTTCCGGCGGGCCCGGCCCCGGCGATCCCGGCGCCGGCGAGCCGGGCCCCGGCGGGCCGGGCCAGGCCGGGGAACACCCACCGGGCACGACGCGGGGCGGGCTACGAGCCGCGCCGGGCGATCACGCCGATCATGCGCTCGACGGCGTAGACCGGGTCGCGGCCCTCGCCCTTGATCTGGTGGTCGGTCTCGGCGATGAGCTCGATCGCGCGGCCGAGACCGCGGTCGTCCCAGCCCTGGAGGTCGCGCCTGGCCCGGTCGACCTGCCAGGGGGCGAGGCCGAGCCGCCCGGCGAGCTGGCCGCTCGATCCGCGGGTTCCGGCCACCTTCGCCATGGTGCGCAGCTTGCTCGCGAAGGCGGCGACGATGGGCACCGGGTCCGCGCCGGAGGCGACGGCGTGCCGCAGCAGCACCAGCGCCTCGCCCTGCCTGCCCGCGATAGCGACATCCGCGACCCTGAAGGCGTTGGTCTCGACCCGGCCGGAGTAGTACTTCTCCACGATCGGCTCGGTGATCTCCCCGGTCTCGTCGGAGATCAGCTGCTGGCAGGCGGCGGCCAGTTCCGCGAGGTCGTCCGAGAAGGCGGAGGTCAGGGCGCGGAGGGCGCCGGAGGTGATGCGGCGCCCCGCGCCGGAGAACTCGGCCGCGGCGAACTCGTAGCGCTCCGAATCCTTCTTGAGCTCGGCGCAGAGGATCTCGATGCCGCCGCCGAGACCGCCTCGCACCGCGTCGAGCAGCCTCTTTCCGCGCACCCCTCCCCCGTGCCTGAGCACGACGTAGGTGCCATCGGCCGGGGACTCCAGGTAGGCCATCACCTCCTCGAGGAAGGCGTCGGTGCACTTCTCCACGCCGCCCGCCCGGATCAGGCGGGGCTCGCCGAACAGCGACGGGCTGGCCAGGGTGAGCAGCTCTCCCGGGGCGTAGGTGCCGGCATCGATGTCGCTGACCTCGAGATTCGGGTCCTCGGCGCGCAGCAGATCGCGCAGCGAACGGATCGCGCGGTCCGCGAGGAAGGCCTCCGGCCCGGAGACCAGGATCACGGGAGCCGGGCGCACCCTGTCCCAGCCGAGCTGCGGAATGGCCGGCGCGGCCTTCTGCGCCGACTTCGACGACGCCGATCTGGATGCCGCCCTGCCTGCCACCTGGCTCCCTCGTGCTCGTCCGGCCCTCTGCTCGACCGGCACCAGCCTATCCGCGGCCGCCGACCTCCGGCGGGGCCCGCTCCGACCAGACCGCGACCGAGCCGTCGCCGGCGGGCGAGAGCAGGATCATCCCCTCCAGATCCGTGCGGACCGCCGTGGTGCCGGCCGCCGCGAGGATGCCGAGCAGCCTGGCGGTCGGATGCCCGTAGCCGTTGTCCGCGCCGACGCTGATCAGTCCGATCGCGGCGCCGATGCGATCGTAGAGCGCCGCGGACTGATCGGCGGAGCCGTGATGCGCGACCTTCACGACCTCGGTCCGCTGTAGCCGGTTCGCGGCGGAGAGCATGCCCTGCGCGCGCTCGCCGAGGTCTCCGAGGAACAGGGCGCTCAGGCAGCCGGCGGCGCAGTCGACCGCCAGCGTCACGCTGGCGTCGTTCCCCGGCTCGGGCGCCGGGCGCGCTCTCGGCCAGAGCACCCGCCAGTCGAGCTCACCCAGCACGCCGTGCATGCCGCGAGAAGCCTGCCGGACCTCGGCTCCCCCCGCCGCCAGGTCATCGAGCAGCCGCCGATCGCGATCGTCGGCAGGCGGACCGGTCAGCACCAGCTGCGCCATCCCGATGACCGCGTCGGTGCCGCCGACGTGGTCGTGATCGAAGTGCGTGAGCACGAGCAGGTCGAGCCGGGTGACGCCGAGGGCGGAGAGGCAGCCGGCGAGCGGCTCCGGATCGGGCCCGGTGTCGACCAGTCCCACCCGGCCCGCACTGCGCAGGAGCACCGCGTCGCCCTGGCCGATGTCGCAGGCGGCGATCTGCCAGTCACCGGGCCGCCCCAGCCGGATCCGGGCCGCGTCGCCGGCGATCACGCCGAGATACCCCGCGGCGATCAGCCCGGCCAGCAGGGCCGCGACGAGCCGGGGTCGGCGATTCCGGACCAGGAGGGCGACGAGCACGGCGACCGTCGCGAGCACCAGCAGGGCGACGCCTCCCGCTCCCCCCGGCCAGGGCAGGGCGGCTCCGGGTGCCGAGGCGAAGAACCTGGCGACGGCGGCGATCCACGCCGCGGGAAGCCAGGCGACCCAGGCCAGCGCCTGGCCGAGCCACGGCAGCGGCGCGACGACCAGGCAGGCGATCAGCCCGAGCACCGTGGCCAGCGGGGCGGCCGGCTCGGCGAGCACGTTGGCGACGACCCCGTAGGCGGGGATCGACGGTGCAAGGAGGATGAGCACCGGCTGGCAGGCGAGCTGCGCGGCGATCGGTACTGCGAGCACCACCGCGAGCCACCGCGGCAGCCAGCGGCCCAGCCGCTCGGCCAGCGGACCCGCGAACAGGAGCAGGCCGGCCGTCGCCAGGACGGACAGCGCGAAGCCGTAGTCGCGTGCCAGCCACGGGTCGGCGACCAGGAGAACGAGGACGGCCAGCCCGAGCACCGGCACTCCCCGCGCGGGCCGGCCGCGTGCCAGCGCGACCAGGACGACTCCCGCCATGACCGCGGCGCGCAGGACGCTGGGCTGGGGCGTGACCAGCACCACGAAGCCGACCAGGGCGACCAGCGCGAGGAGCACCCGCCACGGCCTCCGCATCCCGATCCGCCCGGCGACGGCCATCACCAGCCCGACCACCACCGCGCAGTTCGCCCCGGAGACGGCGGTGAGGTGGCTGAGCGACGACGCCTTCATCGCGGCATCGAGGTCGTCGGGAACCGCGCTGTCGTCTCCGATCGCGAGCCCGGGCAGCAGCAGTCCGCCGTCCCCCGGCAGCGCCGACGCGGCGTCGCGCAGCCCGTCGCGAAGCCCGTCGGCGGCGAACAGGATCGCCGCGGGCCGGGCGACCTCGACCGGGGCCTCTCTGGCGAACAGGAGGAAGGCCTCGCGCTCCCCCGGATCCGCGACGACCAGCTGCCCGACGACGCTCAGGTCCGAGCCGAGCCTCAGGCGCGGCAGGTGCTCTTCGGGGTCGGGGAACACGGTCACCGGCACCGACCAGCCCGAGCCGAGACCGGCGGCCTCGTGCAGGGTCGCGGCGAAGGCCCGGTCCGAGGTCGTCTGCTCGACGGTCACCGTGGCCACGACCTGCCCGTGGCGATCCGCCGCCTCCGCCAGCTCGGCCGGCATCCGTCCACCGGCTCCGACGGCCGCGACCGAGAGCAGCATGGCGCAGGCCGCCATGGCGATGGCCACGAGGGTCAGCCGGCGCAGGCGCAGCGCGACGACCGCCGTGCCGATCGCGAACGCCCACGCCGCGATCGCCGTGCCTCCGAGCGCCTGCGGCGCCCCCAGCAGCAGAGCGAGCACCGCCCACGCGATGCCAGCCGGGAGGGCGAGCCGGGCATCGGCTCTCATACGGTGACGAGGTCCTTCAGGCCGTCGAAGGTCTTCTGGCCGATGCCCGTCACGTTCATCAGATCGTCGACGGTGCCGAACCTGCCGTTGGCCTCGCGCCAGTCGATGATGCGCTGCGCCACCGCCGGGCCGATCCTGGGCAGGGTGTCCAGCTCGTCCACTCCGGCGGTGTTGAGGTTGACCTTTCCGGCGGTCGTGCCCGCGGCGGCCGGTGCGGGAGCCGCGCCGATCACCGGGACCACCACCTGCTCCCCGTCGACCAGTGGGCGGGCGAGGTTGAGCTGGCCCTGGTCGGCCTCCGCGGTGAAGCCGCCGGCGGCCGCTATCGCGTCGACGGCCCGATCACCCTCGGCGAGCAGATACAGCCCCGGCCTCGCCACGGCGCCGAGCACGTGCACGTAGAGCGGCGCCGTCCGGTCGGGCGCCGCCGAGGCGGAGGGAGCCGCGACCTCCCGCGCCGAGCCGTGCGAGCCGAAGGCCGCCACCGCCACCGCGACGCCGAGACCGGCGAGCACGAGCACGATCGCCGCTCCGGCGCCCACCCGCAGCCTGCTGCGCGGCGGGGTGAGGATCCGGTCGGTCTCGGGCACGCGCCGACGCTAGGCCGCGGCGGACCACGGCGGGCACTTCCCGGCCGGATCGGGGATAACGTCGGCCTCAGCGGGGAGGCGGGGAGCGGTTACTGCCTGATCGCGATGTTGACCAGCTTGGGGGCGCGCACGATCACGTTCACGATCTCGGCGTCGCCGACGGTGCGCTTGACCGCCTCGGAGGAGCGCGCCAGCCTCTCCAGCTCGGCCGGCTCGATCTTCGGGCTCACCTCGAGACGGTCGCGCACCTTGCCGTTGACCTGCACGATCGCGGTGACCGAGCTCTCCACCAGGAGGGTCGGGTCGGCGCGGCGCCAGCCGTAGAGCGCGACCGACGGCGGGTAGCCCAGCGTCTCCCACATCTCCTCGGCCGTGTACGGGGCGAACAGGCTGAGCGCCAGGGCCACGGTCTCCGCCGCCTCGCGCACCGCGGCATCGGCGGGGCCCGGGCCGCCGTCGATCGTCTTGCGGGTGGCGTTCACCAGCTCCATCAGCCGGGCGACCACGACGTTGAACTTGAAGGCCTCGATCAGGCCCGGGGCCTCGGCGAGGAAACGGTGGGTGACCCGCCGCAGCTCGGTGTCGCCCGTCTTCCACTCCACCTCGGGGGCGCTGGTCACCTCGTTCGCGAGCCGCCAGGCGCGGGCCAGGAACTTCGCTGAGCCGGCCGGCGAGACATCGGCCCAGTCGATGTCGTCCTCCGGAGGGCCGGCGAAGGCCATGGTCAGCCGCACCGCGTCCGATCCGAACTCGTCGAGCTGGTCGGAGAGGCGCACCAGGTTGCCCCGGCTCTTCGACATGGCCGAGCCGTCCATCAGCACCATGCCCTGGTTGAGCAGGGCGGTGAAGGGCTCGGTGAACGAGACGTAGCCCAGGTCGAACAGCACCTTGGTGATGAAGCGGGCGTAGAGCAGGTGCAGGATGGCGTGGGTCACGCCTCCGACGTACTGGTCGACCGGCGCCCACTTCTCCGCCTCGGCGGGGTCGAAGGCGCGGGAGTCGTCGTTCGGGCTGAGGAAGCGCAGGAAGTACCAGGAGCTGTCGACGAAGGTGTCCATGGTGTCGGCGTCCCTGCGGGCCCTCGTCCCGTCCGGCAGGGTCACGTTGACCCAGTCCTCGGCCGCGCCGAGGGGCGACTGGCCCTTCGGCTGCAGGTCGAGGCCCTCGGACGGCGGCAGGGTCACCGGCAGCTGGTCCTCCGGCACGGGGATCTCCCGGCCGTCCTCGGTGTGCAGGATCGGGATCGGGGTGCCCCAGTAGCGCTGGCGGGAGATCAGCCAGTCGCGCAGCCGGTAGGTCTTCGCGGCGCGGCCGGCGCCGGTCTCCTCCAGGATCTCGATGATCCTGCGGATCGCGTTCGCCTTGCTCAGTCCGTCCAGGGGGCCGGAGTTGATCATCCGCCCCTCGCCGGTGAGCGCCTCGCCCGTGACCGCCGGATTCGGGATCTCCAGATCGATGTCGCCCTTCTCGAGCATCTCCGGCGTGATCACCGGGATGGCGCCGGTGACCGGAGCGGTGGTGTCGACGACCACCTTCACCGGCAGGCCGAAGGCCATCGCGAAGTCGAGGTCGCGCTGGTCGTGCGCTGGCACGGCCATCACCGCGCCGTGGCCGTAGTCGGCCAGCACGTAGTCCGCGGTCCAGATCGGCAGCCGCTCGCCGTTGACGGGGTTGATCGCGTAGCGCTCCAGGGGGATGCCGGTCTTGGTGCGGGTCGCATCCTGGCGTTCGATCTCGGTCGACTTCTGCACCCGCTCCAGATAGTCGGCGAAGCTCTGCTGCACCTCCGGGCTCGATCCGGCAGCGAGCTCCGCCGCCAGCTCGGAATCGGGCGCGACGACCATGAAGGTTGCGCCGTACAGCGTGTCCGGCCGGGTGGTGAACACGGGGATGCGCTCCTCGCGACCCTCGACCACGAACTCGACCTCGGCACCGGTCGAGCGCCCGATCCAGTTGCGCTGCATGGCGATGACCTTGGCCGGCCACGATCCCTCGAGCTGGTTCAGGTCGTCCAGCAGCCGGTCGGCGTAGTCGGTGATCTTGAAGTACCACTGGGTGAGCTTCTTCTTGGTGACGATGTTGTCGCAGCGCTCGCAGCGCCCGTCCACCACCTGCTCGTTGGCCAGCACCGTCTGGTCGAAGGGGCACCAGTTCACCCAGCTCGCCTTGCGATAGGCCAGGCCCTTCTCGTAGAGCTTGAGGAACAGCCACTGGTTCCACTTGTAGTACTCGGGATCGCTGGTGCGCAGCACGCGATTCCAGTCGAAGGAGGCGCCGATCCGCTTCATCGACACCTTCTGCTGCTCGATGTTCGCGTAGGTCCACTCGCGGGGGTCGGTTCCGCGCTTGATCGCCGCGTTCTCCGCGGGCAGGCCGAAGGAGTCCCAGCCGATCGGGTGCAGCACGTTGAAGCCCTGCTGGCGCCAGTAGCGCGCGATCACGTCGCCCAGCGTGTACGCCTCGGCATGACCCATGTGCAGGTCGCCGGAGGGATAGGGGAACATGTCCAGGATGTACTTGCGCGGCCGGTTGTCCGAGGCGTCGCCGGTGCTGAACAGGCCGAGCTCCTCCCAGCGCGCCTGCCACTTCTCCTGGATGGCCGCGACGTCGTACTGGGGGCCCTCTTCGGCCGTGGTGTTGTCCTCGTGGGGCACGGAACTCTCATTCATTGCGAAGGGTGGGACACGCGCGGAAGCCGCGCGGCGAAAGGGGCGGATGCGCCCGACATACAAGGGTACTAAACAGTGGAGGGCGCAGTCTGTTCCCCTGCTCCGAGGACCTCGAGCATCGCCGCGGCCTTCACCCTCACCTCGGCCAGCTCCTCCTCCGGAACCGACAGCGCGGTGATGCCGCCGCCCGCGCCCACCGTCGCGCCCGTCGCGTCGATCACTATCGACCGGATGACCATCGCCAGGTCGATGGCCCCGTCCAGCCCGAAGTACCCGAGCGCGCCGGAGAAGATGCCCCGCGCCCGCTGCTCCAGCCCGTCGAGGATCATCGTCGCGCTGAGCTTCGGGGCACCGGTCATCGATCCGGCGGGAAAGCAGGCGGCGACGACGTCCACTCCGGTGAGGCCGTCGGCGAGCCTGCCGTGCACGGTGCTGACCAGCTGGTGCACCTGCGCGTAGCTCTCGATCTGGAGCAGGGAGGGAACGCTCACGCTGCCGAGGGCGGCGACCCTGCCGATGTCGTTGCGCATCAGGTCGACGATCATCAGGTTCTCGGCCCGCTCCTTGTCGCTGCCGAGCAGCTCCGCTCGGAGCGCCTCGTCCTCCTCGGCCGTCGCGCCCCGGGGACGCGTGCCCTTGATCGGCTTCGACTCGATCATCCCGTCCGGCGAGACGGAGAGGAAGCGCTCGGGCGAGGCGCCGAGCACCGCCACCTCGCCCACCCTGAGGTACGCGCCGTGATGGGTCGGGCTCGACTCGCGAAGGGCGAGGTAGGTTCCGAAGGGCTCGAGCCGCCCGTCGACCCTCGCCTCGGTGGTGAGGCAGAGCTGGTACGCCTCGCCATCGGCTATCGCGTGCATGCAGCTGCGGATCATCGAGAGGTACTCGTCGTCGCCGTAGCGCCAGGCGGCGGTCCTCGGCACGGCCACGGCGGGCTCCGGCGCCGTCGCGGCGCGGAGCCTCTCGGCGGTGGCGGCCGCCCACCCCTCGTCCCATTCACCGCTCTCGCTCAGGGCGAGCAGGGCCACGGTGCCCGTCGCGTGGTCGAAGGCGAGCGCCCGGTCGACGAACATGAGGGCGGCGTCCGGGTAGCGGGACGTGCGATCCACCGCCACTCCCATGGTCTCGGACCGCAGCTCGTAGCCGAGCCAGCCCACCCAGCCGAGGGCGAAACCCGGGGTGGCGGCATCCGCCTCGATCCGCTCCGCGGCGAGCTGTCCACGCAGGAACTCGAGCACGCCGCCACTCAGCTCATCGGGACTCGCCACCCGCGCGGCCGCGCCGAGGTAGCTGACGCCGTCGACGGCACGGCTCCCGCTGTCCAGCCAGAACGCCGCCGGCGAATCCGCGTACAGCGCGGCGAAGGCCGCGGCGGGGTCGACCCATCCGTCGAACGTCTGGCGGAGCACCCGGCGCATGGCTCAGAGTCTAGGGTCACCGCGCCTGCCGGTGCGCCTACCCTGGGATCATGACCGTCGCCGCGATCTCACGCTGGCAGGAGGACGCCCTCGTGCCGGTGGAGGACTGCGAGCTGAGCCCGTCCGAGACCCTCGCGGCCGACTCGTGGCTGGTCGTCGACGGCGCGGTGCTGGCGCTCGAGCTGCACCGCTCCCGCTTCGCCGCCGCGGTCGCCGGGCGGGTGGACGAGAAGCCGCTCTCCGCGTTCTGGGACGCGGCGATCGCGGCGATCCCGCGCACCGGCGACTGGTTCCCCCGGGTCGAGCTGCGGTCGGGGGCGGCGGGCCCCGCGCTGCTCTTCCGGCTCAGGCCGGCGCCGCAGCGCCATCGCTCGGTGCGCCTCGCCACCCACCGCGGCGACGATCCGCGCACGGCGCCCGGGGTGAAGGGCCCGGCGACCGAGGCCCTGGCCCGCGCCAGGACGTCCGCCCAGGAGCGCGGTGCCGACGAGGCGGTGATGCTCTCACCGGAGGGCTACGTGGTGGAGGGCGCGTTCAGCGCGCTGCTCTGGTGGCGCGGCGGCTTCCTCTGCGTGCCGTCCGACGACCTGATCCGGGTCGACAGCGTGACCGCGAGGAGCGTTCTCGCGCTGGCCGCGGCGTTCGGCGTCGACGTGCACCGGGAGTCGGTCACCCCGGCTGAGCTGGACGGGCTCGAGGTCTGGTCGGTCAGCGCCCTGCACGGCATCCGGATCGTCACCGGATGGGTGGACGGACCGCTGACCGCAGAGGAGCCGGGCAGGCTGCGCGACTGGGTGGCACGACTCGAGCGGTTGCGCAAGCCTCTTCCGGCCGATGATCCGGTGATCTCGACTCACTAGGCTCTCCCCCGTGAACGACGTTCTCGGCTGGATCCTCGACACCGTCCGCGGTGTGGATCCCCTCCTCAGGATCGTCATCGCGACGATCGGGATCTTCGGCGAGACCTCGATCCTGATCGGTCTCATCGTGCCCGGGGACACCATCGTGCTCGTGGCGGCGACCGGGATCGAGAACTGGCTGCAGTGGGGCCTGATGCTGCTCTTTGTCGTCCTCGGCTCGCTGGGCGGCGAGAGCGTCGGCTTCGCCCTGGGGCGTCATTTCGGACCGAAGATCCGCGCCAGTCGGCTGGGCCGGCGGCTCGGGGAGCACAACTGGCGCAGGGCCCAACGCTACCTGGACCGCCGAGGAGGCATCGCGGTCTTCATCTCGCGCTTCCTGCCGGTGCTGCACGCGCTGATCCCGCTCACCGTCGGCATGAGCGCCATGAGCTACCGCCGGTTCCTCTCCTGGACCGCGCCCGCCTGTCTGCTGTGGGCCGGCGCCTACGTCTCGGTCGGCTGGCTCGCCGCGGACTCCTACCGCAGCCTGTCGACGCAGCTGCACTACGCCGGCTACCTCTTCGCCGCGATCCTGCTGCTGTTCGTGGTGGGCGTCTTCGTGGTCCGCAAGCTGATCGAACGCGCGGAGGCCAGGCACTACGACCACCCCGACGACCTCGCGGTGGAGCAGGACGAGACCCGCCGACCGTAGTCACCGGGCCTCGTCCTCGACCCGCGGCGAGGTTATTTGGTGAAGCCGTTGTCCTTGAGCCAATCGGTCGCCACCGTCTTCGGGTCCGCCTTCTCATCGCCTCCGGTACGCGAGTTGAACTCGAGCAGATCCTTAGTCGTAAGCTTCGCCGAGACTTTGTTCAACAACGATGTGACCTTGGAGGTCAGCTTGCCGGTTGTGCCGATCGGCACAACCTGCTGCGACGCGAACAGATTCTTCGGGTCATCAAGCGTCACGAGCTTGTTCTCGAGGATGGACGGTGTGGTCGAGTAGATGTCGGCGACCTGGGTCTGCCCTCCGAGCAGCGCCTTCAGCGTCGCAGGTCCGCCACCATCGTTGATCGGGGAGAAGGTGATGTTGTTCAGGCCGTAGACGCTCTTGAGCCCGGGAAGCCCGTCGGGTCTGGTCTCGAACTCCGGGTTCGCAGTCAGAGTCACCGACGAAAGCTTTGCCAGGTCACCGATTGACTTCAGATCGTTCTGCTGCGCGAAATCGGCCGTCACGTTCAGCGAGTCGGAGTCCGCCGCCGGTGCGAAATCAGCCGCCGTGAGTCCCTTCGGGAGCGCCTGGTCAAGCGCAGTCGCGACCTCGGAACTCGACTTCTGGTTGGCGTTCTTGTCGAGGAACGACAGTATGCTGCCCGCATACTCAGGGATCAGGTTGATCTCACCCTTCTCAAGAGCAGGGATATAGGCGGCGCGCGCACCGATATTGACCTTGTAACTCACCTTCACCCCGTCAGCGGCAAGCGCCTCACCGTAGATGTAGGCGAGAGTGACGTTTTCGGGGAAATTGGCTGAGCCGACCGTGATCGACTCGCTGTCGCCGTCACCCGAGCCGCTGAGGCTGCTCGAGTTCGAGCAACCGGCCAGGGTCAGGCCGACCGCGACCGCAGTGGCCACCGCGGCGATCGCGCCTCTGTGGGTCTTCTTCATGACTGCATACCTTCCTGGAGGGGTGGTGTCCCCACGATGGCCGCACGGCGGGATGCCCGCGACCGTTTCTTCGGCGAGGCCGAAGCCGCCCTACCACGGGAAACACCTCGCGGCAGAGCGAGTCTCTGGATGATGGCGAGCAGGCCGTCCACCACAAGGCAGAGAGCGGTGACGAGGATCGCACCCGCCACGAGCTGGACGAAATCGTTCTGCGACAGCCCGTTGATCAAATAGATGCCGAGACCACCGAACGCGAATGCTGAGGCAACAGTCGTCGTCGCGATCACCTGGAGGGTCATCGCCCGAAGACCCCCTACCAGCAGGCTGGCTGCCAGGGGCAGCTCCACTCGAAAGACGATCTGCCACTCTGTCAGACCCACAGCGCGCGCGGCATCGATGGTGTCGCGATTCACAGACTCGACCCCGGCATAGGCTCCTGCCAGCATCGGCGGGATGCCGAGAATCACCAGCACGATCGCGACCGGAACGGCGTTGACCGCGATGAGAAGGATGAGAATCGAGAGCAATCCGAGAGTCGGCAGGCCGCGTGCGACATTGGAGGCGAGGATCGCAGCGGTGCGCCCCCGACCGGTATGACCGATCAGCACCCCGAGCGGTACCGCTATCAACACCGCAATGACAATGCTGATGACGGAGATCTGCAACGTCTCCCCGAGCCGCTGCAAAATGGCAGGGTTGCCGTCTCGGCCGGCGACGCCGACCCAGTGTGAGCCGTCGAAGATCCATGAGAGCGCCTGGACGAAGATCATGCGGTCGTCAACTCCGGCACGACGAGCCGACGCGTGGGCTCACGCCGGTTCCATGGCATGAGGGCTCGGCCGATCGCGGTCAGGATGAGGTCGAACAGCCCTGCCACAAGGAGCACGGCGACAATGCCGACGAGGGCCTCGGTGAGAAACTGCCGCTGGAACGCATCAGTGAAGAACGAACCAAGATTCTCGATGCCGGTCAGCGCGCCGACACTGGCCAAGCTCACCGTGCTGACTGAGACGACCCGAACGCCGGCGAGAAGGATCGGTCCGGCCAACGGCAACTCGACCGCGAAGAAGCGTTGCCACCCCGAATATCCCATCGCGGTCGCAGATGCCGCCACATCCCGTGGCACAGCGGCGAAGGCGTCCGCAGCGGACCGAATCATCAGTGCGATTGCATAGAGTGTGAGCGCGATCACAAGATTGACCGGATCGAGGATCGCGAGCCCGAGCACGACCGGGACGAAGACGATCAAGGCTATCGCGGGAATCGTATAGACGATGTTGCCGATCACGAGCAACACCGACCGCACGATCCGCGATCGGCTCGCCCAGTATCCGAAGGGGATGGAGAGCAGAAATCCGATGACGATGGGCGGGCCGCTGAGCGCCATGTGTTCCAGCACTCGGCCGCCGATCAGGTCGAGGTTGCGGCTGATCCATCCCCAGTCCATCAGGCGTCGCCCGCCTGATCGGTCTTGTTCGACACGCTGCGCGACTTCGGCGTCGCATCGGAGGTCGCCAACCGGCCATCCGGCGCGGCGATCAGCCCAACCGGATAGCCGCCCGCATCGACGAGAAGTCGATCGTCGCCATCCGGTTGCGCGGCGGAACTCACGGCCAGACGGCGCTTGCCGCGATCCGCGCCGATGAAATTCGCGACGAACTCGTTGATCGGATTCGCCAAGATCTCCGCTGGCGCTCCTTGTTGGACGATTCGCCCTCCGCGCTCGAGCACGACCACCTCGTCGCCCAGCAGAAACGCTTCGTCGATGTCATGCGAGACGAACACGATCGTCTTGGCGAGCTCGGCCTGTATCCGCAGCACCTCCTGCTGCAGCTCGTCGCGCACGATCGGGTCGACCGCGCTGAAGGGCTCGTCCATGAGCAGGATGTTCGGATCGACGGCAAGGCCGCGCGCTACTCCCACGCGCTGCTGTTGGCCGCCTGAGAGTTGACCGGGATAGCGTTCGGCGAGACTGCGCTCCAGCCCCACGACATCCATCAGTTCCAGTGCGCGCCGTCGAGCGTCCGCCTTGGGAACCCCGGTCAGCCGGGGAACGGTGGTGATGTTGTCCAGGACGGTGCGATGCGGCATGAGGCCGGAGTTCTGCATGACGTAGCCGATGCCGCGACGCAGCTCGACCGGCTCTCGAGTCGCGACGTCCACGCCGTCAATCTCGACGCTTCCGCTGGACGGGTCGACCATGCGGTTGATCATCCGCATGAGCGTGGTCTTACCCGAACCGCTGGAGCCTACGAGCACAGTAATACGCCGTGACGGCAGCACCAGGCTGAAGTCCTCGACCGCCAGAGTCCCGTCGGGAAACTGTTTGACGACGTTGCGGAACTCGATCATTCGAGGCGGCTCATTCCTCGCGCTCACGCGAATCGACACTTGCCGGACGGTGCTAGCTAAACAGTATCCGCGGCCACCGTCATTCCGGATTGCGGCAGGTTACAGCCGCCGAGACCTCGGCGGTCCACCGGTCACCGGCCGGAGGGGTTGCCGTACTTCGCGGTGAGAGTGTCGATCACCACGGCGCGCGACGCGTCGATGTACGGCTGCTCGCCCTCACGGCTGCTGTAGAAGGCGCGGTGCAGCAGCGCGTCCGACATCACCATGGCCAGCTCGATGTCGATGGCGAGGTCGTCGGAGACCAGGCCGAGCCGGTCGCCGAGCCACTCGGCCTGGGCGGCGGCGAGCTGCACGCTGCCGGGCTTGGAGCCCTCGCTGCGAGGGAGGTCGAGCGAGTCTCCGAAGCGGAGGGAGCGGAAGCCGGGAACCGAGCGGTACGCGGTGACCACGCCCTGGTGGGCAGCGGCGAGCAGCTCGGCGAGGGTGGAGTGCTTCGGGTCGAGGTAGATCTCGCCGAGGCTCTTGAGCAGGTCGGAGAGGAGCCGCGCGCTGAGGCCCTGCAGCACGACGATGCGATCGGGGAAGTAGCGGTAGACCGTGCCGATCGACGCGCCGGCCCGCTCGGCGACCATCGCGGTGGTCAGGCGCTCGTAGCCGATCTCGTCGACCACCGCCGCCGCAGCGTCGAGCAGCCCGGTGAGCCGGGCCGCGCTTCGCGCCTGGACCGGTTCATTGCGGAGCAGGGTGCTGTCGAGGACACCATCGGTCAGCTTGTGTGCAGACAATGCGACTCCCATTCAGTTCTGGTCGATTGTAACCCGCCCCCATCTCGGGGGCGTCAGGACCCGCCGAACGCCGGATCCGCTCGTCCGGCGGTGATTCGTGACCACGGTTGCGGGCGTGGGAGACTGGGCGCATGGCGAGGACAGACGACTCGGCGTCCGCCGATCCCTCCCCCGCCCCCTCCCGTCATCTCGCGGCGCGCATCGAGGACCGGCTGCACGCCTTCCGCGAGCGACGCGCCCGCAAGCGGGGAATGACCCCGACGATCATCCCGTACACAGGCTACGGCGCACCGGGCTGGACACGAGTGCTGTGCCGGGTTCTGCTCACCAAGCCCTCCGGTGACGGAGCGCCGCGCTACAAGAAGATCCGGGGCTGGCGGAGCTTCACCAGCGTGCCCGTGGACGATGTCGTGGTCACGGTACGCATCGGCGCCTTCGAGGCGGAGGTCACCGCCGACCGCGGCGGCGTGGTGGATGCCCGGCTCCCGATCGACCTCCCCCCGGGCTGGCACAGCATCGTCCTGACCGCGGAGGACGCGGACGAGGTGGAGTCCCCGGTCTACGTCGTCGACCCGGCGACGGCCTTCGGCATCATCTCCGACATCGACGACACCGTGATGGTGACCGCCCTCCCCCGCCCCCTGCTCGCGGCCTGGAACACCTTCGTGCTGGACGAGCACGCGCGCACCCCGGTTCCCGGGATGGCGGTGCTCTACGAACGGTTCAGCAGGCAGCATCCCGGCGCCCCGGTGTTCTACCTGTCGACCGGGGCCTGGAACGTGGCCCCGACCCTGACCCGCTTCCTCTCCAGGAACCTCTATCCGCCGGGTCCGCTGCTGCTGACCGACTGGGGGCCCACCCACGACCGCTGGTTCCGCAGCGGCCGTGCGCACAAGGTCGACTCCCTGAACCGACTGGCCGAGGAGTTCCCGGGCGTCCGCTGGCTGCTCGTGGGCGACGACGGCCAGCACGACGAGGAGCTCTACGCCCAGTTCTCGGCCCGCCACCGTGACGGCATCGCCGCCGTGGCGATCCGTCAGCTCTCACCGAGCGAGGCGATGCTGGCCGGCGGCCGCAGCAAGGGCGAGGACCACTCCGACGGGCCGCCGTGGGTCTACGGGGCCGACGGCGCCGGCATCGCGGAGCGGCTGTCCGACCTCGGCCTGCTCGATCCGACAGAGGGATCCTAGAAAACACATATTTATAGCTTTTATCCGCTGATGTCGTGACTATGCTCATGAACATGGTTGTTGAAAGAGATGAGCTTTCTCTCGACCAGGCCGAGCAGCGCCTCGGCGACCAGCTCCGCGGACTCCGGATCGCCCGCGGCTGGGATCAGGCGCAGCTCGCCGCGGCCGCCGGGCTCAGCCTGGGCGCTGTGCGCAACCTGGAGCTCGGCAGAGGATCCACGGTGAAGAGCCTCGGCGCCGTCGTCATCGCGCTCGGCCGGGGCCAGTGGCTGCTCGAGCTCTCACCGGTCCCGACGGTGAGCCCGATCGAGATCCTGCGCCAGGGCAGGCGGCGGGGCCGCCAGCGCGTGTACCGCCCGAGAGCGGGGGCATGATGTACTCGCCGGTCGACGCGGTCGAGGTCAGCGCGTGGGGGCGGCGGGTCGGCGCCGTGGCGCTCGACCCAGCAGTGGGCAGCTACATCTTCGAGTACTACCCGGAATGGCGCGGCTCGGGCATCGAGCTCTCTCCCCTGCACCTCCCCCTCTCCGGCTCGAGCTACGTCTTCCCGGCGCTGTCCGCGGAAACCTTCTTCCGCCTTCCGCCGCTCCTCGCCGACTCGCTCCCCGACGACTTCGGCAACGCGCTGATCGATGCCTCTCTGGCCCGGCAGGGAATCCGCGGCTCCGAGATCACCCCGCTGGACCGCCTGGCCTACCTCGCATCGCGGGCGATGGGGGCCCTGGAGTTCCGGCCCAGCCGGGGCCCGCGGAACCGAAGGCCGAGCCCTGTGGAGCTCGGCGACCTGGTCGAGGGAGCGCGCTCCATGCTCGGCGGTCGCTTCACCGGGGACCGGGAGACCGAGGCAGCGCTGCAGAGCCTGATCCAGGTCGGCACGTCGGCCGGGGGCGCGAGGGCCAAGGCCGTGATCGCGTGGAACCCCGAGACCGGTCAGATCCGCTCCGGCCAGCTGCCCGCGGATCCGGGCTTCGGCTACTGGCTGGTCAAGCTCGACGGCGTCGGCGCGGATGCGGAGCTCGGCTCCGGCGGGCTCTACGGCCGGGTGGAGTACGCCTATCACCTCATGGCCGTCCAGGCGGGCATCGCGATGAGCGAGAGCCGGCTGCTGGAGGAGAACGGCCGCGCCCACTTCATGACCAAGCGCTTCGACCGGGTCGTGGATGCTGACGGCTCGACCCGCAAGGTGCACAGCCTCACCCTCTGCGGCCTCGCCCACCTCGACTTCCGGCTCAGAGGAACCCACGACTACGCGCAGTACTTCCAGACGATCGACGCGCTGGGGCTCGCGCCGGAGGCCAGGGTCGAGGGCTTCAGGCGGATGGTATTCAACGTGCTCGCCAGGAACTGCGACGACCACACGAAGAACTTCTCCTTCGTGCTGGACGCCGGCGCCGGGAAGGGCTGGGAGCTGGCGCCGGCCTATGACCTCACCTACGCCTACAACCCCGACGGCGAGTGGACCTATCAGCACCTCATGTCGGTGAACGGGCGCTTCGACCGCATCGAGCGGGCCGACCTGCTGGAGGTCGCCGACCGCTTCCGCATCCCGCGCGCCAGATCGGTGATCGCCGAGGTCGCCGGCGCGGTCGCCGAATGGGATCGGTTCGCCGAGGCGGCGGGGGTCGATCCCCGGCAGGCGAAGCTGATCGGGGCCTCATACCCGAGGCTCTGAGATGCTAGACAGGGTTCATGAACCGCTACGCCGACGGCTCAGCCGGTGACGCCGACTACGGGCGGATCGGCGAGGGCTATGCCCTCGTGCGCCGGCCGGACCCGCGGATCGCCGCCGAGATCCTCGACGCCCTCGACGGGGCCCGCACGGTGCTCAACGTCGGAGCCGGCGCCGGATCGTACGAGCCGGTCGACCGCGAGGTGACCGCCGTCGAGCCCTCGGCATCCATGCGCGCGCAGCGCCCGGCCCACCTGAGCCCGGCCATCGACGCCACGGCCGACCACCTGCCGTTCGGCGACGACAGCTTCGATGCCAGCATGGCCAGCGTCACCGTGCACCAGTGGCCGGACCTGGCCGCCGGGCTGCGCGAGATGCGGCGGGTCACCACCGGACCGGTGCTCGTCCTCACCTTCGACCCCGTGCCGCCTGAGCACTGGTGGCTGATGGATTACGTGCCGGAGCTGTTCGAGGTCGAGGCGGGCCGCATGCCGCCCATCGACGAGATCACCTCGGCGCTCGGCGGCACCGCCGAGGTGCGGACGGTGATGATCCCGGCCGACTCGGTCGACGGCTTCGGGCAGGCCTTCTTCGCCAGGCCCGAACGGCTGCTCGACCCGGCGGTGCGCCGGGCGATGTCGGCATGGAGCTTCGTGCCCGACGGGGTGGTCGAGCGCTTCGAGAACGCGCTGCGGGCCGACCTCGACTCCGGCGAATGGGACCGCAGGTACGGCGGCTTCCGCTCGCTCGAGAGCTTCGACGGCGGGTTGAGGCTGATCGTCGCCCGCCGCTGATCCGGCCGGGTCAGCTCAGCCGGCGCCAGGCGGACGGCCCGGCGGAGCCCGCGCGGTAGCTGTCCAGCTTCACCTCGCCCTTCGACCAGGCGGTGAGCACCGGGGCGACGATCCGCCAGCACTCCTCGACCACGTCCGCCCGCAGCGACAGCGTCGGGTCGTCGGTGAGGATGCCCCAGAGCACTTCGCCGTACGCGCCGAGCCGGCCCGCCCCGAAGTCGACGTCGAGCTCCACGCGGTCGAGCTGGAATGGATCGCCCTCGCCGTTGATGGCGAGATCGAGCTGGATGCCGTCCGGATCGAGGGCGATGGTCAGCTTCGCCGGACCCGGCCTGCCGCGGAAGCCCGTCGGAAGGTGCGGGACGTCCTTGAACACGACGACGATCTCCTGGCGCTTGACGCCGAGGGCCTTGCCGGAGCGGAGCCGGAACGGCACGCCGGCCCAGCGCCAGTTCTCCACGCCGACGACGTACTCGGCCAGGGTCTCGGTCCGGCGCTCCGGGTCGACCCCCTGCTCCTTCGCGTAGGCCGGGAGGGCGCGGCCGTCGATGGTGCCGGCCGTGTACCTCGCCCGCCGGCTGGCCGCGGCCGCGTCGCCCTTCCACGGCCGCGTGGCGCGCAGCGCCTGGGCCATCGCGCCGCGCAGGTCCTCGGCGTCGAGGCTGGACGGCGGATCCATCGCGATCAGGGCGAGCGCGACGAGCAGGTGGGACTGGATCATGTCGACCAGCGCCCCGGCCCGGTCGTAGTATCCGGCCCGTCCCTCGAGCGCCAGCGTCTCGTCGAAGGTGATCTCGACCCGGTCGATGTGCTCGGCGCTCCAGACCTCCCCGAAGATGCGGTTGGCGAAGCGCAGGCCGAGGATGTTGAGCACGGTCGACTTCCCGAGGAAGTGGTCGACCCGGTGGATGTGCTTCTCCGGCACCAGCCGAAGCAGCTGGCGGTTGAGCGCCTCGGCGCTGCGCCTGTCGGTGCCGAACGGCTTCTCCAGCGCGAGCACGGTCCCTGCCGGCAGCTCCACCCGTTCCAGTGCCCGGCAGGCGAGGACGGTGACCGCCGGCGGAAGCGCGAAGTAGAGGGCCGGGACGCCGGTGACGGCGTCGAGCACGCGGCCGAGGTCCTGCGGATCGGTCACGTCGGCGCGCAGGTAGATGCTGCGCTCCGCCAGCTCCTTCGCCCGCTCCCCGGTGGCCCCCGCCCCGCGGAAGGATGCCGTCACCCGCTTGCGCCACGCGGCATCCGTCATCGCGTCCTGCCCGACGCCGATCAGGCGCAGCTCCGGCGACCGATCGCTGTCCACGAGCTGGCCGAGGCCGGGCAGGAGGAGTCTGGTGGTGAGATCACCGCCGGCTCCGAGGATGACGAGCGTTCCGACGCGATTCACCATGTGCTCAGGGTACGCGGCGCTCGCCTGAGAGGATGGAGGCATGGCGCTGCGCATCGAGGACTACGCGATGATCGGCGACTGCCACACCGGCGCGATGGTGGGCAACGACGGGAGCATCGACTGGCTGTGCCTGCCCCGCTTCGACTCGCCGTCGACCTTCGGGGCGCTGCTCGGCACCGAGGAGCATGGCCGTTGGCTGCTCGCGCCGAAGGGCCAGGTGCTGGAGACCAGCCGCCGCTACCTGGAGGACACGTTCATCCTGGTCACGCGCTGGCGCACCAGGACAGGGGTGGTCGAGGTCACCGACCTGATGCCTCACGGCGACCGGCGCGCCGATGTCCTGCGCCGCGTGACCGGCATCAGCGGCCACGTGACGATGACCGAGGAGCTGCGCATCCGCTTCGGTTACGCCGACGCGCTCCCCTGGGTGCGACAGGTGGAGGAGGACGGCCATCCGGCCCTGATCGCGGTCGCCGGACCCGACGCCGTGATCGTGCGCGGACCCCACCTGATCGCCAAGGACCACCGGCACGAGGCTGAGTTCAGGGTGGATGCGGGCGAGACCGTCGACCTCACCCTGACCTGGTACCCGGCCCACCGGGAGCCGCCCCCGCCGATGAACGTCAACCAGCGGATCAGACACACCGCGAAGTGGTGGACCGACTGGGCGGCCGGATGCGAGGCCGGCCCCTATTACACGAGCGAGGTGCACCGCTCGCTGCTGGTGCTCCGCGCCCTGACCCACGAGGACACCGGCGGCATCGTCGCCGCGGCCACCACCAGCCTCCCCGAGCAGTTCGGCGGCGAGCGCAACTGGGACTACCGCTACGTCTGGCTCCGCGACGCCTCCCTGACCCTGCACGTGCTGCTCGACCACGGCTTCGCCGACGAGGCCGGCGCCTGGCGCGACTGGCTGCTGCGGGCCGTCGCCGGTGACCCCGGCGACATCCAGATCATGTACGGGCTCTCCGGCGAGCGCCACCTCGACGAGCACGAGCTCGTCAGCCTGCCCGGATACCACGGCGCGCGCCCGGTCAGGGTGGGCAACGACGCCTGGCGGCAGTACCAGGGCGACATCTTCGGCGAGGTGATGATCGCGCTCCAGGCCGCCAGGCGGCTCGGCGTGGCCGAGACCGAGTTCTCCTGGCCGCTCCAGCGCGCCCTGATGAGCGTGGTCGAGACCGACTGGGACAAGCCCGACAACGGGATCTGGGAGATCCGCGGCCCGAAGCGTCACTTCACCCACTCCAGGGTGATGCTGTGGGCCGCCCTCGACTGCGCCGTCAACGCCGTGAAGGAGCACGGCCTCGACGGCCCGCTCGAGCGCTGGGAGAAGCTGCGCGCCCGGGTGGCGCGCGAGATCGAGTCGAAGGGCTTCGACAGGCGCCGCAACAGCTACGTGCAGCACTACGGCACCACCGAGGTGGACGCCTCCCTCCTGCTGCTGCCGCAGGTCGGCTACCTCGAGGCCGACGACCCGCGGATGCTCGGGACCGTCGCCGCGATCGAGGAGGACCTGCTGCAGGACGGCCTGGTGATGCGCTATCGCACCGAGACCGGGGTCGACGGGCTGCCCGCGGGCGAGCATCCCTTCCTCGCCTGCTCCTTCTGGCTGGTCGAGCAGTACGCCCGCAGCGGCAGGATCGGCGAGGCCAGGGCCATGATGGACCGCCTGACCGGTCTCGCCAACGACGTCGGGCTGCTCAGCGAGGAGTACGACGTGAGGTCCGGACGCCAGGCGGGCAACAGCCCCCAGGCCTTCTCCCACCTGGCGCTGGTGCGCGCGGCCGATGCGATCGGCGAGTCCATCGCCGCCGCGGCTCAGCCGGAGACGCGGTCGAGCGCGGCCAGCTGAGACCGGCCCAGTCGCATCGCCGCCGCAGCGGTGAGCTCGGCGACCTGCTCCGGACCGCTCGCGCTGGCGACCGGAGCAACCACGTTCGGCTTGCTGAGCAGCCAGGCCAGCGACACGCCGGCGACAGTGGCGTCCTCGACCCCTGCCGCGCGCTGCTCCGCCGCTATCGCGTCGAGCACGCCGAGGATGCGCAGCCCACGCTTGCCGAGGTAGCCGGCGGTGGTTCCCCTGCGCCGATCGCCGCGCAGGTCCGACTTGGCGCGGTACTTCCCGGTGAGGAAGCCTCCGGCCAGGGCGAAGCGCGGCATCACGCCGAGTCCCAGCTGGGCGGCGACCCGTGCGAGGTCGCCCTCGAGGTCGCGGCGGTGCATGAGGTTGTAGTGGTTCTGCAGGGCGACCATCGGGGCGACCCCGAGCTGCGCGGCGATCACCCTGGCCTCCACGAGCCGGTTGGCCGAGTGGTCGGACACCCCGAAATAGCGCACCTTGCCGGAGCGGATCAGGTCGTCGACGGCGAGCAGCGTCTCCTCGAACGGGACGTCCTGGTCGTCGATGTGCAGGTAGAGCAGATCGATGTAGTCGGTCCTCAGCCTGAGCAGCGAGGCGGCGACCGCTCGCGGGATCTCCCGCGCCGACACGCCGGGATGGTCGGCGCTCTTGCCGATCTTGGTGCCGATGACCATGGACGACCGGTTGCGGCTGGCGCGCATCCAGTTGCCGATCATGATCTCGCTCCTGCCGCCGGCGTAGGAGTCGGCGGTGTCGATGAAGTTGCCGCCGCGGGCCGCGTACTCGTCAAGGACGCCGTTCGCCGAGTCGGCGTCGGCGGTCCAGCCGAAGACGTTCCCGCCGATCGCGAGAGGGAAGACGTCGAGGTCGGACTGCCCGAGCCGGCGTCGCGGTCCGGAAGGGGTCGCGACGGGAGCGGGGACGGCCGGGGTCGGGATGCCGAGCGGGGGCGTGGCCAGGGCGGGCAGAAGCTGTGGCATGCGCACCCCCGGGTGTCGTCGTCGATTCGGACGATCGCGCGCGAGGGCGATGGTCCCTGATGCTCAGACGATAACTCACCCCCGGACGGAATCCCGGGAGGATGTCTCAATCGTTATCTGACCGCCAGGTGCAAGAAACCGCAACAGAGGGTAAATTCGCGACGGAATCCTGGCCGGTGTCGGCCGCGCGGCCTACGGTGAGTGCGTGCGGTCGATCAGCTCGGCCGAGGTACCGACGTCCACAGCGTACGGCGGCTCCGTCACAGTTCAGCCGGGACTCGACTCCGGCGTCAGAAGGGCCGCCGTCTGCGAACCGCGGGCGCAGCGGCCCTTCGCCAATTTCCGCGCCGGGCAGATGGTGCCGAGCGGAGGGGCACCGAGCAGAATGGGTGCCGAGCAGAAGATGCAGGCGAGAGGATGATCATGGCCAACGACCCCAACTGGCGCCTTCCCGAGGTACCGAGCTTCACCCTGGACAGCCCCGACTTCGAGCCCGGCGGTCCTCTGCCCGGCTGGGCGAGGGAGGATGGCGGCGGGCAGAGCCCGGCGCTGCGGTGGCACGGCGCGCCGGCGGAGACGAGGAGCTACGCGCTGACCGTGTACGACCCGGATGCGCCGACCGGGAGCGGCTTCTGGCACTGGGCGGTCTACGGCCTGCCCGCCGACCTCGCCGAGCTGCCGCGGGACGCATCGGCCACCGTGCCCGGGATCACCCTGCCGAACGAGTACCGGCAGGAGTCCTTCACCGGGGCGGCGCCGCCGGCCGGGCACGGCGAGCATCGCTACTTCTTCACGCTGAGCGCGCTCGACACCGATGCGTTGGAGGTTCCGGCCCGTGCGACGCCGGCGGTGCTCGGCTTCCTCATGCGCGAGCATGTGATCGGCAGGGCGCAACTGGTCGGCACGGCCGAGACCCCGGCCTGAGCCGCGCCGCCTGACGACGACGCGAAAGGGCCCCACCCGCGGGAAGCGGATGGGGCCCTTCGCCGTCCAGCGCGACTACGCCTCGACCGGCTGTCCCTCCGCGGGGCTGTCGACCTTCTCGGCGTCGGCCGACTCGGCCTCGTCGAGTACCGGCGCGAGCGAGAGCTTTCCGCGGTCGTCGACCTTGGTGATCTCGACCTGGATCTTCTGGCCGACCCCGAGCACGTCCTCGACGTTCTCGACCCTCTTGCCGCCGGCCAGCTTGCGGACCTCGCTGATGTGCAGCAGTCCGTCCTTCCCGGGGGTGAGCGAGACGAAGGCGCCGAAGGTGGCGATCTTCACGACGGTCCCGAGGAACCGCTCCCCGACCTCCGGGTTCAGCGGGTTCGCGATGGCGTTGACCGCCGCGCGAGCCGCCTCGGCCGACGGACCGTCGACGGCGCCGATGTACACGGTGCCGTCGTCCTCGATCGAGATGTCGGCGCCGGTGTCGTCCTGGATCTGGTTGATCGTCTTGCCCTTCGGGCCGATCAGCTCGCCGATCTTGTCCACCGGGATCTGCACCGAGATCACGCGGGGCGCGGTCGGGGCCATCTCGTCAGGGGCGTCGATCGCCGCGTTGATCACGGCGAGGATCGCGGTGCGGGCCTCCTTGGCCTGCTTCAGCGCGCCGTCGAGCACGGAGGACGGGAGTCCGGCGAGCTTCGTGTCGAGCTGGATGGCCGTGACGAACTCCGAGGTGCCGGCCACCTTGAAGTCCATGTCGCCGAGCGCGTCCTCGGCTCCCAGGATGTCGGTCAGGGCAGCATAGCGGGTCTGCCCGTCCACCTCGTCGGAGATGAGGCCCATCGCGATGCCGGCGACCGGAGCGCGCAGCGGCACGCCGGCGTTGAGCAGCGAGAGGGTGGACGCGCAGACCGAGCCCATCGACGTCGAGCCGTTGGAGCCGAGCGCCTCGGACACCTGGCGGATCGCGTAGGGGAACTCCTCGCGGGGCGGCAGCACCGGCACGAGGGCGCGCTCGGCGAGGAAGCCGTGCCCGATCTCGCGACGCTTCGGCGACCCGACGCGACCGGTCTCGCCGGTCGAGTACGGCGGGAAGTTGTAGTGGTGCAGATAGCGCTTCCTGGTGACCGGGTTCAACGAGTCGATCTGCTGCTCCATCTTGAGCATGTTCAGCGTGGTGACGCCCAGGATCTGGGTCTCGCCGCGCTGGAAGATCGCCGAGCCGTGAACCCGCGGGACGACCTGCACCTCGGCGTCGAGCGCCCGGATGTCGGTGAGTCCGCGGCCGTCGATGCGGATGCCCTCGGTCAGCACGCGCGAGCGCATGACCTTCTTGCTCACCGACTTGTACGCGGCGGACACCTCGCCGGCTGCCGACTCCGGCAGGCGGCCTGCCTCGATCTCGGCGGCGACGTGCGCCTTCGCGCGGTCCTTGAGCGCGTCGTCGGCGTCCTGGCGCTGGATCTTGTCCGCGATCTGGTAGACGCCCTTGAGCTCGTCGTAGGCGAAGCCGGCGACCGCGTCGTAGGTGGCCTGCTCGTACGGCGGGAAGAGCGGGAAGTCCTGGATCGGCTTCGCTGCCTGCTCGGCCAGCGAGACCTGCGCCTTGATGAGCTGCTTGAGGAACGGCTTCGCCGCCTCGAGGCCCTGGGCGACCACGGCCTCGTCCGGCTTGGTCGCTCCGCCCTTGATCAGGTCCCAGCTGCCCTCGGTGGCCTCGGCCTCGACCATCATGATCGCGACGTCCTCGTCACCGTTGTCGTTGGTGACCAGGCGGCCGGCCACGGTGAGGTCGAAGACGGCCTCCTCCAGCTGCGAGTACTTCGGGAACGCCACCCACTGGTCGCCGATGAGGGCGAGGCGGATGCCGCCGACCGGGCCGTAGAACGGCAGGCCGGAGATCTGGGTCGAGGCGGATGCCGCGTTGATGGCCAGCGCGTCGTAGAACTCGTCGGGAGCGATGCTGAGGACGGTGACGACGATCTGGACCTCGTTGCGCAGGCCCTCGACGAAGGTCGGGCGCAGCGGCCGGTCGATGAGACGGCAGACCAGGATGGCCTCGGTCGACGGACGTCCCTCGCGGCGGAAGAACGATCCGGGGATCTTGCCCGCAGCGTACGAGCGCTCTTCGACATCCACCGTCAGCGGGAAGAAGTCGAAGCCCTCGCGGGGGTGCTTGCCGGCCGAGGTGGCCGACAGGATCATCGTGTCATCGTCGAGGTATGCGGCTACCGCACCCTGTGCCTGCTGCGCGAGACGACCGGTCTCGAACCGGACGGTGCGCTTGCCGAACTTGCCGTTGTCGATGACGGCTTCGGCGAACTTGATTTCTGGACCCTCCATATGGGGGTTCTCTCCTTTGTTTTACGTCGGGTCCCCCTGTGGGATCCGACTGGCAAGGAGCGGGAGCGGGCAGAAAGGCGGCGCGCCAGGTTCGGCGGCTTTGGCCATGACAGTCCAGTGGGATGTCGGCTCTGGCCAACAGTAGAGAGGCGCCGATTCGAGGGGAATCGGAACTACACCACTACTGACCAGCTTCGGCCCGGCCTGCTCCGTGGCCCACGGGAATCCCCGCGAGGCCGCGTCGAGTCTACCAGCACGGCCCCCCGCGACCTAGGGAGCGGCGCGCGGGCATATGCACCAC
>Ga0182749_1000564_pt1 | contig 33410 bp, 34 predicted proteins | sample eDN3rd37CKraftMG_FD_128875 | JGI IMG/M metagenome (GOLD analysis project Ga0182749, IMG submission 128875) | Enriched Miracle-Growth compost microbial communities from Emeryville, California, USA - eDNA 3rd pass 37_C Kraft MG (version 2) (version 2) ...
CCTGACCACGGGCGATCCGCTCGCGGTCGACCCGGCCGCGGCGCTGCAGCCGCCGTCGTTGCAGCACCTCTTCGGCACCGACTCGACCGGGCGCGACCAGTACACCCGCATGGTCTACGGCTCGTCACTGTCCCTGCAGGGCTCGCTGCTGGCCGTCCTGATCGCGCTCGTGGCGGGATCGCTGATCGGGCTGATCTCCGGATACATCGGCGGCATCGTCGACGTCGTGATCATGCGGATCATCGACGTCTTCCTCGCGATCCCCGGGCTGCTGCTGTCGATGACCGTCGTCACCGCCCTCGGCTTCGGCACGGTCAACGTCGCGATCGCGGTCGGGATCGGCTCGGTCGCGGTGTTCGCGCGCCTGATGCGCTCCGAGGTGTACCGGGTGCGCGGCCAACGCTACATCGAGGCGTCCCGGCTGGTCGGCTCGTCGCGGTGGCGCATCCTGCTCCGGCACGTGCTGCCGAACTCGGTGGGCACGGTGCTCACCCTCTCCGCGCTGGAGTTCGGCGCGGCCATCCTGGCCTTCTCCGCCCTCAGCTTCCTCGGCTACGGCGCCCAGCCGCCGCAGCCGGAATGGGGATCGCTGGTGGATGCCGGACGCAACTACATCGCGACGGCGTGGTGGCTGGTCACGCTGCCCGGCGTCGTCATCGTGCTGACGGTGCTGGCCGCCAACCGGATCAGCCGGGCCTTCGACCCCGACCAGAGGGTGACGTTATGAGCGCCGCCGAGCCGGCCCTGGACATCCGCGGCCTGCACGTCGAGTACCGGACCCGCGGCGGCCGCAGCACCGCCCTCGAGGAGGCCTCGCTCACGGTCGCCAGGGGCGAGGTCGTCGCCCTCGTCGGCGAGTCGGGCTCGGGCAAGACCACCCTCGGCATGGCCGCGCTCGGTCTGCTCGCCGGAAACGCCGAGGCCCGCTACGAGTCCCTGATCGTCGGCGGCGTCGCCGTCGAGGGATGGTGGGACCCGGTGTGGCAGCAGATCCGCGGCGACGCGGCGGCGCTGGTGCCGCAGGATCCGGGAGTCTCGCTCAACCCGGTGCGCAGGATCGGCTCGCAGATGGTCGAGAACCTCGTCGCGCACGGGCTGGCCACCCGGGCCAGGGCCCTCTCGCGCGCGAGGGAGTCGCTGGAGCGGGTGGGGATCGACCGGCCGGAGGTTCGGCTGAGGCAGTACCCGCACGAGCTCTCCGGCGGTCAGCAGCAGCGGGTGCTCATCGCGATGGCCTTCTCCTCGAACCCGAGACTGATCGTCGCCGACGAGCCGACCTCCGGCCTCGACGTGACGGTGCAGCGGGTGGTGCTCGATCAGCTCGACGCGCTGCGCACCGAGCACGGGACGGCCGTGCTCTTCATCACTCACGACCTGGCGGTGGCCGCCGAGCGAGCCGACCGGATCATCGTGCTGCAGAACGGCCGGATCGTGGAGCAGGGAACGGCGGCGGACGTCCTCGCGGCCCCCCGGCACGAGTACACCCGTGCACTGCTGGCCGCCGCCCCGTCCTTCGTCGCAGGCAGGCTGACTCCGGCGAGGCCGCAGGCCGTCCCCGCGTCGTCGGGCGAGCCGCTGCTGGTGGTCGAGGGGGCCGTGAAGAGCTACAACAGGCACAGCCGGGACAGGGTGAACGCGGTGGACGGGGTGAGCATCGAGGTCCCGCGCGGAAGCACCGTCGGCGTCGTCGGCGAGTCCGGCTCCGGCAAGTCCACCCTCGCCCGGCTGCTGGTCTCCCTGGAGCGTCCGGACTCCGGCGACCTCAGGCTCGCGGGAGAGCCGGTCCCGAACCGCGGGTTCCGCGCGCTGCGGGAGCTGCACCGCCGGGTCCAGCTGGTCTATCAGAACCCCTACGCCTCGCTCGACCCGCGCTTCACCGTCGGGCAGTCCATCGCCGAGCCGTTGCAGAACTTCGAGCGGCTCTCCCGGAGGGAGGTCCAGGACCGCGTCGCCGCCGCCCTGGACGACGTGGCGCTGCCGGTGTCGCTGGCGAAGCGACTGCCTACCGAGCTGTCCGGCGGCCAGCGCCAGCGGGTGAGCATCGCCCGCAGCCTCATCCTGAGGCCGGAGCTCGTCGTCCTGGACGAGCCGGTCTCCGCCCTCGACGTGTCGGTGCAGGCGCAGATCCTCCAGCTGCTGGTGGACCTCCAGGCCGAGCACGGCCTCACCTACGTCTTCATCTCGCACGACCTCTCGGTCGTCCGGCTCGTCGCGGACAGCGTGTACGTGCTGGCCGGCGGCAGGGTGGTCGAGCACGGCGCGACGGAGGACGTCTTCGAACGACCCCGGTCGGACTACACGGTCCGGCTCATCGACGCCATCCCGGGCCGCGACCTGCGGCTCGGCCCCCAGGAAGGAAAGGTCCGAGCATGACCGGACGATATGTGATCATCGGCGCGGGAGCCATCGGCGCCCACCTCGCCGCCCAGCTGACCCTCGCCGGCGTCCCCGCGGTGCTCGTCGCGCGCGGCGCTCAGCTGGAGGCGCTGCGCTCCGGTCCGCTCGTGCTCCGGAAGGCCGACGGGGACGAGAGGGTGACGCTGACCGTGGCCGGTGATGCCGCCGAGGCCGCGCTGTCGGCCGACGACGTGCTCGTGCTCGCGGTGAAGACGCAGGACGCCGAGGCGGTGATCGCGGACTGGGCCTGGATCCCGCTGGCCGGCTCCGAGGATCTCGTCGCCGCCGACCTTCCGCTCGTGGTGCTCCAGAACGGGGTGGCGACGGAGGAGGTGGCCCGCCGCCGATTCGGCAGGGTCGTCTCGGTCGCGACGGTCGTGCCGGTGAACTTCCTGGAGCCCGGTGTGGTGATCCCGTATGCCGGAACCGGAACCGGCTATTTCCAGGTCGGGGCGCTCGACGGGCGCCAGGAGGCCGATGCCGAGCTCGTCTCGCGGATCGCCGCCGACCTCGAGCGGGCCGGCTATGTCACCCGGGTCCGCGACGACATCACCCGGCGCAAGCACGAGAAGCTGCTGCACAACATCACCAACGCCGTCCACGTGCTCGCCGGAGACGAGGACGAGCGCGCCAGGCTCAGCGCGGAGCTGGTCGCCGAGGCCCGCGCCGTGCTCACCGCGGCGGGCTTCGACCTCGACATCCCGGCGGACGTCGACCTCGGGCAGGCGATCGGCGGCGGCCGGCCCCCGGCGGCGCCGACGCCGGAGCGTCCGCCGTTCCGCGGCTCCACCTGGCAGAACTTCGTCAAGGGGACGCCGAGCGAGATCGACTACCTGAACGGCGAGATCGTGCTGCTGGGGCGCCGGGCCGGCGTCCCCGCCCCGCTCAACGAGCGCGTGCAGCGCATCCTCGGCCGCGCCTCCGCCACCGGCGAGGGACCGGGCGCCCATCACATCGGCGAGGTCCTCGCCCTCGCCTCAGCGGAAAGGAACTGAACGTGCCCAACGAACCCGTCACCCTGCTCGAGCCGGCCGAGCGGAAGAGCCCGAGGGCGGGGTTCAGCCTCGCCTTCCTCACCAACGGCTCCTTCACCCCGGACGCGCCGGGAGGCGCCAAGCGCGGACACAAGGAGATCGTCGACCTGTTCCGGGTCGCCGAGCAGCTCGGCTACGACCGCGGGTGGGTGCGCAACCGGCACTTCGACAACTACTCGTCCTCCCCGCTGACCATCATCGCCGCCGCGGCGCAGCACACCAGCCGGATCCATCTGGGCACCGCGATCATCCCGGTCGGCTACGAGGACCCGATCCGGCTCGCCGAGGACGCGGCGACAGTCGACCTGCTCAGCGACGAGCGCCTGGAGCTGGGCATCGCGACCGGCATCCCGGGCTTCAGCGGCATCTTCGGCCAGGGTGTCGCCCCGCAGGACTTCAAGCACTACGCCGGCGAGAAGGTCGAGCGCTTCCTCGACGCCGTCGACGGGATCGTGCTCGGCGCAGCCCCGGCCGACGCTCCCGGGTCGGCGGCCGCGGTCGACCTCACCAGGGAGCGGGTGCACGGACCGTCCAGCGGCGAGGGTGCCGGCCCCGGCATCCAGTACTACGTGCGTCCGCACAGCGAGACCCTGCGCGGACGGATCTGGTACGGGCCTGGCAGCGTCGAGAGCGCCGAGATCGCGGCGCGACAGGGACTCGACCTGCTCCTGTCCGCCATCGGCCCGGCCATCGGCCTCGGCTTCGAGGGCGGCCAGCGGGCGCAGATCGACGCGCATCGTGCGGCCTGGACCCGCACCGACCGCGAGCCCCGCGTATCGGCGGCGCGGCTGTTCTTCCCCTTCGTCAACGATCGCCAGCGCAGGCTCTATCAGGACTACGCGGACCTGCGGAACGTCGAAGGCCCAGCGGCCTCGCGCCCGGCCGGGTCCCTCCCGCCGAAGGCCCTCGGCGCGGGCGCCGCCGCGCCCGTCGCCAAGGCGCCCGCCCCCGGCCTCCTGTCGCCGGTGGTCGTCGCCGAGCCGGCGGAGATCGTGGAGTACCTGCGTTCCGACGTCGCGGTGCAGGCGGCCGACGAGCTGAGCATCTTCCTTCCGCCGGGCTTCACCCACGCGGAGAACCTCGAGCTGATCGAGAACATCGCCGAGCTCGTCGCCCGCGAGCTCGGCTGGGCCCCGTCGGCCGAGGCCGTGAGATGAGCGGCGCGGCAACCCTCGACTCCTTCACCTCCCTCTGGGAGGAGTGGCGGACCGAGCGGGACCGGGTGCTCGCGGAGCCCTACGGCATCCTCTCGATCACGAGCATCAACTTCCTCACCGCCGAGCCGGTGCCGATCGAGGGCGTCCCCGGCCGCTGGTCCACCTCCGAGGACGGCCCGGTGGTCGAGCTGGCCCCCGGCGAGGAACTGCTGGACGGGGATCGCACGGTGACCGGCAGACTCGCTCTGGGCCCGCTGGCCGGAAGCCCGCCGCGGCAGCTGCGCAGCGGGCGGATCCTCATCGAGGCCTTCCGCAAGGACGGCTGGGACATCGTGCGCCCGCGCGATCCCGAGGCGCCGCTGCGGGTCGGCTTCGCCGGGACCCCGGCCTACGACCCCGACCCGCGCTGGCGGATCGCCGGCCGATGGCTGCCGTACCCGGCGCCCCGCTCCGTGCGGATCGGGTCGATCCAGGAGCGGCTCGGCGGCCCGGTCGATTCCCCCGGCGAGGTCGAGTTCGAGCTGGACGGCCGGGTCCATCGGCTCGTCGCTGTTCCCGCCCATGGGGCTCCCGGGAGCATCGCCCTGCTGTTCCGGGACCGGACCTCGGGCGTGACCACCTATCCGGCCCAGCGCGAGCTGCTGGTCGCGCTGCCCGAGTCGGGGGATGCGGTGGTGCTCGACTTCACCCGGGCGGCCAACAAGAACTGCGCCTACACCGACTTCGCCGTCTGTCCGCTGCCCCCGGCCGGGAACACGCTCGACGTCGCGATCGAGGCGGGGGAGCGGATCCCGTACGGAAGACTGGAATCATGAGCGGCAGCATCCTGATCACCCCCGACGAGCTCGCCGAGGCGCTCTCCTCCGAGCGGCCGCCGGTCGTGCTCGACGTCCGCTGGCGGCTGGACCGGCCGGACGGGCGCCCGGACTACCTCGGGGCGCACATTCCGGGTGCGGTATACGTCGACCTCGACCACGAGCTCGCCGAGCACGGTGACGACCCGCGAGACGGCCGCCACCCGCTGCCGTCCATCGCGGCGCTGCAGGGCTCCGCCCGCCGCTGGGGCGTGGATGACGGCGACACTGTCGTCGTCTACGACGACCTGAAGAACCTCTCCTCCGCGCGGGCCTGGTGGCTGCTGCGATACGCCGGGATCGCCGACGTGCGGATCCTGGACGGCTCCCTCCGGGGCTGGACCTCCGCCGGGCATCCGGTCCAGTCGGGCGAGGTGACCCCGGAGCCCGGGACGGTGACGCTCCGCTACGGGAACCTCCCGGTGATCGACATCGACGGTGCAGCCGGCTTCCCCGAGCACGGCGCGCTGCTGGACGCGCGAGCCGGCGAGCGCTATCGCGGCGAGACCGAGCCGATCGACCCCCGGGCCGGGCACATCCCCGGCGCGCTCAACGCGCCGACCACGGAGAACGTCGACGATGCCGGCCGCTTCCTGCCCCCCGAGGAGCTGCGCGAGCGGTTCCGCGCGATCGGCGTGCCGGACGACGGGGCGGTCGCCGCCTACTGCGGCTCCGGGGTCACCGCGGCGCACGAGGTCGCGGCGCTCACCATCGCCGGCTACGCCGCGGCGCTCTACCCCGGCTCGTGGAGCCAGTGGTCCAACCACCCGGAGCGGCCAGCGGCTGTCGGCGCCGAGCCGTGACCGTGGCCGACCTCTCCGAGCTCACCGGCACGCTGACCTCCTGGTCCGACTCTCCGGCCGACCTCGGCTCGGCGCGGGCCGATCGGTCAGGGTGGTCGGCCGACGGCACGCCGGCGCTGATCGTGCGGGCGGCATCGGTCGCCGAGGTGCAGTCCACCGTGGCCTTCGCCGCTCGGCACGGCATCCCCGTCGTCACCCGCGGCGGAGCGACCGCGCTCACCGGGGCGGCGAGCGCGGGAGCGGGAGCGATAGTCCTCGACCTCTCCGGCCTCGACCGCATCCTGGAGATCCGGGCCGACGACCAGCTCGCCATCGTGGAGCCCGGCGTCGTCACCGCCGACCTGGATGCCGCGGCCCGCGAGCACGGCCTCTTCTTCGCGCCGGATCCCGGCAGCGTCGGCATCTCCACGATCGGCGGGAACATCGGCACCAACGCCGGCGGACTGCGCGGCGCCAAGTACGGCGTGACCCGCGAGGCGGTCCTCGCGCTCGACGTGGTCCTCGCCGACGGATCGCTCGTGACCGTCGGCCACAGCACGGCCAAGGGCGTCTCCGGATACGACCTGCCTGCGCTGTTCGTCGGCTCGGAGGGCACCCTCGGGATCGTGGTGCGCGCGGTGGTGCGGCTGCTGCCGGTGCCCGTGGGGCTCGCCACCGTGTCCGCCTCCCTGACCTCGATCGAGGCGGCCGCGGAGGCGGCGACGGCGATCGGCAGAGCCGGGCTGAGGCCGGCGATGCTGGAGATCATCGACGGGCCGACTCTCGGGGCGATCGACTCCGCATTCGGGTCAGCGCTGCGCGAGCGCGGCGAGGCGCTGCTGATCGCCCAGACCGACGGGCTGGGTGCGGTGCTCGAGGCCGAGCGGGTGGCGGAGACTGTCGCGCTGTACGCCGCGAGCGTGGAGATCGCGACCGATCCGGCAGCCGGAGATGAGCTGGTCGAGGCCCGCCGCCGCGCCCTGCCCGCGATCGAACGGCTCGGCAGGGTGCTCATCGAGGACATCGCCGTCCCCCGCAGCCGGATGGCCGAGGTGATCCGGACCGTGCAGCGCATCGGCGAGGAGTCGGGGACCATGATCTTCGTCTTCGCGCACGCCGGCGACGGCAACGTGCATCCGATCATCCTGCTGGAGGGCGTCGAGGAGGGCGAGCCGATCCCGCAGAACGCGCTCGACGCCGCCGACGCGATCTTCGCCGCCGCGCTGGAGGCCGGCGGGACTCTCACCGGCGAGCACGGCATCGGCGTCCTCAAGCGGCAGTGGATTGGGCGCGAGCTCGGCGAGCGGGTGCACGCCCTGCAGGGCGAGATCAAGCGGCTGCTGGACCCGCAGGGCATCCTCAACCCGGGGAAGGCCCTCTGACCGCGCGCCCGTCATAGCGCCCGTTCCGGCCTGGCGCGCCAGTTCCGCGGGGCGCACCAGGCCGGAGCAGGCACTATCGCCCTAGTCCAGCTTCTGGTCGAAGTACTTCTGGTCGATGACCAGGTCCTCGGCGGGGGCCTCGCCCGCGGCGGCGTTGGCCTTGCGGGCCCGGTAGAGCGACTGGAAGTAGTGGAAGGCGATCGGCAGCACGGTCGCGGCGACCGCGGCGAGCAGGATGAGATCGATGTAGTCGCGCACGAAGGCGGCCACAGGGGGGATGTAGCCGAGGAAGTAGCCCAGCAGGGTCACCCCGATACCCCACAGCAGCGCGCCGATGACGTTGTAGAGCGAATACCTCTTGTAGTTCATGTGCCCGACGCCCGCCGCGATCGGCGCGAAGGTGCGCACCACGGGCACGAAGCGGGCGAGGATGACGGCGAATCCGCCGAAGCGTTCGAAGAAGGCGTTGGTGCGGGTCACGTTCTTCCGGCTGAACAGGCCGCTCTCCTTGCGCTCGAAGATCCGCGGGCCCACCTTGTGCCCGATCAGATAGCCCACCTCGCCCCCGGCGAAGGCGGCGAGCCCGATCGCGGGGGCGGCGATCCAGATCGGCACCCCGATGCCCGGGTGGAAGGCGAGCAGTCCGGTGATCACGAGCAGGGTGTCGCCGGGGAACAGGAAGCCGATCAGCAGCCCCGTCTCGGCGAAGATGACCACGCACACCACGAGCAGCGCCCACGGTCCGGCGGCCGTGATGATCGCGTTCGGGTCGAGGAACGGGATGAGGGCGGCAGGTGCCAATGCGTGCTCCAGTCGTCGTGAGCTTTCAGGCTATCCGGTCGGCTCTGTGGCATGACTGGGGATAGCCCCCGGAAAACGATGGCGGATGTCTCCTGCCTGGCCGGGGTGGAGGATGGAACGGGTCAAGGGATGCTCTCACGGACCATCCCTGGTCGAGCGCGTCGCGATCCGCGGCGCCGATCGCGACGGAAGGGGCGCAGCAGGATGAACGGTATCGGCCGATTCGGCGCACGAGCCTGGCGTGACCTGGGCGGCGATCCGGCACTCCTCGACGCCGTGCTCCCGCTGGATCCCCCGGCGAGCCTTCCCTCACGACTCGACGTCGTCGGCCTGGCCGGGGACAGCGTCGCCCTCGCCGCCCTCGCCGTGCACGAGACCCTGCTCGCGCGCGGCATGGCCGAGACGCTTCCTGCGGTGCGGATCTCGGGCGACAGGCTGCGCACCTCCATCCGCAGCGAGCGCAGCTTCAGTCTCGACGGCGAGGCGCCGAACGCCTGGGCGCCGCTGTCCGGATTCTTCGAGACGGCCGACGGCTGGGTCAGGACACACGGCAACTACCCGCACCACGCCGCCCGCCTGCGCGCGATCCTGGGCCTCGGCTCCGACGCCTCGGCGGACGACGTCGCCGCGGCCTTCCGCTCGCGCCCGGCGCAGGAGATCGAGGATCGGGCCGCCGACGACGGGGCGGTGGCGGTCCGGGTGCGGACCCCGGAGGAATGGGCGGAGCATCCCCAGGCCGCCGCCCTCGCGACGACCCCGCTCGTCGCAGTTCGTCCGCTGCTCGGGGGGCCCGTGGCCGGCTGGGGTCCGTCCGCCCGGCCGCTGGACGGGATTCGCGTTCTGGACCTCACGCGGGTCATCGCGGGACCGGTCGCCGGCCGCGACCTCGCCTTCGCCGGCGCCGACGTCCTGAGGATCGACTCGCCCCGCCTTCCGGAGATCCCCTGGCAGCACCTCGACACCGGTCAGGGCAAGCGCTCGACAGCGCTCGACCTCGCCTCCGCCGGCGACCGAGCGAGGTTCGAGGAGCTGCTCTCGACGGCGGATGTCGTGATCACCGGCTACCGGCCGGGCGCGCTCGACGCCATCGGGCTGTCGTCCGATGCCCTCGTGGAGCGCCGCGCCGGTCTGATCGTCGGCCGCGTGAGCGCGTGGGGGACCGTCGGCCCGTGGGCGCGGCGACGCGGCTTCGACAGCATCGTGCAGGCGGCCACCGGCATCGCGGTGGTCGAGACGGATGACGGGGTCCGTCCCGGCGCGCTGCCCGCCCAGGCCCTCGACCACAGCGCCGGGCACTTCCTCGCCGCCGGCATCGTCCACGCGCTCGCCGCGCGGCACGCGTCGGGCGAGGGCGCAGAGGTGTCGGTCGCGCTCGCCCGGGTCGCCCAGGAGCTCCTCGCGGCCGGCGTCTCAGCGGTGAAGCGGCCGGACAGCGGTGCCGCTCCGGTCGTCCAGGCCGGCCGATCCGGCGAGAGCACGCTCACGACCGCGGCACCCGTGCTCTCCTACGAGGGGGCCCCGGACGAGTACCCCGAGCTCGGCGGGGTCTGGGCGGCCGACCCTCCGCTGTGGCGGGGCGCTCATCCCGCCTGATGCCTTCCGAAGGCAGGGCCCTAGATCGCCCTTCACGGCGTCCGGCTACCGACGCGCGCAGCAGTACGAGATCGTCACACCGACGGGCAGGATGCTTCGCCTGCCGCGCGGACGTTCCTGGTACGCGACGGAGCCCACCTTCAAGGAAGCTTCTCGAGGAAGACCGCATCTGGTTGCCCAAGGGCGGTGACGGGTCGCCTCGTCTCAAGCTGTTCGCCATCAGTTGCGTGGACTCGTCCCCTTCACCGTACTCACCCGTACTCCCATGCCAGTGGCGCCGCCGTGGGATCGAGACAGCGTCCGTACCCTCGGTTACTTTTGCTCATGTACTTTTGCTCATGGGGCTTGTTCACCCCGGAAGGGGCGAGACGTGAGCGACGAGATCGAACTCATCAGTGACGGCGATGGGCTTGCCGTTATCGGTGACGCGCTGGCCGTCGAGCGGTTCCTCTCTTCGGCCGGTGTTCCCTCGAAGGACCTCCAACTGCACCAGAAGCTCGGCTCTGCCCTGAACGCGGGCTCTGGCGTCGCTCAGGCTGGGTCGCAGTTCGCGGCAAACTCTGGTCGATGGGTGAAGCTCACCGAGGAGTCCGCGAAGGCGCTCAAGCTCGGCAAGGCGATGAAGGGCTCGTCGGACGGTGTCAGCAGGGCCATCGCGACCACGAGCAAGGGCAAAATCACTAAGATCCTGGAGTTCGTGAAGCCTGGCTCTGTCGGGTCCATGCTGACCAATCCGGCGATGCTGGCTGGTGCGGCGGGGATCATGGCGCAACTGGCGATGCAGCAGACTATGGAGGAGATCACCGAGTACCTCAAGGTGATCGACGAGAAGGTCGACGACATCCTGCGCGCCCAGAAGGACGCCGCCATCGCCGAGATGATCGGTGTTGGCATGGTCATTGACGATGCCATGCTCAAGCGCGAGCACGTCGGCCGGGTCTCCGAAGTGACCTGGTCAAGTCTGCACGGCGCCGCCCAGTCCATCGCGACCACGCAGGCGTACGCGCTGCGCCAGCTTGACGCGCTGGCCGAGAAGATGGACAAGAAGTCGCGGGTCGGCGAGCTGGACAAGCTCACCGACGCAGCGGAAGCCAACGTCGAAGAGTGGCTGGCGGTGCTCGCGCGCTGCTTCCAGCTGCAAGACGGACTAGCCGTCCTCGAACTCGACCGGGTACTAGACGCCAGCCCCGACGACGTCGACAGGCACCGCGCGGCGATCCGGGCCGCTCGCGCCAAGCGGCGAGATCTCATCTCGAAGAGCACCGGGCAGCTCCTCGCGCGCATGGACGCGGCGGCGGTGGGTGCAAACCGGCAGGTGCTTTTCCACCCGCTCAAGGCGGGCCGTGTGGTGCACTCCGGCAACGAGGTCGCGGGCGACGTCATCGTCTTCCACGAGAAGCTCGGTATCTACAGCAGCCGTGCCGCCATCGAAGCAAAGCCCTGGCGCGAAGCAGTCGGTGATGCCCGAGACGATGCGGTGGAGCTCACCGAACGCAGCGCAAAGGCGGTCAGCAGCTTCAGTGTGAAGACTTTCGAGGGCGCGAAAGCGGGCACGGAGAAGCTGGTCGAAGGGGCAGCGGAGCGGCTGCCGTGGCGTCGAGGCGACAGCACCCCATCCGCTGCAGCCGAACCGAACACGGGCGATGACCCGAGCGAGAGCGCCGCGGGGTGATTTCCGTATGACCCTGACCCTCGCCCCGCTGCTGCTCGACGCCGGTATCGACCCGTCGCAGACCCTTGTCATCCGTCACGCCTTCGTGGCTGAGCCGGAAGAGAGCGGTCTGACGGGCCTGCACGCGGACTCGACGCACGCGGAGATCCTGGCTTATACGGCTACGCAGTCTTCGGACAGCAGGCGATTCCCCGCCGTGCCGCCGCGCTTCTGGGTGGTCTTCATCAAGGAGGGCGGCGACCAGGCCCGGCTCTGGTCCGTCGTGGAGAACCGGGGTGAGATCGCACGCGACTACGTCCGTCGGACCTTCGACATCTCGGAGACCGAGCACATGGCCGACCTTCGCGGGCGGTTGGTCATCGGGTGGAAGTCTCCGCGCACCTGGCGCATGAGCGCCGCGGCGGCGGGGAGATACCCGGTCGTGGGGATCGCGGACGCGGAGCCGATCCCGTTCCCGGGTTTCGACCGTCTCGTCCTGAGCCACGTGCAGCTGCATGCCGTGATGCGGGAGCACCGCTACGCCTCGTGGCGCACGACGCTATCGTCTGTCTTCGGGATCTACCTCATCACGGACACTCGGGACGGCCGTCACTACGTCGGCAAGGCAGACGGCGAAGAGAGCATCCGGCAGCGCTGGCACGCCTACGCCACGAACGGGCACGGTGGCAACGTGGAGCTGAAGGGCCTCGACCCTTCAAGCTTCCGCTTCTCGCTGCTGCGCGTCTTCGACCCGCTGGATTCCGTGCGGCATGGGTTGAACCGAAATTGAAGCGTCGGCCGACGGGGCCGCCGCACGATCACCAGCACGTCACGTGGCGCATATGTCAAAGGTTCTGGTGATCGAGAAAGGTACGCAGCGGCTGTCGTCGACGAGCCGCTGCGCGGCGGCGGATGCGCAACGCGTCCTGCTCAGCGCGAGACACGGTGATCGCGTGGCCCGTCTGGCAGTCGAACGAGAGGGTCCGCCCTCAGATAGTCTCGGGCAGGCCCCTCCTCAAGCGTCGCGGCGCCAAAGCCGATAGCTCAAGGGTACGCACCCGCCGTCCACGCGTCGTCTGCGATCCAGCCTGGCGGCCTCGTTGGAACGCCGTTACCGGCTCCGATGGTCGGCGGCTCCGTCATTCACGGCCACCAGTCCCACTGGTTGCTGATGTAGCTCGTGACAATCGGCACCAGACCTTCGACGAGGTTGCGAAGCTCGGGATCGGTTGTTGTGGTGTCGTCGGCTGGTTCGATGATCACCGCGTTGCGATCGCGCTCGCGAGAAAGCGATTGTGTCCAGAATGTGTCCACCGGGACCCTAGAGCGGGGCGCCGTACCCCTGGCTCCCTTATAAACACTGGCCTCTTGGGGCCGAATGGCTGGTGCGGGAGAAGGGGCTCGAACCCTCACGCCTCTCGGCACAGGAACCTAAATCCTGCGTGTCTGCCAGTTTCACCACTCCCGCGGACAGGGCAAGTCTAGGAGGACCCGTCCGGTCCCCTCGGCGGCGCGGGGTCCGGACTCCCCGGTCTCACCGCGGTCCCCCTGGATCGATCGGAGCGAGCCAGCGGCCGTCGGACCGGGTCAGCTCCGTGACATCGACCACCGCTGTCACATCGGTGCAGGGGATCGGACCGAGGATCCGCGGGCCGGGCTCCCATTCCACCGGCAGGTCAGTCGCGTCCGCATCGAGGGCGATGAGCAGCAGCGGGAGGTTCACGTCTGCATAGACGGAGTCGAGCACGTGCTGGATGCCGTCGGCGGTGGTGGCGTGGATGAAGCCCTCGTCGTCGAGCGGCCGTCCGCGAGTGGCCGCCTCGTAGCAGCCGCTCGGCAGGCTCATCTCCCAGTCGTCGGCCAGTGCGACGTGGAAGACGAGTCTGCCGGTCATGTCGTCGTCCTCAGGCCAGGGCCCGGGCATGCGGGGAGAGCAGGATCAGCAGCAGCCGGCTCGGCTCGAGACCTTCGACTGAATGCCGAACCTGCGCGTCGACCTGCACCAGCGCACCGGTCGGCATGTCGACGCGCTCCCGCCGTATCTCGAGCACCGCATGCCCCTCGATCACCTGGAGCAGGAGCGGGCTCGTGGAGAGGTGCTCCTTCATGATCGCCCCCTCGCCCAGGGTCAGTGCGACCACGATCACGTCCGGGGTCGAGAGGATCCGGCGAGAGCGCACCGCCCCGGGCTCGACGGGGAGGGCGCGGGCCAGCATCTCGGCACCGCCGGTGACCAGGATGTGCCCCGGTCGTTCCGGCATCGACGGCGTTCTCTGATTCACAAATAAAAACTACTATGATCCGGTTAATTCTTCTAGACTGCCGACGTGATCCGAGAACTGCGAGACCGGGACGACATCGAGGAGCTGGTGAGGGCGTTTTACGACGAGGTCTTCGTCGATCCGCTGATCGGGCCGATCTTCACCGATATCGCCCGGGTGGACGTCGCGCGCCACCTGCCGATCATGTTCGACTTCTGGGAGACGGTGCTGTTGGGCACCGGGACGTATCGTCGGAACGCGCTGCAGGTTCATCTCGTGCTGAGCTCCCGCACGCCGTTGAGGCCCGAGCACTTCGAGCGCTGGCTCGAGCTTTGGGAAGGGGCTGTCGCAACCCGGTTCGACGGAGAGAAGGCCGAGCGTGCGGTGCTCCAGGCGCGCCGGATCGCCGGCTCGATCCAGCGCCGCATCGCCGGCAGATCGGGAAGCGAGTTCGAGACGATCGGGTATCGCGACACGGGGGCCGGCGCATCGGCCGCGTCCGGTGATGCCGGTTGAGCGCGCGGTGTTAGTTTCGTTCCGATGACCATGCCCGGGGACGAGATCTACCATGCCGCGCTTGCCTCCGGCACGCGGCGGCGGGTGCTCGAGGTGCTCACCGGCTCGCCGGTGCCGCTGGAGGCGCAGCCGATCGCAGAACGCCTCGGCCTTCACGTGACGACCGTGCGCTTCCACCTGGACCAGCTCGAGCAGGCCGGCCTCGTGCGCCGCGAACGGGCAGAGCACCGGCGGCGCGGCCGGCCGAGCCTCCTCTACTCCGCCGCCGGGCCGGTCAGCGACGAGTCGGTGCGCGAACAGCTGATCGGCGTCCTCGCCGGTGCTCTGAGCGCGAAGGGGGACGCGGGCCGGATCCGCTCGGTCGAGGCGGGACGGCGCTGGGCGGACGGGCTGGGCGGACGGCACGGGGACGGCCGCGCCGTGATCATCGACAGGCTCGAGCGGCTGGGCTTCGATCCGGAGCCGGACGGCGACACGATCCTCCTGCACGCCTGTCCGTTCCGCAGCGCGGCCATGGCGCATTCGGAGATCGTCTGCTCGGTGCATCAGGGGATGCTCGAGGGGCTGCTCGGCAACAGCGACGGCGGCGACGCCCTCGACGTCGACCTCGTCCCCTTCGTCGGCCCGGAGTCGTGCCTGGTCGCTCTCCTGCCGCGCTCGCCGCGGCTCTGACCGGTGCGCGTCGTCAGCCGGCGAGGGAGACGGCGCCCAGGACGATGAGGAGCACGACCTTGATGCATTCGAGCGCCACATATCCCCAGTGGAGGGAGTGCCGGGGCACCCCGTCGGCGAGTCGTCCGACCCTGACCCGCCGGTCCATCACGGGGCGCAGGACCGCCGCTCCGGCGATGAGGACCAGGCACAGCGCGACGATCAGCGCGAGGCTCAGGATCGGGACCGGCCGCTGCGGGACCAGGAACGCCACGAGGGCCAGCGCGAAGATCCCCTCGACGATGTTGAGGGCTCGGAACACGAGCCTGCCGATCCCCACGCCCAGCGGGACGGTGATCCCCGGCGCTCTGAACTTCAGCGGTGCCTCCAGGAACGAGATCGCCAGCACCATCCCCAGCCACACGAAGGCGATCGCCGCCTGCACCGCCATAGTCACCGCTCCATCCCTAATAAACAGGAGTACTCTCAGTTTTATTGGAGCCTAGTGCGAGGAGGCCGTGATGGGCGACGTCGAGCCGACGAGGGGCGAGTTGCGGATCAAGCGGATCTACGAGCCGGCGGAGCGCGACGACGGCTACCGGGTGCTGGTCGACCGGCTCTGGCCGCGGGGGGTGAGTCGCGATGCCGCGGCTCTCGACCTCTGGCTGAAGGGCATCGCGCCCAGCCCGGCGCTGCGCACCTGGTGGGGGCACGATCCCGCGCGACTGGGGGAGTTCTCCGCGCGGTACCGCTCCGAGCTCGATGAGAACCCCGCGGTGGCCGAACTGCAGGAGCTCCGAGGCCGCCATCCGCTGATCACCCTCCTCTACGGAGCACGCGATCCCGAGGTCAGCCACGCCGGGGTGCTCAAGGCCTACCTCGACGAGCTCGGCTGACCGCTCAGCTCTCCGCCTCGCGCACGGCGCCGCATCGCCAGCACGCCGCCGCGGTCGGCCCGTCGTCGATGGCGCCGCATTCCGGGCACACCCGCTCGAGCCAGCAGGTCGCATCCCCGGCCGGCTCGTCGATCCTGACCAGTCGCTGCGCTGCGCCGGGGGAAGCCTCGTCGCCCATATCCGAACCGTACTCCCGGTCGCGGTCCTCCACCGAGTCTCGGACGGGGCGTCGAGCAGGGATGGACAGCCATTCGATGTGAGCTTAGGCTAACCTTAGTTTGCCCCCGTAACTTCGCCCGATCGGAGCCCCCCGTGACCACCGCTGAACGCGTCGGAGGCCGCCTTTCCCGAATCGACCTGGACGACATCGTCCGGGCCGGCCGGGAGCTGGGGATGCGCAGGCTGAGCGTGAAGGCGGTCGCCGCCGAGCTGGGGGTGACGCCGACCGCGCTGTATCGGCACGTCGCGGGACGCTGGGAGCTGGAGCGCCTGGTCGGCGAGAGCATCCTGGCCGAGCTGGTGCTCGACGACGATCCCGCCGACGGCGTCGATCGGCACCTGCTGTCGTTCGCGCTGCAGCTGCGCGCGTTCGCGCTCGCGCATCCCGGAGTGACCAGATATCTGCAGACCCTGTTCCCGCGCGGCGACGGAGGCCGACGGGCGCTGGCCGCGGAGGTCGACGCGCTGGTGCGGCGGGGGTACGACACCGAGGCGGCGATCGTGCTCAGCGGCGCGGCCGCCGGGCTGACCATCGCCATGACCGCCTCCGAGGAGAACAGCGCCGCGGCGGAGCGCGAGGACGCCGACGGCCTGGAACGGGAGCGGCGCGCGGCGACGGAGCTGCTGGCGGGAGACGGGAGGCTCGGGGCGGCCCACACCGGGCTGCCGCAGGTCGAGCGACCCGACTATGTGCGGATGCTGCTGACCGCCGCGATCCGGGGTCTGGTCGAGGTGGCGCCGCCGGGGCGTCCGGTGGCGGAGTTCGTGGCGGAGCTGGCCGCCGCGGGAAAGGGGCTGTGATGGCGAAGCGGGGCTTCACCGGGGTGATGACGCGCGCGTACGGGGCACGCGATCACGAGGCGACGGTGACCGGCACTGAACTGCTGGCGCCGAACTTCCTGCGGGTGCGGATGGTGTCGCCGACCCTGCTCCAGGATGCGGTGGTGGCTCCGACCGCCTACTTGCGGTTCTGGTTCCCCGATGCGGACGGCGCCGACTTCGAGCATCAGCGCGGCTACACCCTGTCGGAGGCCGACGAGGCGACCGGGGAGTTCGCGGTGGACTTCGTGCTGCACGAGCCGGCGGGACCGGCATCGGCCTGGGCCCTCCGAGTCGAGCCGGGGACGACGGTGCAGGCGACCTCGCTCGGCTCGACCCGCTTCGACCTGCCGGACGAGCTGCCCGCCGGCTACCTTCTGATCGGCGACGCGGCCTCGATCCCGGCGATCAACTGGATCCTGCGGACGGTGCCGGCCGACGTGCCGGTGGAGCTCTATCTGGAGGAGCACCACGAGGCGGATCGGCTCATCCCGCTCCATCCCCATCCGCGCGTGAACCTGCACTGGGTGCCGCGCCGGGGCGAGACCTCCTTCGCCGCGGCGATCGAGGCGCGGGACTGGTCGGACTGGTACGCCTGGATGGCCCCGGAGTCCGGCTCGCTCAAGCATCTTCGGATGCGGCTGCGCGACGAGTTCGGCTTTCCCAAGTCGGAGGTGCATGCGCAGGCGTACTGGTACTACGGCCGGGCCTTCGGCGCCAACCGCTCCAAGGCGGCGCCGGAGCCTGTCGAGACGGCGCCGCAGACGACGGAACCGACGCCATCCTCCGCGACCCCGGCGGAGCCGGCCAGGCGCGGCTCGTGGCGCGCCCAGTCCGCGGGCCGCCTTCTCGCGCCGCTGCGGCCCACCCTGATCCTGGCCGGCGTGCTGCAGGCGGTCGTCACCCTCGTCCAGCTCGCCCCGTTCGTGCTCCTGGTCGAGCTGGCCCGGCTCATGCTGACCGGCGCCGAGGCGTCCCGGCTGTGGACCGTCGGCATCTGGGCGGTGGCGCTGCTCGGCGGGGGCGCGTTGCTCGCCTCTGGCCTCATGCTCTGGCTGCACGCTGTCGACGCCCGGTTCGAGCGGGATCTGCGGCAACGGCTGCTGGGCAAGCTCGCCCGTCTGCCGCTGGGCTGGTTCACCGCCCGCGGTTCCGGATCGGTCAAGCAGGTGGTGCAGGACGACACCCTCGCCCTGCACTACCTGGTCACCCACGCGGTGCCCGACGCCGTCGCGGCGGTGGTCGCCCCGGTCGGGGTGCTGGTCTACCTCTTCGTCGTGGACTGGCGGATCGCGCTGCTGCTGTTCGTCCCGGTGCTGGTCTACATCGTGACGATGGCCGTCATGCTCGTGCAGTCCGGCCCCAAGACCGCCCAGGCTGCGCGCTGGGCCGAGCGGATGAACGGCGAGGCCGGCGCCTACCTGGAGGGCCAGCCCGTGATCCGGGTGTTCGGCGGGGCGGCCGCCTCGGGGTTCCGGGCTCGGCTGGACGAGTACATCGCCTTCCTGAACGACTGGCAGCGTCCGTTCACCGGCAAGAAGACGCTCATGGACCTCGCCACGAGACCGGCGACGTTCCTGCTGCTGATCACCGCATTCGGAACGCTGCTCATCGTCACCGGCGGGATGGACCCGGTGGCGCTGCTGCCGTTCCTGCTGCTGGGCACCACCTTCGGCGCCCGGCTGCTCGGCATCGGCTACGGCCTGTCCGGGCTGCGCGGCGGTCTGCTCGCCGCCCGTCGCGTGCAGACCGCCCTCGACGAGCCCGAGCTGGAGGTGCGCGACGGCGCCGGCGGCGAGGCCGCACCCGCGCCGCAGGGCAGTGTCGTGTTCGACCGGGTGGGGTTCTCCTACCGGCCCGGCGTCCCCGTCATCCACGACGTCTCGCTCACCCTGGAACCGGGGACCGTGACCGCACTGGTCGGGCCGTCGGGCTCGGGCAAGTCCACCCTCGCAGGTCTGCTCGCCCGGTTCCACGACGTCACCGCGGGCGCGATCCGCGTCGGCGGGAAGGACGTGCGCGAGCTGAGCCCGGACGAGCTGTACGCGCGGGTCGGCTTCGTCTTCCAGGACACCCAGCTCGTGCACGGCACCGTGCGCGAGAACATCGCCCTCGCCGTGCCGGACGCGAGCGACGCGCAGGTGGTGGCCGCTGCTCGCGACGCGCAGCTCCACGAGCGGATCCTGCGCCTGCCGCACGGCTACGACACCGTGCTCGGCCCGGACGCTGCCCTTTCCGGAGGGGAGCGGCAACGGCTCACGATCGCCAGGGCGATCCTGGCCGACACCCCGGTGCTGGTGCTCGACGAGGCCACGGCCTTCGCCGACCCCGAGTCGGAGTACCTCGTGCAGCAGGGGCTGAACCGGCTCACCGCCGGTCGCACCGTGCTGGTCATCGCCCACCGGCTGCACACCGTCACCGGCGTCGACCGGATCGTCGTGCTCGACCACGGCCGTGTCGCCGAGACCGGGACCCACGACGAGCTGATCGCGAAGGACGGACGCTACCGTCGGCTCTGGGAGGCGGGCGGCGCCACGGCAGTCGAGAGGGAGCAGGCCACCCGATGATCCGCACCGTCCTGAGCCTCCTGCCCGCCGGCCGGCGGGCCCGTGTCACCGGCTACGTCGTCCTCGCGGTTCTCGGCGTGCTGCTGCGCGCCGCCGGCGCCGTGCTGCTGGTGCCCCTCGTCGCCGCCCTGTTCGGCACCGACCCCGCCGGGGCCTGGCCCTGGCTGCTCGCGCTCGCCGTCGTCACCGTCGCCGGCTGGGCGGTGGATGCCGTGGTCGCGCGGATCGGGTTCGGCCTCGGATTCGCCCTGCTGGAGAACGCCCAGCACGGCGTCGCCGACCGGCTGACCCGCATCCGCCTGGCCTGGTTCACCGCGGAGAACACCGCGACCGCCCGGCAGGCGATCGCCGCGACGGGCCCCGATCTGGTCGGCCTGGTCATCTACCTCGTCACGCCCCTCATCGGAGCGATCCTGCTCCCGCTCGCGATCGCGCTCGCCCTGCTGCCCATCTCCTGGCCGCTGGGGCTGGCCGCCCTCGCCGGGGTCCTGGTCCTGCTGGGCGCGTTCCTGGTCGCCGGACGCATCGGACGACGCGCCGACCGCGCCGCGGCCGAGAGCAACAGCGTTCTGACCGGGCGGATCGTCGAGTTCGCACGGACCCAGCAGGCCCTCCGCGCGGCCCGGCGGGTCGAGCCGGAACGCAGCCACGCGGGTGCTGCGCTCGCCGCGCAGCACGGTGCCACCGTCAGGCTGCTGCTCATGCAGATCCCCGGCCAGCTCCTGTTCAGCGTCGCCAGCCAGCTCGCGCTCGTGCTGCTGGCAGGAACCACCGCTGCTCTGACCGTGCGCGGCGACCTCGGCGTGCCCGAGGCGATCGCGCTCGTCGTCGTCATCGCCCGGTACCTGGAGCCGTTCGCCGCCCTCGGCGAGCTCGCCCCCGGCATCGAGACCGCGACCACCACCCTGCGTCGGTTCCGCACCGTGCTCGACGTCCCCGTCGCCGAGGCCGGCACTCGGGCGGCGGAGCATCCGGAGGAGACTGCAGCGCCGCGCATCGAGCTGGCGGGCGTCGGCTTCGGCTACGCGCCCGACGGCGCGACAGTGCTCGACGGCCTCGACCTCGCCCTCGAGCCCGGCAGCACGACCGCGATCGTCGGTCCGTCGGGCTCGGGAAAGAGCACCGTCCTCGCGCTGCTCGCGGGGCTGTATGAGCCCACGGCCGGCCGCATCCTCATCGACGGGGTGGACGCCGCGACGCTGGACCCCGATGCCCGCCGCGCGCTGGTGAGCGTCGTGTTCCAGCATCCCTATCTGTTCGACGGCAGCATCCGCGACAACATCGCCGTCGGCAGGCCGGGAGCCGACGAGGACCTGTTCGCGGAGGCGACCGCCCTGGCCCGGGTCGATGAGCTGACCGCCCGGCTCCCCGGCGGAGGGGATGCCCGGGTCGGCGAGGCCGGCATCGCCCTCTCCGGCGGCGAACGCCAGCGGGTGTCGATCGCGCGCGCCCTCCTCAAGCCCGCCCCCATCCTGCTCGTGGACGAGGCGACCAGCGCCCTGGACACCGAGAACGAGAGCGCGATCGTGCACGCGCTCACCGCCGACCGGACGCCGCGCACCCGCGTCATCGTCGCCCATCGGCTGGCCAGCATCCGCAGCGCCGACCGGGTCGTGTTTCTCGAGGACGGCCGGATCGTCGAGGATGGCACCGTCGACGGCCTCCTCGCCGCAGGCGGTCGCTTCGCCCGGTTCTGGCACCAGCAAGAGGATGCGGCCGGCTGGCGGATCGGCGCAGAAGGATCCGGTCGGGAGGCCGGCTGATCGCCCGCCGCCGACCCGATCCGGTCGTGCTGTGGAAAACTCGCGATCATCGGGGAACGTCGTGGCGATGATGACGGCATGCCAGACGCTGTCGCGACGATCACCGAGCGGGTGCGCGAGCGCCTGCGGCGGGAGGGCGTCGATCCGTCTGCCGACCGGGTGCTGGCCGATCGCTATGTGACGGAGGAGATCCGCGGCTATAGCGAACGGGCGCTGGGCGGGTCGCTGCCGATGCTTACCGACGAGCGCTCGGCGGCCACCGAGGTGCTCGCCGCGGTCGCGGGCTTCGGCCCGCTGCAGCCGTTCTTCGACGACGCCGAGATCGAGGAGATCTGGATCAACGGCCCGGAACGGGTCTTCGTCGCCCGCAACGGCGTTCCCGAGCTCACGCCGGTGCGCCTCGGCGACTCCGAGATCCGCGATCTGGTCGAGCGGATGCTGCAGTCCACCGGGCGGCGGGTCGACCTGAGCTCGCCCTTCGTCGACGCCTCGCTGCCCGACGGATCGCGGCTGCACGTCGTGATCCCGGACGTGACGCGCCGGCACTGGGCGGTCAACATCCGCAAGTTCAGCCGCCGCATCCGCGATCTGCGGCGTCTCGTGGAGCTGGGCTCGCTCGACCGGCGGGCCGCGGAGTTCCTGCGCATGTGCGTGCTCTCCGGGCAGAACATCCTCGTCTCCGGGGCGACGCAGAGCGGCAAGACGACACTGCTCGGGGCGCTGCTGTCGACGGCGAGGCCCGCGGAGCGGATCGTCACGGTCGAGGAGACCTTCGAGCTGGATCTCGCCGCGCCGGATGTCGTGGCGATGCAGTGCAGGCAGCCGAGTCTCGAGGGAACGGGCGAGGTGACGCTGCGCCGGCTGATCAAGGAGGCGCTGCGGATGCGGCCGGACCGCCTGGTGGTCGGCGAGGTGCGGGAGGCGGAGTCGCTCGACCTGCTGATCGCTCTCAACAGCGGCCTGCCGGGCATGTGCTCGATCCACGCCAACAGCGCCCGCGAGGCACTGGCCAAGCTCTGCACGCTGCCGCTGCTGGCCGGTCGCAACATCGACGCGTCCTTCGTGGTGCCGACCGTCGCCTCCTCGGTCGACGTGGTGGTCCACTGCGAGCTGCAGCGCAGCGGCCGGCGCCGGGTCACCGAGATCCTCGCCCCCAGTGGGCGGGTCACCTCGGGGGTGATCGAGGCGAGCCCGATCTTCCTGCTCGAGAACGGACTGCTCGAGCCGACCGGCAGCCACCCGTCGAAGATCGAGAAGTTCCGCGCATCGGGGCTCGACCCGGTTGCCGTGCTGGCGGGGGCTGCGGCGTGAGCGTCGTGCTCGGCCTCATGCTCGGGGCGGGCCTGCTGCTCGCCGCCGCGCCCTTCCTCTGGCCGCGCCCTGCCGGCCGCATCTCATCGAGGCCCGGCCGCATCGGAGGAGTCCTGAAGCTGCGGATGGCCCAGGCCGGGCTCGCCGCGGTGCCGACCGGGGGTCTGGTGCTGGTATCGGCGCTCACCGGGACGGCCGCGGCGGCCCTCGCCGCCGCGGTCGCCGCCGTGCCCGTGATCGCGCTCGCCGCTGGACTCGCCGGGGCGGCCCTGCCCTGGATCGTCGTCTCGGTGCGCGCCGCATCCCGGCGCCGCGCGGCCCGGGTCCTCTGGCCCGACGCCGTTGATCAGCTCGTCTCGGCGGTGCGCTCCGGCCTGGCCCTGCCGGACGCTGTCGTGACCCTGGCCCGCAGCGGCCCGGTGCCCTCCCGGGAGGCCTTCTCTCGGTTCGAGGCCGACTATCGGGCGACCGGCAGCTTCGGGCTCGCCGTCGACTCGCTCAAGGAGCGGCTCGCGGACCCGGTGGCCGATCGCATCCTGGAGACCCTGCGGATGTCGCGCGAGGTCGGAGGGACCGAGCTGACCGCGGTGCTGCGCAGCCTCTCCTCGACGCTGCGGGAGGAGGCCGCGATCCGCGCCGAGGTCGAGGCGCGGCAGTCCTGGACGGTTAACGCCGCGCGACTGGGGGTCGCGGCCCCGTGGGTGGTGCTCCTGCTGCTGGCCAGCCGGCCCGAGGCCGCAGCGGCATACGACACCGGTGCCGGAGTGGTGCTGATCGTCGCCGGCCTGCTGGTCTCGGCCGTCGCCTACCGGCTGATGATCGGCCTGGGCCGGCTGCCGGAGGAACGGCGGTGGTTCGGGTGAGCCAGTTCGGCGCGCTGGCGGTGCTCGCCGGCCTGGGCCTGGGGCTCGGGCTCTGGTCGCTGGTCAGCCTGATCCCCCGGCTGGGGCGGCCTCGGCTCGCGACCCGGGTCGCACCGTACCTGGTCGACGTCTCGGCCGGGGCGAGGGAGCTCGCCTCCCGGCGCAGCATCGAGCCGCTTCCGCTGGTCGGTGCGGTCTTCGCCCCGGCCATCTCCTCCGTCCGCTCGGCGCTCGATCGGATGCTCGGCGGCTCGGCCACGATCGAGCTGCGTCTGCGTCAGTCCGGCAGTGGACTGGAGGTCGCGGCGTTCCGGTCGCAGCAGCTGCTCTGGGGCCTGGGCGGCGCCATCGCCGGGGCGCTCGTCTCGATCTCGGCATCCCGGCTGGTCGAGGTCCCGGTGCCGGTCTACCCCGTGCTGATCGCGGTCCTCGCCGGCTGCGGGCTCGTGCTGCGCGACCACCTGCTGCAGCGCTCGGCTCGGAGCAGGCAGCGGAGGATCTCGTCCGAGCTGCCGACGGTGCTGGAGTTCCTCACCCTCAGCCTCTCCGCCGGCGAGGGCATCACCGACGCCATCCGCAGGGTCGCGCGGGCGAGCAACGGCGAGCTGGCCCGGGAGCTCGGGCGGGTGGTCGCCTCGGTCAACACGGGGACCCCGCTCGCCGAGGCGCTCCGCCGGCTCGCCGCCGAGCTCCGCCTGCCCGCGCTGGAGCGCGTGATCGACCAGGTGATCGGCGCCCTCGACCGCGGCACGCCCCTGGCCGAGGTCCTTCGCGCGCAGGCGCAGGACTCCAGGGACGAGGCGAAGCGGGAGCTGCTGGAGCTGGCGGGGAAGAAGGAGGTGGCGATGCTGGTCCCGCTGGTGTTCCTGATCCTTCCGGTCACCATCGCCTTCGCGATCTTCCCGGGCATCGCCGTGTTGCAACTGGGTTTCTAGGAGAGGACAGCATGATGCGACTTGTGAACGGCATCCGCCGCCTGCGCGAGGAGGAACGGGGCGACGTGCCCGGCTGGGTGCTGATCACGTTGATGACCGCCGGCCTGGTCGTGGTCATCTGGGCGATCGCCGGGCCCGCCCTGAGCGGCGTGTTCGAGCAGGCGATCGAGCGGGTGACCGGGTTCTGACGTGCGGCTCCTGCGCGACCAGCGCGGCTCGGCGCCGGCCGAGTTCGCGATGGTCGGGGCGCTGCTCACCGTGCTTACCCTCTCGGTGCTTCAGCTCGGCCTCGCGCTGCACATCAGGAACACGGTCTCCGACGCCGCATCGGAGGGCGCCCGGTTCGCCGCGCTCGCCGACAACCGGCTCGGCGACGGCGTACGCCGCACCGAGGAGCTGATCACCTCCGCGCTCGGCGCCGGCTACGCGACCGACGTGCGGGCGGAGTACGGGACCTACCTGGGGCATCCGGCCTCGATCGTGACCGTGCGGGCCCCGCTCCCGCTGATCGGGCTGGCCGGGATCGACGGCGGGCTGGAGGTGGTCGGCCATGCGGCGGTGGAGACTCTCGACTGAGGCCGGGTCGGCGTCGCTGGAGTTCATCACGGCTGGGATGATCCTGCTGCTGCCGCTGGTCTACCTCATCCTCACCATGTCCCAGCTGCAGGCCGGCTCGCTCGCGGTGGAGGGCGCCGCCCGCCAGGCCGTCCGCGTCTTCGTGCAGTCCGACACTCTCGGCGAGGCGTCAGCTCGGGCGCAGCGCGCGGTCGACGTCGCGCTCGCCGATCACGGGCTTCCGGTGGGCAGCGCGACGGTGTCGGTCGGCTGCGCTCCGCACCCGGGCGACTGCCTCCATCGCGGGGGTGAGGTGACGGTCACGGTCGCGACCTCGGTCACGCTGCCGCTGGTCCCGCCGGTGCTGGACCTCGACGTCGCGCTGGCCATCCCGATGCGCGCAGTGGCCACCGAGCGGGTCTCCCGGTTCTGGGGCGCGACGTGAGGCGGTTGTCCCGCGAGGAGAACGGATCGACCCTGCCGCTCGTCATCTTCTACGGTGCGCTGTCACTGGTGCTCGTGCTCCTCGTCGTCGCGGCGACCTCGCTCTATCTGGAGCGCAAGCGCCTGTTCACCCTGGCTGACGGCGCGGCGCTGGTCGGCGCCGAGGCCTTCGAGCTCGCCGCGGTCCCGGTCGGGCCGAGCGGTCCGCGTCCCGAGCTGAGGACGGCGGATGTCGCGGAGGCGGTCGAGGACTACCTCTCCGCCGCGCCGACCGGCGCCTTCGACGGGCTCGAGCTGGAGCGCGCGGAGACCGTGGACGGGCGCAGCGCGACGGTGCGACTGTCGGCCTACTGGCGCCCGCCGGTGCTCACCCTGTTCGTGCCGGAGGGCATCCGCCTCGACGTGACCGCGGTGGCGCGGTCGGTGTTCGGCTGAGGCTCCCGAGCGCAGCTGCTCGAACCCGCTTCGCACGCGGTTCAGAACGCCCAATTCATGGAGAGCGAAGGGGCCGGAAGATCAAGAACCCTCCGACAACGAAGCCCGTTGCAGACATGTATCCGCCAATTTCGACAGCATTTGCCAGGACCGTCAGCAACGATCCCTCATTATTGGTGAAGTCCTTCCCGACCGTTGAAAAAACCCACCATTCGACGACCCCCAGGAGCCCCCACGCTAACCCGTACAGGAGAGAGGAAGACCATCGTCCTTTTCCTCTCAAGACGGGAATCAGCACACTCCCTGCCAAGCCGCAGATCGCTCCGAACGGTATGCCCAGTGTGACGTACAAGCCCATCCCCGGTATGAGTGCGAGCGCAAAAGGGGTCGCAATGATTGCCACGTACAAGGCCGCGCCAATCCACCCAGCAATCGCTCCCGCTCCTAATGAGAGCCAGAACCTTCGGCTCGACTTCTCCGCTGCGGGGGTTGGCGTCACGGTGAGATCTAATCAGACAGGCGCTTGGCCCCAATACGCCACCCGGACCGGACCTATGCATTTGCTTCAGGTATCCAAGAGCACCCTGTAAAGCGGACGATGACGTGACCGCGGTGGCGCGGTCGGTGTTCTTCTAGCGGCTCGCCGCCGAGGGCGGGGTTTGAGTCGAATATCGACGTCTCGGCCTCGCGTGAAGGCCGCACGGTCTGAGCCCGTCTAACCGACAGTGAACTCTTTAGTCGCCAGTATCGCGTCGTCGAAGCTGAGCAATTCCTTGACCTCGACGGTCACCACCGAGTCATCACGGAGGATGAACGGTCGCTGCACGGTGACAGTCGTGCCCGGCTTGATGTCAGAGCTGCAACTAGATGCACTGTGCAGCTTCCTGCCCGCCGCTGAACTGGAGCGGTGACTCTCCCGCCCTTGCCCGTCGATCCTGAGGTGGGACGGCTGGCCGCACGAATGAGGGAGTTGCGCGTGGCATCCGGGTTGACCATCGAGCAGTTGGCCGAGCGAACCGGGATGAGTCGTCGCGGGATCATTGAGTACGAGCAGGGGAGAAGTTTCGGCACCCTTCGGCATTGGTTTCGTATCGCTCGCGCCCTTGACGTGCCGTTCTCGGAGTTCGCACGCCTCCTCGACGACTAGGGTGCCCAGCCCGGCGCGCCGCCGGCGGGATCCTTTCATCTCGGCGGGTCTGCTCGCCTACTCGAACCGGGCGAGCCAGGCGGTGAGGGCCGTCTCGAGCCCGGCACGCTGCTCGGGGGAGAGGGCGTCGAGCAGCCGGTGCTCGTTGGTCATGTGGTCGGTGAAGGCCCGGTCGATCAGCTCCCGGCCCTCGCCGGTCAGCGCGACGACCCGGCCGCGGCCGTCGGTGTCGCTGGCCCGCCGGGTGACCAGGCCGCGTTCCTCGAGGCGGTCGATCCGCTTGGTCATCGCTCCGGTCGTCACCATCGTCGACTCGGCCAGGTCGCTCGGCGTGCGCTCGAAGGGGGCGCCGGCCCGGCGCAGCGCGGCGAGCACGTCGAAGTCGCCCTCGCCCAGCCCGTGCCGGCGATACACGACTGTCAGCTCGTCGGTGAGGTGACCGGCGAGGCGGTGCAGGCGCCCGATCACCCCCTGCGGCGTCACGTCGAGGTCGGGCCGCTCGCGGCGCCACTCCGCCTGGATGCGGGAGACGCGGTCCGGGGTTTCCGTCATGCCGGACATTCTAGCTTCCGAGGAAGCTAGAATAACTTCCGTGGAAGGTAAATGGTGCTGGTCGCTGGTCACGGCGATCGCCCCGATCGCATGGGGAACCACCTACTTCGTGACCCACCAGTCGCTGCCGCCGGAGCATCCGCTCTACGGCGCGGTGATCAGGGCGCTGCCCGCCGGCCTCATCCTGCTGCTCGTGCGCCGCAGGCTGCCGCACGGCTCGTGGTGGTGGAAGTCGATCGTGCTCGGCACCCTCAACATGGGCGCCTTCTTCGCCCTGGTCTACCTGGCGGCGCAGCTGCTGCCGACGAGCGTCGCCTCCACGATCATGGCGACCTCGCCGGTCGTGATGATGCTGCTGGCGTGGATGCTCGTGGCCGAGCGACCGCGGGCGATGCCGCTGATCGGGGCCGGGGTCGGGATCGCCGGGGTCTGCGTGATGCTCTTCACCGGCGTCGGACGGATCGATCCGCTCGGCGTGCTGGCCTCGGTCGCGGCGATGACCATGTCCTCGATCGGCTACGTGCTCGCCAAGCGGTGGAGCGACGAGGTCGACGTGCTCTCCTCCACCTCGTGGCAGTTGATCGCCGGCGGCCTGCTGCTGATCCCGGTGGCGATCCTGGTCGAGGGGCCGCCCCCGGTGCTCGACGGCACGCAGGTCCTCGCCTTCGCCTATGTCTCGGTGGTGGCGACGGCCGTCGCCTTCGTCGCCTGGTTCGCGGGGCTGAAGCACCTCAGGGCCTCGACGGTCGGGCTGGTCGGCCTGCTCAACCCGGTCACCGGCGTGCTGCTCGGCACCCTCGTCGCCGGCGAGAGCTTCACCTGGCAGCAGGCAGCCGGCGTCGCGCTCGTCTTCGCCGGCATCCTGCTCGGCCAACGGGTCGGGCGCCGCGCCGGGAAGGCCTCGGCCCCATCGAGTTGACGCAGATCGACCTTCCCGGAGCCTCATAGGTCGATCTGCGTCAACTCGAGGCGGGGGAGGCGGCACTCGGTATCCGCCCGTCGCACCGTCCCGCGCCGTGCGGCAGTAGCGTCGTCGGTATGCGATCAACGCCCGGCGACGTGCTGCAGCAGCGGGGCGCGCCGGGGCGATCGCTCGGAGCCGACGGGCCGGGCAGGAGCCTCGCCATCGATCGGCTCCGGGGCGCGCTGATCGTGCTGATGGTCGGCGGCGACTACCTCGGCGGGGTGGGCTTCGTCCCGGCGTTCCTCAAGCACGCGCCCGACATCGGGTTGACGGTGGCGGACCTGGTCGCTCCCTGCTTCATCGTCACCATCGGCCTGACCTACGGGCCGTCGTTCGCGCGGCGGATGCGGACCGGCGCGGCCCGGGCCTACCGGCACGTCCTTCTGCGGTACCTGTCCCTGATCGGGATCGGGGCCATCCTCTCGGCGGGAGGGACCTCGGTGGCCGGCCAGCCCGCCGACTGGGGAGTGCTGCAGGCGATCGGGGTGGCCGGCCTGATCTGCCTGATCGTCATCCGGCTCCCGACCTGGGCGCGCTTCGCGATCGGCCTGCTCCTGCTGTGCGGCTATCAGCTCCTGCTCGACCGGTGGGCCCTGGACGCCGTGCTCCACTCCGCTCACGGCGGCTTCATCGGCGCCATCTCCTGGGGCGCGCTGCTCGTGCTGGCCACGGCGGTGGCGGACGTCTGGCGACGGGGCCTCGGGCCTCTCGCGATCTGCTGCATCCCGCTTGCGGCGGCGGCCGCGGTCTCGGCGCTGGTCGTGCCGGTGAGCAAGAACCGCGTCTCGCTCAGCTACGTCCTGATCTCCCTGGCGGTCAGCGCGCTGGTCGTCCTGCTCGTCGAGCTCGTCTCGCGAGCGGCTCCGAAGCGGGCGGGGTTCCTCTGCTGGTGGGGGGAGAACCCGCTGGTGCTCTATCTGCTGCACCTGCTGCTCCTCGGTCTGGTCGTCCTCCCGGGCGCGGCATGGTGGTACGCCGACGCTCCGGTCTGGCTCGCGGCACTGCAGCTGATCGCGATCCTCGCCGTCGTCTCGGTCGCGGCGTGGTGGCTGCACCGGCGGCGGCTGAGGATCGGGCTCTAGCCGGGCGAGCGCAGCTAGCGGTACGCCTCGGCCACCTGGTCGGCGGCGATCACGCTGTTCTCGGCGCGCCAGAGCACCTCGGGGCGGCGGTCCCTGATCAGCCAGCGCTCGCCCTCCCGCACGAAGACGTCCGTGTAGCGGCCGGCGTGGTCGGGGCCGGTGTTGGTGATGACGAGGAAGTAGGAGCGCACAGCGGCGGTGCCGTCGGGCTGGAACTCGATCAGGGTGCTGGTCACGTTGTGCATCCTGAAGGTCGGCCTGCCGTCCGTCTCGGCGGGGAAGATGCCCTGGTTCGCCTTCCAGGCGTAGATGCTCTCGCGCCCCACGGCGTCGAAGGCGGCGGAGTGGATCTCGCCGTCCACCGCGAAGCTGTCGGCGAACATCCGCGCATCGTCGGCGTCGCCGGCCTGGTTGTACTGGGCGAGGGTCCGCCGGATCTCCTCGCAGGCCGCGGCCTCGTTCGGGGTCATCGTCGACCCTCCTCTCGATCGGCCACAGTCTATTGAGCTATCGAGCCGGTTCCCCCGGGCGGTGGTGGCGGCTGAACGGAACGACCATGGGCGAACGGCTCACCGGATCGGGCACCACGAGCGAGTCGACGCCGAACACCCTCCGCACGAGCTCGGCGTCGACGATGTCGGACGGGGATCCTGCGGCCACGACCCGCCCCTCCCGCATCGCGACCAGGTGCTCGGCGTAGCGGCAGGCGAGTGAGAGCTCGTGCAGCACCATGACGACTGTCGTGCCGCGCTCGGCGTTGAGGTCGACGAGCAGGTCGAGCACCTCGATCTGATGGCTGATGTCGAGATAGGTCGTCGGCTCGTCCAGCAGCAGCAGGTCGGTCTGCTGGGCGAGCGCCATCGCGATCCAGACGCGCTGGCGCTGGCCGCCGGAGAGCTCGTCCATGCTGCGCTCGGCGAGGTCGAGCACGCCGGCCGACGCCATCGCGCCGTCCACGATGGCGTCGGAGTCGCCGGATCGGCGGTGCAGCCAGCCCTGGTGCGGATAGCGGCCGCGCGCGACGAGGTCCGCGACGGTGATGGAGTCCGGCGCGATCGGCGACTGGGGCAGGAGCCCGAGCACGCGGGCGACCTGGACGGTGGGCATGCGGTGGATGTCGCGGCCGTCCAGCAGCACCGTCCCCCCTGACGGGACGAGCAGGCGCGCCAGCCCGCGCAGCAGCGTGGACTTGCCGCAGGCGTTGGCCCCGACGATCACGGTGATGCGGCCGGGCGGGATGTCGAGATCGAGCCCGTCGACGACGGTGCGGGCGTCGTAGCCGAGGGTCAGCTCCCGGGCGGTGAGAGAGCGGGACGATGTCATGATGAACCTCCTGAGCGGGAGCGGGTGCGGGATCCGGCGAGGAGCCAGGCGAGGTACGGCGCGCCGATAACCCCGGTGACGACCCCGACCGGGAACGAGATCGTGGGCACGAGGTACTGCGCGATCAGGTCGGATGCGCTCACCAGCGCCGCCCCCACCGCGGCGGAGGCCACCAGCGACAGGGAGGTGCGTCCCACCAGACGGCGGGCGATCTGCGGCGCCATCAGCGCGACGAAGCCGATCGGGCCGCTCGTTCCGACGGCGACGGCGGCGAGGACCACCGCGGTCAGGAGCACCCCGATCCGAGCCCGCTCCACCCGGAAGCCCAGTGCCGCCGCGGTGGCGTCGCCGAGCTCGAGAACGCGCAGCGACCTCCTCTGCGCCCCGAGCATGACGAGGACGACGAAGGCCAGGGCGATGAGGACCCAGACGATCGGCCAGTCGGTGCCGTTCAGGCTCCCGACGAGCCAGGTGTAGGCGACGTGGGCGTCGCGTACGTCCACCCGGGTCAGCAGGTAGGAGGTCAGCGCGGTGGCCAGGGCGGCCGCGCCGACGCCGATCAGCACCAGGCGCATGCCGTGGATGCCCCGACGCCAGGTGAGCGCGGCGACCACCACCGCGGTCAGCATCCCGCCGGCCACCACGGTGATCGAGAGCGCGAGGCCCGAGACGCCGAAGACCAGCACGCCGGCGACGCCGGCGGTGCCGGCCCCGGCGGTCACGCCGACGATGTCGGGGCTGGCCAGGGGATTGCGGACCACGGACTGGAACACCGCCCCCGACACCCCCAGGCACACCCCGACCAGCGCGGCGGCGATGGCGCGCGGCAGCCTCAGCTGGAGCACCACGAAGGCGGTGACCCGGTCGGCCCGGCCGGTGAAGGCCTCGAGCACCTCCGCGGGGCTCAGCCCCGCCTCGCCGAGCAGCAGGGCGACGACGAACAGCAGGGCGGTGAGGGCGAACAGGGCGCAACCGACCAGGGTCACCCGGCGACCGAGCCGCGTCCGCGAGGCGCGCGATACCGAGCCGTCGGCGGGGCCTCGGGCGGTGCCGGGCTGCGCGGTCACAGTCCCGCCGCCTTCCCGCGGCGCACGATCCCGATGAAGACCGGGGCTCCGATCACGGCGAGCACGATGCCGACCTGCACCTCGCCGGGACGCGCGACGATGCGGGCGACGACGTCGGCGGCGACCAGGAGCGCCGCCGCGGCGGGGGCCGAGTAGGCGAGCACCCAGCGGTAGTCGTGGCCGACGACGAACCGCACGGCGTGAGGGACGACGAGCCCGAGGAAGGCGATCGGGCCGGCGACGGCCGTCGCGGCGCCGGCCAGCACCGCCATCAGCGCCCCGGAGATGAGACGCGAACGGCCGGGCTTCAGCCCCAGCGCCTGCGCGGTGTCGTCGCCGAGGGCGAGGAGGTTGAGACTGCGGCCCATCAGCAGCGCGCCGAGGGATGCGAGCACGATGGCGGGCAGGGCGGGCAGCAGCACGTCCAGGCCGCGGCCGGCGAGGGAGCCGACCTGCCAGAAGCGCATCGTGTCCAGCGCCTGCTGGTTCGCGATGAGGACCCCGGCCACGAGCGAGCCGAAGGATGCGGCGATGGCCGCGCCGGCGAGGGCGAGCTTGACGGGCGTCGCCCCGTCGCGCCCCCGCGAGGCGATGGTCCAGACCAGGATCGCGGCGACGCACGCCCCGAGAAAGGCGAACCAGAGGTACTGGCTCGGTGCGGTCGCGCCGAACACCGTGATCGCGGTGACCACGGCCAGCGCGGCGCCCTGGCTGATCCCGAGGATGCCGGGATCGGCCAGCGGATTGCGGGTCAGCCCCTGGGCGAGCGTGCCGGAGAGGCCGAGCGCCGCTCCCACCGCAAGGCCGGCGAGCGTGCGGGGCAGGCGCTTGGCGACGATCGCGATGTGCTCCGGGTCCGTCGGGTCGTACGCCGTGATCGCGTGCCAGACGGTGTGCAGCGGGATCTGCGCCGTGCCGACCGCGAGGCTCGCCAGGCACGCCGTCAGCAGCGCCGCGATCAGGATCAGGGCACCGAGGGCGCGGCGACGCGCCGGACCGCGCTCCCGGGTGCGGGAGCCGGTCCGGCGCGTCACCGGTGGGGCGTCAGTCGACACTCGCCGCGACGTCGGCGAGCTGCGGCACGTACCGGTCCAGCATCCACGGGATGGAGAGCACGGTGGGGGCGCTGGAGGCCATCACGAACGACTCTCCGATGATGGGGGCGAAGCGGCCCTCCGCGACCTGCGGCATCGCGGCGACCAGCGGATCCGCGGTGAAGGCGTCGGCCTCGTCCTGGCTGCCGAAGTAGGCGACGAGGATGTCGGAGTCGAGCTTGGAGAGGTTCTCGAATCCGATCCCGTAGAAGTAGCTCCCCGCGTCCGGCTTCGCGTCGAGCTTCGCGACGGAGGGGGCGACCTTCATGCCGAGCTCGGAGAGCAGCTGCACCCG
>Ga0182749_1000565_pt1 | contig 33352 bp, 23 predicted proteins | sample eDN3rd37CKraftMG_FD_128875 | JGI IMG/M metagenome (GOLD analysis project Ga0182749, IMG submission 128875) | Enriched Miracle-Growth compost microbial communities from Emeryville, California, USA - eDNA 3rd pass 37_C Kraft MG (version 2) (version 2) ...
ATCGGCGAGGGTGGCGTGACCGTAGGTTTCCGGCTCACGGCGCCCCAGCAGATTAAGGTTCGGCCCGTTGATGACGTGGATAGCGACCATGCTGTTGCGCCTGGGGCATCGCCCCCTGGAGTGACCGCCACCCCACGGGAACATAATGCGTCACACAATATCTGGGGTGAGCCTCGGCCTCGTCCGGCCAAAATTCGCCCCACGCTTGCTGAAGCGTGACCCGCCCACGAAAGGCGCGCCGCATTCCAGTGATCTTTACAGGCAAGGCCTTCCGCGATGGCCAGGCATCCGCCAGAAGCCGCCTGATGAATCAGGACGTATTACCGTGCGTGGAAGGCGTCGCCAAGCCTTCCAGGGAAGCCTTCCAGGAAAGCCTTCTGCAAAAGCCTTCTTCAACGGCCACCTTGCGCCCCCGCAGGGCTTCCGCCACCCGACCGCCCGCCCGCAGCCGGTCCACCCCATCACGTCTGCGGCCGCGTCAGTTGCATGCGGTGTGCAACAGATGCCGGATTCAGGGCGAAGATAAGGCGCGGCCCTGCATATGGTGAACAGCGCCCCGCAGGGCGCGACGCCGCAGCGGCGGGGAACCATCCGAATGGCATGGCCCGCCGCACGTGCGATGACGGGCGGCTGTCGCCAGCCGCCCGCCCGTAAATCACGCCCCGGGGCAACCGCCCGGCCTCAGCCGCAACTGGCCTTGCCGCACTGGCGCACGGATTTGATGGCCTCGGCCATGGCGTCATGGCCGACGGCGCCCGGAATGATGGTGTCGCCGATGATGAACGAGGGGGTGCCGGTGAGGCCCAGCTTGTCGCCCAGCTCGCGGCTTTCCTTGAGCGCCTCGACGACGGCCGGGGAATCGGCGTCCTTCGCGAGGCGCTTCATGTCGAGCCCCATCTCGCGGGCGACGGCCTCGGCCTGCTCCTTGCCGACGCGGCCCTTCACCGCCATCAACCGCCGGTGGTAGTCGAAAGCGCGTTCACCGGTGAGCTGCTGCTTGGCCGCCAGGGCAATCCGCGACGCTTCCAGCGACTCCTGCCCCAGCACCGGGAAGTCGCGCATCACCACCCGCAGTTTGGCGTCATCCTTCAGCAGGCGCGACATGTCGCTGACCGCGCGTTTGCAGAAGCCGCAGTTGTAGTCAAAAAATTCGACCAGCGTGACATCGCCATCCGGGTTGCCGACGACCACGGCGCTCTTGCTCTTGAGCAGGGTTTCCTTTTCCGTCGCGAGCGCCTGCTGCTGCCTGGTCTCCTGGGCCGTCTGCTGGCGCTTCTCCAGTTCGGCCATGGCCTCCTGCAGCACCTCCGGGTGCGCCACGATGTAACCGTGGACGATCGACTCGATGGCCTTTTTCTGCTCGGGCGTAAAGTCCTGGGCCCGCGCCGCCGGGGCCGCCGCGCTCACGGCGACCATAACGGCCGCGCCAGCGAGCGCGAAACGGCGCCAGCTGGAAACTCCACGAGCGGCAGACCGGTGAATTCCTGAAAAAGCGATCATCTTCGGTTCGATCCCTGCGCCGCGCGCGGCGTTAGTGGGTTTATGGCTTCGCCAGCACCCGAAAAAGCAGCGGCCGGCGCGCGTAACGCCTGGACGGCCGCCCATCATGGCGACGGAATCTATCACAGCTTGCGTTCTGGCGCATGTTCCCACCTGGCGGCGGCTTACTGCGCCCGGACTTCCTGGCGTTCCCGCAACTGGCGTTCCCACATCGTGGCGCTCTGGCGTTGAGAGTACTATAGACGCCGCATCCGGTCCGGCGCATTCGTCATCGCCATCCGGTCCAGGAACAGGAGCCCAGCCGTGTCCGCCTTGCCCGTCGTTCCGCCGACCCCGGCGCCGTCCCGTCGCACTGCGCGAGTCGCGCCGTTTCTGGCCATGGATGTGTTGTCCGCCGCCAGGGCGAAAGCAAGGCAGGGCGCGGACATCATGCATATGGAGATCGGCCAGCCCTCCGCGCCGACACCGCGCCGGCCGCTGGAAGCAGCCCGCGCCGCCATGGCCAGCGGCCCGATTGGCTATACCGAGGCGCTGGGCCTGCCGTCGCTGCGCGAGCGCATCGCCCGCAGCTACCAGGAGCTCTATGGCGTCAGCGTCGGGGCGGAGCGGGTGATCATCACCACCGGCTCCTCCGGCGGCTTCCTGCTGGCGTTTCTGGCCGCTTTTGAAACCGGCGCGCGCATTGCCTGCGCCTGTCCCGGCTATCCGGCCTACCGCAATATCTTCAACGCCCTCGAAATGGAGACCGTCGATATTCCCGTGGGCGCGGAAGGCGGCTGGTCGATGACCGCGGCGGCCATCGCCGCCGAATCCCGGCTGCGCCCCCTCGACGGCGTGCTGGCGATGAGCCCGTCAAACCCCACCGGCGTCATCGCCAGGCCCAATGAGCTGGCGGATATCGGCGCCCTGTGCCGGGAGCAGGGCCTGTGGCTGATTTCCGACGAAATCTACCACGGCCTGCACTATGGCGCCCCGGCCAGCACGGCGCTGGCGACCGCCCCGGACGCCATCGTCGTCAATTCCTTCTCCAAATATTATTGCATGACGGGCTGGCGCATCGGCTGGCTGGTGGTTCCCCCAGCGCTGGTGCGACCCATCGAGCGGCTGGCGCAGAGCCTGTTCATCTCCACGCCCTTCCTCAGCCAGGTCGCCGCCGAAGCGGCTTTCGACGCCGTGGACGAGCTGGAGGCGGTGCGCGCCGGCTATGCCCGCAACCGCGAAATCGTGCTCAACGCCCTTGCCGATCTGGGCCTGGACGCCGCGCCCGCCGACGGCGCCTTCTATGCCTATGTGGACGTGTCGCGGCACGCTGCGGATTCCATGGATTTCTGCCGGCGCTTCCTGGATGAGGCCGGCGTCGCCATCACGCCTGGCGCTGATTTCGACCCCCATCTTGGCGCGCGTTTTGCGCGCTTCTCCTTCGCCGGCTCGCAAGAGACATGCGTTGAGGGCATGGACCGCCTGAAGACCTTTCTGCAAACCGCCTCGCTCCGGGCGTGAAAACAGGCGAAGGACTGACTGTCACCAAATGGGCGCCGCGCTGGCCGCGGCGCGACAGGCCAGTTCGATGTCACTATCTGCAAGCGCGTCCCTGGCGGACGCCCCCGGGGCGCCTGGGCGTCCGAACCTGAACCAGCGGGAGATCTACGCCATCCTTGGCGGCGTCATTCTCGCCATGTTTCTGGCGGCGCTGGACCAGACCATTGTCGCCACGGCGCTGGCGACCATCGGCCGCGACCTTGGCGACCCGGACCTGCTGCCCTGGGTGGTGTCGATCTATCTGCTCGCCGCCACCACGGTGACGCCGCTCTACGGCAAGGCCAGCGACATCTGGGGCCGCCGGCCGTTGATGATGACGGCGATCGCCGTGTTCCTCGCCGGTTCCGTCGCCTGCGCCCTGGCGCCGGACATGATCTCGCTGATCGTCGCGCGCGGCGTCCAGGGGCTGGGCGGCGGCGGCCTGATCTCCCTGGCCCAGACCGTGCTCGCCGACGTGCTGACGCCCAGGGAGCGTTCGCGCTACCAGATTCACATCGCCAGCGTCTTCGCCACCTCCAGCCTGCTGGGGCCGGCGCTCGGCGGCTTCCTGTCCGGCCACCTGCACTGGTCGGCGATTTTCTGGATCAACCTGCCGCTCGGCGGCGTCGCCCTGTGGCTGTGCGCCAGGCTGCTGAAGCGGTTGCCCCGGCATGAGCGCCGCCACCGCCTCGACTTCGCCGGCGCGCTGCTGCTGATGGGCGCCACCATCAGCCTGTTGCTGGCCATGGGCTGGGGCGGCCACCGCTATCCCTGGTTCTCATGGCCCATTGCCGCCGCGGTCGGGCTTTCCCTGGCGCTGTGGGTCCTGTTCGCCCTTCACGTGCGCAGGGCGCGGGAACCGCTGATCCCCCTGGATATCCTGCGCAACCGGGTGGTGGTGCGCGCCTGCGTCGCCGCCTGCTTCGGCATGGGCGTGTTTGTCGGCCTCAGCATCTATGCGCCGCTCTATTTTGAGATTGTCCGGAGCTTCAGCACGGCGGACGCGGGCTTGGGCGTAACCCCGATGATGGTCGCCACCGTGTTCGGCGCCACCGCCTCCGGCCGCAGCATGGTGTACTTCAACCGTTACAAGGGCGTGGCGCTGACGGGCCTCGCCATTTCCTGCCTGTGCCTGGCGGCCCTGGCGGTCTTCCCCCTGGAAACCCGGCCGCCGTGGATCACCATCGCGCTGCTGGCGGCCACCAGCGCCGGCGTCGGCAGCCTGTTTCCGGTGTGCACCATCTCCATTCAAAACGCCGTGGCCCTGCACCAGCTCGGCACGGCCACCGCCGCCATGAACTTTTTCCGCCAGATGGGCGCGGCGCTGATTGTCGCCGCCTTCGGCGCCATCATGCTGAACGGCGCCGCTTTCGCTGGCCACGCCGCCGGCTTTTCCGGCGAGGGCGTCCGCATTGCCGGCGCCCTGACGCCAGACGCGGCGCATGGGCTGGCCATGGTGTTCCGCTGGATTTTCGGCGCGGCTGCGCTCGGCGTCCTCATCGCCGCCGGTTTCCTCGCCAGCATGGAGGAGCGGCCGCTGCGCAGCGCCTGAGGCGCACCGCGCCACCATCCCACACCGCCTCTCCGTCATGCCCGCGCCCGTCGCGGGCATGCGCGTTTTCAGGCCAGATCAGGTGGAGAGCGCCCGACCAGAGTAGCCACGGGAAGCGCTTCGCTGACGGACAGGCGGCGTCAAACCATGCGCCCGGCGCAGCGTGGCTGCGGCAATGGCCAGAGCAGGCCTCCGGTCCACGCAAACGGCCTGCCGCGCGCCGGGTCTGGGCGGCTGCCCGGCCGGCCCGGCGGAAACCGCCCGTGGTCCGCGCCCGAAACAAAACGCCCGCGACAACGTCGCGGGCGTTTTTTCATGACTTCGAATCCAGGGATTGAGGCGCAGCGTCAGCCGGCCTTGCGCGACCACCAGCCGCTGCGACGTGGCCGGGCGGGGTCCGTCTCCTGGGTCAGAACCACGGTTTCCGGCTCTGGCGTCGCCGCGACAATGCTGGCCGCGTCAGGCGCGGGCTCCGCCGCCGCGTCCGCTGGCTCCGTCTGCCCGGCCGCGGCTTCCCCGGTCTGGGGCTCGCTGGCGGTGACAGAAGGCTCCGCTGCGGCAGCGTCCGGCTGCGCCTGCGGCTCGCTGGCGCCAAAGGGCGTCCAGCCGCCAGTCTCCACCACCGCGCTCTCGGCAAAGCCGGCAGGCTCGGCCGTGTCTCCCATGCGATAATCAGCCACCGGAGCAAGGGAAGGGCCGCCATCACGCTCATCGCGACGGCCGCCGCGGCGGCCGCGACGACGACGACGCCCGCCGCGCTCGCCAGCATCATCGCCCGCATCGTCGGTTGCGCCTTCGCCGGCGCCAGCTTCCTCGCTCACGGACTCCTGAGCGGGGCCTTCACCGGCCAGGCCAGCATCAGCGTCGTCGCCGCCCGCATCCGCAACAGCATCGCGGTCCTCATCGCCAGCCTCACCAGCGGGGCCCTCAAAGCCGTTGTCGTCCTCTCCGCGACCACCACGACGGCGACGGCGGCGACGGCGGCGGCGGTTGTCGCTGTCGCCATTATCGCCGTTCTGCTCTCCGGCGGCAGCCGGGGCTTCCTCGCGCTCGTCCTCACCGGCCTCGATCTCGATAGCCTCGCCCTCGATCGCCTGCGTGTCGTCAGCGAAGAAGCTCTCCAGCTGCACGCCCGTGGCCGGGGCCCGCGCCACGCCGGTCGCCGGTTCGCCGCGCTCCAGGTGGTAATGGGTCTGGCCGATCAGCGTGTCGTCCACCAGCACGCAGATCTCGACGCCGAAGCGCGATTCCAGATCGCGCAGATGGTTGCGCTTCTGGTTGAGGATATACAGCGCCACCTCGGTGCGGGTGCGGACATTGAGGTTGTGGCTGTTATTGCGGATCAGCGCTTCCTCCAGCATGCGCAGCACCTGCAGGGCGATCGACGGCACGGAGCGGACCGTGCCGGCGCCGGCGCAGTGCGGGCAGGGGATCGAGGAGCTTTCCAGCACGCCGGTGCGGATGCGCTGGCGCGACATTTCCATCAGGCCGAATGGCGAGATGCGGCCCACCTGAATGCGGGCCCGATCGTTCTTCAGGCACTCCTTGAGCTTCTTCTCAACCGCGCGGTTGTTGCGGCCTTCCTCCATGTCGATGAAATCGATCACGATCAGGCCGGCGAGGTCGCGCAGGCGAAGCTGACGGGAAATCTCTTCCGCCGCTTCCAGATTGGTGCGCAGAGCCGTGTCCTCGATCGAGTGCTCACGGGTGGAGCGGCCCGAGTTCACGTCGATCGACACCAGCGCTTCCGTCGGGTTGATGACGATATAGCCGCCCGACTTCAGCGTGACGTGGGTGGAGAACATGGCGTCGAGCTGCGGCTCCACGCCATAATGAGCGTAAAGCGGCTGCGCGCCCTTGTACTGGCGCACCACGCCGGCGTTGTCCGGCATCAGCATGCGCATGAAATCACGCGCCTCGCTGAAACCGGCGTCGCCGGAAACCAGCACGTCGTCGATATCGCTGTTGTAGAGGTCGCGGATGGCGCGCTTGATCAGCGAGCCTTCCTCATAGACCAGGCACGGAGCTGAGGACTTGAGGGTGAGCTCGCGCACGCTCTCCCACAGGCGCAGCAGATATTCGAAATCGCGCGTCACTTCCTGGGGCGTGCGCGAGGCGCCGGCGGTGCGCAGAATGATGCCCATGCCCTGCGGCACTTCCAGCGCCGAGGCGATTTCCTTCAGGCGCTTGCGGTCGCCGGAATTGGTGATCTTGCGGGAAATGCCGCCGCCGCGCGCCGTGTTGGGCATCAGCACCGAATAGCGGCCGGCGAGGGAAAGGTACGTGGTCAGGGCCGCGCCCTTGTTGCCGCGCTCTTCCTTCACCACCTGGACCAGCAGAATCTGCCGGCGCTTGATGACTTCCTGAATCTTGTACTGACGACGGCTGGAGCGGAAGCGACGCTCGGAAACTTCTTCCAGCGCGTCGGCGCCGCCGACCTGCTCAACGGAATCGTCTTCATCCTCGCCGTCGTCGCCGTTTTCGCCATTTTCGGCGTCGGCCGCTGTTTCGACGTCTCCGTCCGCCTCGCCGCCCACGGTCTCGACCACGTCGTCGCCGGAGGCCGACAGTTCGGTCACCGAGCCCACGTCATCGAACGTGACGGCGTCTGCGGCGGGTTCACCCGATGCATCGTCGTCATGACCGGAGGCTTCTTCCCCGGACACGGTCGCCTCGGCGGAAACAGAATCGCTGTTGCGCGCCCGCATGCTGCGATCGCGGCGCGATTTGCGACGGGCGCCGCGCTCTTCTTCCTGCTCCTCGCGCGCGGCTTCCTCGGCCTGCTCGGCGAGCAGCGCCTGCCGGTCGGCGACAGGGATCTGGTAGTAGTCAGGGTGAATCTCGCTGAAGGCGAGAAAACCGTGGCGATTGCCGCCATATTCAACGAACGCCGCCTGCAGCGAGGGCTCTACCCGGGTGACCTTGGCGAGATAGATATTGCCGCGGAGCTGGCGCCGGCTCGATGATTCGAAATCGAATTCTTCAACCTTCTGACCGCGAACCACGACCACCCGGGTTTCCTCCGGGTGGGACGCGTCGATAAGCATCTTGTTGGCCATAGTGAACTTCCGTTGTCGCAAGCCCCGGAAAAAGCGCGCGCCTCCGGCAAGCGGCCAGAGACGGGATTCCCTTGTGTGGGCTGCGATTGCGCCAGACGAATCCGGAACTGGAACGGCCGGCGCATGATTGTGGAGGGGAACGAAGGAGGAGCGAAGGCCGCGTCGCGTCTGACAGCCCCGAACGACCGCCGCCGCAAACCTGTGCGGTCAATGGCAGATCGGACTGGGCCAGAACCCGGCGCGCGCCCATTAAAATTCCTCGTGACGCCACGCTGGCCAAAAGACCACGGGCAAATAACTGCTCGCAAGCAGCTGAAAAAACGCCCCGCCGCGATCCGGAAATGGGTCCGTCGTGCAGCCGCGTGGATCAAAAGACGCGGGGAGCGTCAAATCCTCTGGCTGTTCCGGCGACTGGCGCCGTCCGCCGATCTGGCAGACGCGCGCCGATTTGCGGCGGGTTACACCATCAATACATAGCCGGCCCCTTGCTTGGCAAGTTGAATGTTCCAGCCGTCGCGCCCCGGGGCTGCTTCCCGCCGGAAGCGGGCCCCGTTATGATGACCGGCGCACGGACATTGCGCCGGTTCAGGTTCAGGCGACCTGTCCCGGAATCCCGCAGGCGGGATCGGGACAGTTTGTGGCCGGATCGCGCAAGGTAAGGGGCAATCACCGCCAGACTGTTGATTCTGACAACATTTTCCACGCCGTGGGAAGCCGCGAGGGACGCGCCGCCGGATCGACCTCTCCGGCAATCGACGGCAGGCTCTTAAAGCAGGGCCAGAACTGTATTATAGCAGGCTGCATGCAGGACGGGACGCAGACGCCGCAAGGGCAAACAGCGAAACGGCGCCAGGGCGAGCCAGCCGCCAGACTGAAGCGCGACCGGGCGATCGCCGTTGCGCTTTCCGTTGCGCTCGCCGTCGCCGGCCACGCGGCCCAGGCGACGCCCGACGCCGGCGCCGCCGTCAGCCCGCGCCCCGCGCAGGCGTCGGCCCCGGCGGAGACGCGGGCCGTCACCAACGCCGTGAGCGTGACAGGCGACAACCGCGTCACCACCTTGAGCTTCACCATCTCGCGCCCGGTGGAGGCCCGCGCGTTCGTCATGGAGCGCCCGGACCGGGCTGTCATCGAGTTGCCCGCCGTCAATTTCCAGCTGCCCCAGGGCGCCGGCCGTCACGGCAAGGGCCTCGCCAGCTCGTTCCGCTACGGCGTGTTCGCGCCGGGAAAATCCCGCATCGTCATCGATCTGGCCGCGCCCGCCGCCGTGACCCGCGTCACCACGGTCCAGCCGGACAACGCCCTGCCGCGCCTGGAGATCGACATCACGCGCGTCGACCGGGCCTATTTCCACAAGGAAGCCCGCCTGGCGGCCGGGCAGGGCGCCGGGCAGGCTCCGCCGCCCGCCGCCGTGGCGCCGCCGGACAACGCCGACCGGCGACCGGTGATCGTGCTCGACCCCGGCCACGGCGGCCTCGATAACGGCGCCATCAATTCCGCCGGACTGGTCGAGAAGGACATCGTGCTCGCCTTCACGCAGCGGTTGCGCGAACACCTCGAGGCCACGGGACGCTATCGCGTGATCATGACGCGTGAAGACGATGTGTTTGTATCGCTGGGTGACCGGGTGCGCATCGCCCAGCAACACCGGGCGGCCCTGTTCCTCTCGGTGCACGCCGACATTCTGCGCGAGAGCCCCGGCGTGCGCGGCGCCACCATTTATACCGGCTCGAAACTGGCCACGGACACGGAATCCGCCCAGCTTGCCGACAAGGAAAACGACGCCGACCGCGCAGCGGGCGTCACCTCCCAGGTCGACAACGATCAGGTGGCGAACATCCTGCTTGACCTCACCATGCGGGAAACCAGGGCCTTCTCCAACGTGCTGGCGACCAGGCTCGTCGGCGGCCTCAGCCAGGTGATCCGCATGAACAAGAACCCGCACCGTTCGGCGCGGTTCATCGTTCTCACCGCGCCGGACACGCCGTCGGCGCTGCTGGAAATCGGCTATCTTTCGAGCACGCGCGACGCCGACCTGATGAATTCGCCAGGGTGGCGCGACCGCACCACCGCCGCGCTGGCCAAGGCGATCAACCAGTATTTTGACGGGCGACGGTCGATGACCGCCCCGGGAATTATCCCCTGACGGCGGCGCTCCCCGCCGTACCCCGTTCGCGTCTCCTGCGGCGGATTTGTCGCGCGCCGCCGGAATCTTGCCGCACACATCGCTTTTGATATTCAACAACGGCGTTCGGCAATAGGAATCATGACGGCCGCCCCTGACTCGCGCCGGCGCGCGCCACCATATAAACACGCGTATCGTTAACGCGCATTCCCTCCGGGCCGCGGCATCGCGGCGTCCGGTCAATGGCAGACGGCGGGCCAGTTTCGCATGCGTTTTGTTTTGCGTTTCATCGCATTTCTCTTCGGGCTGGCTTTCACGGTCACGGTCGTGGGCGCCGCTGTGGTCGGCTATTTCATCTGGCATTATTCCCAGGATCTGCCGGACTACACCCAGCTGCGCGACTACGAGCCGCCGGTGATGACCCGCTTCCACGCCCGCGACGGCCGGCTGCTGGCCGAATATGCGCGTGAGCGGCGTCTGTTCCTGCCGATCCAGGCGATTCCGCGCCAGGTTGTCGCCGCCTTCCTCTCGGCCGAGGACAAAAACTTCTACAGCCACGTTGGCGTCGACCCCTTCGGCACCCTGCGCGCCGTGGTGCAGAACGTCGGCCGCAAGAGCTCGGGCCAGCGCGAGCAGGGCGCCTCGACCATTACCCAGCAGGTGGCGAAGAACTTCCTTGTCGGCAACCAGCGCAGCTACGAGCGCAAGATCCGCGAGGCGCTGGTCGCCCTGCGCATCGAGAACGCCTACACCAAGGACAAGATTCTCGAGCTGTATCTGAACGAGATCTATCTGGGTTCAGGCAACTATGGCGTCGCCGCCGCCGCCCTGAACTATTTCGGCAAATCGGTGCACGAACTGACCGTCGCCGAGGCCGCCTATCTGGCGGCGTTGCCCAAGGCGCCCAACAATTACAACGCGTTCCGCCACACCGCAGCGGCCACCGATCGCCGCAACTGGGTGATCGAGCGCATGTACGAGAACGACTACATCACCCGCGAGCAGGCCGACCAGGCCCGCAGGCAGCCGCTGGGCGTCTCGCCGCGCTCGCTTTCTCCCAACACCTACGCCGCCGGCTATTTCGCCGAGGAAGTGCGCCGCGAGATCGCCGAGCGCTATGGCGAAAAGAAGCTGTACGACGGCGGCCTCTCGGTGCGCACGACGCTCGATCCGACCATGCAGGCCATGGCCCGCAAGGCGCTGGTCGACGGTCTGGTGCGTTACGACGAAGCGCGCGGCTGGCATGGGGTGGTGGACAGGATCGACCTGCGGGAGACGGCGGACTGGGGCAAGGCCCTGGGCGAGCAGAAGACCCTGACCGACGTGCAGCCCTGGCGTCTCGCCGTGGTGCTGGACAGCAGCGCCGCCGGCGTGCGCATCGGCCTGCAGCCGGAGCGCAACGGCAATGGCTCGCTCGATACGCGCCGCGTCACCGGCCAGATCGACGCCGACGGCGTGCGCTGGACGCGCAAGGGCAAGCCCGGCGCCTTCCTGTCGCCTGGCGACGTCATTTACGCCGAGCCCATCGAGAAGAAGCCTGGCTTCTATCGCCTGCGCCAGATTCCGGCGATCTCCGGCGCCATGGTGGCGATGGACCCGCTGACCGGCCGCGTCTTCGCCATGGTCGGCGGCTTCTCCTTCGACCAGAGCGAGTTCAACCGCGCCACCCAGGCGCAGCGCCAGCCAGGCTCCTCGTTCAAGCCGATCGTTTACGCCACGGCGCTGGACAACGGCTACACCCCGTCCACCACCGTCTACGATTCGCCGATCGAGATCGAACAGGGGCCCGGCCTGCCGCCATGGCGGCCAGAGAACTACAGCGGCAAGTTCTCCGGCCCGCACACCCTGCGCTATGGCATCGAGCAATCGCGCAACGTCATGACCGTGCGCCTGGCGCGCGACGTCGGCATGCCGCTGATCGCCGAGTATTCCCGTCGCTTCGGCGTCTATGACGAGTTGCAGAAATATCTGCCCATGTCGCTGGGCGCCGGCGAAACCACCGTCATGCGCATGACGGCGGCCTATTCGATGTTCGCCAACGGCGGCAAGCGCATCAAGCCGACGCTGATCGACCGCATTCAGGACCGCTGGGGCAAGACGATCTACCGTCACGACGAGCGCATCTGTGAAGGCTGCAACGCCGACCACTGGGCCAACCAGTCGGAGCCGACGCTGATCGACCGGCGCGAGCAGGTCATCGATCCGCTCACCGCGTACCAGATCACCCATATTCTGGAAGGCGTGGTGCAGCGCGGCACCGCCACCATGCTGAAGGCGGTGGGCAAACCGCTGGCGGGCAAGACCGGCACCACCAATGACGCCAAGGACGTGTGGTTCGTCGGCTTTTCGCCGGATCTCGCCGTTGGCGTTTACCTCGGCTATGATCAGCCCCGGTCGCTGGGCGGTCGCGTCACCGCCGGCCATCTGGCCGCGCCCGTGGTGCGCGACTTCCTCAACATGGCGCTGAAGGACAAGCCGGCCACGCCATTCCGCGTGCCGCCAGGCATCAAGCTGGTGAAGGTCAACGCCAAAACCGGCCTGCGCGCCAGCGGCGAAGGCGGCGCCGTGATTCTGGAGGCCTTCAAGCCTGGCACCGCGCCCCCGGACTATGTGGCCGGAGGTGAATCCGCTCCGCGTCCGCAGGCGTCGCCCCAGGCGTACCAGCCGGCGCCGCAGGAATATGACGGCGGAGGCGGGGGCTTCTGATCCTCCCCGCCGGCGGGCTTCTGCCCATGGCGCACGGCCGGGCGGCGGTTTACATGAGCGGCCGGTGCGGCTAGAGCCTGATCGCGGCGGGCAGCCCCGCTGCGAATGTTCAAGCGTTTTTTGCGTATCCAGAAAAGAACCGACATGCGTGCAGAAATCCAATCGCTGGCAGAAGCGGCCAAGCAGTCCGTGGGACTGCTGAGGAGGCATCTTTGACTGGGATGTCGCCGTCAAACGTCTCGCAGAGCTGAACGCCCTTTCTGAATCTCCCGAGTTCTGGAACGACGCCGACGCGGCCCAGAAGCTGATGCGCGAGCGCACCGATCTGGAAGAGCGCATCGGCGCCATCGAGCGCATGGAGCGCGACCTCGGCGATTCCATCGAGCTCATCGACATGGGCGAGGCGGAAGGCGACGCGGATATCGTCACCGAGGGCGAGGAGGCGATCCGCGCCATCGCGGCTGAAGCCGGCAAACGCCAGATCGAGACGCTGCTCTCCGGCGAAGCGGACGCCAACGACACCTATCTGGAAGTGCACTCGGGCGCTGGCGGCACCGAAAGCCAGGACTGGGCCAGCATGCTGCTGCGCATGTATACCCGCTGGGCCGAGCGCAAGGGCTTCAAGGTCGACGTGATCGAATACACCGCTGGCGAAGAAGCCGGCATCAAGGGCGCCACGCTCCAGATTAAAGGGCATAACGCCTATGGCTGGCTGAAGACCGAGTCCGGCGTGCATCGCCTGGTGCGGATTTCGCCGTTCGATTCCAACGCCCGGCGCCACACCAGCTTCGCCTCCGCCTGGGTTTACCCGGTGGTGGACGACCGCATCCAGGTGGACGTCAACGAATCGGATTGCCGCATCGACACCTTCCGCGCCTCTGGCGCCGGCGGCCAGCACGTCAACACCACCGACTCGGCGGTGCGCATCACCCACATTCCCACCGGAATCGTGGTGGCCTGCCAGCAGGAGCGCTCCCAGCACAAGAACCGCGCCACGGCGTGGAACATGCTGCGCGCCCGGCTGTACGAGCTGGAACTGCAGAAGCGCGAGGAGAAGGCCAACGCCGAAACCGCCGCCAAGACGGATATCGGCTGGGGCCACCAGCTGCGCTCCTATGTGCTGCAGCCCTACCAGCTGGTGAAGGACCTGCGCACCGGCGTGCAGTCCACCAGCCCGGACGACGTGCTCGACGGCGATCTCGATCCCTTCGTCGAAGCCGCCCTGGCGCACCGTGTCTATGGCGGCGCGGCCGAAGTGGAAGACATCGACTGAACGGGTTTTGCCCGAACATCAGAAGGCCCGGCTCCGCAAGGACCGGGCCTTTTGCTTGCCGGGTTCCGAAACGCGCTCTCAGGCGGCGCGCGCCGCCGCCAGCACTTCGGCGGCGTGGCCCGCAGGCTTCACCTTGCGCCAGATGCGGATGATTTTGCCATCGGCGCCGATCAGCACGGTGGTGCGCTCCACCCCCATGTACTTGCGGCCATACATGCTTTTTTCCACCCAGACGCCCCATGCCGCCAGCGTCGTCTGCTCCGGGTCGGCGGCAAGGGCGATGTCCAGCCCATGCTTCGCCGCGAACTTCTGGTGGGAGGCGACCGCATCGGGCGAAACGCCGATCACCGTCACGCCCGCCGCCTCGAACTGCGGTTTCAGGGCGTTGAACTCCAGCGCCTCCGTGGTGCAGCCTGGCGTATTGTCCTTTGGGTAAAAGTACACGACCACCTTCCGACCCCTGAGACCAGCGAGCGAAACTTCCCCGCCAGCGCCCAGGGGCAGCCGGAGATCCGGCGCCAGAAAGCCTTCTTTAAGCGGCATACGCATTCCTTTCCAGGGAGAATCCCGGCAGAATCCGGACGCCGGACGGATTGCGAACGTTATCCATTTGTAACCGGCATTCTGAAAAATGTGGCCGGCAGGCCGGGAATCATATTGCTCTGGAGCACAGGTTCATCATTCCGCGCCAGACCGCCAGCCCCATCCCGCCCGGCGGCGCCCGGCGCAAGGGCGGCGCCCTGGAGCTTGCCCTCCGGGCGCGCCAGGCCGGGCGTCCCGGGCGAGGGGCGCCGACGTCACGCAGACGCCAGCATCATGGGGGCGTCAGACACAAGGGGGGCAGCTGGTTCAGCCCGTCTGGACCTTGCCTGACCTTACCGTACGCCTGAACGAAGGGAATGCCCCCGGTTGCCAAGGTTGACCCCGCCCACGCGCTTCAGACTGCGCCGGAAAAAACGCGAGGCTTCAGCGCGCCGCCCCGCCGGTCAGGCGGGCGGCGCGCCGCACGGCGCGCGCCGGAGCCTTGCCCGGCGTTCCGTGCGCGCAGCCAGCCTGCTGGTCGCCGTCAGCGCCTGTTTCGCGGTGTTGCTCGCTGGCGTGCTCGCCGTGCGCCTGGCCATCGGCCCCATCGCCATCGAGGGGCTGTCCCAACGCGTGGCGGCCGCCATGAACCGGCAGATTGGCAATGGATGGGAGGCGCGCATCAACGCCGCCGCCATCAATCACGCCGGTCTCAATCCGGCGCTCACCCTGCAGGGCGTCGCCATCATCGCGCCGGATGGCCAACGGGCCATCGCCGCGCCGGAAGCCACCGTCTCTGTCGATCCATGGAGCCTGGTCTGGGGCCAGTTCCGGCCGCGCTCCATTGAGTTCCGCGGTCTGGCGCTGCGGCTGGCCATGGGGGCGGAAGGCGAAATTTCGTTTCAGGCGGGCGCCGAAACGGAGCCAGCCGTCGCAACTTCACCCGCCACGGGCGGCGCTGCGGCGGCGGCGCCCCAGTTGCCCGATATCCTCGCCAGGGGCGTTGCCTCCGCCATCGAGCTGCTGACCCAGAGCGACGGCCTGCTTGGCGGCATCGACACCGCCAGCATCAGCGATGCGCGCGTCATCCTCGTCGGGGCGGATGGCGCCGAGCGCTTCCGGTTTAGCGACGCGGACCTGAGCTTCAGCCGGCCCAAGGACAATCTGCGCAATTTTTCGTTTGAACTGACGGGCGGCAAGGGCCGCTGGCGCCTCGACGGCGCCGTATCCGGGCGCGGCGGAGAAAAGCGCGTCGCCAACGTCACGTTCCGCGACGTCCCCGTGTCCGACCTCCAGGCGTTCAGCCATCGCGACAAGGCGGTGTGGACGGACATGCCCCTCTCGGGCTCGATCATGGGCGCGGTGCGCTCCGACGGCGTTCTGGTGGATCTTGTCGCCAGGGTGCGCGGCGCTCCGGCGGTGATCCACACCGATGACCCGGACATGCCGCAGTTCACCATGGACGCCGCGGAGCTGGAAACGAGCTGGCGGCCCGCAGAGCAGAAGTTCGACATTCAACGCCTTCACGCCGCGTGGGACGGCTACCACGTCACGGCGTCGGGGGCGCTGGAGCGCGGCGAGGGCGCCGACCAGTGGCGACTGGCGCTCACATCCACGGACGCCCTGGCGGCGCCCTTCGGGCCAGGCGACGCGCCGCTGCCAGTTGACCGCATCACCGCGCGCCTGGCCGGCTCCAGCGATGGGGGAGCCCGCATCGACCAGTTTGATGTCGCGACCAGACTGGGACTGGTCTCGGTGACCGGCCAGCTGGGCGGCGTCGCGACCGGCGATGGGGTCAACCTCGACATTGTCGGCAAGAACGCCGACACGCGCGCCGCCCTCGCCATGTGGCCGTCCTTCGCCGCCCGGGCCGTGCGCGATTACATGGGGCGCACGTTCATGTCCGGCCACGTGGACAGTTTTTACGTGCGCGTGCGCATGACCCGCGACGACATTCTGAAGGCGCGGCAGCGCATGCCCATGCGCGCCGGGGAACTGACGGTCGACGTGGCCATGCGCGACGCCATGTGGCGCGCCTCGCCCGACACTCCGCCGGTTCACGCCTCCGCCACCGCCGCCGTCACCGGCGTTGAGGCCCGCATCGCCGTGCAGGAGGCGCGGATGACGCCCGCCGACGGCCCGGCGTTGCCCATATCCGGCGGCGAGGTGGTCATCCATTCGGCGCAGCGGCCTGTGCCATCCGCCGATGTCGCCTTCCACGTCAGCGGCGACCTGCCGACCCTCATACGCGTGATGGCCAGCGCCGGGCTCGGCGCCGCGCCGATTGACCCCGCCCGGGTCAGCGGCCAGGCGCAACTGGATGTGGGGCTGACAATTCCCCTGAAGCCGGCGACCGAGGCCGTCGAGGTCCAGCCGCGGATTTCCGGCTCGCTCAGCGATGTCGCCATCACCCGCGTCATGGGCGAGCACGGCCTTGAAGCCGGCTCCTTCCAGGTGCTGGTCGATGACGCCCAGAGCCAGCTGAAAGGCGACGGGCGCATCGCCGCCGCGCCGGTCAATATCGACCTGCGGCAGCCGCGCAAAAGCCGCGCCGGCGGTGAAATCCGGGTCGCGGCGACGCTTGATGACGCCGCCCGGGCCCGCTTCAACGTCAATCTGGGCTCCGGTTTTTCAGGACCGGTGACCATTCACGCCGCCCTGCCGCTGGACGACGCCGCCGGGCAGGATGCGACGAAGGCCGGCGGCCAGCGGATCGACGTGGACCTGGCGCGCGCGCGCATCGTCGAACTGCTGCCGGGCTGGTCCAAGCCCGCCGGAAAGCCTGGCCGGCTGACATTTCTGCTGGAGACCCAGCGGGGGGCCTGGCGACTTTCCGACCTTGCGCTGGAAGCCGGCAATGTTTCCGCCAGCAAGGGCGTGATGGAGGTCGACGCCAAAGGCGGCTTCCAGCGGCTGCGCTTTCCCAGCTTCCGCATGTCGCCCAGCGACAACATGCGCGTCGATGTCGAGCGGGTTGAGGACGTCTACAAGGTGAATGTGCGCGGCCAGTTCATCGACGCCAGACCAATGGTGCGCGCCATCGTCACCGATGACGGCGGCAAGGGCGCCCCGGCCAGCGGCGCCGGCGCGCCGAAGATCGATCTGGACCTCTCTGCCGCCATCCTCGCGGGCTTCAATGATGAATCGCTCACCAACGCCACGCTGAAACTCACCTCCCGCGGCGGCCAGGTGCGCCAGGCGGCCATGGACGGGCGCTTTGGCCAGGCTTCGGCTTCGCTGCGTCTCTCGCCGCAGGGGGCGAGGACGGAAAACCTGGAGGTCCGGGCCGCAAACGCCGGCGCGCTGCTCCGTTTCGCTGATCTTTACCGGCGCATGTATGGCGGTGATCTGGTCATTTCGGCCCAGCTCGGCCGCAGAACCCAGACCGGCTCGATCGATGTGGCGCGCTTCACGTTGCGGGATGAACCCGCCCTCGGGCGCATTGTCGCCGCCCAGCCGGCCGCCGGCTCCAAACGCATTAACGTATCGGAGGTGCCGTTTCAGCGCCTGCAAGGCTCGTTCGATCGCCGGGCCGGCAGGGTGCAGCTGCGCGACGGCATTATCTGGGGACCGCAGGTTGGCATCAAGCTTGATGGAACCGTCGATTTCGCGCGGGACCGCACCGATCTGACCGGCACGTTCATCCCCGCTTACGCCCTCAACAATGCGTTTGCCCGCATCCCGCTGGTGGGGCCGCTGATCGGCGGCGGCGCCAATGAGGGATTGTTCGCGGTCAGCTTCCGCATCACCGGGCCAGCCAGCGCGCCGACCCTGACGGTCAACCCGCTCACCGCCGTGGCGCCGGGCATCTTCCGCAAGTTTCTGGAAGTGTTCACGCCAGATGGCGCGGGTCAGGCGCAACAGGCGCCGCCAACGCCCCCCGGTCGCGTTCCCTAGCGCATAAGGCGGAGCTTTTTCCCCGGGAAAGCTTGCAACCACAAAGAAGCGCGCGAGCGTCAGGCTTCGCCGGGCAGCTCTGGAGGAACAGCCTGCGCGTGAGCGGACCAGCGTGCGGAAGAGCGATGCATGGGCAGAAGCGGCGCATGAAAAAAGGGCGGCCCGCAGACCGCCCCTCCATTGGTCATTGTTGCAGGACCGGCTTCAGGCGAAGCGCAGCAGCACGTGCTTCTTCCTTCCGAAGGAAAGCTTGATAACGCCGTCGCCGGTGAGGGCGGCTTCCGTCAGCGCCGCCCGTTCGTCGGTCACCACCACATCATTGACGCGCAGGCCGCCGGCCTTGATCTGGCGGCGCGCCTCACTGGTGGAGGCGACCAGCCCCGCGCTGGCGAAGGCGGAAAGCACGCCAAGCCCCGCCTTGAGGTCGGCGAGAGCCAGCGTCACGCTGGGCAGATCCGCCGCAAGCGCGCCTTCCTCGAAGGTCTTGCGCGCCGTTTCCGCCGCCTGGTCAGCCGCCGCCCGGCCGTGCAGCAGGGCCGTGGCTTCGGTGGCCAGAATCTTCTTGGCCTCATTCACCTCGCTGCCGCCCAGGGCCGCCAGCCTGGCGATCTCGTCCAGCGGCAGCACGGTGAACAGCTTGAGGAAGCGCGCCACGTCCGCATCCTCGGTGTTGCGCCAGAACTGCCAGTACTCATAGGGGCTGCGCATGTCGCCCTTCAGCCAGACGGCGCCGCTGGCGGTCTTGCCCATCTTGGCCCCGGAGGCGGTGGTGATCAGCGGGCAGGTGAGGGCGTAAAGCTGGGGGCGCCCCATGCGACGGCCGAGATCGATGCCGTTGATGATATTGCCCCACTGGTCCGATCCGCCCATCTGCAGCACGCAGTCGTGGCGCTTGCTCAGTTCGACGAAGTCGTAGGCCTGGAGGATCATGTAATTGAATTCCAGGAACGACAGTTCGTGCTCGCGCTCCAGGCGGGTCTTCACCGAATCGAAGCTGAGCATGCGATTGACGGAGAAGTGCTTGCCGACGTCGCGCAGGAAATCGATGTAGTTCAGCGGCGCCAGCCACTCGGCGTTGTCGACCATGAAGGCGGCCGCCCCGGCGCCAGCGCCATGCGGGGCCGGCTCCAGACCATCCTGGCCGCCGCCGAAGTCGATGAAGCGGGAGAACACCGTGCGCAGGCTCTGCTTGTTCTCCCCGATCTGCTCCAGGGTCAGGATCTTGCGGCTCTCATCCTTGCCGGAGGGGTCGCCGACGCGGGTGGTGCCGCCGCCCATCAGGGCGATCGGCCGGTGGCCGGTTTGCTGGAACCAGTGCAGCATCATGATCGACAGCAGATGGCCCACATGCAACGAGGGGCCCGTGCAGTCATAACCGACATAAGCGGTGAGCTGACCCGTCGCCGCCTTCTCGTCCAGCCCCGGCAGGTCCGAGCACTGGTGGATGTAACCGCGTTCCGTCAGGACGCGCAGGAAGTCGGATTTTGGCGCGGTCATCAGTTCGCTCACCTCTATAGCTCTGGCAAAGGTCAAACCTGCCCATCAGGGCCGGGCGCCGCCCGGCCTCCCGATCCGGCCATCTTGCCTGCCGCGCATCGCGGAAGGCGTTGGGGAGGCCGGCGCGGGTAACGCAAAATTTGGCTGGCGCGCATGTAACACCTTTGCGGCGCGAGATCACGCGGGATCACGCCTGCCGGCGCGTTGACAGGCCGTGGCGGCGCGAATCATTCGCTCTCACGCCCCGGGGACAGGACCGCCATGGCGCGTCGGGCGGGCAGGGCGGGACCGGGGACAGGCCAGGAACCCGGCGCGCCCGACGCTGTGGACTGCGCGTGGCTGCATGGGCGGGCGGCGTCCGCCCATGGCCTTCATGCCTCTGATTATGCGAATTAATCCTGCAGATATGGTCAAGCTTACGCCCGCGACGCGCCAGGTCATGTCAAGGCGCATGCAAACCAGTCGTCAAATACACGCTTTCACATGCACCCCCTGCCGTAGTAACTTGCGCTGACTCGCAAAATTCTCAAAATTTGCAATTATGCAAAATATTTATGCAATTATGCGAAGTCATCGCTGTCACGAAAAATTCCGACCAGACATCTGGATATAGGTATAGGCCATACCAGATACATGGGGTTCACCCGCTCGTCTCCTTGAGGAAGCATGCAGCGGATCGCGGGATACCGACGCACGAAACTGGGGCAAGACTGGAAAATAGGGCGGGCCTTCTGAGCCATGCGCGCATGAATGCATGAAAGATGAGGGAAAGCCTGCCTGAAAGACTGAACGTGGGGGGGAGGAGGTGCGCATTGGTTTTGGACTGGCCGCCCAGGAGGAGCATGTCAGCGACGAAGCTTTCCTGGAATCATGCGGCGCCGAACGTGTTTTCCTGGCCGCAACGCCAGAGAGCCGGCTGCCAACGCTCGCGCATGCGATCGCCTTTCTCCGGCAGGGCGACGTCTTTTTAGTTCAATCTCTCGAAAGGCTTGGGGACAGCCTCGAAGAAATCGTCGCTGCGCTTGAAAAGGTTTCGAAAACCGGCGCCGCCATCCAGGTGGGCGAAAACGACGTCACGCCCGGCACGCCGCTCGGCGACGCATTGCTGCCGGTGTCCAGATATCTCGCGGAGCGCATCCGCCACCCGGCCCCACCCAACGCGCCCGAAGCGTCTGATGAATCGCGCCGCGACGGGCCGGAGAGGCGACAGCGCGGACGCCCGGCCGTCCTGACCGGCGCGCAGCGGGAGCGCGCCCAACGCCTCGTGACCGAGCAGGGCATGTCCACCCGCCAGGTCGCGCGGCGCTTCGGCGTCTCCACCGCGACGATCTACCGGATTCTCCAGGAAACATAGGCCGGCCAGGCGGGAAACCCAGGGAGGCGCGGCCCGGACGCAACGATCACCAGGCTTGCCGCGCCCGCGCGCGCCTGCCGCTCCCGCACGGCCCGGAATACTGCTACGATCGGACGACGGGTGTTTGCCTTGCGACGCAAACACGCCTGCCCCTGGTCGGCCGATCATCCTGAAATGGAGTTCTACCCTGCCGTTCTGGACTGACGCATTTTTCCGCCCGGCCGGACGCCTTCTGGCGTCACGAGGCCCTCACCGTGTTTCAGGCCGCGCTATCGCGAAAGATGGCTCGCGCCATGGCCAGACGATGGGCGCGCCATGACGGTCCGGCGGGCGATTGGGCTGATGAGCGGCACCTCCATGGACGGCGTCGATGTGGCGTTGCTGGAAACGGATGGCGAGACCATTCACGCCTTCGGCCCCACCGGCTATCGGGCCTACAGCGCCGCCGAGCGGTCTGTTCTGGCGCAGGCCATGGCCGAGGCGCCGGCGCTGACGCGCCGCGACGACAGGCCGGGCGTCCTGGCGACGGCGGAAGATCTGGTGACCGCCGCCCACGCAGAAGCGGTCCAGGCTTTTATGGACCATAACGGCCTGTCGTCACCGGATATCGACGTTATCGGCTTTCATGGGCAAACGGTGCTGCATCGTCCGCAGGCCCGCCTGACCGTGCAACTCGGCGATGGAGCTGGCCTCGCCGCCGCCACAGGCATTCCGGTGGTTTACGATTTCCGGGCGGCGGACGTGGCGGCTGGTGGCCAGGGCGCGCCGCTCGTTCCGGTGTTCCACGCCGCGCTGGCGCGCTGGGCGGGCCTGTCGGCGCCCGTGGCCTTCCTGAACATCGGCGGCGTCGCCAATGTCACGTTCATCAATGCCGATGGGTCGCTCGTGGCGTTCGATACGGGTCCGGGCAACGCCCTGCTTGATGACTGGATGCGGACCCGCACCGGCGCGGCCATGGATGCGGATGGCGCAACGGCGGCGGCGGGAGCCCCTGACGAGGCGCTGCTGTCCTGGTTGCTGGCCCATCCCTGGTTCGACGCGCCGCCGCCGAAGTCGCTGGATCGCAACTGGTTCTCGCCCGGCGTCGCCGCGCACCTGGGCGCCCCTGACGGCGCCGCCACCCTGGCGCACTTCACGGTCCGCGCCATCGCCCGGGCGGTGGACGCGTCGGGCGGCCCGCCGCCCGCCTGCTGGATCGTCTGCGGCGGCGGCGCCCACAACCCTGAACTGATGCGGCTGCTGCGGGAGCGTCTGCAGGCCCGCGTCATCGCAGCTGACGCGGCGCGGCTGACCGGCGACTTCATCGAGGCCCAGGCCTTCGCCTACCTTGCTGTCCGCAGCCTCGACGGCCTGCCGATCACCTGGCCCGGTACGACCGGCGCGCCAGCGCCGCTGGCCGGCGGCGTACTTGCCGTTCCACCCCTGTGACGACAACAGCGCGCGCCGGCGCAGCCTGACCCGGCGCCGGCCCGCGATTTTTCACGTTGGAGTCGCTGCCCAGGATGAGCGGCGGCGCCCCCGCCGCAGCCAAAGGCGGGCAAAAACGTCCCGTCCGGGCGCCCGCGCGCGAACCATTACGCCAGCATTTGCCCCGGATGTCCGCGGGAGCTTTGCCAGGGGGGAGCTTGTCAGGAGAACTTTCGACGGGGCGAACGGCAAAGGGCCGCCCTGTAGGCGGCCCTCCGATCTCCAGCACAATCCCCGGCATTCCCTCGCCCCAGGGCATTTTCGGGAAGGCGAGGCCACTTTCGGGGGAAAATCCCCAGGCCCGTGAGATGGCGCATTTTCTGTGAACAGGTATTCACCGAAAGGCGCTCCAGACCAGCCGTCCGGCCAGGCGCCTGGTCAGTCTTCCCCGGCCTCTTCCTCAACCGGGTCCGGCGGCGGGGGCAGGGCGGCGGTTTCCTCCTCGCTGGCCCCAAGGCGCTTGTCGAGATAGTCGTCCACGACCGCGATCAGTTCATCGACCTTGCCGTCGAAGAAATGGTTGGCCCCCTCGATCACCGCATGCTCAAGCAGGATGCCCTTCTGGGTCTTCACCTTCTCGATCACCGGCACCACGTCCTTCACCGGCGCCACCCGGTCTTCCGAGCCGTGCACGAACAGGCCGGAGGAAGGGCAGGGCGCCAGGAAGGAGAAATCATACCGGTTGGCCATGGCGGCGATGGAGATGAACCCCTCGATCTCCGGGCGCCGCATCAGCAACTGCATGCCGATCCAGGCGCCAAAGGAGATGCCGGCGATCCAGCAGGTGCGGGCTTCCGGGTTGATCGACTGCACCCAGTCGAGCGCCGCGGCGGCGTCGGAGAGTTCGCCAACGCCATGGTCGAAACTGCCCTGGCTGCGGCCGACGCCGCGGAAGTTGAAGCGCAGCACGGAGAAGCCGCGTTTCACATAGGTGTAATAGAGATTGTAGGCGATCTGGTTGTTCATCGTCCCGCCAAACTGCGGGTGCGGATGCAGGATCACCGCGATCGGCGCGCCCTTGCGCTTTGACGGGTGATACCGGCCTTCGATGCGTCCGGCAGGGCCAGGAAAGATGACTTCAGGCATACTCAACCTTGCTGATGCGGCTGACCGCGCCCCTCTGGAACATGAAGGCGCGGCAGGCGCGCTTGACTTCGGGACAGGTCGGCCTAAAAAGGGCTTAGAACGGTTCTACGCACATTAACACGCGGTTCGCAACAGGTCTCCGGGACGTGGCGCGACACGGGTCCAACCGGTCGCTGTCCAGCAGAATCCCGTTCTGGCTCCAGTCGCGGCGCATGGGTATGGCGCCCGCCTTGCGCGGATCCCATATGGCAGGCGAGGCGCATGGCCCGGGAGGCCTGACTGCGACAGAACCTGACGTATGACCATGCGTTCCCCGCGCCTGGCCCGCAGACGTTGCGGGGCGGGCGCGAGCGTCTGTTTAACATGGCGAGAGGGGTCCATTGCAAGGATTGCGTTCGCCCGGCCTGGCATTGCCGGGGGCGATGGCCTTTCAGGGGCGGCACGAATGAGCAGCGCGCGCACATATCTGGATCACAACGCCACCTCGCCGGCGCGCCCCGCCGTGCGCGAGGCGATGGTCCATGCCCTGTGCGTCGCCGGCAACGCCTCATCGATCCATGCTGAAGGCCGCCGGGCCCGCGCCGCCATCGAACAGGCGCGCGATGAGGTCGCCGCGCTGGTGGGCGCGGCCAGCCAGGACATTATTTTCACCAGCGGCGGCACCGAGGCCGCCAATACGCTGCTCGCCGGCGGCCTGTCGTTCCATGGGGCGCAGCCGGCGCGGCTGGTCGTGCTGGCGACCGAGCACCCATGTGTTCTGGAAGGTCATGGCTTCGCCACGGACCGGGTCAGCCATGCGCCGGTGAACGGCGATGGCGTCATCGATCTTGACTGGCTGCGCGCCGACCTCGACGCCAACGGCCCGGCGTTGCTCGCCCTTCAGCTGGTGAACAGCGAGACCGGCGTTATCCAGCCAGTGGCCGCGGCGGCGGAGTTGCTTCACGCAGGCGGCGGCGTTCTGGTGTGTGACGCCGTGCAGGCGGCGGGAAAACTGCCGCTCGACATGGCGGCCCTCGGCGCGGACGCAATGTTCATTTCGGCGCACAAGATCGGCGGCCCGCAAGGCGTTGGCGCCATTGCCCTCGGCGGCGGCTTCGTCACCCTGGACACCCGGCTGCTGCGCGGCGGCGGTCAGGAACGCGGCGCCCGCGCCGGCACCGAAAACGTCGCCGGAATCAGCGGCTTCGGCGTCGCCGCCCGCATTGCCGCCACAGAGCTGGAGCATAATGTCAACCATTGCCGGGAGCTTCAGCATCTTGCCGAACGGCGGTTGCGGGAGATCGCGCCAGATGTGGTGATATTTGGCGAAGGCGCGGCGCGCGCCCCCAATGTCACGGCGTTCGCGGCGCCCGGTTTTTCAGCGCAGACCCTGTTGATGCAGTGCGATCTTCGGGGTATCGCCCTCTCGTCCGGTTCGGCCTGCTCCTCTGGCAAGGTCCGGCGCTCCCATGTGCTGGAGGCCATGGGGGTGACGAAGGACATCGCGGGAGGGGCGGTGCGCATCAGCACCGGCTGGAATTCAACCGAAGCTGACATTGCGCGCTTCGCCGACGTGTTCGCCGCCTGCGTGGCTGGCGCGCGCGAGCGCAGGGGCGCGCTGGCGGGCGCATGACGCCTGTCGACAGGCGACCGGCGGGTCGCCGCTGAAATCTGATTTGGCCGCTCTTTCGGGAGCGCGCCGTGACTGGCCAGCCCACGGCCCTTGAAGCCGTGACAGGAGGATGAGATGGCCGCCGTGCAGGAAACCGTCGACCGCGTCAAGGCGATCGACGTAGACCAGTACAAATACGGGTTCGAAACCGTGCTTGAAACCGAAAAGGCCCCCAAGGGCCTTTCGGAAGATACGGTGCGTTATATTTCGGCCAGGAAGAATGAGCCGGAATGGATGACCCAATGGCGCCTTGACGCCTTCCGTCGCTGGCAGACCATGGTCGAGCCCACATGGGCGCGCGTCGATTATCCAAAGATCGACTACCAGGACGCCTATTACTATTCGGAGCCGAAGAATTTTTCCGGCCCGGATTCGCTCGACGACGTCGATCCGGAAATTCTCAAGACCTACGAGAAGCTGGGCATTCCGCTGCGCGAGCAGGAGCTGCTGGCTGGCGTGAAAACCTCGAAGGTCGCGGTGGACGCGGTGTTCGATTCCGTGTCGGTCGCCACCACCTTCAAGGAAGAGCTGAAAAAGGTCGGCGTCATTTTCTGCCCGATCTCCGAGGCGATCCGCGAGCACCCCGAGCTGGTGAAAAAGTACCTGGGGTCGGTGGTGCCCGTCTCCGACAATTTCTTCGCCACGTTGAATTCCGCCGTCTTTACTGACGGATCGTTCGTCTACATCCCCGAGGGCGTGCGCTGCCCGATGGAACTGTCGACCTATTTCCGCATCAACGAGCGCAACACCGGCCAGTTCGAGCGCACGCTGATCATCGCCGACAAGGGCTCCTATGTGAGCTACCTGGAGGGCTGCACCGCGCCGCAGCGCGACGAGCACCAGCTGCACGCCGCCGTGGTGGAGCTGGTGGCGCTTGAGGACGCGGAGATCAAGTACTCCACCGTGCAGAACTGGTTCCCGGGCGACGCGGAAGGCAAGGGCGGCATCTACAACTTCGTGACCAAGCGCGGCGATTGCCGCGGCGACCGTTCGAAGATTTCGTGGACCCAGGTCGAAACCGGTTCGGCGATCACCTGGAAATACCCGTCCTGCATCCTGCGCGGCGATGGCAGCAATGGCGAGTTCTACTCCATCGCCATCTCCAACGGCCGCCAGCAGGTCGACAGCGGCACCAAGATGATCCACCTCGGCAAGAACACGACGAGCCGGATCATCTCCAAGGGCATCGCCGCCGGCAGGTCGGACAACACCTATCGCGGCCAGGTCTCCGCCCACCGCAAGGCGTCGAACGCGCGCAATTTTACCAATTGCGACTCGTTGCTGATCGGCGACCAGTGCGGCGCCCACACCGTGCCCTACATCGAGTCGAAGAACGCCTCGGCGGTGTTCGAGCACGAGGCGACCACCTCGAAGATTTCCGACGACCAGATGTTCTACTGCATGCAGCGCGGCCTGTCGGACGAGGAAGCGGTGGCGCTGATCGTCAACGGCTTCGTCAAGGACGTCCTGCAGCATCTGCCGATGGAATTCGCGGTGGAGGCGCAGAAGCTGATCTCGATCTCGCTGGAAGGCAGCGTGGGCTAACCCCCGCCGCCCAAACCGAACAACAGACCCAATGGGCCGCGGACAGGCGCGCAGGACGCGACGCCCGGCCCGAACGACCGGAATTGCACCATGCTGGAAATCAGGAACCTCGTCGTCGACATCGATGACAAGCGCATTCTCAACGGCCTGAACCTCACCGTGAACAAGGGCGAGGTCGCGGCCATCATGGGCCCCAACGGCTCGGGCAAGTCGACGCTCTCCTATGTCATCTCCGGCAAGGAGGATTACACCGTCGTGGACGGCGAGATCCTGCTCGACGGCGAGAACATCCTGGAGCTGGACCCGGCCGAACGCGCCGCCCTCGGCGTGTTCCTGGCCTTCCAGTATCCGCTGGAGATCCCCGGCGTCGGCACCATGACTTTCCTCAAGGCGGTGATGAACGCCCAGCGCAAGGCGCGCGGCGAGGCCGAACTGACCACGCCGGACCTGATGCGCCGGGTGCGCGAGGCGGCGGAAAAGCTCTCCATCAACCAGGAGATGCTGAAGCGCCCGCTGAACTTCGGCTTCTCGGGCGGCGAGAAGAAGCGCATGGAAATCCTGCAGATGGCGCTGCTGGAGCCGAAGCTGTGCATTCTCGACGAAACCGACTCCGGTCTCGACATCGACGCGCTGAAGATTGTCGCTGATGGCGTCAACGCCCTGCGTTCGCCCGACCGCTCGTTCCTGGTGATCACCCACTACCAGCGCCTGCTGGACTACATCGTGCCCGACACCGTGCACGTGATGGCCAACGGCCGCATCGTCCGCACCGGCGGCAAGGAGCTGGCCCTGGAGCTGGAAGCCAACGGCTACGCCGACTACCGCCAGCAGGCTGCTGAATAATGGGCGCTGACGTGAAGCCATTGCGGACCGCCGCTGAAACCGCGCTGATCGCGCGTTTCCAGGCCGCCGCCAACTCCCTGCCAGGCGACAGCGCAACCGGGCGTCGCCGCACGGAGGCATTCGACCGCTTCGGGAAAACGGGTCTGCCGACCCGCCGGATCGAGGAGTTCCATTACACCGACCTGCGCGCCCTGCTGCGCGACGCGCCGGAGCCGGCCGCCCGGCCGGACGCCGCCGCTGTCGCCACCGTGCTGGCCCGCAACGCCGCGTTCCCGGCGCCGCTGGCGATCCCGTCGCTGGATTTCGTCAACGGCTACCTGGTTTCGCAGCCGCCGGCGATCGCTGGCGTCGACATCGTGGCGCTGGACGCCGCGCTGGCGGCGGGCGACGCCCTGACCAGCCGCCTTGGCGCGCTGGAGCTGGCCCAGGACAACCCCATGCTGGCGCTCAACACCGCCTTCATGGCGGAAGGCGCCATCGTGCGGGTGTCGAAGGAGGCTGGCGACGCTGGCCTGCAACTGCGCTTCGCCAATGCCGCCGACGCGCCGTTCTCGTCCGCGCCGCGCGTGCTGGTCATCGTTGATGACGGCGCCAGCCTTGATCTGGTCGAGACCCATGCCGGCGCCAATGGCCTGGCCTACCAGGTCAATGCGGTGGTGGAGATTATCGCCGGCGACGGGGCCCGCGTGAATCACACCCGGATCAACGCCGAGGGCGACGCCGCCCAGGCGGTGTCGACGTTGTCCGTCTCACTGGGCGCCGATGTGCGCTTCAGCTCGTTCGGGTTGACCACGGGATCGGCGATGTCGCGTCACCAGATCTTTCTGGGATGCGCGGGTGAGGGCGCTGACATCACCATTGGCGGCGCCACCATGCTGCGCGGTCGTCAGTTCGCCGACACCACGCTGACGCTCGATCACGCCGTGCCCAACTGTAACAGCCGCGAGTTGTTCAAGACGGTGCTGGACGATGAGTCCACCGGCGTGTTCCAGGGCAAGATCATCGTGCGCCAGCACGCCCAGAAGACCGACGGACGCATGATGTCCGCCGCGCTGCTGCTGGCGGAAAACGCCACGATGAACAACAAGCCGGAGCTGGAGATCTTCGCCGACGACGTGCAGTGCGCCCACGGCGCCACCTGCGGCCAGCTCGATGACGATCTGCTGTTCTACCTGATGGCCCGTGGCCTGCCGCGCAAGCAGGCCGAGGCGCTGATGGTCGAGGCGTTCCTGGGCGAGCCGCTGGAGTTCGTGGCGCGCGAGGACGTGCGCGACAACCTCGTCGCTTTGGTGGAAGGCTGGCTGGCCGCGCGCGGCTGACCGGCTCTTCGCCATCCCGTTTACGAACAATGCGTGCGGCGCCTGGCGCCGCATGCGATCGGGCGCTTCCGGCTCCAAACACCCGGCCGGCTCCCATGCGCTCAAGCCAGAATTTCAGGAGGGCGGGGGCAGCCCCGCGATTGTCTCCATGACAGACAGCACGCCCGCCGCGCCCCTCGACCTCGCGCGCATTCGCGCCGATTTCCCGATTCTCTCCCGGCAGGTCTACGGCAAGCCGCTGGTCTATCTCGACAACGCCGCCTCGGCCCAGAAGCCGCGCGCGGTGATCGAGGCCATGACCCGGGCGATGGAAACCGGCTATTCCAACGTCCATCGCGGCCTGCATTACATGGCCAACGCCGCCACCGAGGCGTTCGAGGACGGCCGCGAGGCGGTGCGCGCCTTCCTGAACGCCGCTTCGACCGACGAGATTATCTTCACCCGCTCGGCGACGGAGGCGATCAATCTGGTCGCCGACAGTTACGGCCGCATGGCGATAGGCGAGGGCGACGAGATCGTCCTGTCGATCATGGAGCACCACTCCAACATCGTGCCGTGGCATTTCCACCGCGAGCGCAAGGGCGCCGTGCTGAAGTGGATTCCGGTCGACGACAATGGCGTGCTCGACCTGGACGCTTACGAGAAGCTGCTGACCGACCGCACCCGAATCGTCGCCATCACCCACATGTCCAACGTGCTGGGCACCATTGCCCCGGTGAAGGAGATGATCCGCATCGCCCATGCGCGGGGCGTTCCGGTGCTGGTGGACGGTAGCCAGGGCGCCGTGCACCAGCACGTCGACGTGCGTGATCTCGACGCCGATTTTTACGTGTTCACCGGCCACAAGGTCTACGGGCCCACCGGTATCGGCGTGCTCTACGGCAAGCGCGACCTGCTGGCGAAGATGCCGCCCTTCAATGGCGGCGGCGAGATGATCGAAGCGGTGACCACGGACACGGTCACCTACAACGAGCCGCCGCACCGCTTCGAGGCCGGCACGCCGCCGATCGTCGAGGCCATTGGCCTTGGGGCGGCGCTGCGCTACATGCAGGCCATCGGCCGCGACCGCATTCACGCTCATGAGGCGGATCTCAGCGCTTACGCCCACGAGCAACTGGGCGCGATGAACTCAATCCGCATCATCGGTAGGGCGCCGGGGAAGGGCGCCATCCTGTCGTTCGAGATGAACGGCGCTCACGCCCACGACGTGGCCACGATCATCGACCGGGCCGGCGTGGCGGTGCGGGCTGGCACCCATTGCGCCATGCCGCTGTTGACGCGCTTCGGCGCCACCTCCACATGCAGGGCGTCGTTCGCGCTCTACAACACGCGCGACGAGGTTGATGCGCTGGTCGAGGCGCTGCGCAAGGCCGAGCGCATGTTTGGATGACATGGCGGCGCCATGGGTGTATGCCGTCGGCTCGAATGCGTGTTTGAGCGGCGGCTTCACCCCCCTGGACCGCCAGCCGGATCAGGAGCGGCCCTTGCGGAAGCCCGCTCCCGGGAGATGACGAAGTGACCCAGAACCAGATGACCGACGGACCGGCGCCCAACGCCCCTGACGTCACGCCGTCGTCCACCTTGCCGCCGGAAGAGATCGACCGCCTGACGGACGAGCTCATCGCGGCGTTCAAGACCGTGTATGACCCGGAAATCCCCGTCGATATTTACGAACTGGGCCTGATTTACCGCGTCGCCATCAGTGACGAGCGTCACGTCGACGTCGACATGACGCTGACTGCCCCGGGTTGCCCGGTGGCCGGCGAAATGCCCGGATGGGTGGAAAACGCTGTCGCCGCCGTGCCCGGCGTCTCGGGCGTCGACGTGCGCATGGTGTTTGATCCGCCGTGGGACCAGAGCCGCATGTCCGACGAAGCCCGCGTCGCCCTCGACATGTGGTGAGGGCCGGCGCGCCTCCATGTCTTTCCGCATGACCTGGAACCTTGCCCGGCGGGGCGCATTTTCCTGACAGGGCGGGGCGATCCCCCGGCCTGCATGGAAATGCAACCTCTCTGGAAGGAGACCGGGATGACCGCCGCCAGCCACGATCCGCCGCCTCAAATTCCTCCGCCTCTTGGCCAGGTGCTGGAAAGCGCGCTTTATGTGGACGACCTGGGCAGGGCGGCGACCTTTTACGAGCAGGTCCTCGGTTTGCGCGCCCTGGTGGCGGACGGGCGGTTCCGGGCCTACGCCGCAGGCGACCGCAACGTGTTGCTGCTGTTCCAGCGCGGCGCCACCAGTGAAACCGCGCATCTCCCTGGGGGCGTTATCCCGCCACATGGTTATCTGAAAATCCGGCCGGACGACCGCATCCAGCAGCACATCGCCTTCGCGGTGAGCCCCGAGGGGCTGGAGCAATGGGAAAGAGCGCTCAGGGCGCGCGGCGTCACCATCGAGGGCCGCACCGAATGGCCCAAAGGCGGCCACAGCATTTATTTTCGCGATCCCGACGGTCATCTGCTTGAACTGGCGACGCCCGGCCTCTGGCCGATATCGGGTGGCTGAGCCATCGGCGCCCAGCCGCAACCATTATGGTTAATGGCAGCGTCAGACAGACCACGGGACGAAGTTTGCGGCCGGTTTCCTGACCGATGCTCCGCGCATGCTGAAAAAATTGCCCGCGTGGACATGACAACCATTGCGTGTGCGAATAATGCCCAGGATATTTTCCGGCAGTCGCCAATTTGGTCAGCGTCCTACCAACTGACGAGTTGCTTCATCCGTCAGGAAAAAGCATGCTGCGGCGTCTCACGCCCGTGTCGGGCAGTGTATGCGACAACGATAAATGGAGTTTGTAATGGCTGTTGACGGCGCCTGGAATCTGACCATGCAGACCCCAATGGGCGAACGGACCTCAACCGTGAATCTGACTGCCAACGGCGACGCGCTGACGGGAACGCAGAGCGCCGATCAGGAGGCGGGCGAGATTTTTGACGGCAAGACCTCGGGCAACGATGTCTCCTGGAAAATCAAGATCACCAGCCCCATGCCCCTGACGCTGGAGTTCAAGGGCAGCGTCGCTGGCGACAACATGGATGGCAAGGTATCGGCGGGCTTTATCGGCAGCTGGGGTTTCACCGGCGTCCGCGCCTGATCACCGCCGCGAAACAGCGTCCGTTTCGCGGGAGAAGCCTCCCGGAGCATGCTTGTCGGAACCGGCGTCGCCAGACGATGGCGCCGGTCCCGTCATGGTTTCCCGCGTGACCAGGGAGATGGTGACAAAGCTCACATAGAGCAGCAGATACCATGATCCGATCTTGGAAAATGGCGCCAGCTCCGGGGTTCGTTGCCCCGCGTAGAGCCATGTGCCGGTGCGTGTGCCAATGTTCTCCGCCACCCAGAGAAACAGGCTGGAGAAGAACGCCGCCAGCGGCAGCGGCATCCAGTACCAGCGCGCCAACCTGAACCAGATGCGCGTGCGGCCGTAGATCAGGATGGTGGCGGCGAACAGCGCCCAGCGCAGATCCGGCAGGAAGTGGTGCGCGAAAAAATTGACGTAGATGGTAACGGCCAGCGCCACGGTTAACCAGAATGGCGGGTAGGGCGTGAAACGCATTTCGAAGATGCGTATGACCCTGACCATGAAGCTCCCGACCGCCGCATACATGAAGCCGGAAAACAGCGGCACGTCCATGATGCGGAAAAATCCTGCCTCCGGATAAGTCCATGATCCCGCGCTCACCTTGAACCATTCCATGGCGGTTCCGGTGATATGGAAGGCCAGGATGACCCGCGCCTCTGTCCATGTTTCCAGTTTCAGCGCCAGAAACAGCGCCTGTACGGCAATGGCGAAGACAAACAGCGCATCATAGCGCGCCACTGGCCAGTCCGCATGCCAGACCAGCCGGCTGACCAGAATCGCGCCGAGCAGCAGGCCGCCAAACAGGCAGGCCCAGGCCTGCTTGAGCCCAAACATGACGAACTCGGCCACGCACCAGGGCAAGCGCCGGCGCACCAACTGGCCAAGGCGCAATTCCAGCGCGCGCGTATCGTTCATGGAAAACCGTCGCTCCATCCATTATTCGCCGCCGGCGGCCAGTTCGTCGGGCGGAGCTGACTTTTGCGGGCTAACCGCGGCCATGGTCCGCTGGACGATCACATCCGGGATAAACGGTTCTCGCGCGCCGGAAAAGCCAGGGCGCGGGTTCGCGCGATCATGGCTGGGGCCCACAACCAGGCGCGCCATGCTGATCCTGACGGGTTCAGGCGATGGGTCGGGCCAGCGACCTTGCTGTCCCGGAGACAAAGTGAGGGCCGGCATCGGAAAAACGGCCGGTGCGGAAGCCAGTTGCGCAGGGCGTCGCCAGACGAACGTCGTCACGGGAATCGCGACGGAAACCATTGTGATCGAACAGGTTTCGCAAACAATTCAGGCCCGGCGTGAATCCCGGCGGAGCAGGATCGATGCCTCCAGCCTGATATATAATTCGCAGAAGATATA
>Ga0182749_1000566_pt1 | contig 33308 bp, 29 predicted proteins | sample eDN3rd37CKraftMG_FD_128875 | JGI IMG/M metagenome (GOLD analysis project Ga0182749, IMG submission 128875) | Enriched Miracle-Growth compost microbial communities from Emeryville, California, USA - eDNA 3rd pass 37_C Kraft MG (version 2) (version 2) ...
CGAGCAGCTCGACGCCCTGCGGTCCGGCGCGCCCGTGACGGTCACGGCGGGCGGCTTCCACCCCCGCGAGCGGGACATCCGCATCGTCGTCTACTCGACGCCGGTGCTCCTCGGCACGGTCACCGCGGACGCCACCGGGACGGCGACCTGGTCCGGCACGCTGCCGGCGACCCTCGCCGACGGCGAGCACACGCTGACCTTCCAGGGTTCGGTGGCCCGCGGCATCCGGTTCACCCTCGCCCGAGCCGCGCAGACGCTGGGCGCGTGCACAGTGGAGAATGCCTCGCTGGAATGGGGCTTCCGCGAGTCGTTCCGCACCTACATCGAGGGCATCGCCGGTGGCGGCTGGGAGCTGGAGGGCGTGACCTACGACTACCCGCACTTCGTGTGGCCCGCCGGATCCGGTGCCGTCGATCCCGAGAAGAGCACGGGGCTCGTCTCCTACGGCGGCGCGCTGCGCTTCACCGGTCACCACGGCGTGCTCGACACGACGTTCTCGGACGCGCGCATCGAGCTGGCCGGCGACACGGGCTACCTCGTGTTCGACATCTCCGGCACGACGCAGGACGGTCAGCCGGTCGACGAGAAGGGCGTCCGGTTCGCCGAGTTCGCCCTGCCGCAGGCCGCCGACGGCGGGCTCGTCCTCGACGAGGTGCCGGCCACGCTCACGGATGCCGGGGCGGCCGCCTTCGGCACGTACGAGGCGGGCACCGAGCTCGACCCCCTCTCAGCGACCCTCCCGACGGCGGGCGAGTGCGGCGAGGCGGTCGCCGCCCCCGACGCCGGAGAGCCGGTCGCGGCCGGCCCCACGGTCACCGCGACCGCCCTCCCCGAGGAGTCGGCGCCCGTCTGGCCGTGGGTCGTGGGCGGCATCGCGCTGATCCTCGTCGTCGGCGCGGCCGTGACGGTCGTCATCGTCCGCCGCCGCGGCGCCCGCACGGGGGCCTGAGCCGATACGGACCAGGGGTGCGCCTCGCGCAGGCTCCGCGGGGCGCACTCTTCCCGCCGTCGGGGCGTCCGCGGAGTGAGACAATGGAGGCATGGCCGATCAGGCAGACCCTTCACCCGCGCATCCCGCGCCGCACACGCAGGCGCACGTCGACGAGCTCGTCGACGTCACGGTGCGGCGCTCGCCGCGCTACGGGGTCTTCCTCGCCCTCGGTGCCGCGCTCGGCATCCTCGTCGCGCTGATCCTCACGTTCTCGATCGACAGCAGCGGTCGGGTCGCGGACAACGGCGCGGTGTACTCGCAGGGCCAGGTGTTCGGCTTCCTCGCGCTCGTGGGCGTCGCCGTGGGACTTGCGCTCGGCGGGATCGTCGCGCTCATCCTCGACCGCACGATCGGCCGCCGGTCGCGGACCGTGCGCGTGGACCACGAGACCGTCGAGACACTCGACTGACCCGCGCCGCCGGCTGCCGCGTCAGGCCAGCTCGGCGATGATCGGATGGATCGCCGCGTCGAACGCGACGACGTCGCCGCGCAGGCCGTCCGTCACCGCGATCGTGAGGGATCCGATCCACCAGACGCCGCGCTGCGCCAGGGGGAGCACCTGCACGTTGAGCTCGAAGGAGTGCGCGCGCCGGCCCACCTGGCGCTCGTGCTCCGCGATGGCGCTGGCGTACGCACGGTAGGAGACGCCCGGCTTGGCGGCCGCGTCGCGGGCGTAGCGGGAGTGCACGGACTGCGCGTAGGCGAGCGCCTCCGCGGCGTGCGGGACGATCGCCTCGCGCAGCACCTCCGCGCCCTCGACGGGGAGTGCGAGGAGCGTGTCGAAGCCGTCCACGAGATCGAGCGGCACCTGCGACGGGTGGGCCTGCGGCTCGACGGTCATCGCCCAGTGCTCGCGCCACTGCCGTTCGAGCAGCTGCTGGGTCTGCTCGTCGCGGTCGTTCACACGCGGCGGGATGCCGCGCAGATGCGGGAGCTCGTCGGGGGAGCGGAGGCCGAGCACCTGGCGCAGGTAGAGCGCGAGGATCACCGGCTGTCCCGCGTCCTCGCGAATGACCCACTCGGGTGCACCGCCCACCATGCGCCCAATTGTAGGACCGCGGCCCGACGGGCGGGCAGGGGGATCCATCGGGCGGCGCCCCGGACCGCGGCATCCGAGCCCTCCCGCCGCCGGTAGGCTGGAGTCGTGGCCGTGACCCCCCACAATCCCTATACCGAAGCCGGCGTCGACACCGCTGCGGGAGATCTCGCAGTCGAACTGATGAAGTCGGCTGTCCGCCGCACCCACGGGCCCGAGGTCCAGGGAGGAGTCGGCGGGTTCGCCGGCCTCTTCGACGCCTCCGCGCTGCAGGCGTATCGCCGCCCTCTCCTGGCGACGAGCACCGACGGCGTGGGCACGAAGGTGGCGATCGCGCAGGCGATCGACAAGCACGACACGGTCGGCCTCGACCTCGTCGGTATGGTCGTCGACGACATCGTCGTGGTGGGCGCCAAGCCGCTCTTCATGACCGACTACATCGCCTGCGGCAAGGTCGTGCCCGAGCGCATCGCCGACCTCGTCGCCGGCATCGCGCGGGGCTGCTCCGAGACGGGCACCGCCCTCGTCGGCGGCGAGACCGCCGAGCACCCCGGCCTGCTGGGCCCGAACGACTACGATCTCGCGGGCGCGGCGACGGGCGTCGTCGACGCCGAGCGCATCCTGGGCGCCGAGCGCGTGCGCGCCGGCGACGCGGTGCTGGCCCTCGCCTCGAGCGGCCTGCACTCCAACGGCTATTCGCTCGTGCGACACATCGTCGCGGGAGCCGGCATCCGCTACGGCGACGACGCCGCCGAGTTCGGCACCACGTGGGGCGAGGCGCTCCTCGAGCCGACCCGCCTGTACACGACGCCGCTGCTGCGACTCATCACGGCTCTCGGCGACGGCGTGCACGCCCTCAGCCACGTGACCGGCGGCGGCATCGCCGCGAACCTCGCGCGCGTGCTCCCGCAGGGCACGTGGGTCGAGATCGAGCGGTCGACGTGGTCTCCGCCGCCCGTCTTCCGGGTGCTGGCCGAGGCGGGTCAGCTCGCCCTCGCCGACACCGAGGGCACGTGGAACCTCGGCATCGGCTTCCTCGCGGTCGTCGCACAGGAGCAGGCGGATGCCGCGATCGCGGCCCTCGCGCAGGAGGGCATCGCCGCGTGGCAGGTCGGCGCCGTGCACGACGGCGCGCGCCCCGCGGGCGAGTTCGAACAGGGCGCCAAGGGCGTCGACGGCGGGGCCGTTCGGCTCGTCGGCACATACAGCGACAACGGAGCGAAGTAACACCACATGTGCGGCATCGTCGGAATGGTCGGGCAGGGCTCGGTCAATCAGGAGATCTACGACGCGCTCCTGCTCCTCCAGCACCGCGGACAGGACTCGACGGGCATCGCGACCGCCGAGCCCAACGGCGTCTTCCACATGCACAAGGCCAAGGGCCAGGTGCGCGAGGCGTTCCGCACGCGTGACATGCGCGCCCTGCTCGGCAACATCGGGCTCGGCCATGTGCGCTACGCGACGCAGGGCACGGCCTCCAGCGAGGAGGAGGCGCAGCCGTTCTACGTCAATGCGCCCTACGGCATCGTGCTGGTGCACAACGGCAACCTGACCAACACGCGTGAGCTCACCGACGAGCTGTTCCACAAGGACCGCCGGCACCTGAACACGAGCTCCGACACCGAGCTGCTCGTCAACGTCCTCGCCAACGAGCTGCAGGCCTCGATCTCGGGCCTCCAGCTCGACGCCGAGCAGGTGTTCGACGCCGTCGCGCGCGTGCACGAGCGCGTCGAGGGGTCGTACGCCGCCGTCGCGCTCATCGCGGGCTACGGTCTGCTCGCGTTCCGCGACCCGTTCGGCATCCGTCCCCTCATCATCGGCACGCGCCAGGACGAGGACGGCAACTACGAGTGGGTCGTGGCATCCGAGTCCCTCGTCCTGGAGAACGCGGGCTTCGAGGTCGTGCGCGACGTCGAGCCCGGGGAAGCGGTGTTCGTCTCGCTCGACGGGCGCCTGCACACCCGTCAGTGCGCCGCGAACCCCCAGCTCGTGCCGTGCTCGTTCGAGTACGTCTACCTCGCGCGTCCCGACTCGGTCATGAACGGCATCTCCGTCTACGAGGCGCGGCTGCGCATGGGCGAGCGCCTCGCGGAGACGATCGCGAAGTACACGCCCGCCGGCGCCATCGACGTGGTCATGCCGATCCCGGACTCGTCCCGCCCCGCCGCCATGCAGGTCGCGCGCAAGCTCGGCATCGAGTACCGCGAGGGCTTCTACAAGAACCGCTACGTCGGCCGCACGTTCATCATGCCCGGGCAGTCGGTCCGCAAGAAGAGTGTCCGCCAGAAGCTCAACGCGATGTCCAGCGAGTTCAAGGGGAAGAACGTCCTGCTCATCGACGACTCGATCGTCCGCGGCACGACATCGCGCGAGATCATCCAGATGGCCCGCGACGCCGGCGCCCAGAGCGTCACGTTCGCCTCGGCGGCGCCGCCGGTCCGCTTCCCCCACGTGTACGGCATCAACATGCCCTCGCGTGAGGAGCTCGTCGCCCACGGGCGCACGATCCCCGAGATCGCCGAGGAGCTGGGCTGCGACTACCTCGTGTACCAGGAGGTCGAGGACCTCAAGGCCGCGATCCTCGAGGGGTCGCCGGATGTCGAGGACCTCGACATGAGCTGCTTCGACGGGCGCTACATCACCGGCACGGTGACGGAGGAGTACCTCGCCTGGGTCGAGGGCGCCGTCTCCTCGTGACCTCCCCGCGCGCCCGGCGCCGCGGATGACCGCCGCCCCGCCACGACCGCTCTGGCAGGGGCGGACCCTCGCCGTGGTCGGGATCGTCCTGTTCGCGTTCTCGCTGCGGTCCGCCGTGGCATCCCTCTCCCCCGTCGTCGACTACGTCGGCGCCGACTTCCCGCTGCCGGCCGCCGTCCTCGGGCTCATCGGGACCGCGCCCCCGGTCTGCTACGCCGTGCTCGGCCTGCTCACGCCGCTGCTCGAGCGGAAGCTCGGCCTGGAGGCGCTCGCGGCCATCGCGATGGCGCTCACCGCCGTCGGTCTCGGTGCCCGCGGGCTCGTGGGCGACAGCCTGGGACTGCTCGCCGCGACGGCTGTCGTCTTCGCGGCGGTCGGCGTCGGCAACGTCGTGCTCCCGCCGCTCGTCAAGCGCTACTTCCCCGACCGCGTCGGCCTCATGACCACCGTCTACACGACGATGATGGCCGTCGCGACCTTCCTCCCGCCGCTCGTGGCCGTGCCGGTCGCCGAGTCCGCCGGCTGGCGGGTGTCGCTGAGCGCGTGGGCCCTGTTCGCCGTCGTCGCCGTCGTCCCGTGGGCGGTGCTGCTCGTGCGGGAACGCTCCGCGCAGCCGGATGTCGAGACGGTCACGCCGCGCGCGTTCGGGCGCATGTGGCGGCTGCCGACGGCGTGGGCCCTCATGGTCGGGTTCACCGTGTCGGGGACGATCGCCTACACGACCTTCGCATGGCTGCCCGTCATCCTCGTCGACGTCGCGGGCCTCGCGCCGGCGGCCGCCGGAGGACTGCTGTCGCTGTTCGCGATCCTCGGCATGCCGTGCGCGCTCATCGTGCCCGTCCTGGTGGTGCGGCGCAACGCCGTGCGACTCGTGTTCGGCATCGGGATCGGCGCGGGGCTCATCGGCCTCACCGGACTCCTCCTGGCGCCCGCGCTGGCGCCGCTGTGGGTCGCCGTCTACGGGTTCACGAACGTCCTCTTCCCGCTCATCCTCGTGCTGCTGGGCGTCCGGTCACGCACGAGTGAGGGAGCGGTCGCCCTGAGCGGATTCGTGCAGAGCATCGGCTACGCGATCGTGGCCGTGTTCCCCGTCGGCCTGGGGATCCTGCACGACGCGACGGGGTCATGGACCGCGCCGCTGATCGTCGTCATCGCCGTCGTCGCGGCCGCCATCCCCGTCGTCGCGATCGCCGCCCGACCCCGCACCGTCGAGGACGAGTGGGCCCGCCGGCACGGCGCCTGGTGACGCGCGAGGCGACAGGCAGGCCCGCGCGGCGTACGGTGGAGGGATGTTCGGCTACGGTCAAGGCTTCCCCCACATCCTCGTCCTCATCATCGTCGGGTTCCTGTGGGTCATCGTGCTCGCGGTCGTCGCGGCGATCCTCTTCTTCGTCATCCGGTGGGCCGTGCTGAGCGCGCTCAAGGCGCACACGCGCTGGGTCGACGCGGGCAAGCCCGAGGGGTCGGCCTGGAGCCAGCGCCCCGCCCCGCACCCGGGACACGGGCCGCACGGCGCCGCGCCGGCTCCCGCGGGGAGCGCGGCACCGCAGGCCGCCCCGCACGACGCGACGGCGACGCACGTGGCTCCCGCTCCGCACGTGGCGCCCGAGCCTCCCGCGGCCGAGCCTCCCGTCGCCGAGTCGGCCGCGGCGCAGTCGGCGCCCTCCGCCGGAGCCGAGCCGACCGTCGCCGCGCCGCGCAAGGCGCCCGCCAAGCCGCGGACGCCGCGTGCCCCGAAGAAGCCCTGACCCCTCGCTGCTCCCAGCGGTTTCACGATATATCGCGATAGCGTCGCGTCCATGAGCGTCCCGGCCCCTCCCCTTGAGACCGCGATCCGCGCCGACATCCGCGCCGGTGAGGACCCCGAGCGCCCGATCCGCCGCCTCCTGCGCAGGACGCGAGCGTGGATCGGCCGTCACCCGCGCCTGGAGACCGCGTATCGCGCGGGCGTGGGCGGCGTGGGCGGCGTGCTGACGGCCGGCGGGCTCGTGCTCGTCCCGCTTCCCGGCCCGGGATGGCTCGTCGTGTTCCTCGGTCTCGCGGTGCTCGGCACCGAGTTCGGCTGGGCTCGGCGCGCGGCGGCGCGGCTCAAGCGGCTGCTCGACCGATTCTGGGCCTGGTACAAGGCACGGCGCGCGGCGAGAGCGGCCCAGCGCGCCTGATCGCGCGACCGGTTCGCGGCGTCAGCACCGCCGCCCGGCGGTGCGCCCGTGCGCAGACATGCCGAACCCGCCGGGACTCCACCGAGAGGCGGGTGCGCTCAGGCGAGCCCGGGCGGGCCGGAACGGTACGGCGAGGGCGGCTCTACGCCTTCTCGTCCTCGTACTCGTCGCTGTACTGGTCAGCCCACTTGTCCTCGTACGCGTCGCCGTCCTCGTCGGACGGGTGCCCGAGCTCGCGCTCGAGTGCGGACAAGTTCACGCCGTGAACGTCGTACTTGAGTTCACGGGCGATCTTGGTGTGCTTCGCCTTCTGACGGCCACGCCCCATGCGCGCAACCCCCTCATGAGATCTGGAGCAGCGGACGTCGACCTTGCCCGCGCGTTCACGAATCCGGCCTGAAAACCGGTAAGAGTAGCATTCAGGATAGCACGGGGGCTTGGGCGGTCGGCCTGGGCCCCAGCCGAACGGAGGGGGCGTGACGCGCATGTCCGGCGACCTGCCAGAAGAGGGTTCCACACGCGACGCGGAAGACGCCGCGCGGGTCGCGCGCATCGAGGACGATCCGCGCATGCGCGGTGCCGTGGTGGTGGCGGTGGTCCCGGGGCTGCCGCCGCGGGTCGTCAAGGAGGCGGCGTCGTACGCCGGTCTCCTCGGCGCACACCTCCTGGTCGTCAACGTCGACGTGACGCGGTTCGTGACGTACGAGGACCCGGACGGCTACGTCCACTCAGCGCCCATCGACCTGCACGTCGCACCCGGCGCCGAGGACCTCGAGGTCGTCCGGGAGGAGACCGAGGCCGCCCTGCGCGATCGCGACGTCGAGTGGAGCGTCCATCAGCTCGTCGGCGACCCCGCCCTGGCCGTCAAGCATCTCGCGGAGCGCATCGACGCGCGCCTGATCGTCGTGGGGACGCGCCGGCGCGGCCTCGGCGAGTCGATCAGGGAGTTCTTCACCGGATCGGTCGCGGCGCGCCTCGCCCACCGGCAGCACCGCCCGATCCTCGTCGTCCCGCTGGGCGAGTCGGTTCCGGACGACGAGGCCGTCTGGCCCGAGTGACGGGCGGGGGAGGGCCCGCCACCCGGGTCGCTCAGTCCCGCAGTGACCGCGTGACGTTCCGTGCGGCCTCGTCGAGCGCGCGGGTGAGCTCGTCGACGACGGATGCCGCCAGCTCGCCGCCGCGAGCGACGTGCGCGCGCAGGTCGCCCCGCACGCGGGCGCGGAACTCGTTGATCGCGGCATCCGCGATGCCCAGCTGCTCGCGGCTGCGGACGCGCACGTCGTCCTCGGCGCGCGGGCTGGAGGGCTTCGCCGAGCCGGCGGCCCGGTCCTGCCGGGCCGCGGCGGCCAGATCGGCGCGGAGGCTCTTCATGGCCTCGCGGACGCTGCCGCGGACCTCATCGGCGATGAGCCGCACGGAGTCAGCCAGGTCGGCCTCGATGCCCTCGAGCTCGCCCGCGCGGGAGGCCACCTCGGCGCGGCCGGCCTCGGTGATCTCGTAGACGGTCTTGCGGCCGTCCACGGTCTTGCTGACCAGGCCCTCCTCTTCGAGCTTCGCCAGCCGCGGGTAGATCGTGCCGGCGCTGGGCGTGTACGTCCCGCCGGTCCGGTCGGAGAGCGCCTGCATGATGTCGTACCCGTGCCGGGGGCCCTCGTCGAGGAGGCTCAGCAGGTACAGTCGCAGGTCGCCGTGGGAGAAGACGGGGCTCATCACCACTCCTCTCCGTCGTCGGCGACGGTCGCCGGCGCCGCGCTGCGCAGCACCGTGATGTCGCCCGACACCGAGTTGACGCGGACGTCCACGAAACGGCCGCTGAGCTCGCCCGAGGACCCGGTGTAGTTCGTGGTCGGTCCCGATCCCTGGCCGGAGCGCTGCACGCCGTCGACGAGGACGTGACCGCTCACGCTGCGCACGACGAAGTTCGCCGGGAGGGTCTCCTCGAGACGGATGGTCGAGGCGCCGCTCACGGTGTTGAGGCTGACCTGGTGCACGTCGCCGACCGAGTCGACGAACATGGCGCCCGAGACGGTGTCGATGGTCACCTTGCGCAGGCGCCCGGTCGTCGCGATGTCGCCGGAGACGCTGTTGGCGCTGAGGCTGCCGGAGAGCTCACGGATCTGCACATCGCCGGAGACGGCGTTGACGGAGAGGTCGCCCTGCAGGCCGTCGACGATGATGTCGCCGGACACGGTGTTGAGCTTGGCGTCCGTCTGGAGGCCCGCGACCAGCGCGCTCGCGCTCACGACGCCGAGCGTCAGCGCGACGGAGCGGGGGACCGCGACGCTGATCTCGGCCTTGGGGCCGCCCGCGCCGAAGTTGCGGAACACCTCGAGGAAGTTGTCCCATCGCAGCTGCGGGTGGTCGATCTCGACGCTGTCGCCGGTCACCTCGATGCGGAGGTCCTTCACGGTCACGCCGTGGACCTCGATGCGCGCGCCGGGTTCGTCGTGGGCGATGACGTCGATCTGTCCGCCGACGAGACCGACCTTGAGCTTGCGCACGGTCTCGATGTCGATGACGCGGGTCTCGCCCGGGTGGATGAGCCACTTCTCGAGGGTCATTGTCGTTTGCTCCTCTGTCTGCAAAGTCGCGATATATCGCGATGAGGAGACCGTAACACGATATATCGCGAGTGCGCAAGAAGAGCGTGGAGGAATGCGCTTGACCTTGACGCAGCGTCAACCTCTAGCGTCGGAGACGAAAGGAGACGGGCATGGAGTGGTCCATCAACCAGATCGCGAAGATCGCCGGCACCACGAGCCGCACGCTGCGCCACTACGGCGACATCGGGCTGCTCGCGCCGTCGAGCGTCGGGGTCAACGGCTATCGGCACTACGACGAGCGGGCCCTCGTGCGCCTGCAGCGGATCCTGCTGCTGCGCGACCTCGGACTGCCGCTGCCGCAGATCCGCGACATCCTCGACCGCCCCGAGTCGGAGGAGCGCGCGCTGGAGGCGCACGTGGCCTGGCTCCGGCAGGAGCAGGACCGGCTGGCGCGGCAGATCGCGTCGGTCGAGTCGACCATCACGGCATTGAGAGGAGGTGAACAGCTCATGGCAGAGAACATGTTCGACGGCTTCGACCACACGCAGTACCGCGAGGAGGTCGAGCAGCGATGGGGGGCCGAGGCGTACGCGCGCAGCGACGCCTGGTGGCGCGGCATGAGCGCCGAAGAGCGCGCCGCGTGGCAGGAGCGCGCGTCGCGGCTCACGCTCGACTGGACGGATGCCGCCGCGCGCGGCATCGATCCGGCAGGCGACGAGGCCCAGGCGCTCGCCGAGCGCCACGTCGCATGGCTGACCGACATCCCCGGGACGCCGGCGGCGAACCGGGGCGACGTCAAGGCGTACGTCCTCGGTCTGGGCGACATGTACGTCGCCGACCCGCGCTTCGCCGCCCACTACGGCGGAGAGGCCGGCGCAGGATTCGTCCGGGACGCGCTCCGCGTCCATGCGGAGGCCCGTCTCTCGGCGATCGAGGCGGAGTGATGTCGGTTGCGGTCGGTGTTGGGGGCACCGACCGCAACCGACTCATCAGAACGACGAGGAGGCTTGGGGACCACCACCTCGTGCAGCGGAAGAGCCGCGTTGCTGATGTGAAGCGGAACGGTAGGGTCCCCCCGAGCCCGTCGCCGCCGATCCTGCGGCACCCGGCGGTCGATCTGGGGAATCGACGCACTGGTGCTCCCACTATCAGAGCAGATTTCTTGACAGTTGACAAGTTTTCTGAGGACACTTGTCAGAATTCTCATCTTCGCGACTGCGCTCGCGGGATCAGGCGCGTAGACTCACGCCGATGCTGGACACCTGAGGGGGTCGGATGACGACACCGACGCAGCGCGCGGGGCGCACGCGGGTCGACAAGTTCGGAGCGCGTCGGCGGATGCTCGCGCAGTCCGCGCTCACCACGATCGCCGAGCGCGGCTTCGCGCACACGGGTCTGCGCGAGATCGCCCAGAACTCCGACCTGTCCCACGGCGCGCTCCACTACTACTTCGAGGGCAAGGACGACCTCGTCGCCGAGGCCGTGTGGAACTACAAGTCGGAGTGCGCTCGCCGGTACGACGGCGTCGTGGCCACCGCGACCTCCGCGGACGAGCTCATCGCCGGCGTCGCCGAGGAGATGGCCTCGACGCTGCGCGACGAGGCCTCGCTGCACCGCCTCTGGTACGACCTGCGCAACCAGTCGCTGTTCGACGCGGGCTTCCGCGACACGATCATCCGCATCGACGCACTGCTCGAGGAGATGGTCTGGGCCATCATCGCGCGCCACGCCGAACTCGTCGGCCGGCCTCCGGTCTTCGACCGCGGGCTCGCGTACGCGCTCGTGGACGGGCTGTTCCAGAACGAGCTCATCCGCTACCTGCGCGGCGACACGGAGGCCGTCGACCGCATCCGGGGTGACATCTCCGCACTGCTCGCCCACGCGGCGTGACCGCGCCGCGCGCGGAGGGGCGCCGCCCGAGCCCTCTCGGTGACCGCCCGGCATCCGCCGTGAAATACTGAGGCGCGATACATCCGCGTATCCCGCCGTCCTCGCGGCACCTCACCGCACCACCTTCTCGAAGGCGTCCCGTGTCGAATCTTGCCGTCCTGAGCCTGAAGAACCGTGCGCTGATCGCGCTCGTCACGATCGTCGCGGCGATCTTCGGCGGGCTCGCGCTCGTCAACCTCAAGCAGGAGCTCATCCCCTCGATCGAGTTCCCGCAGCTGTCGATCGTCTCGACGTACCCCGGCGCCTCGCCGGATGTCGTCAACAACGACGTGTCGACACCCATCGAGACGGCCATCCAGGGCATCCCGGGCCTGGAGTCGACGTCGGCGACGAGCACGACGAACGCATCCGTGGTCCAGGGGTCGTTCACGTACGGAACGGATCTCGCGACCGCCGAGCAGAAGATCACCCAGGCGATCAACCGCATCAAGAGCCAGCTGCCCGAGGGTGTCGACCCGAACGTCGTGTCGTTCAGCATCGACGACCTGCCCGTCATCCAGCTCGCGGTGACCGGGTACAGCGACGAGCGCACGATCCAGGACACGCTGGAGCGGTCGGTGGTGCCGGATCTCGAGGACATCTCCGGTGTGGGCTCCGCGGAGGTGGTGGGCGGACGCGGGCTGCGCGTCACGATCACGCCCGACCCCGACAAGCTGGCCGAGAACGGCTACACCCAGCAGGCGATCACGGACGCTCTGGACCAGAACGGCATCCTGTTCCCCGGCGGTGACATCACCGAGGGCGACCAGACCCTCACCGTGCAGACCGGCGCCAAGCTCACCTCGGTGGACGAGATCGCCGCCCTCCCGCTCGTGCCGACGGATGCCGCGCAGTTCCGTGCCGGTGAGGTCACCATCGCGGACGTCGCGACCGTCGCGGAGGACCAGGACCCGGTCACCTCCGTCTCCCGGGTCGAGGGCAAGCCGGCGCTGACGATCGCCGTCACGAAGCTCCCCGCCGCCAACACCGTCGACGTCTCGCGCGCCGTCACCGCCGCGCTGCCGGACCTCGCCGACGACCTGGGCGGCTCGGCGGAGTTCACGGTCGTGTTCGATCAGGCCCCGTACATCCAGCAGTCGATCGAGTCGCTCGCGCAGGAGGGCCTGCTCGGCCTCGTGTTCGCGGTCCTCGTCATCCTGCTGTTCCTGCTGTCGGTGCGCTCCACGCTCGTCACTGCCATCTCGATCCCCACCAGCGTGCTCATCACCTTCGTCGGCATCCAGGCCTTCGGGTACTCGCTCAACATCCTCACGCTGGGCGCCCTGACCATCGCGATCGGGCGCGTCGTGGACGACTCGATCGTCGTCATCGAGAACATCAAGCGCCACTACGTCGGCGACGCCGACAAGCTCACGTCGATCATCCGCGCGGTGCGCGAGGTCGCCGCGGCCATCTCGGCGTCGACCATCACGACGGTCGCGGTCTTCCTCCCGATCGCGTTCGTGGGCGACGTCACCGGCGAGCTGTTCCGACCCTTCGCGCTCACGGTCACGATCGCGATGGCCGCGTCGCTGCTGGTCTCCCTCACGATCGTCCCGGTCCTCGCGTACTGGTTCCTGCGCCCGGGCAAGCCCCTCCTGGACGCCGACGGCCGCCAGATCGACCCCGAGTCCGCCGACGCTCCGCCCACGCGCCTGCAGAAGACGTACATCCCGGTCCTGCGGTGGACGCTCAAGCACTCCTGGGTGACACTGCTGCTCGCGGTGCTCGTCCTGGCCGGCACGGTCGCCGCGGCTCCGCTCATGAAGACGAACTTCCTCGGCGACAGCGGGCAGAACACGTTCACCGTCACGCAGAAGCTGGGCGCCGCCCCGAGCCTCGACGCCGAGGATGCGGCCGCGCAGAAGGTCGAGGACGTCCTCGTCGGGATCGACGGCATCGAGACGGTGCAGACCTCGATCGGCTCCAGCGGGTCCGCGCTGCGCGACGCGTTCACGGGCGGCGCGGCAGGGATCACCTACTCGATCACGACGGATCCGGATGCCGACCAGGTCGAGCTGCGCGAGAAGGTCCAGGATGCCGTGGCCGACCTCGACGACGTCGGCACGATCACCGTCGGCGGCGGATCCGGCTTCGGCTCGAGCGACATCGAGATCGACGTCACCGCGCCCGACCAGTCGACTCTCCAGGAGGCGACGGATGCCGTCGTCGCCGCGGTGAAGAAGGGCGACGGGATCGGACAGGTCACGTCGAACCTCGCCGCGGCGCTGCCGTACATCGCGGTCACGGTCGATCGGGACAAGGCGGCTGAGCTCGGGCTGTCGGAGGTGGCGGTGGGCGCGCTCGTGTCCAACACGATGCGGCCGCAGTCGATCGGCACCGTCGAGATCGACGGCACGTCGCTGACCGTCTACCTCGCGGCATCCTCCGTGCCGGCGACCATCGGCGAGCTCGAGGAGCTGACGATCCCGAGCGCGCGGGGGCCCGTCGAGCTCGCGGAGGTCGCGACGGTCGCCGAGAGCGAGGGGCCGACCTCGATCACGACCGAGCGCGGTCAGCGCACTGCCACCGTGACCGCGACGCCGTCCACCGACGACCTCAACGCCGCGTCCGCCGCAGTCCGCGAGGCCCTCGCCGACGTCGATCTCCCGACCGGCGCCGACGCGGAGATCGGCGGTGTGCTGTCGCAGCAGACCGACGCGTTCGCGCAGCTCGGGCTGGCCCTGCTCGCCGCGATCCTGATCGTCTACATCGTCATGGTCGCGACCTTCAAGTCGCTGCGGCAGCCGCTGCTGCTGCTGGTCTCCGTGCCGTTCGCCGCGACCGGCGCGATCCTCCTGCAGATCATCACGGGCGTGCCGCTGGGCGTCGCGTCGCTCATCGGCGTGCTCATGCTCATCGGCATCGTCGTGACGAACGCGATCGTGCTCGTCGACCTCGTCAACCAGTACCGCGAGAAGGGGCTGTCCGCCCACGACGCGACGATGGCGGGCGGCGCCCGGCGTCTGCGCCCCATCCTCATGACGGCGCTCGCGACGATCTTCGCCCTCACCCCGATGGCGCTGGGGATCACCGGCCACGGCGGGTTCATCTCGCAGCCGCTCGCGATCGTCGTGATCGGCGGTCTCATCTCGTCGACGCTGCTCACCCTCGTCGTTCTCCCGACGCTCTACAACCTCGTCGAGGGCGCGAAGGAGCGGCGGGCCGCGCGGCGGGAGGATCGGACGGATGCCGCGGGCACACCCGCCGAGGGGGCGGAGCGTGTCGCGGCGCCGGTGGGTGCGCAGCCCGCGACGGCGGGGGAGGCGCCGGTGAGTGGGGCGCCGGTGAGTGAGGCGCCGGTGAGTGAGGCGCCGGTGTCCGCGACCGGACTGCCCGCGCTGCCGCCCGTGCACCAGACCCGCCGGTCCCGCCGCCAGCGCGACGCCTGACCGCGCGCCCCGGCCGCCAGCGCGACGCCTGACCCCGCGCCCCGGCCGCCGTGCGCCGTGCACTTCCGGCGCGAGTCGGTGGATTCGATGCTTCTGTGTCGCCGTCTGCCGCAGAGATGACACGAATCGACAGAGTGGACGGCGTCACGTTGCCGTGACCGCCCGCGAGCACGCCGGTGTGCGCGCGCGGGAGCGCCGGCGTGCGCGGGAGCGCGCCTGTGGCGGCACGGATGGTCGGTGGGCGGATGCCGCAGGGCGCGACGCCTGACCGTGCGATCGCCCGGGAGGGTCAGGCGAGGGCGGGCTCGCGCGCTGACGTGAGAGCGCCGTCCGCCGGCGCCGTCACCGGCTCGGGGGGAGCGAGGGTCTGCGGCACCACGAGGGTGCGCAGCTCGAGCGGTCGCGGCCACGTGATGCTGCTGCGCAGCGGAGGAGACCGGAACAGCGCGTTCGCGTCGCATGTCGTCGACGCCGCGGGATGCGTGTGGCCGCGCGGGGCGCCGCGGCGCGGCATCCGGACCGGAGTCGCCGTGCGGGTGACCGTGCAGCCCCACGCCGGTGCGGGCGCGGACGGGACCGAGACGTCCAGCGGGGCGGCGTCCGCGCGCTCCGAGCGGGCGGACGCCTGCGCGTGCACGGTGCTCAGCTGACGGAAGTGGGCGATGCCGCGCTCGAGCGACGCGGTGAAGGTTCCCACCCACACGAAGATGAGCGTGAAGCCGACGAATTCGAGGGCGGCGAGGTTGATGAGCCCGTTGACGAAGGCCGTGATGGCGAGGACGAGGCCGCCCGCGATCGCGATGCTCGACCAGAGCAGGAGCGGATTGACGTGGCGGCGGCGCAGCACGATGAGGATGAGCAGCCCGAGGAACGACAGCATGATGCCGGAGGCCAGCCGGTCGTGGAGGAACTCGAACGTGTTGAGGGGCACGAGCCCGACCCCCAGCAGGTGGATGCCCACCGAGATCATCAGAACGGTCAGCGTGCGCGACGGGCGCACCTTGCGGTGCGGCGTGAGGGAGACGAGATCGATCCGGACCCGCACGGCGAACGCCGCGATGAGGAGGCCCGCGATGACGAGCGTCGCGTTGAAGGTGTGACCGGAGAAGTCGTCGAACGTGCCGAGCTCGCTGAAGTGCAGCTGCCACCAGTCGGGGTTCGTCGTCGTGACGATCGCGAGCCCCGTGCCCACGGCGATCACGAGCATGACGCTGAGGGCGAGAAGGCGCGCCGTGAGCCGCTCCAGCAGGGCGCGCGAGCGCGCGCGGAGGGCCACGACCAGGCTGGCGGGCGAGAGGTCGACGGGTAGGGCGAGGGTGGGTGATGTCATTCGGGAAGCGCGGCGGTCGGGGCGCCCCGAATCCGACTGACTCCCCCGTGCCCCCCGGCCGTCTGTCGATTCTGGGCGCCGGATGGGCGGAATCGCTTCCCCAGCGCGGCGGCCTTATGCCGTCGGGATGATCGTAACCTGAACTGGGGAAATTCGCCTCATATCATATGCAAGACGCAGGGAATTCACTTCGTGAGCTCGATTCCCCACTCGAGTGTCCATACCTCTCCGGGTTCGAGGTATCGCAGACCGGTGCCGCTGTTGAAGGCATCGGCCGGAGCTGTCATCGGCTCGATCGCGACCGCCCGGCGCTGACCCGGGTAGTTCTCGGTCGTGAAGGCCTGGACGTAGTCGAGATCCTTGCCCGCCCACAGGACCGCTCGGCGGCCGTCAGGGGCGGTGAGGGTGTGACGGGCGATGCCGTCGGCGTCCCGCGTCACTCCGCCGAATGCGGTGTCGAGTCGCACGTCGGCGAGACGGCGCCCTTCGTGCAGGTCGAGCGCGGTGCCCTCGACGGGCTCCTCGGGCGACGGCAGGAGGCGCTCGTCCACGGGGAAGTGCGTCGATGCGGGCAGACGCAGCACCAGCTCGTCCGGGTCGGCGTCCCCGATCGTGACGAACGGATGCGTCCCCACGGCGACGGGCGCGGCATCCGCCCCGACGTTGTGCACCGTGTGGGTCACGTGCACACCGGTGTCGGTGAGGGCGTACCGGACGGCGGTCTCGAGCTGGAACGGATAGCCCAGCTGCGGGTAGACGACGGCGGTCAGCTCGACGGCGTCGTCGGTCTGCTCGGCCGCGGTGTAGGGCGTGTAGCGCAGCAGGCCGTGGATGGCGTTGTTCAGCTTCGGCTCGGTGATCGCCAGGCGCAGCTGCTCGCCCTCGTGCGTCCAGATCCCGTCGCGGATGCGATTCGGCCACGGCACGAGGACGGTGCCGGACCCGAACGGCGTCGGAGCGCCGAGCGGATACGGCGGGACGACATCGACGCCGCCGACGGTGAGACCGCGCAGCGAGGCGCCGAGCTGGGCGATGTGCCCGGTGACGTCGCCACGACGGAGGTGGAACTGGAGGCCGGTGGGCTCAGCGGGGGAATCGGTCACGAGTGACACGTTAGGGCACGAGGGCGCGGACGTCGCGGGTTGCGGCGGATGTGTCATGCAGCCGCCTGCAGCCAGCGGCGCAGCAGGCGCGTGACCGCCGGCAGCACGAAGAACGTCATCAGGGGCGTGAGCAGCATCGTGGTCGCGAGCACCCGCACGACGAGGGGCAGCTCGGCGAAGCCCGGGACCATGCCCAGCAGCCACAGCGCGAGGAGGTTGGTGGGGAAGAAGCCCAGCCAGATCGTCACCGCCTGCTTCCAGCGGGGCGGGGCGGCGGGGATCGGCTGCCGCACCGGGCCGGTGGGCGGCAGGGTCGTCGTCTCCACGCCACGCTCTTCCACGAGGGTCGCGAGCGGCGCGTCGAACCACCCCTCGATCCCGGTGCGGCGCTCGCTGCGGACCTCGTGCGCGAACGCGCCGCCGGCGTCCAGCCACCAGCGCCGCTGCTCGGATGCCTCCCAGCCCTCGAGGGTCTCCAGGTCGCGGAACCGGTAGAGCATGTACCAGAGGTCGCTGTCCTCACCGGCGCGCACCCACCCCGATCCGAGGTAGCCGGGGAAGTGGCGTGCGAGGTCGGTGCCCGCCTGCATCCAGCTCGTGGCCTCCGTGGTGCGGGACGAGTCGACGCGGCGCTCGATGGCGACCGTGATGGGGTGTGCTGCTTGTGGCATGGCTCCATTGTGGGCGGCTCAGATGACGGGAATGTTGCCGGGCATGGGGCGCGCTCCCAGGCTCGGCGGATGTCGGAGCGATACGGTGGGGGAGTCGGCTCTGGACACCGCGCGCTGAGCGTGGATGGGTTTGTGAGTCCATGGGGCCGATGGTGGGAGCGCATCCGCTCCGACGACCATCATGTGAACGGCCCCCGGCCGACAGTGTCCGGGTTGCTCGATGCCGCCTGCGCGGCTCGTCGAGCGCTGTTCTCGTGCGAGAGAACCCAGAAGGACACCCATGCCCAAGAGCAAGAAGCCCGCCGGCGGCAGCCGCGCCCAGAGTTTCGACCCGCGCTACGCCAAGAAGGCCCGCCCGTTCGCGGAGCGCGGCGACACCAAGCGCCGCCCCGGAGAGGCCTCCGCCGGCAAGCCCGGCAGCAAGAGCCCCGGTCACCGCGGCTACCGCCCGGAGACGGAGGCAGCCCCGGTCAAGAAGCGCTGGACGGCGCAGGAGCGCGCCGGCCGTGACGCCGCGCGCAGCATCCGCGGCCGCCGTGAGGATCGCCCCGAGCGCTCGTTCGACGACCGCCCGCGTCGGGAGGACCGTCCGCGGTATCAGCGCGATGACCGTCCGGCGCGCTCGTTCGACGACCGTCCCGCCCGTCGGGACGACCGTCCGCGGTACCAGCGCGACGACCGCTCGGCGCGCAGCTTCGACGACCGCCCGCGTCGCGACGACCGCCCCCGCCGCGACGACCGCCCGGCCCGCTCCTTCGACGACCGCCCGGCGCGGAGTTTCGACGACCGACCCCGCCGTGACGACCGCCCGCGCCGTGACGACCGCCCCCGCCACGAGGACACCGCCCGCGCCGACGTCGTGCACGAGCGCCTGCAGGCGCAGGCCATCCAGGCCGACGAGGTCGCGGACGTCACGTTCGGCGACCTGGGTCTCGGCCAGAACATCGTGAACACGCTCGCCGAGCTCGGCGCCGCGCAGCCGTTCCCGATCCAGGCCGCCACCATCCGGCCGATCCTCGAGGGCCGTGACGTCCTCGCCCGCGGCCGCACCGGCTCGGGCAAGACGATCGCGTTCGGCGCCCCGCTGGTCGAGTCCGTCCTGCGCGGCCAGGCCGGGAAGCGCCGCGAGTTCGGCCGCGCCCCGCGCGCCCTCGTCCTCGCTCCCACGCGTGAACTCGCTCTGCAGATCGATCGGACGATCCAGCCCATCGCACGCTCGGTGGGCCTGTTCACGACGCAGATCTACGGCGGCGTCCCGCAGGGGCGCCAGGTCGGAGCGCTCAAGAAGGGCGTCGACATCATCATCGGCACGCCCGGTCGCATCGAGGACCTGCAGGAGCAGGGCAAGCTCGACCTGTCGCAGGTGGGCATCGTCGTGCTCGACGAGGCGGACCACATGTCCGAACTCGGCTTCCTCGAGCCGATGCAGCGCATCCTGCGTCTCGTGGCCGACGGCGCGCAGAAGCTCCTCTTCTCCGCCACGCTCGACCGCGAGGTCGCGTCGCTCGTCGACGAGTTCCTCGTCGAGCCGGCCGTGTACGAGGTCGCCGGCGAGGACCAGGACTCCGGCACGATCGAGCACCGCGTGCTCGTCATCGACCACCGCGACAAGGCCGAGATCCTCACGTCGCTCGTCGACCGCGAGGGCAAGACGCTCGTCTTCGCGCGCACCCGCGCCTACGCCGAGATGCTCGCCGAGCAGTTCGAGGACGCCGGGCTCCGCGCCGTCGCCCTCCACGGCGACCTCAACCAGGCCAAGCGCTCGCGCAACCTCGAGCGCCTCACGTCCGGGCGCGTCTCGGTGCTCGTCGCGACGGATGTCGCAGCCCGCGGCATCCACGTCGACGACATCGACCTGGTCGTCCAGGCGGACATGCCCGACGAGTTCAAGACATACCTGCACCGCTCCGGTCGCACCGGCCGCGCGGGCCGCGCGGGCCGCGTGGTGACGCTCATCACGCGGCAGCGCCGCCGTCGCATGACCGAGATGCTCGACCGCGCCGAGATCGACGCGCCGTTCGACGAGGTGCGGGTCGGCGACGACCTCATCGAGGAGATCTCCGGGCGTCAGGTCGACCCGACGCGCGCCTGACAGACCTTCCGCGCGGCGGGGCTCAGGAGGCGAACTCCTCCAAGAGCTCCGCTGCGCGCGGCGCCCCGCCGAGCGCGCGCATCTCGGCGGCGACGCCCTCCGCGGCCGCCCGGTAGGAGGCATCCGTCGTGACCCGCTCGTAGCCCGCGCGCACCTGGGCCGCCGTCGGCGTGCCGGTGCGCAGGTTCACGCCGGCGCCCGCCCACGCGACGCGCGCGGCGACCTCCGGCTTGTCGAGATCGCCCCCCGCGATCACGAGCGGGATGCCGTGGCTCAGCGCCGCGAGCGTCCCGCCCCAGCCGCCGTTCGTGATCATGACGTCGACGCGGGGGAGCAGGTCGGCGTACGAGACGAATCCCGTCACGCGGGCATTGGCGGGCACCGGGAACGGCACCGTGTCGACGGTGCGCGACCCGGTCGTGGCCACTACGAGCACGTCGAGGTCGGCGAGCGCCTCGAGGGCCGGCCTCAGAAGGTCCGCCGGATCGATGTTCTGCGTCCCCTGCGTCACGTGCACGACCGTGCGCCCGTCGAGATCGCCCCACCACGGGGGTGCCTGGGCGGAGCCGCCCACGGGGGTGAGTCTCCCCACGAAGTGCAGGAAGTCGGGCCGGTCGCGGCGGCGGAAGTCGAGACTCGGCGCTCCGCTGGCCGCGATGAGCTTCCGGGAGAAGACGAGCTTCTCCATCGTGAGGCCGTCCGGCGTGAGCCCGACCGCCCGCTGAGCGTCCTCGAGCGGCTTCTTCAGCGGTCGCGCGAGAAGCGGCACGAGCCCCCGCAGCACGGCATCGCGCAACCGGGTGAAGGGGTTCGTCCCCGGCGTGAGGCCCAGGCCGCTGGGCGGCCCCTCGGTTCCGGCGAGGTTGAGGGGGAGCACGGCGATCGTCGCCGCGGGCAGGCCGAAGCGACGGCAGAACAGCGTCGCGCCGATCGAGGTCTCCTCCGCGGCCAGGGCGTCCCATGGCTCGCGCTCCCACTCCTCGGTGAGGTCTTCGACCTGCGCGGGGGCGGTCCGCATGAAGCAGTCCTCGAGGTTGATGAACACCTGCCGCATGCCCTTCGCGCCCACCAGGCGGGGGAACGTCGCCGCGAGGTCGTTCTCGTCGAAGTCCGGTGCCTTCCGCCACGGGACGAGACGGGCACCGGTCGCCTCGACGCGCTCGCGGAAGCGCGGCCCGGTGTAGAAGCGCACGTCATGGCCGCGCGCGACGAGTTCTGCGGCGACGGCGGCGATCGGCGCCACATGTCCTGTGAACGGCATCGCGGTGAGGAGGAACCGGGCCATGCGCACCATGGTGCCGCAGCGGGAGCCGCCGCGACAGACCCCCTGCGCGCACACCGCGAGGGCCCCGCAGGCCCGGAGGAGGCGACTCCTGTACCTCTGCGCATAGGGAGTGGGGGCGTGCCCCGCTCCGCGGAAGATCAGGATTCCGCGCGGATGCGCGCGACGACCTCAGGATCCGCTCCTGCCGCCACCAGGCGCGCGCGGACGGCATGGGCGGCGCGGTGGTACGGCTCCGTGCTCTCGCGGAGCAGCGAGCGCGTGTTGGCGGCCTCGAGGAACGACACGATCTCGAACGTGAGCTGGCGCGCGTCGTCGAGCCGGGGGAGCTCGCCGGCGGCCATCGCCCGCTCGATCGTGATCGTCACGTAGTCCTCCCACTCCGCGGATGTCGCGACGACGGCGTCGCGCAGGACGCCGGGGCGGGCATCCAGCTCGACGGATGCCGCGGCGAAGAAGCAGCCGCCGCGGAACACCCGGTCTTCGGAATAGGCGATCCAGTGCGAGATGAGAGCGCACAGGCGCGCGAGTCCGTGCGCGGTCTCGGCGCGCGCGGGGGCGACGACGTGCTCCATGAACACCGCGCGGGCGGCCTCGATCGTCGCGAGCTGGAGCTGCTCGCGCGACCCGAACAGCGTCGCGATGCCGCTCTTGCTGTGGCCGGTCTCGGCGGCGAGCCGGCCGATCGTGAGCCCCTCGAGTCCGTCGACGGTCGCGGACTGGATCGCCTGACCCAGGATCGTCCGCCGGGACTCGTCTCCGCGGGCCCGGCGTCCATCGCGAACGGCCTGTTGCTGCACGCCACCAGGTTAGCGTACGATCGTTCGTGCTTATACGAACGATCGTACGCATTGTCTGGATCGGAGCCGTCATGACCACCCGAACGACTCTCGTTGCCCGCGGGGTGCGCGGCATCGCCGGCGTCTCGCCGGACGCCGCCGCGGCGATCGCGCTGCGGCTGTTCATGCGCGTGGGCCCGCGCGACCGCGTGCGCGAGGACGCGACGGCCACCATGGACGCGGCGCAGCGATCGTCGGTCCCCGTCCGCGGCCTCGGGCGGACCCCCGTCGACGTGGTCGTCTACACCTGGGGGAAGGGGGAGAGCACCGTCGCCCTGACGCACGGATGGGGCGGCCGCGCGAGCCAGTTCGCGCCCCTCGTGCGCGACCTCGTCTCCGAGGGCTTCCGCGTCGTCGCCTTCGACGCCCCCGCGCACGGCGAATCCGGCGGTCGGCGCACATACCTCTTCGACTGGCTCGACGCGCTGCGCGGGATCCAGGATCGTGACGGCGACCTGCATGCAGTCATCGGGCACTCGTTCGGCGCCCTCGCGACGCTGCTCGCCGTTGTGGACGGGGTGCGCGCGGAGCGGGTGGTGACGGTCGCGGCGCCGGCCGACGCGGACGTCATGCTCGCGCAGTTCCGCACCGCGCTCGGGTATGACGACACGGTCGCCGCGGCTCTGCGCGAGCGGTTCGCGTGGCGCTTCCTTCCGCCGGCCGCGGACCCGTTCGCGCGGATCTCCGCCGCGTCGCGGCCGTTGCCGCAGGGGGTGCCGCTCGTTGTGGTGCACGACGAGGAGGATCGGCAGGTGCCCTTCGGCGAGGCCGTGCGCCTCACAACCGCCCACCCGGGCGCACGCCTCGTGGCCACCACCGGGTTCGGGCACGGCCGGATCCTGCGATCCGACGCCTTCCTCGACGCCGCGCTGGAGGCCGTCGCGGCACCCGCGGCGCCCGCGTGGGCGGCCTCTCGCGACCGGACGGTCGCCTAGAACAGCCTCGCGGGGTCCGCGCCGCCCACCGGCCGCCGTGCCGCTCGTCCGCGTGAGGTCGTCACGATCCGCGGGGTGGACCGGCCGGCGAGCCCCGCGACGGGAGCTCGCGGCGGGGCGTCCTCCTCGGCGCGGCCGTCGAGGCCGTGCACGCGCAGCAGCGGGCGGACGCGCCTGGCCAGCCATGACCGGTACGGCTTGGGCGCGTATGCGGACGCTCCCGGGTAGAGCCCGAGGTAGCTCGAGACGAGCTCGGGATGCTGCTCGTGCAGCCATCTCATGAACCACTGCTTGGCGCCGGGGCGCAGATGCAGGGCGCCGAACACCACGCGCGTCGCGCCCGCCGCCTTGATGCGCGTGAGGGCGTCGTCGATGCTCGCGATCGAGTCGGTGAGGTGCGGCAGGATCGGCATGAGGAAGACGGTCACGCGGAACCCGGCATCCGTCGCGGCGCGCACCGTCTCGAGGCGCGCGGTCGCCGTCGGCGTGCCGGGCTCGATCGCCTTCTGGAGGGTGTCGTCGAACACCGCGATCGACATCGCGAGCGACACCTCGACCTGTGTCGCCGTCTGCGTCAGCAGAGGCAGGTCGCGACGCAGCAGCGTGCCCTTCGTGAGGATCGAGAACGGGGTGCCCGATTCGGTGAGCGCCGAGATGATGTCGGGCATGAGCCGGTAGCGCCCCTCGGCGCGCTGATAGGGATCCGTGTTCGTCCCGAGCATGACCGGGTCGCGCCGCCATGTGCCCCGGGCCAACTCGCGGCGCAGGACTTCTGCCACGTTGATCTTCACGACCACCTGGGAATCGAAGTCGCGCCCCGCGTCGAGGTCGAGGTACTCGTGCGTCGAGCGGGCGAAGCAGTAGGTGCACGCATGACTGCATCCCCGGTAGGGGTTCACCGTCCAGTCGAACGGCATGGCGGATGCCGAGGGCACGTGGTTCAGCGCGCTCTTGGCCATCACCTCGTGGAAGGTCACGCCGGCGAAATCGGGCGTCGTGACGGACCGCACGAGCCCGTCGAGGTGCTCGAGGCCCGGAAGGGCCGCGGCATCCGCGACTCCCAGCTCCTGCCCTTGCCACCGCATGCTCTGAGTAGAACAAAGATGCGATGTCAAGTCAAGCGTGCTTCGAATCTTTCTCCGTCGATCGCTCGCGTCCAGGTGCGGCGGAGGAGACCCGGGCACAATGGACGGATGGCGACCCCCGGTCCGCGGCACGCGCGAGGTGCACGGCATCTCGCCGCCGACGCGCGCCGTCCTGTGTCGCCGCCCACCGCCCGGCACGCACGCGTGCGGCGCCGCACCGTCTGGACGGCCGGCGGATCGGCCGCGCTCGCCGGCGTCCTCGTCGTCGCAGGCCTCGCCCTCACCTCCGGTGCTCGGGAGCGTGCCGCCGCGCCGATCGCGACCCCGTCGCCGACGGCATCCGTCGTGTCCGCTCCGCCCCCGCTCGCGTCGACCCCCGTGCCCGCCGCCGCGGTCGTGGACGCCTGCGCGCTCCCGGGCGTCGCGGACGGGCTCGCCGACGGCGACGACAGTGCCGTGGTGGAGGCGATGGGCGGGGCGCGTGCCCTCCGCGAGGCCGTGGTCGCCGGCACCGCGCCGTGCATCGATCTCGCCGACCCCTCGCACGTGTGGATGGTCGTCGACAAGTCGCGTCCGTACTCGCCGCGGGACTACGAGCCGGGCGGCCTGACCCGCGTGCAGGACATGCGGGTCTTCAACGCGGGCGTCCTCCGCTCGGACGCCGGCGCCGCGCTCACCGCCCTCGTCACGGGGGCGCAGGAGGAAGGCGCGGGGGAGATCGCGATCACGAGCGGCTACCGCTCGTACCGCACGCAGCGCACCGAGTACGCCGGGCAGGTCGCCGCGCTCGGCCGCCGCGCGGCGGATGCCGTGAGTGCGCGCCCGGGGTTCAGCGAGCACCAGTCGGGGCTGGCGGCGGATGTCGTGGCGTGCACGAAGCGGGGCTGCAGCAGCATCGAGCAGCTCGGCTCCACCCGCCAGGGGGCCTGGCTCGCCGACAACGCGTGGCGGTACGGCTTTGTCATCCGCTACGAGAAGGGCCAGACCGGGACCACCGGGTACAGCCCAGAGCCGTGGCACATCCGCTACGTGGGGACGGAGCTGGCGACCGCCTATCACGAGGGCGGATTCCACACGCTCGAGGAGTTCTGGGGCCTTCCCGCCTCGCCCGACTACGGCGACTGATCCCTTTCCGCCGCGCCAGGTGGAACTCAGTACTATGGTGCGTGGGATGCAGTCCCACAGCTGCGGGCGGACACGGACCGCCGTCTCGACGAGGAGGAAGGGATCGCGATGCAACGCGACATCTACGACGAGGACCACGAGGCGTTCCGCGACGTCGTCAAGGAGTTCATCAAGCGCTACGCCACCGAGGAGAAGCGCAAGCAGTGGGAGGCGGACGGCGAGATCGACCGCGCGACCATGCTCGCGGCAGGCGAGGCGGGCATCATCGGCCTGTCGGTGCCGGAGGAGTTCGGCGGCGCCGGCATGCTCCAGGACTACCGCTTCCGCTCGATCGTGCTCGAGGAGACCATCGGCGCCGGGCACGGCTCGCTCGCGGGCGCGTTCGGCATCCAGGACGACCTGGCCGTCCCCTACCTCGTGCACATGGGCACGCAGGAGCAGAAGGAGAAGTGGCTGCCCGGCATGGCGACCGGTGAGATCCTCGGCGCCCTCGCGATGACCGAGCCCGGCGCGGGCTCCGACCTGCGCGGCATCAAGACCACGGCCAAGAAGGTCGACGGCGGCTACATCGTCAACGGCGCGAAGACGTTCATCTCGTCCGGCAAGACGGCCGACATCGTCGTGACCTTCGTCAAGACCGGCGAGGGCAACCGCCCCGACGCCTTCAGCCTCCTCATCCTCGAGAACGGCATGGAGGGCTTCGACCACGGCAAGAAGCTCGACAAGATGGGCTTCCACGGGTGGGACACCGCCGAGCTCTCGTTCAGCGACGTCTTCGTGCCCGAGGCGAACCTCATCGGCGGCAAGGAGGGTCTCGGCTTCATCCAGCTCATGATGAACCTGCCGCTCGAGCGCCTGTCGATCGGCGTCGCAGCCGCCGCCGCCGCTGAGGCCGCGTTCGTCTGGACCCGCGACTACACGCTGAGCCGCGAGGCGTTCGGCGAGCGGATCGCGGACTTCCAGAACACGCGCTTCCAGCTCGCCGACATGGCCACCACGGTCGATGTGCTGTGGGCCTACATCGACCGCGCCCTCATGCTCTACAAGGACTCCAAGCTCACCGCCGAAGAGGCGGCGAAGGTCAAGTACTGGGCCACCGAGCGCGAGTGGGAGCTGCTCGACATCGGGGTGCAGCTGCACGGCGGCTACGGCTACATCACCGAGTACCCCATCGCGCGCGCGTTCCTCGACGCCCGTGTGCACCGCATCTACGGCGGCACCAACGAGATCATGCGCGACATCGTGTCGCGACAGATCGTCGGCAAGCGGTAGGCGGAGCGTGACGCTCTCACGCAGCGGCGCGCGGAGCGTGTCCCCCGTGGGGTGACCTGCGCACCGCTCAACCCGCCATGTGCGGGACACCTCTGCGCGCCGTGTCCCCGTTGTGGTGGCCGCGGCGGCCCGAGGGTCGCCGTTTGTGGGACACGTCGAGACCCGGGACGGGGTCGACAGGCGCCTCGGAAGCCCCCGGACCGCCGTGCGTGGGCGCGGGGCGGGACGTGCGTGGGCGCGGGGCGGGAACATGCGCGGGCAGGGGCGCTGAAGGGGCGGATGTCGCGGCTCAGCCCAGCTGCCAGGGATATCCCCACACGAGCACCCCGGCGGACACGAGCCACAGCACCACGATGAAGACGACGTCGCGGGCGCGGAACGGCACCGGGTATCGCTCGGTGCGGGTCGGGTAGGCGCCGAAGGCGCGCGCCTCCATGGCGAGGGCGACCCGCTCGGCGTGCCGGATGGCTCCGGCCAGGAGCGGCACGACGTAGCCCATCCACCGCGCGACGGCCGCGAACGGGCCCCTCCCGCCGTGGGCCCCGCGGACGCGGTGCGCCGAGCGGATGACCTCGAGCTCGTACCGGAACCGCGGCACGAAGCGGAACGCGGCCATCGCGGTGTACCCGATGCGGTACGGCACCCGCAGCTGCTGCACGAGCGAGCGCACCAGGTCGGGGCCCGTCGTGGTGAGCCCGGGGACGAGCGACAGGGCGAAGATCGCCCCGAGGCGGAGGGCGGTCGCGTATCCGATGGCGAGCGCTCCCGAGTACATCGTCCAGCCGCCGATGCGCCACACGACGGCGGTGTCGTCGACGCCCCCGGCATCCACCCAGAGCGAAAACCCGACGCCGAGCACCGCGACGCCGGCGGGCAGCGCCGCGAGCAGCAGCACCGTGCGCACGCCGATCCGTGCGCCGATGAGCAGCACGAGGTAGGCGAGCGCGCCGAAGGCGAGCGGCGTCGCGAGGTCGCGCACGAACACGAGGACCACGATCGCCGGCACGATCGCGGCGAGCTTGGCGAGCGGATTCAGCCGGTAGAGGAAGTGTCGGCGCGTCGCGAGCGGCGCCGGGGCGTAGGGATCGAACGCGGCCGCCTGCGGCGTCGCGGGAGTCTCCGTGCTCATGCCGTCGCCTCCGGCAGATCGTGGAGCCGCACGACGCCGTCGAGCTCAGGATGCGAGCGGATGCCGGCGAAGGCCTCCGCGAGCGGGGGCAGACGCAGCCCCGCGGCGTCGATGACGGCACGGTCGGCGAACACGTCGTCCGTCGTGCCGTGGGCGATCAGCCTGCCCTCGGCGAGGACCGCCATGTGCGTCGCGTGCTCGGCCACGAGCTGCATGTCGTGGGTCACGACGATGACGGTGGCGCCGGCGCGGTGGAGGTCGTCGAGGATGCCGAGCAGCTCGTCGGCGCGCTCGCGGTCCTGTCCGAACGTCGGCTCGTCGAGCGCGAGGATCGGGGCGCCGGCGATGAGCGCGGTGCCGACCGACAGGCGTCGCTTCTGGCCCCCGGAGAGGAGGAACGGATGCACGTCCTCCTTGCCGGTCAGTCCGAAGCGGGCCAGCATCTCCTCGACGCGCGGGCGGGCGTCCGGCACGTCTCGCAGTCCGTGCGCGAGCTCGTCGTACACGGTGTGGGCGATGAACTGGTGCTCCGGGTTCTGGAAGACGAACCCGATGTGGCGCGCGAGCTCGTCCGCCGAGGCGCGTCCGGGATCCAGGCCCGGTCCCACGCGGATCCGTCCCCGCGGCGGTGGGACGACGCCGGCGATCGCCTGCACGAGCGTCGTCTTGCCGGCGCCGTTCGCCCCCACGACGGCGAGGAAGTCGCCGCGCCGCACGTCCAGCGCGATGTCGTGCAGGATCGTCTTCCGGCCGCGCCGCACGGTGAGCCCGCGGACGCGGATGAGCGGGTCGGCGGGGGTGGGGCGCCGCACCTCGCCGGCTGCGGTCGCTCGTGCGGCGACCGCGGGCGCGGGGGTCGCGTCGAGGGAGGCGCGCAGCTCGGCGGCGGTGAGCGGCAGGGGAGCGAGCGGGTAGCCGGCTGCGCGCAGCCGCAGCGCGGCGAGGGTCGCGGTCGGCAGCCACACGCCCAGCTCGAGCAGCTCGACGGCGCGGTCGCGCAGGAGGTCGACAGGACCGTCCATCACGAGCCGGCCCGCGCCGTCCAGCACCACGACGCGATCGACGTGCCCGACCGCGACGTCGAGATTGTGCTCGATGAGGACGACGGCCTGCTCGCCGCGGATGTCGGCCAGGGCGGCGTAGACGTCCTCGATCCCGGTGGGGTCGAGGTTCGCGGTGGGCTCGTCGAGCACGAGCAGCGACGAGCCCATGGCGAGGGCGCACGCGATCGCGAGGCGCTGGCGCCCGCCGCCGGACAGGCGGTCGGGGTTCTCGGCGCGGCGCTCCCAGAGACCGACGCGGCGCAGGGCCGTCTCGGCGCGGCGCATGATCTCGTCGGCGGGGACCCGCAGGTTCTCGAGCCCGAAGGCGACCTCATCGAGGATCGTGCCGGTGACCAGCTGCGCGTCGGGATCCTGGAAGACCATGCCCACGTGCGTGCTGAGGGTCGCGACCGGGGTGTCGGATGCCGTGAGCCCGGTGACCTGGACCGTCCCCTCGACGTCCGCGACGATCGCGTGCGGGATGAGGCCGTTCAGCGTGAGTGCCAGCGTCGACTTCCCGGATCCGCTCGGGCCGAGGAGCAGCACGACCTCGCCGGGCGCGACGTCGAAGGTCACGGCCGAGGGGGTCGCGGCATCCGCACCCTCGTGGATGACGGACAGCGCACGGAGCCGCAGGACGGGGGCGGAGGCGGCCGCCGACGCGGCTGCGCCGGCTGGATCGGCGGACGACACGGGAGCCTTTCGAAGCGGAGCGGAGGCTTCGCCCCCAGCCTACCGCCGCGCCCCGGTGGGCTAGCGGATCCCGGTGCCCCGGGCGACGCCCGCGCGGCGCAGTCCCGCGCCGATGCCGAGCGCGACCGCGGTCCACGCCACGGGGCCGAGAATCGAGACCGCGAAGTACATGATCTGCACCCACAGCGCCATGCTCGACAGGTTCGCGACGAACGCGACGACGACCGCGACGATGATGCCGATGATGATGCCGGAGAGGAAGAACCGCCAAGCGCGCCACGCGCGGTAGCGGGTGAGCGCCGCCACTCCCTCCTGGATCGCGCCGAACAGCAGCGCCGTGCCGAGGTAGCGGGGAGCGAAGCCCACGGCGAAGGCGCTGCCCACGAGGGCCGCGATGAGGTGCGTGATGATCGCGACGAACGGGAGCCGCAGCAGCTCCTGCGCGATGATGCCGGGCAGCACGTGCACGCCGAGGACGAGGCCGTACAGCGGCGCGGCGACGATGAGGAACGCGGGGGTGATGATCCCTGCGATGCCGCCGGCGATGCCCGTCGCGACGCCGATGGCGGCGCAGATCAGCAGGACGCGCGTCGACAGCCGATTCCGAGTGGGCACGACCTCAAGCGTAATCGCGCGCGGGACCGCGTCGGTCGCGCGGCGTCACACCCGGCGGCGGCGTGCCGTCAGGCGGACGGCGGGCAGCGGCGGTGCGGGGATGCGCACGTCGCCGTGGCCGGGGACGACGCCGAAGCGGTCCGACTGCGCCTCCCACGCCTCGCGCGCCTCGACGATCTCCTCGTGGGTGCGGCCCACGAAGTTCCACCACATGACGATGTCGTCCTCGAACGGCTCTCCGCCCAGGAGGAACAGGGTCGCGCCCTCCGCCGAGGACAGCTCGACGGCGTCGCGCGAGCTGCCGAGGTAGAGCAGGTGCTCGCGCGCGACGGCGACGGGCTGCTCGCCGGGCGTCGCCGCGGCATCCGCCGTTCCGTCGACGCCCACCAGCGCGTACTCCCAGTCCGGTCGCAGCGGCAGCGTGACGCGGGTGCCGCCGGGGACGCGCAGCTCGGCGCCGACGATCGGCGTGTGCACGGTCGCCGGCGACACGACGTCGCCCAGCGCGCCGAGCACGACGATCGCCGCCGCATCCGCTCCCTCGTCGGACGGGATGTCGACGATGGGCAGGTCTTCGTGGCGCTCGAAGTCGGGTGCGCCGTGACGACGCGACTCGGGCAGCGCCACCCACAGCTGCAGCGCGTCGAGCGGTGCGGCCTCCTCGCTGACGGAGTACTCCGAGTGCGCGATGCCGGCGCCGCTGGTCATGAGGTTGAGCGCGCCGCTGCGCACGACCACGTCGCTGCCGATCGAGTCGCGGTGGCGCACCTCGCCGAGGAACGGCCACGTGACGGTCTGCAGGCCGATGTGGGGGTGCGGCTCGACGCGCATGCGCGTGACCTGCGGACCGAACCGGTCGAGGAAGCACCACGCTCCGACCATCGGCAGGTCGCGCTGCGGCAGCGCGCGGTGCACCTCCATCGCGCGCACGCCGCCCAGCGGCACGTCGCGGGCGGCGAGCAGGAGCGACCGCGGACCGGGGCCGGAGCTCTGTCCGTCCGCGGGGCGGACGGCGGTGAGCTCCGAGGTGTCGGCGTCGAGCCTGGTCATACGCCCCCGCCTCCGCTGCGTCTCTCGCCGGAGGACTCCTGCCGGCGCGTGAAGGAGTCGTCGATGCGCAGATCCGGGACCTCGTGCGAGCGCAGGTAGCGCCGCACGAACGGGCACAGCGGCACGATCGTCTCACCGCGCCGGACGATGTCGGCGAGCATGCGGGTGATGAGCTCGGTGCCCAGGCCCCGCCCGCCGAACGCCGGATCGATCTCAGTGTGGGGGACGACGATGCGGCCCTGCTCGTCGATCGAGAACTCGGAGTAGCCGGCGAGGACGTCGCCGACATGGATCTCGTAGCGGCCGGCGTCGTCGTTTCGCGTGACGGTGAGAGCGTCGTCCATGGATCGGTCCCTTCGACGACTCCACCGTAGCCCCGCGCGAGGTGCGGCGGGCGGGATGCGTCGCGACCGTCGGCACGCGCACAGGGCGCCGTCATCCGCATGCGGCAGACTCGACCGGTGACCTCCCTGCTCGATCGCGTGCGCGGCGCCGACCCCGACGCCGTCTACGACGCGTTCGCGGAGTGGGTGGGCGAGCGCGGCATCACCCTCTACCCGGCGCAGGACGAGGCGGTCATCGAGCTCGTCTCCGGTGCCCACGTGATCCTGTCGACGCCGACCGGCACGGGCAAGTCGCTCGTCGCGGTCGCCGCCCACGCGGCATCCCTCGCCCGGGGCGGGCGCACGTACTACACGGCGCCGATCAAGGCGCTCGTGAGCGAGAAGTTCTTCGCCCTCGTGGAGATCTTCGGCGCCGAGAACGTGGGCATGGTGACCGGAGACTCGTCCGTCAACGCGGACGCGCCGATCATCTGCTGCACCGCGGAGATCCTCGCCAACCTCGCGCTGCGGCAGGGGCCGGAGGCGGATGTCGACCAGGTCGTCATGGACGAGTTCCACTACTACGGCGACCCGGAGCGCGGGTGGGCGTGGCAGGTGCCCCTGCTGATCCTGCACCGCGCGCAGTTCCTCCTCATGTCGGCGACGCTCGGCGACGTCACCCCCATCGCGGACGACCTGCGCCGGCGCACCGGACGCGAGACGGCCGTGGTCACCGGCCTCGAGCGTCCCGTGCCGCTGCACTTCTCCTACGAGCGGCGTCCCGTGCACGAGGTGCTCGAGTCGCTCCTGGAGCGTCGCGAGGCGCCCGTGTACATCGTGCACTTCTCTCAGGCCGCCGCCGTCGAGCGCGCCCAGGCGCTCTCCAGCGCGCGGGTCACGACCCGCGAGCAGCGGGATGCCATCGCGGAGGCGATCGGCGGCTTCCGCTTCACGACCGGGTTCGGCAAGACGCTCTCGCGGCTGGTGCGGGCGGGGATCGGCGTGCACCACGCCGGGATGCTGCCGCGCTACCGGCGCCTCGTCGAGACGCTCGCGCAGCGGGGCCTGCTGCGGGTCATCTGCGGCACCGACACACTCGGGGTCGGCATCAACGTCCCCATCCGCACCGTCGTCATCACGGCGCTGTCGAAGTTCGACGGGACGAAGATGCGCCAGCTCACGGCCCGCGAGTTCCACCAGGTCGCCGGCCGTGCCGGACGGGCCGGATACGACCCGTACGGCAACGTCGTCGGGATGGCGCCCGAGTGGGAGATCGAGAACGCCGTCGCGCTCGCCAAGGCGGGCGACGACCCGGCCAAGCGCAAGAAGATCGTGCGCAAGAAGGCGCCCACCGGCGTCGTCAACTGGGGGCAGGGGTCCTTCGAGCGGCTCGTCGAGGCGGTGCCGGAGCCGCTCGTGCCGCACATGCAGCTGACGGCGGCGATGCTCATCAACGTCATCGCGCGCGGCGGCGACGTCTTCGAGAACGTGCGCTCCCTCGTGTTCGACAACCACGAGCCGCGGGCGCGGCGCTTCGCGCTGGCACGCCGGGCGCTCGCGATCTTCCGGACACTGCGGGTCGCCGGGATCGTCGAGGTGACGCCGGAGGGCGGCATCCGTCTCACCGTGGATCTGCAGCCGAACTTCGCCCTCAACCAGCCGCTGTCGCCCTTCGCGCTCGCCGCGATCGAGCTGCTCGACCCGGAGGGGGAGGGCGGCGTCGGGACGGGCCACTATGCGCTGGATGTCGTGAGCGTCATCGAGGCGACGCTCGACGACCCGCGCGCGATCCTCTCGCAGCAGGAGTTCAGGGCGCGCGGCGAGGCGGTCGCGGCGATGAAGCAGGACGGCCTCGACTACGACGAGCGGATGGCGCTGCTCGAGGACATCACCTACCCGAAGCCGCTCGCGGAGCTGCTCGCGCAGGCGTTCGAGGTGTTCGCGTCGAGCCAGCCGTGGGTGCGCGACTTC